>UMLR01093346.1_pt1 | contig 12740 bp, 8 predicted proteins | sample 1966741 | NCBI WGS metagenome assembly UMLR01 (sample SAMEA4836207, study PRJEB28245) | human gut metagenome | biome: gut microbiome; material: fecal sample | place: Denmark | collected 2008 | reverse complement strand
GTGCTTATTCCTGATACCCTCGGTTCCGGCTTCTTTTGCAATGTCCGTACGCCGGGAAATGACTATATGCCGATAAGTTTGTCCCGGTCTGTTCTTTATTTCCCGGAGAAAAAGCAGGGGGAAATGAAGCGGCAGGCAACTCTGTTTACCGACCGTTCTTTGTATCGTCCCGGACAGACCGTGCAGGTTTCAGGTATTTTGTATGGACAGACCGGAGACTCTGTCCGGGTACTGAAAGATGAGGAATGTGAAGTGATACTTTCGGATTCACACACCCGTAAAGTTTCGGAAGCTGTAGTCAGAACCGATGAATTCGGAACCTTCTCCGCAGAATTTGTACTTCCTCAGCAAGTACTTCCGGGAAATTTCTCCGTGTCCGTAAAGGGGCTTTCCGCGCGTTACATCCGGGTGGAAGAATACAAGCGCCCCACATTTGATGTTGTCTTTGAACCCTACACCGCTTCTTATCGCATGGGTGATACGCTGACGGTAAAGGGAACGGCCAAGACTTTTGCCGGAGCACCGGTACGTCTGGCCAAAGTCCGTTATCAGCTGACGTGTTCCAGAGCGTGGTTGTGGCGTGCTTTTTCCGGAGAATTGGATTTGATGTCGGGAGAAGTTGAGACATCTGCCGACGGAACATTCTCTTTGCAGATTTGTCTGAAGCGTCCTGAAATGGATAATCAGAACATAGAACGTCCGTACTATATATATAAGGTATCGGCTGCGGTAACTGACGGAGCTGGAGAAACACAGGTGGGCGAACTGGCTTTGCCGGTCGGTGAACAGTCTGTAGGCTTGCTGGTCAAGGGGCTTACGGAACGGGTAGCCCGTGAGAAACGGGAGAAGATCCAGTTCCAGGCATTGAACCTGAACCATCAGCCCGTACAGCTGGAAGTGACTTATCAGATATTTACCCTGAACGAAGAAAAAGAAACGGGAACGTTGGTTTGCGAAGGAAAGCAGGAAGCTCAGCATTCCTTTGTTCCTGAAGACTTGCTGGCCTTGCCTTCAGGACGTTACCGGATGAAAATCAGTGCAACGGACTCTCAGGGTCGTCCCTGTAGTGCCGAACAAGACTTCATTCTCTTCTCGTTGAGTGATGTCCGTCTGCCGGTGGAAACCACAGACTGGTTCTATGAAGATACTTCAGGCTGGGAAGAAGGTAAGGAGGCTGCGTTGTATATAGGCAGCAGTGAGTCCGATGTCCGGCTGTTTGTCAATGTATATTCTAGTGAAAAGCGGATTGAAACGCAGTGCATTCCGCTGAACCGGGAAATCAGAAAGTTCACGTATTCCTGGAAACCCGAATACGGTGACGGCTTGCAGGTTGTATTCACTTTCTTGCGCAAGGGACAATTATATACTCATCAGGTAGCCTTGCTCCGCCCCCGTCCGGAGAAAAAACTACAGTTGAAGTGGGAAACATTCCGCGATAGACTTGTTCCGGGCGGGCAGGAAGAATGGAGCCTGTCAGTAGCCGATGCGGAAGGTAATCCGGTACGTGCAGCCTTCCTGGCTTCTATGTATGACGCATCATTGGATAAACTGTTTGCACATAATTGGGCTTTCAGTCTTTCCTTCAACCGTATCTTGCCGGGCACATGGCCGGCGATGGCGGGCATCAGACATCAGGCTTATCTGCACAGCAGCCTGCCTGTAAAGTATCCTGGTCGCGGATTTAACTTGCTGGGTGAGGAAGAGTACAGCCGTTTGTATCGTTCCTCTCTCTTCGGTCAGTCTTATCTGTATCCGACACGGATGTACAAGGCACAGGCCGTACCCGTATTGGCCAGTGTGGAAGAAAGCGCCCGTAATGCGGCATCCGGTTCTGTTTCCGACGTAGTGTTCGAAGAAGAACTGATAAGTATGGATCAGGCTGCTCTGCCGACTGATGCCACTTTCGGAGAAGGGACTGCACAGACAGCCGGAACGGCTTTGCGAAATAACTTCTCGGAAACAGCCTTTTTCTATCCTTATTTGCGTACCGATTCGTTGGGAAAGGTAAGTTTCTCATTCGTTTCTCCGGAAGCTTTGACCGAATGGCGCTTCCAAGGATTTGCACATACTCAGGAAATGGATTATGGCCAGATCTCAGGTTCAGCCCGAACGAGCAAAGATTTCATGGTGCAGCCCAATCTGCCCCGCTTCCTGCGAATGGGCGATGAGGCGAAGATTCCGGTGTCTCTGGTCAATCTGTCTATGGAAGATGTCAGCGGAACCTTGACGTTGCGTATGTACGATCCGGTAACGGACCGTCTGGTATTCTTCTCGACACAGAAGTTTTCGGTTAAGGAGGGACAGAGCAGTGCAGCTTCCTTTACCTATCATGTGAATGACCGTTACGATGTACTGGTTTGCAAGATAACTGCCGATGCAGGTAAGTTCAGCGATGGCGAGCAGCATTATCTTCCTGTGCTGACAGACAAGCAGTGGATAACCGAAACCTTGTCCTTGCAGTTGAATGGCAAGGAAGGGGTGACAGTGAAAACTGAAAACCTTTTCAACGGTCGGAGCCGGACAGCCTCCGGAAAGAGACTGACTGTGGAACTGACGGCTAACCCCGACTGGTATGCTGTTCAGGCTTTGCCGGTGGTCGGAAATCCTTCAACCGATGATGCTGTGGCCTGGGCAACGGCATATTATGCCAACCGGCTTGCCGGTGTGCTGGTGGAAGCCAATCCGGCTATCAGCCGTGTATTTGAATCCTGGAAGAAGTCCGGAAAGGATCAGGAAACACTGATGAGCAATCTGGAGAAAAACAGTGATCTGAAAGATCTGCTGCTGGCCGAAACACCCTGGGTGGCTGAAGCTGCTGATGAGGCTGAGCAGAAACGGCGCATAGCCCTGCTGTTTGATCTGAACGGCATGAGTTCCCGTTTGCAGCAGGCTGCGGACAAGTTACGGACACTTCAGCTGACGGACGGATCCTGGAGCTGGTATAAGGGAATGAAAGGCAGCCGTTACATCACCACTCAGACTGTGGAACTGATGGCTCGTCTGAAAGCAATGAATATTTCCCTGACGGACGGAATGGAAGCACAATATGGACGTGCACTGGGATATTTGCGAAAAGAGGTGAAGAAGGTTTATGAACAGATGCGCATACAGGAGCGGGAAAACAACATTCAGGTACGCCCGGATGAGCAGATTGTGAAATACCTTTATATCTGTGCTTTGGACGAAACGGCACGGAAACAGGCTGATAAGGAAATCAATACTTACTTCCTGGCCCGGCTGACCAACCGTTCTGCCGAATGTTCCATTTACGAAAAATCCCTGCTGGCGGTCATCATGCATGCATACGGACAGAAGCGGCAGGCCGAACTGTTGTTGCAGTCTGTGAAGGAATATATGCTTGCAACTCCGGAAATGGGCAGATATTTCGATACTTCGAAGGCAGGATATTCCTGGAACAGCTATAAGATACCGACACAAGTCGCTGCCATGGAAGCTATCTGGAGAATAGCTCCCGACCAGCATTTGTTGGGCGACATGAAGCAATGGCTGCTGAAGCAGAAACAGGTACAGGTGTGGGATACTCCGCTGGCTACCGCAGATGCTGTCTATGCTTTTCTGGGTATGGGAGGCAACCGTCTGCAGGTAAGCGGAAGCCTGAAAGCCCGGATCGGCTCGAAGACACTGGTCACTCCCGACGACGCGTTGGGATATGTCCGTCAGACTTATACCGGTGCTGACACGGAAGTATCCCGGATTGCAGTAGTCAAGTCGGGTGAAGGTTTGTCGTGGGGAGCTGTCTATGCCCAGTATCTGGAAGACATGATTCGTGTCCGTCCGTTCCGGACCAACGGACTGGGAATCGTCCGCGAGTACTGGCTGGGTGATGAACAGGTTTCGGCTTCAACCCGGTTGAAACCCGGTGACAAGCTGACTGTACGCCTGATGGTGAAGGCCGACCGGGATATGGATTTCGTACAGATCAAGGACGAACGTGCCTCCTGTATGGAACCTGCTGTCCAGCTGTCTGGTTATCACTGGAACGGCGGCATCGGATATTATCAGGTGAACAAGGATGCTTCCACCGAATTCTTCATCGATCAGATGCGGAAAGGCACTTATGTACTGGAGTATACCGTTTATCTGGACCGTTCGGGAACTTATCAGGCAGGCATTGCCACCATACAGTCGGCTTATGCCCCCGAGTTCAACGGGCATACGGACGGTGTGGAACTGACGATTGAATAAGGTAAAAGTTGCGTTACTGAAATATTCTCTCTATCTTTGTTTCCGTAAAAACAGATAAAAATAGATGAAGCGCATATTACTTCTTGCAGGAATATTGATTGCCGTGTCGTCGGTACTTCAGGCACAGCCTAAGATAAAATTCGAGAAAGAAACACAGGAACTGGGTTACGTCCTCTGGCGTAACCCGGTTACCGTAACCTATCATTTTACGAACGACGGCGACAAGCCGCTGGTCATTTCGAATGTCACCACTTCGTGCGGTTGTACGGAAGCGAAATGGACCGAAGAGCCGATTCCCGCCGGCGGTAAGGGCGAAGTGACTGCCATCTTCGATGCTGAGGCCATCGGCCGGTTCTACAAGGAAGTCGGCGTGTATTGCAATGCCTCTTCCACTCCCATTTACCTTGGATTCAACGGTGAAGTAACTGCCGATCCCAAGAACTATACCTTTACCCATCCTTATGCGTTTGGCTCTATCCGGCTGGACAAGGAAGAAATCGAGTTTGATGATGTCAATAAGGGAGACAATCCGGTATTTGAAATTCTGGTGGCCAATACATCCAACAAGGCCTATTCGCCTGTGCTGATGCACCTTCCTCCGTATCTGACGGCGAAAGCTGTTCCCGAAGTGCTGGGACGCGGAAAGAACGGACGCATTGAAGTGACACTGGATTCGGAGAAACTGCCGAAACTCGGCATTACGCGTACTTCCGTCTACCTGGCCCGCTTTCCGGGTGACAAGGTAGGAGGCGAGAATGAGATCCCGGTATCAGTAGCCTTGCTGCCCGATTTTTCGCATGAATCTGAATGGGTGAAGAACAATCCGCCCGTACTGACCCTCTCAGCAACGAGTCTGGAATTCCCGCCGTTGAACCCGAAACAGAAGAAATCGCAGAACATCATCATTACCAATACGGGTAAGTCTGATCTGACGATTCAGGATATGCAGGTGTTGAACATCGCACTGGCCGTACGCTTGAAGAAACGTGTCCTCAAACCCGGTGAGTCAACCAAGATGAAGATTACCGTGCTGGCAGAAAACCTGCCGCGTGTCAAGGGAACGCCTCGTGTGCTGATGCTGACCAACGATCCGAAACATCCGAAAGTAACCATCCGAGTAAAAGCAACCGTAAAAGAATAAATTATGGAACACCCCGAAAATAGTGATGCTTACAAGGGGTTAACTGTAAACAAGGGTATCGAACAGCCCTCAATTGTTAATCCTTATCTGAAACTACGAAAGAAACCCAAACGCCGCCAGTTTTCGGTGGGCGAATATGTGGAAGGCATTGTCAAGGGCGATGTCACCGTGCTTAGTCAGGCTGTGACACTGGTGGAGAGTGTGAAACCCGAACACCAGACCATAGCTCAGGAAGTGATTGAGAAATGCTTGCCTTATTCCGGCAATTCGGTTCGAATCGGAATCAGCGGTGTGCCGGGTGCAGGAAAGAGTACGTCCATCGACGTCTTCGGCCTGCATGTACTCGAAAAGAAAGGAGGCAAGCTGGCGGTGCTGGCCATAGACCCGAGCAGCGAACGTTCCAAGGGAAGTATCCTCGGCGACAAGACCCGTATGGAGAAGCTTTCCGTTCATCCGAAGTCATTTATTCGTCCCAGTCCTTCAGCCGGATCGTTGGGTGGGGTAGCACGTAAGACCCGTGAGACCATCATCCTGTGTGAAGCAGCCGGTTTCGACAAGATCTTTGTTGAGACAGTCGGTGTGGGACAGAGTGAAACGGCCGTACATTCCATGGTCGATTTCTTCCTGCTGATCCAGCTTGCAGGTACGGGTGACGAACTGCAAGGCATCAAGCGCGGCATTATGGAAATGGCCGACGGCATTATCATCAACAAGGCCGACGGAAATAATATCGAGAAAGCCAAGCTGGCCGCAGCTCATTTCCGCAACGCTCTTCATCTGTTTCCGGCTCCGGAATCGGGATGGACTCCGCAGGTACTTACTTATTCCGGCTTCTACGGAATCGGAATTGAAGAAATCTGGGACATGGTGTTCCGCTATATTGATTTCGTCAAGGCCAACGGCTATTTCGAACACCGCCGGAACGAACAGTCCAAATACTGGATGTATGAAACCATTAATGAACATCTCCGCAACAGTTTCTATAACAATCCCGACATAGCTTCCATGCTGTTGGAGAAAGAACGGGAGGTGCTGGAAGGACGGACAACCTCCTTCACGGCAGCCCGCAAACTGTTGGATACATATTTTAAACATTTGCCGTCATGGGAATAGAATCCAAGCATACTGTCGGATGGGTGGACGTGCTGCGCATCATGGCCTGTTTTCTGGTTGTGTTCGCCCATTGTTGTGATCCCTTCGTTGCGCGTTTTGATTCCGACCGCTCTGCTTTCCTGCAGGGATGTGCGCTGGGAAGTGCCGTGCGCTGCTGCGTACCGTTGTTTGTCATGATGACCGGTGTACTCCTTTTCCCGGTCCGTCCGGCAGGAATGGGAGACTTTTACCGCAAGCGTATCGGCCGCATTGTCGTCCCCCTGCTTTTCTGGTCGGTGGCCCTTCCGCTGCTGTTCTTCTTTCATCTGAACTATGTCGTGACGACCGATAACCCTACGGTCGACATGCAGACTTTTACGCCCGGCATGACACTGACCAAGATCTATACCTGTATCTTCAACTTCAACTATGATACGACCCCCCTCTGGTATCTCTACATGCTGGCCGGCCTGTATCTGGTGATTCCCGTCTTCGGTGCCTGGCTGGAGAAAGCTTCCCGCAAGGATATTCTTCTTTTCCTGAAAGTATGGGGCATTTCTCTCTTCCTGCCTTATCTGAAGATGCTGGCCCCTGCGCTGGGATACATCGGAAACTGGGGTAACATGGATATTCTGGGCGGATGTGACTGGAATGCTTTCGGTACCTTCTATTACGTGTCCGGATTCATCGGTTATCTGGTGCTGGCCTATTATCTGAAAACTTATCCGCTCGCATGGAGCTGGAAGAAGACGCTGTGGACAGGCATCCCGATGTTTCTGGCGGGCTATGCCGTTACCTTCGGCGGCTATCTCGTGATGCAGGAATATTTCCCCGGCAATTATGCCTATCTGGAGATTGTGTGGCTGTTTGGAGGTATCAATGTCTTTATGATGACCTTCCCGGTGTTTGTGATCGTACAGAAATGGAATCCCCGGACTTCTCCTTTCCTGTCACGCCTGGCTTCGATGACGTTCGGCATTTATCTTTGCCATTTCGTTTTTGTACAGATGGGATATGACCTCTTTGCCGCCCTGCTGCCGGAAGGCACTCCTTCCGTTGTACGCATCGTGTGTATGGCCGTGACCGCCTTCCTGGTGAGCGGACTGCTGGTACGTCTGTTCTTTGCCAGCCGCCTGACCCGCAGGCTGGTGGCCTGAAATACATCGGATTTTTGCAGGAATGTAATAACTTTGCATTTATTTCCTGCATAAATATCCGATGAAATTCTCCTTTTTACGAAAAGGAACGAGAAAAAACGGAGGAAATGCAGGATGACATTGAATATATATGTACCTTTGCACACGAATTTTGTTCAATGAAAATATGCAAAGCGAAAACAGACCGATTATTGAGATTAAAAACGTTTCGAAGTTTTTTGGAGAAAAAACAGCTCTTGACCATATCAACCTCACAGTCAATAAAGGAGAGTTTGTTACCATACTGGGTCCTTCCGGATGCGGAAAGACCACTTTGCTGCGCCTGATTGCAGGCTTTCAGACCGCTTCGGAAGGCAGTCTCTGCATTGCCGGAAAGGAAGTGACGCAGACTCCTCCCCATAAGCGTCCGGTCAATACGGTGTTTCAGAAATATGCACTTTTCCCTCATCTGAATGTCTTTGACAATATCGCTTTCGGACTGAAGCTGAAAAAAATGCCCAAGCCCGAAATGGAACGTAAGGTCAAGGCTGCCCTGAAGATGGTGGGCATGACCGACTACGAATACCGCGACGTCAATTCCCTGTCGGGCGGTCAGCAACAGCGTGTAGCGATAGCCCGTGCCATTGTCAACGAACCGGAAGTGCTGCTGCTCGACGAACCGCTGGCTGCTCTCGACCTGAAGATGCGCAAGGACATGCAGATGGAACTGAAGGAAATGCACAAGTCGCTGGGCATTACCTTCGTATATGTCACTCACGATCAGGAAGAGGCCCTTACACTGAGCGACCGCATTGTGGTGATGAGCGAAGGAAAGATCCAGCAGATCGGCACGCCGACTGACATCTACAACGAACCTGTCAATTCGTTTGTAGCCGATTTTATCGGCGAAAGTAACATCCTGAACGGAACCATGATCCGGGACGGACTGGTGAACTTCTGCGGACACGATTTCGAATGTGTGGATAAAGGCTTTGGAGAGAACAAGCCTGTGGATGTAGTGGTCCGTCCGGAAGACTTGTATATATTCCCGGTGTCGGATGCAGCCCAGCTGCGCGGCGTAGTACAGTCGTGCATTTTCAAGGGCGTACACTACGAAATGACCGTACTTTGCGGGAACTACGAACTGGTGGTGCAGGACTATCATTGCTTCCCGGTGGGAGATGAAGTAGGCCTGCTGGTGAAGCCTTTTGATATTCACATCATGAAGAAGGAACGTACGGAAAACACGTTTGAAGCAACCATTGTGGACGAAACCCATGTGGAATTCCTGGGATGCCGCTTTGAATGTCTGCCCCTGAAAAACTGTCCCGCAGAGGGAACGAAGGCACAGGTGGCGGTCGGTTTCGACCGGGTAGTCCTGTTGGACAATGAAGAAGACGGCATGCTCACCGGTGAAGTGAAGTTCATCCTCTACAAGGGTGACCATTATCATCTGACGGTTCTTTCCGACTGGGAAGAAGATGTGTTCGTCGATACCAACGATGTGTGGGACGATGGTGACCGGGTGGGTATCAGCATTCCGGCAGACGCCATCCGTGTGATTCTATAACCCTATAAACGGACTGAAACAGGAAAATGAACAATTTGCGAATCTTTTTCTCTTCACGCAAGAGCTGGACTTTGCCTTATCTGATCTTTTCAGCGGTGTTTGTCATCATTCCGCTGATTCTGATCCTGGTTTATGCCTTTACCGACGATGCCGGCCATCTGACTCTGGAGAACTTCCGGAAGTTCTTTGCCCATCCCGAGGCTGTCAACACGTTTGTCTATTCCATCGGTATCGCCATCCTGACAACCATCGGCTGTATCCTGCTGGGTTATCCGGCAGCCTGGATACTCAGCCAGAGCAAAATGAGCTATTCGCGGACGCTGATCCTGCTGTTTATCCTTCCCATGTGGGTAAACATCCTGATCCGTACGCTGGCTACCGTGGCTCTGTTTGATTTCCTCCGCCTGCCGCTGGGCGAAGGAGCACTGATCTTCGGAATGATCTACAATTACCTTCCGTTTATGATTTATCCCATCTACAATACGTTGCAGAAGATGGACCGCAGTTACATTGAGGCAGCCCAGGATCTGGGAGCCGGCTCTTCCCAGGTGTTCTGGAAGGTGGTTTTTCCGCTTTCCATGCCGGGAGTGGTGAGCGGCATCATGATGGTTTTCATGCCGACCATCTCCACCTTTGCCATTGCGGAGCTGCTTACGATGAACAACATCAAGCTTTTTGGTACGACCATTCAGGAAAACATCAACAACAGTCTGTGGAACTACGGTGCGGCCCTGTCGCTGATCATGCTGTTCCTGATTGCCGTCACTTCGCTGTTCAGCACTGAAAATTCCGACGATTCGGAGAAAGGAGGAGGAAGCGTATGGTAAAGAAGATCATCATGCAGACCTATCTCTGGGTTCTGTTGCTGATGCTGTATGCACCCATTGCGATCATTGTCATCTATTCGTTTACGGATGCCAAGGTGCTGGGCAACTGGACGGGCTTTTCGCTTGACCTCTATAAATCGTTGCTCAACACGGGAGCCCATCATTCTCTGATGAATGCGTTTGTCAATACGGTGCTCATCGCCCTGATAGCTGCCACGGCATCCACTTTGCTGGGAAGCATAGCGGCGATAGGAATCTATAACCTGAAGGCACGGAGCCGGAAGGCCGTCGGTTTTGTGAACTCCATTCCGATTCTGAACGGAGACATCATTACCGGTATCTCGCTCTTCCTTCTTTTCGTGTCGCTGGGCATTACGCAGGGATTTACGACCGTCGTGCTCGCCCACATCACCTTCTGCACGCCTTATGTGGTGCTGAGTGTCCTGCCTCGTCTGAAGCAGATGAACCCGAATCTGTATGAAGCGGCTCTCGATCTGGGAGCCACTCCGATGCAGGCTCTCCGCAAGGTTATCCTGCCGGAGATCCGTCCGGGAATGCTCAGCGGCTTCCTGCTGGCCCTGACCATTTCAATCGACGACTTTGCGGTGACGGTGTTCACCATCGGTAATCAGGGGCTTGAAACCTTGTCTACCTACATTTATGCCGATGCGCGCAAGGGAGGACTGACGCCCGAACTGCGTCCCTTGTCGGCTGTCATCTTTATCGTCATCCTGGCGTTGCTGATCATCATTAACCGCAGAGCGGGCAAAGAGAAGAAAGGAATATGAGAAAATATGTATTGTATCTGGCACTGCTGGCTGGTCTGCTGACCGGCTGTTATAACGAGGAAGACTCGCGCGAGCATGTGCTGAAAGTATATAACTGGGCCGACTATATCGGCGAAGGTGTTCTGGAAGATTTCCAGCAGTACTACAAAGAACAGACGGGAGAAGAGATCCGGATCGTTTATCAGACCTTTGACATCAATGAAATCATGCTGACCAAAATCGAAAAGGGGCATGAGGATTTCGATGTGGTCTGTCCTTCGGAATACATCATCGAGCGTATGCTCTGCAAAGACCTGCTGCTGCCCATTGATACGGTTTTTGCCCATTCTCCCAATTACATGAACGGAGTGGCGCCCTATATCCGGGAACAGATCGACAAACTGGGTACTCCCGACAATCCTGCCAGCCGTTATGCCGTGTGTTACATGTGGGGAACGGCCGGCCTGTTGTATAACCGGGCTTACGTCAGCGAATCGGATCTGAAGTCCTGGGGATGCTTGTGGGAGAAGCGCTTTGCCGGAAAGATTCTGATGAAAGATGCTTACCGGGATGCCTACGGAATGGCATTGCTTTATGCCCGCCGCCGGGATCTGGCGGAAGGACGGGTAACGGTGCCCGAACTGATGAACGATTATTCGCCGGCCTCCATGGATTCGGTGGAGAAGTATCTGAAGCTTCTGAAGCCGAACGTGGCCGGATGGGAAGCCGATTTCGGAAAGGAAATGATGACCAAGGGAAAGGCCTGGATGAACATGACCTGGAGCGGTGACGCCCAGTGGGCCATAGAAGAAGCCCGCACGGTAGGAGTGGAGCTGGCCTATACCGTTCCCGAAGAAGGCAGCAACATCTGGTATGACGGATGGGTAATACCGAAGTATGCGCGCAACCGCAAGGCAGCCAGTTACTTCATCAATTTCCTGTGTCGTCCGGATATTGCTTTGCGCAACATGGAAGAAAACGGTTATGTCAGTTCGATTGCTGCTCCCGAAATTATGGAAGCGTGTATTGACACGACCTTGACGGAGCCGGTGGACGCCAGCTACTTTTTCGGTCCGGATGCCAAGGCTGTGAAGTTACGCAACACGCAGTATCCTGACAAGTCCGTTGTGGCCCGCTGTGCCATGATCCGGGATTTTGGCGACCGTACGGTGGATGTACTTGAAATCTGGTCGCGGGTGAAAGGCGATAACCTGAACGGAAGTATCGTTGCCCTGATTCTGGTGGTGGCCGGCCTGTTGTGCATCTGGCAGATACGCCGTCGCTGGATGGCTTACAAGCGCCGTAATCTGCACCGGAAACGGAGAAGAAGACAACGGAGAAAGCCGGGGTGCTGAAGTGCCTGTCAGGCAGAATCAAAATGACATTTTGTATATCCGGACCTCTGAGAATCGCGTCTTTGCGTACTGTTGTGCAGAGGGATTGGATTTTGAAACTTATTTTTCGTGTGAAGGAGTGATTCTCAAGGGAATGACTCCTTTTTTAACATTTTCGGACGACTCGTTCCGGAATGAAAGAACACTCAGAATTCCCTTTTTTCGGGATGATCGGAAATCTGCCGAAGCATTTTGGGGATTTCCTTAGACGAATGGGGAGAAACGTCGGCACGTTTCAGCTGATTTATGCTGTCAGTTTCGGGGAATTGGCCGGACAATGCAGGCCGAAAGAGCGCTCAATTTGGTATAATTATGCGGTTTCCTCTGAAAAAACTCTCTTTTTTTATCCGTTTCATGTGCCGGATCAGGCATCTGTTCAAAAGGACAAGTTAGCATATTCCTTTATTTTGTTTCTTATTTTCAGCTATTCGTCTGATTAGCTTTCGTTTTGATTTTGCTTGAATCTCCGGTAAAATCTGGACGTAAAGTTTGCTTCTCTAAAAAAAATATATACCTTTGTCATATTCAGACAGCAGTTTGTATGTTGTGTGAAGCCTTATAATTATTAATGCTGAATTCAACTTGCAAATGCAACAGAATTCTGATT
>UMLR01097853.1_pt1 | contig 12836 bp, 10 predicted proteins | sample 1966741 | NCBI WGS metagenome assembly UMLR01 (sample SAMEA4836207, study PRJEB28245) | human gut metagenome | biome: gut microbiome; material: fecal sample | place: Denmark | collected 2008 | reverse complement strand
ACTTTTCACCAAACCCATCCATGCGGACGATTTCAGCCCGGTAGCGGTCCAGACGGTAAATGTCCAGATAACTATGGATAAATCCCTGACCAATGAATTTTTCCAGTGTAGCCTCCGACAGCCCTTCAATGTCCATCGCCTTCTGGCTGACAAAATGAACGAACTTCTTCAGTCGGCGTGTTTCACAGTCAGGATTATCGCAGTACAGCGTCTTGATGATGCGATCCTCGCCCTTTTCGCCCTTTCCGCTTGATTCATGGATGCGGGTAGGCTGTCCGCAGCAGGGGCAAACATGAGGAATCGTATCCGCCATAGAGAAACCGCCTCTGTCCAGATTTTCCTCCACATGGGGGATGATCATATTTCGCTTGCTTACCAGAATCCGGTTTCCAGCCATCAGTTCCAGATCCTCAATAAAGGACAGGTTGTGCAGACTGGCCCGGCTGACCTCGCAACCATCGATTTCCACCGGTGCAAACACAGCTACCGGAGCAATCTCTCCGGTTCTGCCCGGCGTCCATTCAATGTACTGCAGCAGGCTCTCATGCAGGTCATCTTCAAATTTATAGGCCAGACCGTCCTTATAGTGATGTCCGGTGCGGCCGCAGCTCTGGGCATAGGCGATGTCGTTAAACGAAACCACGATACCGTCAATGGGGATATCTTTGTCAGTGGCATATTGCCGCAGCTGATAAATACCGGCTTCCACATTTTCCAACGTCAGTTTCTGCTTTGTGACCAGATACTTGCAGGGCTGGAACCCCAGTGCACGCAGTTCCCGCAGCTTATCTGATTTCCGGGTCAGGTGCGGAAAGCCCTCCAGCACACCAAACGGCATGAAAACCAGCCGACGCTCCTGGCATGTCTTGGCATCCATCAGACGGATGGAACCAGCAGCCAGATTGCGGCCGTTTTTATAGGGCTTACCGTTGCTGTCCTGCAGGCCGGCCTTCAGTTCCTCAAAATCACTGGGTCTGATAAAGCCCTCGCCCGTCACAACCAGTCTCTCTTTGTAGGTGATGTGGGAAGGGATACCGCTGATGGCTCGGGTATTATGGGTAATGATCTCCCCTTCGTCACCATCGCCACGGGTAGCCGCCTCCAGAAGTTCTCCATTCTCATAGGTCAGCTTTACAGTCAGGCCATCCAGTTTGAGCATCAGCATGATCTGCTGCTCACCCATGAAATTCAGAAGATCCATACTGCTCTTCGTCTTATCCAAAGACAGCAGCGGGATCTCATGTCTGGTTTTCTCCAGCCTGCTCACCGCAGGATAGCCTACTGTCTGGGTTGGCGAATTTGCCATTTGGATTCCCGTTTCCTGTTCCAGTTCTTTCAACTCGTCAAAGAGTCTGTCATATACCTCATCTGACACACTGGGCGCGTTGCGGTTATAATACTCATCCCGATAACGGTTGAGCCGGTCATTCAATTCTCTCTGCTTTTCAAAAATATTCCGTTCCATTATGCTGCCTCCTTTTCAAGTACCCGGAAGGACATAACCAGTTCTTCTTCCGTATGCTTCTGTTCACTGTCGAAAACACTGCAAACACCGTCTGTAAACTGCCAGTGGGCGGCTCTGCCCCACCAAAGGATCGGGCCGCGGCCGCCGTTGCCTCTGTTGTCAGACGCATCTGGCTGATTCGCTACGGTACTGTAAAAGCCTTGCGTGTTTACCAGCGTAATGTTCCGTATCTGCCCGATACATTCCGGGCGGCAGTGATCCAATATCTCCAACTGCGTTCCTTCCCGAAGCGTCCTGCGCAGCTGGTTCAGGTTTTTAATCATGCACTTTTCTCCTTTCCCCGCCCCGCAGGGCAATCCTGCTGTGCGGTATGCAGCCCATTTCTGCCGGCTGCATACCTGCCAAAATTCAATTCATGGACAATACGCCGAATGGCATCATCATCGTCCCATGCTGCGTGAAGCGTATCCCGTTCCGGTCCGGCTCCCACATGGACCCATACCTTTTCGCTGCCGACCTGCAGCAGCACATTCTGACGCCTGGCGCAAACCACCGCCAGATTTCCAATTTGTTTCATGCTCTGCTCCTTCCTTGTTCATCAATAGCCGGACACCCAAAGGATGCCCGGCCATTCTCATTTGTCACGCTGCAGCAGCCAGCGCCGGAGACTGGATGCTATCCGTGTTCTCCATCAGATCTGCCATCAGCACATCCACCAAAAGTTTTCCTGCCAAATGGCCGGTATGGATGATGACCCGATCTTTCTTCAACTGGATAAACTCCTTCTCACGAAGAATCCGACTTTCCGCAGCCAGCGCCTTGTCGCTTTCTGTCAGCCTGGCAGTAATCACCCGCTGCCACTTCTGCAGGAACTCGGTCGCCTGCTCAATGTCCTTCTTCTGCCGGTCATATTCCGTCCGTTTCTGCCGCACTGTTCCATCCGGCTCCACTTCCAGCGTGTAATAGGCATGGAAAGGATCAGCCGTTTTTCGCAGAAACATCACAAAGCTTTCTCGCCGCTCAATCCGGTCCCAGTAGCGGTCACTGCTGCCTGCACAGTGATGGAGCGCACGCCCCTCGGTAATAATGTCCAGAATGCCGCTTGGCACCATTACCATGTAATCTGCATCGGCATACTCATATTTCGCTTTGATTTCCTGACAGATGGCATTAACATGGGGGAATTTCTCCTCCATCTCCTCGGCCTGCAGTTCAATATCCTTCTCCTGGCATTTGAGCACCAGATCATCGTGGCGCCGCCGCAGTTTTCTGGTGCGATATACGATCTCATCATATACATCCATGTGCAGTTTCTTTGCCATGGAAAGATAATCCTCCCAGGTACGCAGTACCTCATGGCTGTTTCGCCGGAAGGATGGCATCTGACGCCGTACATAGTTGTAGACCTGCACCATGCTCATGCGGTCAGCAATGAACTGGACATCCCTGGGGCTAATGTTCTGCTGACACATCCACAAAAGGACATTATCCGGGATTTCCCTGCCGGTGCCCTTTTCATATTGTAGCCACCGCAGCAGATCACAGCCTCCATTATGGAGCCGAAGTCGCTGAAACCTCCTGCTGTCAAGGCCCAGAGCTTTAATCAGACTCCCAGCACTATGGTTTTTGATTAGTTCACTGACTGTTTCGCAGGAACTGAAACATTCCTTGGTAAGCTTCGGCAGGTTCGCCTTGCTGATCTGTTCCATTTGCGGTATCCGTTCGAGCACAGCCAGATATTTTTCCGGGTCAACGCTTTTCTGTTTCCGAATCCAGTTGACCAGTCCTGTACAGCGAAGTTCCTGCTGTTCCAGAGTTGGCAGTGTTTTGCCATAGACCCGTCCATCATCCGAACCATACCAGCCGTAAGAACAGGGCCTTCCGGAAATCCAACGCATATTGCGTTGTTTATACAGCCCCCAATAGTAGGTTCTTGGTTTTCTTTCCCGGTCATAAATCGTGCGCCGGATTTCCTGGCAATAAAGCTTGGAATTTGGAAGGCTTTCTTTTCTGTATGTCCGGTCAGCCTGAAATTCACGAACTACAAAGCCGTCCTTGCATCGCTGAATCAGGTAGGCAAAATGTTTTTCTGTCTGCATATACCCCGCTCGTCCATAGGCTTTGAATACCACCGGATGTCGGCAGCAGCTACAGCGGCCTTGTTGATTGTGATGAGGATGCACCTTGATTGGCACTTCCTTTTCGCAGTAGGTACAGTAACCTGTTTTGGCACCGCCCTTTTTGTAGTGGTAATAAATGTAATTTTGCCGAATGGCAACCTTATCCACCCAGCGGCTCCAGTCCTTTGGAAGCTCCGGCACCTGTTCCATATCCTTATCCCATGGGTCAGTTTCCCGCCGGTGCCGCTGTTCGAGTTGTTCATCACGCACATCCCGCTGAAACTGAAGAATTGCATCTACTGCTTTTTTATCGCTGCCCAAATAAGTCTGTACGGCTGTCATATCTTCCTCACTGACCCAGCTGGTTTTGGCATACCAGTACAGCCGTTTCCAGTCCAGTCTGTCCAACTTGGACTCACACCACTTCTGCGTCAGGCTGTTATAGGTGATAAACTGCCGCTTTTCTTTATCCAGATACACTTCATAGGCCGGATTACTCCCATTCAGGCGAAGATGCTCCGGCAAAAAGAAAGCCACTTTCAATATCCCATCCTGCGTGATACATCTCAGGTAGGCATAATACTCACACACCTCCCGAACATATCCATAGGTGGTTTTTTCTTTTCTTGGCAGATCCGAAGCGGCAATCTGCTTCATTTCATCCGTCGCTGTCAGCTTTGGAAGCGCCATCAGGGCTCGTTTTTTCATCTCAATTCACCGTCCTTCTTGTCAAATCCACGCCATACCACACATCCGGCAGTAATGTGACACCATCAATTTGTCCTACAGCAACCTGTACGATACTTTCCGAATCCGGCGCTTCCTTCGCAAAAGCAAGGATGTCTCCCAGTCTGCCGGTGGCAACGGGGTCTTTCCCCCGTACCACCGCATAACCGCAGTTCGCCATTGCCCGGTTGGCTGCCACATGGGAACTCCACACCCTGCGCGGGTGATCTACCATGTAGGCCAAACCATGTAAAAACAGCTCCTCTTTGGTTAGCCGCTTAATCACAGTCAACTCCGTACAGGCGATTTTGGAGTCATGCTCATCTTCATCGATGTCGCCGCCGGCGTTGACAATATAATATTCCGAATGCTCCAGGCTGGAATAATAGCTAAGGCAGTCGAGCGGATTTTCCGCGCAGTGAAATCCATTTTCCCTGCAATTTGCTTTTTCAGTCGTATTGAGCCCCATCACAAACTGATAGCCACGGCATATCAGCCCGGGGCGAAAACCCTTATAAGCAATCATTCTGCATTTTTCCTCCTTTGCCGGCTCAGCCTGCCTTTGCCATCCCAAAATCCAGCAGCGACATCTGCCCATCCTGAGAAGGCTTTTTTTCCTCCTGCTTGGGTGCCGCCTTGGGTTCCGTCTTTTTCTTCTCTGCCGCCTTCTTAGGTTTGCTCTTTGCAGAGGACTTCCCAGCATACGGCTTGGGAACAAACTTCTCCTCATCCTCATGGTCTTCCTTGGCATCAGGGTCACGGAAATAATCTTCCGCCCACTGATAGCACATATCATCCGGCACATCGCAGCCATATGTCTGCTGTCCGGGACCAGGGCGGGTTCCGCTTGCTTTTAGTTCATCCTGCACATAATCCCATGCCTTTCGGTTGATGTACTGGAAACAGCGGATCATATTCTTTTTCGGATGCATCGTCAGACGGGCAAACGCCGTATCTTCCATACAGAGCATCTGGATATGCTCGGACACACATTCCTTCATATTTCGCCGTGTCAGTTTTTCCACATCGGTACTCACCCTCTGGGTAGAGGCCGCGATTACTTCTTCATCACTCATCGCTTCCAGACGGGCGATTTGCTCCTGCTCCGCGGCTTTCTTCGCCTGCTGTTTGGCGTCAAATTCCGCTTTGCGCTGGGCTTCAGCCGCCTCATGCTCCGCACGCTTTTTTTCTTCATCTTCTGCGGCGGGCGGTTGTGCCGAATTCCCCTCCTCAGCAGACTTCTCTTCCCCAGCAGGCGCTACTTCATCCGCAGGTTCCTCCTCTGCATCAGCCAAAGCAGTCTCACCGGCACAAACCGAAGCCGCCGATACTGGGACAGTGTCTGTACCTACAGGCGGCACAGGCAAAGATTCCATCTCCTCCAGCTCAAAGGCTTCATCATCCTCAAAGGCTGCAGACGAATCGAACATACTGTTTTGCTGCTCCATTGCTATTTCTGAAAAAACACCCATTGTAAAATCTCCTTTCGCAAAAAATGGCATAGAGCAGGCCGTTATGACCCTTTCCATGCCATTGTGTGTTGCTCACAGCACATATAAAAGTGTGCTGAAGCTGTCAAAACAGTAGCAGACCACGCCAGTATACTGCCTTGACCATTCCTTGATTTTGTCCTGCACCTCCTGCGCAGTCTTTTGATTGCTCATATTCCAGGGTGGAGGTACCGTTACGGTAAAGTAGCCATTCTCCAGACAACTTCTGACATCTGCCGGAAGATTGGAGCACTGCTCATACAGTGCTGTAATCTGGCTTTTCTTCTTTTCTGCAATACGCATCTGACCCCTATCCCTTCATTCCTGTTTTTGAGCAGGCTCCGGAAGTCTTTTACACAAGAATGGGGAGAAGCGTACCGGTGCAAAATCCCGGCAGTCATTCACATAGAAGTATGTGCGTTTGCCTTGGCAGTCCAGTTCCACCACATCAGATGGAGCCAACGGACGGCCTCTGTAATCTTCCGGCAAATGCTCATTAAAGTCCAGGAACAGGCGCCCCAGCACTTCCATGTCATTCTGCCCCTTTGGGCAACAGACCTCTGCGCTCCATACCGTCTGATAGGCGGCAGCAGGCGGCTGTTCATATCCAGCTTTACGCAGTGCATCCAGTTGCTTGAACGCGAAAGGTACCGTCTGTGTCTCACCCAGGCAAAGCTGGTAAATGCAAAATCTCCGGAAAACTCTCTGGCTGTCCAGAATATCCTTCAGCGCCCGATTGCCCTGAGCAAGAAATATCTGATACTCTTCCTTTGTCAGCCCCAGATACTCTGTCAGATCCAAATCTTTCTCCGCTCTGGTGTGCCAAAGCTCGACGCAGCCATCTATATAGGTAAAATCACACTTACCGCACAGATATTGCTGCTTAAAATTCATTCTCTGCACCTCCTTTTCCTTCTGTTCTTTCTCCCGAAGGGCAAGCTGCCAATCATCAAACCCTTTATAATTCGGATTCCAGGTCAGCCGACGACATGCCATTCCATTTTTTCGGGCCATCAGATAGATCTTAGATGCCCCATTAGAGGTCATTTGGTTACTGTACTTATCCATATCATGAGCCTCAATGATCTCCTCAGTGCCATTCTGTGCCAACAGTGCAAACAGCGTATCCAACTGGCTTGTGTTGTTTGCGCCGGCAATCGCCGCAAAAGTCCGGTTTGTCAGGCAGTGTGAGATGTCTGCTTTCAGCAGTCCCTCAATGACATAGACCACCCGAGCAGATGGATTGCCGATAAAATGTACCGGGCTCCCGGATGTGACACCCATATTTTTGGACGAGGACGAAAACCAGATGTATTTGGCTCCTGACTTATCCGGTGGATCATCTTTTTGCTTGAGCGGACTATCCAAAAGTATCTGCAGGCCATGTATCATACCGTCGTATCCCACAGCTGGAATCAAAATCCCTGCGTTTTTTCGGTAGAAGTTCATGGTCCAGCGCCCGCTGTCATCCAGATAAAAGCCGGGCACCCCCTCCACCTTGCATCCCTGTTTCATCAGCCGCTCGGTAATGGCGCGGCAAAGGAAAGGGGGTGGAGTGCTCTTGAACCCAATCCGGTCGATCTGTTCATCCGACAGTCCCCGTTTTGGGGAGTGCAGATGGTTGCGGTGGGCAGGCTGAAGAGGCAGCATAGCGAGCAGCAGCGAAAGCGTTTGATGAATTTCCTGTCCGCTGGCCCGTTCTGCTTGCTGCACTGTTTTTAGTTCGCCCCTCCTCTCATATCCGGCAAGGTCGGTCTGAGTCCCCGAAACCGGGGACCCAGTGCCAGCCTGCTGGTTTCCTGCCATCTCATATCCAGAGTTCGGCCGTTCCCTGTGAAAATCGTTGCACAGGGCTTCTCCTATCTCCCAATACGCATCGGATGTAGTCGTATTGTTTAGCCGCGCATAAAGCGCAAGCATACCGCCATGCTCATCACAATAATTGCACCGCCAGACATTTTTGACGAAATTCACATTCATCTTGCCGCGGCGGTCACCACAAAACGGGCAATCCACATATACACTGTTTGCCTGTCGGCGTCTGATTCGTAGATGTAGAAGTTCCACTACATCCATAATACCGAACGGAAAATCTCCTGGATATGAGTCCATCTGTTCTCCCTCCCTTCTTGGCCCCATAGATGGGGCTGCTTATCATCCGGCTTTCTGTGCGGCCATACCATCGAGCATGATCTGCGCCGCAGCACGAACGATATTGTTGGTGCTCTTGTTGCCTGGGGTGAGGTAGAATTTCAGACTCACCGGACGCTCCTTGGCAACTGTTGCCATGGTCTTTCCTTTGCTCAGACCGCTATCCACCACCACATTCTGCGCTTCTTCAAAGGTCATTACCTTCAAGATATCTTCTACCGGAGTGCTCTCCGTATAAGAAGGCGCCACAGGCAGTTCTTCCGGTTCATCCGATTGGAATACGAAGGCGGCCGGCTGCTCAGACGCATCATCCTGTTTTGGACTGCTATCAAATGTAACCTCGCGGCTCGGTACCGGCAGCTCCATATTGGGAGCATTCTCCTCTCCCTTGCCGGCAGGCAGTGTATCCATATTCTCCTTCTCTTCTGCAGCCATCTGCTGGACAGTAGGCTGTACCGGAGAAACCGGGGACTGTTCATTCTGAACCGGCTTTGCCGCAGGTTTCTGAATAGGCGCCGGACGAGCAGGCGCATTACGGCGCTCTACGGCGTTCTGAGGCGTTCTCTCCAGCTGGGCATGAACTTCCCCACCAGATTGCCGCAGCGCCGCTCCAGGGTCTTCTACGGGCCTCTGCGCCGCATTTGGCATTGGTTGCCGGATAGGAGCCGTCCCGGAAAGCGGAATACTGCTTCCAAACACCTTGCCCGTACTGTCAACAGCAACATCGGCAAACTGCAGACCGAAGCCGGCATCCGACAGCGCAGCACTCAATGCCTCATCCTGGGCAGCCTGTACATAATCGGTACCTTCTTCCGCACTGTGCTGCGAGATGTAACTGCTGATAGGCTCTGCATCACTGCGGTCCAGATAAACTCTGGCCTCCATAATCGCAAGCTGTTCCGTGATCCTCAGGGTAGTCAGTTTCATGCGGCCCTGGGGGTGGCGCAGACGGAACCACAGTTTCTGATAGGGCAACTCCAACTGCAGCATTTCCTCATTGGTCTTTCTGGACACCTTATGGCGCAGAAATTTGAGCGGATCAAAGCCAGGTACCTTGTTCAGTTCTGCCACTGCCGGAATTGTTTTGTACATCATAGGCATCGGATTACTTTTTTCATTCATGTTGGAAACTCCTTTCTGACATAAAAATAGGAGACGCCAAGTGCCATTTCTGCACCTGACCTCTCTTTTTTAACTTGCGTTCTTTAATTGCTCTTCCAACGCAGCCGGAATGGGGATGCCGGCTTTCTTTGCGTAGGCTTTGAAATACATCTGGATGCGCATACCCAGTAGCGTATTTCGCTTGCCGATCTCATTACGATGGATTGCCATAAACAATACCTGTTTCTGCCCAATCAGCACCACCCGCTTTTTGGCACGCGTGATTCCGGTGTAGAGCAGATTACGGTACATCATGATGGTGTGCGCTTTGAGCAGCGGCATAATGACGGTCTCATACTCAGAGCCCATAGCCTTGTGGATTGTAGTGGCATACGCCAGATCCACATTGCTCAAATCATCTACGCCGTATTCCAGTGTTCTGCCAGCGCCAAAATCCATGCCGATTTTTTTACCCTGGTCAGTGTCCTTAATATACCGGATGAAGCCCAGATCTCCATTAGAGACCTTTTCTGTGTTCTTGGTCTGCATGATGCGGTCATTGACCCGGAAGATCCTGGGGCCAAACTTGATTTCTTCCTCCGCAGAGCGGAATGGGTTGACCAATTCACGAATGGTTTCATTCAGCTGTTCCGACGACGCGGCGCCTTCTGAACGGAAAGGTGAAAGAATCTGCACATTCTCAATGCCACTCTCCTGTATCTCCAAACAATACCGTTCTGTAATCTTTTCAGCGGTGTCTTCCTGACTATCACCAGACACGAAAACAAAATCCGGTCCATAAAACAGTTTGGTATTGCCCTCGTTGATAAATTTGGCGTTATAGGCAATCAGACTGTCCTTCGACTGACGGAAAATCTGATCCAGCACCGTTACCGGGACGATTTGGGTCTCGATGATCTCACGGAAAACATTTCCGGCTCCTACGCTGGGAAGCTGATCTGGGTCGCCTACCAGCACGATTCTGGCATTTGCCTTCATGCGCTCAAAGAATTTCTCGGCAAGCCACATATCCACCATGGAAAACTCATCCACAATGATTAAATCGGCCGACAGTGGCTCTGACTTTCTGTTCCGGCTACCCTCATCCTCTTCACTGGTCAGTCCCAGACCACTGTGTAATGTCCGGGCATCCTCAAAGCCGGTGCTCTCCGACATCCTGCGGCTTGCCCGACCGGTAGGCGCCATAAGAGCAATTTTGCCATCAGGGTGCAGCCGCCGGTAAACCTCAAGTATCGTCCGCAGCACTGTTGTTTTACCAGTACCAGGAGAACCCGTAATCACTGACAAGCCATGCCTAAATGCTGCATAGACCGCAGCCTCCTGCTGTGCAGACAGGCGCAGCCCCATTTCAACCTTGACCTGTTCCAGCACCGGCGCAATATGCTCTACTGGCATCTGGGCGACCAGACGCTGGGCGATCCGGCGCGCCGTTTCGTCCTCTTGGGCAAACACTCTGGGAAGATAGATATTATCCTTCACAGAAACGATTGCTCCATTCAGGATCATTTCCTGCATCATATCCCTGACTTCCTGCTGATGCAGGCGAAGCTCCGGTACAGGTATCTTCTCATTGAGCAGCTTCAGCGCTGATTTCTCCAGTTCTTCAGAACTGATGTACAGATGGCCTCGTTTACTCTTGCCTTCATCTAACGCACAAAAGACAGCCCCTTTGATACGCATAGGGTCATGGAGATCACCCCCGCTCTTTTGTACGATTGCATCTACCCGCCGAAATCCAAAGCCGGAGATCTGGCAAAGCTCAAATGGGCTCTTTTCCAAAATCTCTACGCTGGTTGGGCCGAAATATTGATATATTTTCAATGCTGTCTTGGGAGTAATCTTAAATGGCGCCAGCAAAGTCATAATTCCTTGGAGCATACGGTTTTCTGCATAAGAGGCTCTGATGTCCTCCAATTTATTTTCCGTAATACCCCGGATCTCCAACAGCCGCTCCGGCTGGTGTTCCAGAATATCCAGTGTGGCCACACCGAACCGCTCCACAATGTCTGCGGCAGTTTTAGGACCAATCCCTTTGATAAGCCCGGAGGCAAGATAGCCCTCTACGCCGTTTTTTGTTCTGGGCACAATTTCACGCCACTGCTCCACCTGGAGTTGGACACCATACTTGCCCTTTGTCCATTCACCATCCAGTTCCAGCTCTACCGCATCTGTCCGTGGAATCTCATACCCCACAGCTGTAAAGCGGATCAAATGGTCTTTGTACCGTCTGTTTGACCTGGCCTCGGCAGGCACGCTCTGGTCTGCGGTCTTTACACTGACGATACAAAACTTATTGGCAGGATTATAAAAAATCGTCCCGTCGTAGGTTCCAATACAATTCATCCTTTTTTCACCTCACTAAGCGGCCTCCATAATTGAGGCTCTAACGCTGAACCGTCTGGATTCGGATACTGTAACAAACTGCTCGTAAATATCCGGATGCTCCAGTTTCAACCGAAGCAGGTTATCCTTGTCGATGATGGACTTGCGAACAGGGGTATAGGTAACCGTATAGTTCACGCCCTCCTGCTCACAGATCGCAGTACAGCTGGTACCCATTTCCGCAATCAACAGGGCCTTCAGACGCTGAATATCCTTGTCGATTTCTTTGGAGTACACCTCTGCATTTTTCTTTTCATCCAGAAGACGCAAATACTGCATGAGTTTTGCAGTCATATCCAGGTCGAGTGCAACGGCCGGAGCATTTTTATCTGCCGGACCAAAGTGTTTGCGTGCGCTCTCAATGATCAAGGCCCCACTTTCTGTATAGGGCGGCGGTACATGGCGCTGCACATGGTTTTCCCAGAAATACTGCTCCAAAAAGACCATCTCAGCCTCGTACTCGAAATCACGTTTGACCTCCCGGATAATAACTTCTTCCTCGTTGTTACCATACAGGCAGCAAAAGAAACATCGGTCAAGATCCGTTACCGCCATATAATGACGCCCCTGAGATTCATAGTAGACTGGAACCGTCTCCTTCCCATTCATCCACCAGTTATCTCTGGCATTATAGTTTGTGGTCTTGATCTCAAGGATTGCTGTGGTGCCATCCGGCAGTTCCACAAAATAGTCCACATCAGCCAGCATCCAAGGATACTGTGGGTGCTGGAACATCTTTTTGATCTGGTAGACCCGATATCCAGTTTTCCGCTCGAATATCTTTGCTACCAGAGGCTCCAGCAAATGCCCCATTTCCATGGCAACCCAGTTGCCCTCATCATCTTCCACTGACGCTATGTTCAGTTTGTCGTAGTACAGATCCCTGGCTGTCCGGAATGGAGAAGTGCCAAAAATCGCCGATACATCGCTGCCGCCGATTCCACGGCGCCGGTAATCCAGCCAGTCTTCTTCTGAAAGATCTGCCGTTTCTACCAGCACCAGCGGTTCATACCGCTTTCGTTCAGCACTATTGCTGCCAGACATATCAAATCCCCCTTCGTGATCTTCGGGGCAAAATAACCGCCCTCGTCATTGGTGCAACATTTCGTAGCCGGAGCGAAGATACTGCCTGTCTCTTCATCTTCCAGTCCGTGGAGTGTGCCGACTTGACCCGCCGACCATTCTGCTTTCTTTTCTGCTTCACATTCATGTACATGACCTGCCTTTCTCAGTTTTGATTTATCCTTAAAGCCCTTTCAGGCTTACAGGCAATAAAAAAGCGAGAATGACAGACGGCATAAAGCCTGGTGTCCATAGTTGCCTATGAACCGGTGTCATTCTCGCAATGGTGGGTAAATCCCGTAAAATAAAAAAGCCAGT
>UMLR01031480.1_pt1 | contig 12911 bp, 22 predicted proteins | sample 1966741 | NCBI WGS metagenome assembly UMLR01 (sample SAMEA4836207, study PRJEB28245) | human gut metagenome | biome: gut microbiome; material: fecal sample | place: Denmark | collected 2008 | reverse complement strand
CCGCCGTGGCTAGATGGCTTCACGAAAGTGAAGACAGCATGCCCCAGGCGGAAAAAACAAAAAATATTTAGCAAAAATCAATCCACGTTGGTGGATTAAATCAGAAATTGGACGCACGAAGTCCGTCATATAAAAAGTTTTGCCCCAACCAACACATTTTTATATGGCGAACTTTCGCGTGTCCAACAATGTTTAAAAAAATAAAAAACTCAACTTGAAAAAGTTGAGTTTTTTAATTATATATATTTTTTTACTAAAAGTTTAAGCCACCTTCACGAGCAGCCTCTGCAAGAGCTGCAACACGACCATGATATAAAAACCCACCACGGTCAAAAACAACATCTTTAATATTTTTCGCCAAAGCTCTTCTGGCAACAGCTTCACCAACAACTTTAGCAGCTTCAACGTTGCCTCCGTGTTTTAATTGTTGTTTAAGTTCTTTGTCATTTGATGAAGCAGAAGCCAATGTAACGTGATTTACATCATCAATAATTTGACACGAAATATGTTTCAAAGAACGATATACAGCCAAACGCGGACACTCTGGAGTGCCTGAAATTTTTACTCGAATACGAGCATGACGCTTGCGTGTTTGTTCTTTACGATTAACTTGTTTTATCATAGTTTATAGTACCTTTCAATTTTATTAACTCAAGCCTAATTTTGTATTGAAAACAAATAGACTTATCCTAGCTTAAAAATTATTTTTTACCTGCTTTACCAGCCTTACGACGGATATATTCACCTTCATAGCGAACACCTTTACCTTTATAAACCTCTGGTGGACGTTTTGAACGGATATCAGCAGCAACATCGCCAACTAACTGCTTGTTAGTTCCTTTAACAGCAATTTTAGTGTTAGCTTCAACTTCAATTTTGATACCTTGTGGCGGTTCAACAACAACCGGATGAGAATATCCTAATTGTAAATTTAAAGAAGTCCCTTGCATATTAGCACGGTAGCCGACACCTTGTATTTCAAGACGTTTAACAAACCCTTCTTTGACACCGTGCACTGCGTTGTTTATCAATGTTCTTGACAAACCGTGCAAAGAACGACTTTTACGCTCATCATTCGCACGTTTTACAATAATTTTATTATCTTCTTTTTCCAAAGTGATTTCAGGACAAACAACAACTTCCTCAACCCCCAAAGGTCCTTTTGCCGTAATCTTTTGTCCGTCAATTTTTACTTCAACACCATCAGGTATTAAAATAGGTAATTTACCAATACGTGACATTTTATTATTTCTCCAATCTCATTATTATATTACTTAATTACCAAACGTAGCACAAAACTTCGCCACCTAAGTTAGCTTTGCGAGCTTTTCTGTCAGTCAGCAAACCATTGCTTGTTGAAACAACCGCAACACCTAGGCCACCCAATACTTTTGGTAAGTCTTTACATTTTGAATAAATGCGCAAACCCGGTTTGGAAACACGTTTTAAGTTCTTAATAACAGGTTTGTTTTGCATATCATATTTTAACTCAACTGTTAATATTTTGTGGTTCTTATCATTGACTGTTTCTTTGTAGTCAACAATAAAACCTTCTTCTTTTAATAGTTTAGCTAACTCAACTTTCAATTTGGAACTTGGCATTGCAACATCAACATGATGAACAATATTTGCATTCCTAATACGAGTTAACATATCAGCTATAGGATCTGTTGTCATTTTTAAATTCCTTTACAATTTTTTGTCTACTTACTAAAACGGTAATTTAGCAGTATAGATAAAAACCAAAGGCATAATTATATTCCTGATTTTTATAAATACAAACTTTTTATAGTTTTAAATTACCAACTTGATTTTGTTACCCCTGGCAACAAACCACGGTGAGCCATTTCACGTAAATGAATACGGCACAAACCGAAATCACGGTGATATCCATGTGGACGTCCGCAAATTGAGCAACGGTTGTGCAAACGAACTTTTGGATATTTTCCTTTTGCAGCCAACGCTTCTCTTTTTAATTCTTTATCTATCATTGCTTTTTTAGCCATTTATATTATTCTCCTTACTTTTTAAACGGCACACCCAATTCAGTTAATAAAGCACGTGCTTCGTCATCTGTGTTTGCAGTTGTTACAATTGAAATATCCATACCTTGAACCGCATCAATTTCATCATAACCAATTTCAGGGAACAAAGACTGCTCTTTTAAACCAAATGTATAATTTCCTCGGCCATCAAAACTTTTATTTGAAATACCACGGAAGTCACGTATACGAGGCAACACAACAGCATTTAACTTTTGTAAAAAGTCATACATACGCTCTTGACGCAATGTAACAGTTGCACCAACTGCCATACCTTCACGCAACTTATATGATGCAATTGATTTCTTAGCTCTTGTGACAACTGCCTTTTGACCGGCTATTTTTGTCAATTGATTTACCAATAAATCAATCATCTTTGAATTGTGAGAATGTTCACCCATTCCCATGTTGATAACAATTTTATTTAACTTTGGAACTTGATGTCTGTTTTTATACCCAAATTTTTCCATTAAGGTATTGACAATTTCCTCGTTATATCGTTTTCTTAAATCCTTAGTTTCTGTCATTTTCTTATATCCTTAAATATCAAGTTGTTCACCACATTTTTTGCAAACACGAACTTTTTTACCATCAACAATTTTGTGTGATACTCGTGTTGGCTTTTCACATGATAGACAGTATAACATTACATTTGAAGAATCCATAGGTGCTTCAACTTTGATTAATCCACCTTGAACGCCTGCCATCGGGTTTGGTTTTGTTGCTTTCGTAACCATGTTTACACCTTCCACAACAACCTTTGAAGTCGCTGTGATAACTTTTTTAATATTGGCTACTTTACCTTTATCTTTACCGGCTAAAACAACAACACGGTCACCTGTTCTAACATGTATATTTTTCTTAACTTGTGCCTTTTTCATTTCTTTCATCTCCTCAGATTACCTCAGGCGCAAGAGATATAATCTTCATAAAGTTCTTTTCACGAAGTTCTCTTGCTACAGGTCCAAAAACACGAGTTCCACGAGGATTGCCATCTTTATTTATTATAACTGCAGCGTTCTCGTCAAAACGAATTACTGAACCATCTTCTCGTTTTATATCAGCTTTTGTGCGAACTACAACTGCTTTAACCACTTCTGATTTTTTAACAGTCATATTCGGACTTGCTTCCTTAACAGTAGCTGTGATTACATCACCTACATGTGCATATTTCTTGTTACTGCTTCCCATAACGTGAATACATAACAATTCTTTAGCACCTGTATTGTCAGCAACAGCCAATCTTGTCTCTTGTTGAATCATTTTTATCTTTTCCTTATCTTAAATGTTTAATTAAAGACTAAAAAACTATTTAGCAGCCTCAACCACTTCAACAACTCTCCAACGCTTGTCACCGGATATAGGCTTTGACTCAATAACGCGAACAATGTCACCATTGTTACATACATTATTTTCATCATGCGCTTTGTAATTTTTAGTTGTTTCAATAATTTTTTTGTATTTTTTATGTGGTGTATACTCTGAAACAGCAACTACAACGGTTTTGTCCATTTTATTGCTAACAACTACACCTTGTTTTTCTCTTTTAGGCATTTTCACTTACCTCACTTGCTTGAGCTAATTTTTTTTCACCAATGACTGTTTTAATTTGAGCAATTATATTTTTTGTTTTTCTGATTTGAGCTGTATTTTCAAGCTTGTTTAAAGATTTTTGCAACTTGAAATTGAATAACTCTTTTTTATAATCAATAATTGCTGAAGTTAATTCGTCAATTGATTTTTCACGCATTTCTTGCAACTTCATCATTTTCACCTTTTTCAATTATCTTAACTTTAATCGGTAACTTTTGTGCCGCCAACTTTAAAGCATTCACAGCAATACTTCTGTCTGAATATTCCAATTCAAATAACACACGACCCGGTTTGACAACGGCAACCCAGTATTCAGGGTTTCCCTTACCTTTACCCATACGAGTTTCAGCAGGCTTTGCAGTGATTGGTTTATCAGGAAATATTTTAATCCAAACATTACCACCACGCTTAATCTCACGAGTCATAGCACGACGAGCTGCTTCTATTTGACGACTTGTTATCCAAGCAGGATCACAGGCAATCAAACCGTATGTACCAAATTCTAACTTAGTACCACGAGTTTCATGGCCTTTCATCCGACCTTTCATTCTTTTACGATATTTCGTTTTTTTAGGCATTAACATTGTTATTTGCTCCTAATTTCATTATTCTTGTGTTTCAATGTTTCTTCTTTTTCCACGACGACCGCTCGGGTTAGCATTGTTTTGACCACGATTTTCTTGGAAATTGTTAGAAACTTTCTTAAATTTAATATTTTGGTCAGCTTTTTCACCAGGCATCAACGGTCCTTTGTAAATCCAAACCTTAACACCTATTTTACCCATTATAGTATCAGCTTCAATGAAACCGTAGTCTACATCAGCACGCAATGTTTGAAGCGGAATACGACCTTCTTTAGCCCATTCGGAACGAGCTATTTCAGCACCGCCCAAACGTCCTGATACCATAATTTTTATACCTTGAACACCTGAGCGCATTGTGCGTTGCATTGCTTGCTTCATAGCACGACGAAATGCAATACGTTTTTCCAACTGTAGTGCTATTTGTTCTGCCACCAATTGTGCATCAGCATCAATTTTAGCAACCTCAACAACATCCAATGTCACGTTCTTCGATATTAACTTAGCAACAGCAGCTCTCATTTCTTCAATGCCTTGTCCGCCACGACCAACTACAACCCCAGGTTTAGCTGTCACAACTGTTATCAAAACATTCGACGCCTTACGAGCGATTAATATTTTTGAAATTCCTGCTGTATATAATTTTTTCTTAATAAATTTACGAATTTTGGCATCTTCAGCCACAAATTGAGGATATTCCTTTGTTGCAAACCATGTGCTTGCCCAAGGTTGTATTATTCCTACTCTAAATCCTGTCGGATGTGTCTTTTGTCCCAATTTGGTTCTCCTTTTATTTTATTTTCATTACTTTTAAAGTTAAATGAGATGTACGTTTAAATCTTTTATACATCCTACCTTGTGCACGAGGACGAGCTCTTTTATAAGTTACGCTTTCATCTGCAAAAATTTCAGAAATCTTTAAGTTGCTGCTTCCAACACCCATTTGTTCATTGGCATTTGCTATAGCCGCAATCAAATTTTTTTCAACAATCTTTGCTGCAAAATAAGGCATAAATTTTAATATTTTAATAGCTTCGTCACAAGATTTGCCGCGTACTTCGTTTATTACACGTCTTAGTTTTCGCGCCGGCATCTTTATATTTGTTTGTCTTGCTTTAGCTTCCATAATTTTTTTCCTCTTTTTCAGGTTTTACTTTTCTTTATCTTACTTTCTTTTAGCCGTTTTATCTTGTCCGGCATGCCCTTTAAATAAACGAGTCGGTGCAAATTCACCCAACTTGTGTCCAACCATCTGTTCGGTTACATACACAGGCACATGGCTTTTTCCATTATGCACTGCAATTGTGTGTCCTAACATATCTGGTATAATCATTGATGAACGTGACCAAGTTTTTATAACCTTCTTCTCATTATTTTCGTTCATTTTCTCAACTTTTTTAAGCAAAGATTCATGAACATATGGGCCTTTTTTTAATGAACGTGCCATTAATTATATCTCCTTGTATTTTAATTATCTTTTACGACCGCGAACAATCAACTTGCTCGAAGCTTTCTTCTTATTACGAGTTTTATAACCCAATGCAGGTTTGCCCCAAGGTGTACGAGGATGTCCGCCCGGGCCTGTTTTACCTTCACCACCACCGTGTGGGTGATCACAAGGGTTCATTGTCACACCACGCACTGTCGGCTTTATACCCATATGGCGTTTGCGACCTGCTTTACCGATTTGCATGTTTTTATATTCAGCATTACCCAAAACACCGATAGTCGCCAAGCATTCCTTGCGAACCATTCTCATTTCAGAACTTGGCAATTTTATAGTTACGTAATTGCCTTCCTTCGCCATAACTTGAGCAGCTGCCCCTGCCGTACGAACCATAACTCCGCCATTGCCTGCAACCATTTCTATATTATGAACCATTGTACCTAAAGGTATCATTTCCAAAGGCATTGCGTTTCCTACGTTCACTTCTGCGTTTGGTCCTGACATAATAACATCGCCTACATTCAATTTTTCAGGTGTCAATATATATCTCTTTTCACCATCTGCATAAACAACCAATGAAATACGAACGTTTCTGTTTGGATCATATTCAACTGTTGTCACTTTACCTGCTACATCAAATTTGTTGCGTTTAAAATCTATAACACGATACGCTTGTTTTGCGCCACCGCCTTTGTGACGACATGTTATGCGACCTGTGTTATTACGACCTGATTTCTTTTTCATTGGTCTTAACAATGATTTTTCAGGCTTGTCTGTTGTGATTTCAGCGAAATCACTCTTTGTCATACCTCTTTGTCCCGGAGATGTCGGATTAATTTTACGAATAGCCATTTATTTCTATGCTCCCATTAATTCTTCAATAGGCTCGCCTTCAATTGTGACAATAGCCTTTTTGCTTGACTGTGTGCGACCCATTGTCATGCCTACACGTTTTGCATGTGATGGCATATAAACTGTCGCTACTTTTTTTACTTTACGTCCAGGGAAAACCAACTCAACCGCTTGTTTTATCTCGATTTTTGTTGCATCTTTTGCAACTTCAAATGTGTATTTGTTGTTGCCTGTTTGTATCATTGATTTTTCAGTTATTATAGGACGTTTAATTATATCGTATAATTTTTCTTTACTGCTTCTCATTATGATAACCTCTCTTGAATTTCTTTTACAGCTGATTCAGTCAAGATTACATTATCAGCTTCTAATATATCTTTCACATTTAAATTTGAAGGCAATATTAATTTTACATTTGGCAAATTACGCGCTGCCAAACCCAAAAACGCATTTTCAGCCGCTTTGTCATCAGCTATTATCAAAATTTTCCCTTCAACTTTTAACGCCTTTAGTGCTTCAACCATCAACTTTGTCTTTGGCTCATTGATTTGAGAAAAATCTTTAACCACTGTGCTGTTCAACAAACGTGATGATAGTGCTGATCTTAAAGCAAGTCTTCTAACTTTCACAGGCATTTTAAAGCTGTAATCACGTGGCACCGGGCCAAATGAAACACCACCACCTGCAAACAAAGGTGAACGAATAGAACCTGCACGAGCACGACCTGTTCCTTTTTGTTTCCAAGGTTTACGTCCGCCACCTGAAACCATTGCACGAGTCTTTGCACAAGCAGTGCCGGCACGGCCGTTGTTCAATTGACGTCTTAAAGCCATATGCATTACATGCACATTTGGCTCAACACAAAAGACCTTTTCGTCCAACGAAATTTGTCCAACCTCAGAACCTTTTGTATCTAATATTGATAATTCTTTTGTCATTTCTAAATTCCTCATTTATAGCTTTCTCAATCCCAAATCAAACTAGTTCCATTTCACTCTTGATGGTTTAACGGTAACAAATTTGCCTTCAGGACCCGGGACTGAACCTTTTATTAATAATAAGTTGTTTTCAGCATCAATTTGCACAACTTTTAATTTAGCGATTGTAACATTCTCATTCCCCATGTTACCTGCCATTTTTTTACCTTTTATAACACGACCCGGAGTTGTGCCTGCACCAATTGACCCCGGCTCACGATGGTTTTTTGAACCGTGTGCCATTGGCCCGCGTCCAAAATTCCAACGCTTAACGGTGCCCTGAAAACCTTTACCAATTGATTTAGCCGAAACATCAACTTTTTCAACACCATTCAACGCTTCAACAGTGATTTGTTGCCCAATTTTGTAATCGTTGGGGTTGTCAACACGAAACTCTTTTAAATGGCGATATGCGCCAATTTCGTTCTTTTTCAAGTGACCGATTTCAGCTTTTGTCATGTGCTTTTCTTTACCCGCACAATATGCAAGCTGAACAGCATCATAACCGTCTGTTTCTTTTGTTTTAATTTGAGCCACAACCAATGGTTCCACTTTCAATACAGTAACCGGAATCACAAGACCTTTGTCATCAAAGATCTGGGTCATGCCTAATTTTTCACCTATTATTCCTAATGTCATTTTTCACCTTTCTTTCTTGCGAGCGCTACGTACTTCATATTCTTTTAAACAAGCGACAGGATTCACACCATCGTAGTTCACATTAAATATTAAATTGTCTTTTTAATTATTATAATTTAACTTCGATGTCCACACCTGACGGCAAGTCCATTCTGCTTAATTCCTCAGTTGTTTGATGAGTTGGTTCATAAATATCGATTATTCTTTTATGAATCCTTCTTTCAAAATGCTCGCGTGATTTTTTATCAACGTGAGGAGACCTTAACACACAATAAATTCTTCTTCTTGTCGGCAAAGGAATCGGACCAGCGACTTTTGCTTCCGTACGCTTTGCTGTCTCTACTATCTTTTCGGCTGACAAGTCGATTAATTTGTGGTCGTATGCCTTTAAACATACTCTAATTCTTTGTCTTGAACCTGTAGTTGCCATTTTATCTTTCCTATTTTCTCACAATTCTATTACTTGCTTTCAATAATGTAATATAAACAAAATCTCACGTCAATCCATGTTTTTGATTTTTTGTAAATTTTTGTAACAATATATCTTTTTTGAGGGAAATTATGTTTGTAAAAATTATTTTATATTATTATATATAGTGTATAGTAACTTTAAGGAAAGCTTTGTGGATAAGGATTTTTTGTATAATAATAATATTGCCAAGCCACTAGTAACTGCTGGAGTAAAAGCTGTAGAAGCAGTTACACAAAAGGGTAAAGAATTAGTTCAAGATATTAATCCACATTCTCAACAAGAAGAAGTTGTCTCCCAAGAAACATCTCAAGGAATAGCAAGTAATATTTGGGGGAGTATTTTGCATCAACAAGCTCAAAGTAGAAAAAAAACAGGTGAAGTTTCTGACGCTTTGGAAGAAAAAGAAGGGAAAACTGGCTCAGAGCAAGTAGTTATAAATGAAACTGGTGTTAAAGAAGATAATTTCGATATTTCTTTGCCAACAATACCATCTGAACCACCAGCGGAGCCTAAAGTAACCGAAGTACCAAACAGCATGTTAAAAGAAATCAACAAGCTTAAAGGTCAAATTGAACAAGGAATTATAAAGGATGACAAAAGCCATGTTGTATTAAATTTATTAAATAAAATTCCTGAAAAGGAAGATATTTTTCAGGCACAATTTGATTTGCTACAAATCGCAATTAAAAAGAAAATTTTAACCAAAGAAAAATTTAACGCAATATTGACTGTCCTTTTTACTCCATATCATATAGAGGTTTTAAAAAAGCAATGTTCTCTAGCTGCAACAGCTATTGAGAAAGACATACCAATTGAAGATAATAAAACAATCATAACTCAATTGCTACAAAAGCCCAGCGACAAGCCGCAAACTTTAGAATGGCAATGCTATTTAGCTAAAAAAGCCATTAAAAAAGACATATTAACTAAAGATAATAAAACAATCATAACAAAATTGCTACAAAAACCTAGCGACAAGCCTGATACCTTAATGGAACAATGTTCTTTAGCTGCAACAGCTATTGAGAAAGACATACCAATTGAAGATAATAAAACAATCATAACTCAATTGCTACAAAAGCCCAGCGACAAGCCGCAAACTTTAGAATGGCAATGCTATTTAGCTAAAGTAGCTATCCAAAGTGAGATATTAGAAGAAGAAGGTGATAAAAAAAAGTTAAGACCCTTGGTGGCAAAACTAATTGATAAACCTAGTATTGCTCAAAATCTGCAACGTAGACTGGCAAAAATGGTAATACCTGATACATTCCACCCGAAGACTGATTCAATTATGCAGCACGAAATTCCTATTCAAAAAAACTTGCCATATTTAACAGATGACGAATTGAAAGCATTCGACGAATCTGAGTTTATAAAAACGACTCCTGAAGAGCAAAAACAATTTGAACTTGAATATATTATTGACCTAAAAATTAGTCGTGGTTTATATGATAATAATGATAAGAAGAAGAAAAATTGGGATAATTTAAAAGAAATTATAATAAATAATAAGCATATATTAACACCAGAAGGTACTAAAAATATATACGATGACGGCGTTTATAACTTAACTGTTATTGCATTAAAACAAATGCCTTTTGAAAACCGCGATACGTTTCTAAGCTCTATTTGCCAAGAAACAAATAATCCTTATCTAAAAGAACTTTTAACGAATGATAACAATTGTGATAACGAAAAACTTTTAACAATTCGCCCTGTTTTGAAACAATATAAGGATAAACAAGTTGATACTTGGTTTCATAATTTGTCTCATGGATATCGCATGCCAAGAACAACAGACAGGTGTGAAGTTTTTAAAGAAGGTGATCAAAATTATCTTGGTTATAAAGGAACAAGTCAACGAATTAGAACTAAGTTAAGCCAAGAACAAATTAAATATCTTTTTGGCGAACAAAGACCAAATGGTCATCAGTCAATTGGAAACTGTTGGCTTGTTTCAGAACTTAAACATATTAAATATGACCCCGGATTAAAGTTATTTATAATGAGCAGATTTTCAATTGAGAATGGCGGTAACGTTTCAATTACGTTAAAAAATGGCCAAAAAGTAACCTTTAAAAAAGATATTGTTGATAAAGCAACTAAAATAACAAAAGATGAACATCTTTCACCGGCTATGGCATGTTTATCTCTTCTTGCCGCTTTAAATAGAACACGAGAAACGGTTGAAAAAGATATTTTGAAAGACAAAGGCGGTATTTTTGATCAAGATATTACAGTAGATGAAAAATATTTAAAAAAACAATTTGCAAACGAATCTTCTTATGCAATAGAACATGATGAATCAATAAAGCCATTGACAGATAGTCAAGATCCTGTTTTTTATGGTTTGAGACGTTATAATGTTGCTGGTGAGCAATATTCATCTTTACTAAGTTTGTTTTTTACCTCAAAAAGCTTTTTCTTAAATCTAAAAAAACACTTTACAAAACAAAATGATTTAAATACCTACAGCCATGCTTGGAGCCATTATGATGACACCTTTGCTGCAAATCCACAAAATAGCAATACTTTATTTAAAAAGGAAAGGCTTGTATTGTGGATGTTTAGGTGGTCAGATTTGGCTAATAAAAAAGATTGGTTTTATGGCCAAGATACATATTATGTTCCAAAAGTCAATCCTAAAACATCTGAATTTTATTCATAATGTATTATCACCACATAGCATTTGGCATCATACGATGATACACCCACATCGGTGTGTTGTCGTATTTTGATGTTTCAACATCATTTTTCAAAAAATCTGGCATGCCTATTGCAAAAATAGGAATGCCAACATCTTTTGAAACATTTTTTAAAATCTCATAACCGTTTCTAACATCATCCTTTGTTGTTTCGTCTCCAAAATGTGTGTTTGATATAAACCCGTCAAAACATTTATAAGGCTTATCTCCACATCCTTTTGCAATGTTTAAATATTCTTTGATACCTTCTTCATCTTTTGTCTCAAATTTTGATGTGTTGACGACAAGATAATTGCGCACATCCAATTCATCTTCAATACCTTGCAAAATGTCGAGTATGTCAAGCCCAGAAGCACCATAACCAACATCAATAATAATGTCATTTTTGTTATTTTTCAAAACCATAATTTGTTCTTGTGTAACGTAACTTGCAGCTTCACCAAGTCCAAATCGGTCTGTTTGAGCAACAACTTTTATTCCATCTGCTTCAAGTTTGGGAACCAAAGGACGCAAACAATAAGCAGGTTCAACAGTGTCTAAATCTACAAGGGTTATGGGTTTGCCCATTTTTACATATTGATATGCCCGATTGATTGCAGTTTCTGACTTGCCTGAAGCATAAGCTCCTGAATATATTTCAACTATTCTTTTATTTTCCATTGTTTATTTACGGGTTTTAACCCTCTCCATTTTACTATTTTAATTCAAGTCTATCAAAAAATTTATATTTTTTCATCCCTCATCATACAAAAATTGAGGTAAGTTTTAAAAAACTTACCTCGTTATCCCATTTTCAACCATTTTTATCTTTACTTATTTTTTTACCAAACCAAATCTAAAAATAATGCCCTTGAAAGCTTTATTAAATTTTCCACCAAATCAAATCTAAAGTAATGCCTAAATTATTCTGCCAACAACGATTCTAGAATACTTGCATTTTTAATAGCCAATGTATTGTTGCGAATTTTTTGTTTTCCCATATAAGTTCTTAATGCTTCGCGAATTAATTCACTGCGACTGCGATTTTCACTGTCAGCCATTTTGTCTATCTTGTTTAAAAAATCTTCGGGCATTGATATTAAAACTCTTGCCATTTTGTATTTCCTCCGTACATCTTTTTGTTTACTACTTATGTATATATAAAAACAATCATTCATAATTAATTGCTTTTATTCTATAAAAAAAATTCCAAAATACACGCAAAATAGGCTGTAATTCTTTTATAACAGCAGCTTTCAATATTAAGAAATGTTAAGCAAGCAATTTGAGAAGTTTACAAAACTTAAAAAACATACTTATCGACAAGTTTAACACTCTCCCAACTTGCCCCACATTCCGAAAGCTCCTCAGGTTGCAATCCAAAAAGAGTGATAAGATTTTTCGACTCTATATCAAAAATATTATTATTAAGGCGTTCAATGACTTTACTTATGGCGTCCTCGCGCTTCATGCACATAGAATATAAGTGCTTACATCTATCAAAATTTCGTTTCTTTGCTTTGCCCATAAGAGAATATTAAAAAAAAAAATTTCATTTGTAAATCTTTTATGTATATTTGTTAAGAAAAAGTACAAAGTCTTGATTATTCTTAACTATAATCTA
>UMLR01001462.1_pt1 | contig 12952 bp, 10 predicted proteins | sample 1966741 | NCBI WGS metagenome assembly UMLR01 (sample SAMEA4836207, study PRJEB28245) | human gut metagenome | biome: gut microbiome; material: fecal sample | place: Denmark | collected 2008 | reverse complement strand
CTCGGGCTGGAAGCCCGTCAACCCTCACGCCGCAGGCGTGTCCCGTACCCCGTTTACCCTCTGCTTATCTTCCTGAAGAATGATATAATAATAAATAATTCAAAGCTTTCAAAGGCAAAGGAGAAAGGACAATACTATGTCAACCACATTAGGAGCGGATTTCCGCAGCCCCACGTTCTGGCAGCGGCTTGCTTTTATTATCGGGATTACCCTGGTGGGTACCTTTTTATACTCCGTAGGCGTCAATGCCTTCCTGGTACCTCATCAGTTCCTTTCCGGCGGGCTCACCGGTATAGCCATGGTGCTCTACTACCTCACAGGCTTCCCCATCGGTATGGCGAACCTGCTTATGAACATTCCTATCCTTCTTCTTTCCCTGAAATTCATGGGGAAATTCTACACCCTCATTACCATTCTTGGTACTGTGTGCTGCTCCGTTTTCATTGACCTGACATCCTTCCTGGCGGACTACAATGTGGTGAAAGAGCCGCTGGTGGCTGCTATTTCCGGCGGCGTGGTGCTGGGCCTTTCCATGGGCCTTCTCTACCGCTACAACAGCAATACCGGTGGACTGGATGTGGTGGGAGCCATTTTGAAGAAATATTACAATCTGGAAATCGGCTACGTGGTTTTCGCCCTGAACTTTGTCATCGTCACTGCCGGCGCCTTCATTTTTACCCTGGAACCGGCCATCTGCACCCTGATTTCCATGTATATCAATGCCAATCTCTCCAGCCGCATTGTCATCGGCTTTGCCCAGAGAAAGGCTGCCTTCATCGTGTCCGACAAGCCTTTGGAAATTTCCGATGCCATCCTTCGTAACATCCATCACGGCGCCACTCTTCTCTACGGCCAGGGCGCTTTCTCCGGCGTAGAAAAGAAAATCGTCTTCGCCATTGTGGACCTCACCCAGATTACCAGGGTGCGCCATCTCATCGAAGACATAGACCCTTCGGCCTTCCTCTTCATCATGAATACCACCGACGTCATAGGCCGCGGCTTTACCAGCCCCCTTTCCACTGCCAGAACCATGCCCAAGTCCGTGCGCTATACCTGCGATAAGGATGGAAATATGATTCCCACTCACATGTGGTCCTATGAAATGGAAGCAGAAGCCCATCCGGAAGCGGACAAGCAGGAACCGCCCCGGGAAGACGGGAAGTAAAGGGCCGCTGACCGCTGGGAAGGTATGTAACAGACTTTCCGCTCATTGCCTGCAGGGCCTGTTAAATCTGAGAACCCTCCGGCCCATGGGACCGGAGGGTCTGAACCATTCGCACCGGTAGGTGCCTTTTTATCAGCAAGGAGATTATGATGGAATACCTCATTGACGACAACTATGTACCCCTGGACAGTACCCTTGGAAACGTGGAATACTTGATGGAAAAGATACTGCTGGATGCCCGGTATATGGAAAATCTGGCAGAACGCCTGGACGATAACGATGATGATTATGATGATGACTATGATGATGAAGACGAGGATCATGAAGGCCGTGCCAGCCTGGAGATCATCAAACTGAAGGGCCAGATCCGGCTGCTCCAGATGGAAAAGGAAATGCTTCGGCAGAATTTGGCAACGGTGACAAGCATGGTAGAAGACTTGAGAAGGGATGCCGAGGAAGCAAAGGACAAGGTGCATAAGCTCAGGCACGACATCGACTGGTACGGAGAAAGACGATAAGATTTTGTCCCATGGAGATACTATAAGAATAGAGAGACCGAAAGGTCCGAGCTTTATTCCATCCATTTCCAGAAGCCCTTGATCCATGGAAAAGGGGAAGGAAAAGGGCGCTTCCTTCATCCCACCTCTCCGGTGTACCAATCATCGGAATATTGTTCTTGCTGATGGTTCTAAAAGTACAAGTCGGACTCAGCCCGCAGCCGGGAGCTGACTGCTTTCGTATCTGCATGCAGCGGCTCTTTTCAGCCGACTGGTATTTAATGACAAATGATTCATATACGGCATGTACCGAGATTCTTCGCTGGCGCTCAGAATGACTGCGGGGGGAGGCAAGAGCGTAACGCTGGAGGCTGTGAAAAAATGGAAATCATTTCTTCACAGCCCTTTTCAATGGCTTCCTTTTTGGTAAATGACAGTCAGCTGTTCGCCGGCATCGTCATCTCGAGCGGGGGACCTGCCGGTATGGGTGGTAAAGACTTTGGGCTCTAATGAAACGCAGAGCCGAGAGATCTCCTGCCACCATGGGTTTGCCACATTTCGGAGTGAGATTTCTCCACTCTGTGGAGACTCTGCATAGAGTCTCCAAGTCAGCCGAAGTTGGCCTCTAGCCTGCACAATAAGAGGCTTTCCTATTGGCGGCTGACCGGCTGCGGTCGAAATGACGGGAGGTGGAGTGATATCGGTGTTATTCATGCATTTCTTCACAGCCCCTCCGCGATAGCGGTGAGGATAGACCTTTGCTGCGCAAAGGCGCCGACAGGCGGCATTAAAACTCATCGCCCCAAAGGGGCGATACCACAATCCTTGGCCCGATAGGGCCGTCAAACCTGAGAACCTTTGCGCCTTAGGCGCATTAAACGTAAGAACCCTTTCGTTCACAACCTTTCTACACAACCTGACTGCGTCAGCAGGCCACAAACTGCGGCGAAGCCGCACCCCTTTGAACCCTTTAATACCCTCTTATCTGCCCTTCGCCGCTCATGTCGAAAATGGGGCCGTAGGCGGCGTTGGCCAGGCCCTTGATGGCCCATACGCAGTTCTGGGAGGCGGAGTAAATGTAGCGGTCTTCCACCGGTACAATGTGTTTGGCGGCCCGCATGGAAGCGATGGCGGGATTGGAGAGGAAGTCATCCCTGTATTTGGCGGCGCCGGTGGTATCGGAGGAGCGGTCGGTGGATACGAAGAGCATGTCCGGGTCTGTCTTGATAATAAGCTCCGGCGATGTGGCCTGGCCGTTGACGCCGCCGGCCAGGGTGATGGCGTTGTCAATGCGGGCTGCCGTGAGGAGTTCGTTGAACATGGAGCCGGGGCCGCCGTAGCGGGTCATCTGGGATACCAGATACACCACCGGCTTTTTTCCTGTTTCTTTGGAAAGGCGGCTTTGGATTTCCGAAAGGGTCTTGTCCATCTGGGAAATCACCTGGTTTCCCCGTTCTTTTTCGTCCACTGCTGTAGCAATGATGCGCACATCCTCCTTCACCTGGTCAATGGACCGGGGGCCGTCGATGACCACCACCGGAATGCCCAGGTTCCGGTAGAGATCCAGTTCTTTGCCGTCGGTATAGGTGGAGGCCACGATGAGGTCCGGCTTTGCTTCCGTCACCACTTCCATGGAAAGACCGGTAAGAGGGACGGTGAGGGGAATGTCTTTCGTTTCATTGGCAATATAAGAAATATTGGGGTCCCGGTCTGCTTCGGTGGCGGCCATCAGTTTGTCCGGCGTCACCACGGAAAGGAGCATGGTGTCGATGGAAGCGGAATTTCCCAGAATCCTCTTCGGCTTGGCAGGAATTACCACTTCTTTCCCTGTGGCATCAGTGACGGTATAGCTTTTTCCTTCTCCGGAAGGGGCCATCTGCTTCATGCCGCAGCCGGAAAGGGTCAGAAGAATGAGAAGACTGGCGCATAAAGCGCCGGCTTTTGCGTATTTCATAATAACCTCCCTGGAAAAGCGGATTCCATGAGTGAATCCGTTCTTCTGCACGAAAATATCAGCTTCATTATAGCATAGGAGAAAAGATTCATTTCAAGATATTAAGAAATAGTTTACAGAATCTGAGATTTATGTATAATAAAGAGGTAAGTTTATTAAGAATTCCGTAATGGTTTGAATCCGGGAGATTCCCGGAGGAGATGAAAAGAGAAGCGCGGTGAGGGGAGACCCGATTCCGCTACGGTCCCGCCGCTGTGAAGCTTCGGAAAGCAGGCAATGATTGAATCGGCCCTTTCCAGAGGGATTTCAAGATGTCACTGGGAAACTGGGAAGACGAAATCTCTGAGGAAGCTGAGTCAGAAGAACTGCCTTATGGAACCGGTTTTCCGCTTTGCAGGATAAGGGTACGATGTATACTGCTTCCCTGCGGGCGGCATGGTTTCATATACCCTGATTGGGCAGCGAGGGAGGAACTTTTATGAACAGGAAAATTATGGCAGCGTCACTGGCAGTTTTATCACTTTCCGGCGGCGCTTTTTGCGTGGAAGCATCCGATATGCCGGTGTACACCTTAGACGGCATCGTGGTCACCGCCAGCCGGGTGCCGGAAAAGAAAATCGACTCCAACGCCGATGTGTCCGTGGTGACGGCGAAGGAAATCGAGGAAAAGCACTATGACGATGTATCGGAAGCAGTTAGACATGTGCCTGGCGTTATTATTTCAAATAGTTCCGGTAATGGTCAGAATTATAATTCAAATAAGTTATATATTAATGGATCTGATAAAGTAGTTCTTCTGATTGATGGTGTTCGTATGAATACGAATGGCCTTACAACAGGAAGTGCGGTTACATTGGCACAACATGTGAATATGGGGTCCATTGAACGAATAGAAGTACTGAAAGGCGCAGCTTCTACCTTATATGGCTCTGATGCGCAAGGTGGGGTTATTAATATTATTACTAAAAGCCCGCAGGAAGGGAAGGTAAATACTTCTTTGACAATCTCTGGCGCCAGTTATAAAGGGGCCAAATATAGTTTATACAATGAAGGAAATATAGACGGCTATTTTTGGTCAATAGAAGCGCAGAAAGAATTGCAGGGAGATTATAAAGATGCGCATGACCATAAGGTTATTAATGACCTGGATGCCAAGTCTTATCAGTTCAAGTTTGGCAAGAATCTGGGGGATGATTCTTCTGTTGCACTTTATTACAGCAAGTATAAGTCCGATTACCAAAGACCGGATCAGCCATATATGCATGTAGGCGCAGGAGATAAAACAGTTGATTATGGGAAAAAAGATAATGATTCTATCAATCTTCAATATAAGTCAAAAATCAATGAACATCTGACGAATCATTTTACTATTTATAGAAATCGTACCGAATTTCAGGATAATTATAAGAGCTTATACAGCTCCTGGCTTATGAGGATGAAAAGTTCGGGAATGACAGATCAGCTGACTTGGAAAAATGAAAATCATACGGTGACAGGCGGCGTGGATTATTATAAAGATGAATTGCCTGAATTTTATTCTTATGGTAGCAGGGATGCTGCGGAAGGAAAGCATATTTCCGACACGGCCTTTTATATACAGGATGTCTGGAATATTGATAATCACTGGAACCTGACTCCGGGAATCAGGTATGATCATAACTCCAGGTTTGGTGGTCATACAACTCCGGCACTGACAGTTGGCTATAAACAGGATGATAAAACGAATTATTATTTAGGTTATAAGGAGTTCTTTGTTGCACCTGATTTGTATCAATTGTATGATTTTTGGGCAGGGAATAAAGATTTAAATCCGCAGGAAGGCGGAACATGGCAGTTCGGTATTAATAAAATCTTTGATGACACGTTATCAGGAACTTTTAATGTATATCATACCCATGCCAAGAATATGATTGTTTACGCTTCTGATGCTTATAAATATACAAATTCAGGAAGCGTGGATACAGATGGGGCAGGATTGCAGTTGACCAAACAAATAGGAAACCATTGGGCAGCTGCTATTGGATATACATATACTCATGTAGAAGGAAATGAAAGTACAAAGTCAAACTTGAATGGATTTTTACCTAAACATACCTTGGATATTGGGGTTTCTTACCGGAATAGTAAATTTGATGCCAACATGACAGGAAGGGCTGTATTTAGCAGGGAAGCAGGTAAAAATTATCAGGGAGAAGTTCCATCAAGATATAAAAACTACAATGTATGGGATGCTTCCTTTAACTACAAACCTGTTCCCTATGCCAAGGTTTTCTTTAAAATTAACAATATCTTTAATGAATATTATTGTGATGTGGGTACGTTTTCGTCTTCTGCTTATGGAGAGACCCATGATTGGTATTCCATGCCTGGACGTAATTATCAGGTTGGTGTTACGTTCCAGTTCTGATTCTAATACAAAAATCCCCGCGGCAATGACGCAGGGATTTTTTGTGTTTTCAATATTTATTCTAGATGAAATGGGTGGGGATCCATTCTTCATAAACCGGCTTTTGGATGCCTTCCTTTTCTCCGGCCTTCATGCATTTCAGAATCCAGGCCATGTTGCGGGCCAGGGTGCGCATGGTCTGCAAACCTTCCTTGTCCTTCAGGGCATCTTCCCTGGTGAAACCGTGAATCTGGTTCCAGTACTGGGAACCGGGGACGATCATATTATTCATGAGGAAATACTTGTTCATGCGATCGAAGGCTGCGGTGGCACCTCCGCGGCGGCAGCTGACTACAGCAGCTGCCAGCTTTCCTGCCATGCGGCCTCCGGTAGCGTAGAAAAGACGGTCCATGAAGGCGGTAATCTGTCCATTGGGGCCGCCGTAATAGACGGGAGAGCCGAAAATGAGGCCGTCCCATTCATCCAGCCGGTCAAGGACTTTATTCACAGAGTCTTTGTCCTGTACACAGTGCCCATGGGATTCGCAGTAGCCGCAGGCAATGCAGCCGGTTATGGGTTCCCTGCCAATCTGCAGGATTTCCGTTTCAATGCCCTCTTCATTCAGAGTGCGGGCCGTTTCCTCAAGGGCCGTGTATACACAGCCCCGCCGATGGGGACTGCCGTTAATCAGCAAAACTTTCATCACCATTCCTCCTTTTGATTATGATGACACTGTTTCTAACCTGTTTTTATTATAACAGACAAGAATAGGGGCTCACTGCTTTCTACCCGTCATTTCCCTATTTACAACCTCATACATATCCGCTATACTGTATACATATTGATAAAGAGACAACGGAGCCCTTTTTACCGTAAGGTAAGAAGGGCTTTTGCGTCTCTATGGCAAAGAGGCTGCACTCATCTTCGATGACTGCGGCCTTTTTTCGTAAGGAAGCGCTGATTCACTCATTGTCTGCTTTTATTCTTGAATTTTTAGGCAATGCAAGGAATGGGATGACGCAAATAGCGAGCTATTTAAGGAGTCCCATGACGCGGCAGTGCATAAAAATTTTTGTGAAAGCAGACTCTATGAGCGAATCAGTGCTTCCGAAGGGGGAGAGACTATGAAAAAACTTCTGAAAGCTGTACTGACCGGTTCCCTTCTGGGCCTGACGGTCCTTGGTTTGGCAGGCTGCGGCGGGCAGTCGGGAAGTTCTTCTTCCGGCGGCTCCGTGCCTAAGGACACCATTGTGGTGGGCATGGCAGTAGATCCGGAGACTCTGGACCCGGCGGTGACCATGGACAACAAGGGCTGGCAGATTACCTATCCCGCCTATGAACGGCTGGTGAAATACAAGGTGGCAGACGGCAAGGCCACCACGGAGGTGGAACCGTCCCTGGCCAAATCCTGGACCGTCAGCGATGACGGACTCACCTGGACCTTTACTTTGAATGAGGGGCACAAATTTGCCGACGGTTCTCCGGTGGATGCCAAAGCGGTGAAGTTCTCCATCGAAAGGGTACAGAAAATGAAGAAAGGGCCCTCCGATTATTTCAAAGTGGTGAAATCTATCGAAACGCCTGATGATAAAACGGTCATTTTCCAGCTGGACAAGCCTTTTGCCCCCTTCCTCTACACCCTGGCGGTGAATGGCTCTTCCATCGTGAACCCGAAGGTTATGGACCAGGCCAAGGACAACGATATGGGTTCTTCCTATCTGGCTACCCACACCATGGGGTCCGGTGCCTATGAAATCACTTCCTACACCCCCAGCCAGTCCATCAAACTGGATGTACAGAAAAATTATGCCGGCAAAGCGCCTTCCATTAAGCATATCCTCTTCAACAGCATCAAAGATCCCTCGGCCCAGCGGCTGCAGCTTGAAAAGGGAGACATTGACATTGCCGAAGGCATTCCCATGGATCAGATCGACCAGCTGAAGGATAACAAAGCCATCCATATTTATGAAGATCCTTCCCTCCTCTGCTCCATCGTATACCTTAACAATCAGAAACTGCCTACCAGCAATAAAGTATTCCGCCAGGCCCTTTCTTATGCCATTGACTACAATGCCATCATCGACGGCGCCGTAAAAGGCCGGGGCCAGCAGCTGACCAGTGCCGTGCCGGAAGGCATGTGGGGCAAAGATGAATCCATCAAGGGCTATTCTTACAACCTGGACAAAGCAAAGGAACTTCTGGCCAAATCCGGCGAGAATGTGACGGAAATCAATCTTCTCTACTCCGGCCACGCAGCCTTCGACGAGGCGGAAGCCCTCATTATCCAGAATAATCTCCAGCAGCTGGGCATCAAGGTGAACCTGGAAAAGGTGGCCTGGGCTACGTTCCGGCAGAGAGCGGACAAAGGCGATTTCCAGATGGCCCTGGGCACCTGGAGCCCGGACTACAGCGATCCCCAGTTCTTCCTTTCCTACTGGCTTGACTCCTCCTACTGGGGCCTCCCGGGGAACCGCTCCTTCTATAAGAATGACGAAGTGGACAAGCTCCTCCGTGAGGCAGAGGTCATGACCGACAAGGAGGGGAGGATGGACATTTACAAGAAGGTACAGCATATCGCCTTTGACGATGCTCCCTACCTCTTCCTTTTCCAGACCAAGGTACTCACCCCCATGAGAGCCAATATCAAGGGATTTACCTACAATCCCATGCTGGACAGCATGTTCGATTTCGAGCACCTTTCCAAGGAATAAACGGCCCCTTCCGGACTGGGGCTGCGAGGGCTAAGGATGCCTGGAGACCCGAAGAAAAGGAGCTGCTATCCGCTGTGGGACTCTCTGCAGTCACCGTGGTAAGGCGGATTCCCCCTGGCAGCTGACGCAGCCCTGGCGGCGAAGTTGTGGCAGCCTTCGGGAGTACAGTCATTTCCCGAAAGTGCTATTCATGTCCATTTATCATACAAGGAGGGCTTATGATTTCATGGCGATTTGTATTTCAAAAACTGATTCATCTCATCCTTGTCTTTATAGGCGTTTCCATCGTTACCTTCTGCATTTCCCACGTCATTCCCGGTGACCCGGCCCGCATGCTGGTGGGACCTCATGCGTCGCCGGAAACACTGGAGGCGGCGCGGCAGTCCCTGGGACTGGACAAGCCGGTGCTGACCCAGTACGTTCTCTACATGGAAGGTCTTTTCCACGGAGACATGGGCGTGTCCATCCGCACCCAGATGCCTGTGGCCGGCGAACTGGCCCGCTATTTCCCCGCCACCCTGGAGCTCACGTTGGCGGCCATGGTGATTGCCGTGTTTTTTGGCATTTTCCTGGGAGTGCTGTCGGCGGTGCATCGGAACTGCTGGATCGACCATATCTGCCGGGTGATTTCCATGGTGGGCGTATCTATTCCCCTCTTCTGGTCCGGCGTGGTGTGCCTCATTCTTTTTTACAAAGTATTTCCCCTTTTCCCCGCCTCCGGCAGGCTGGACACCTTCCTGACGCCGCCGCCTGCGGTGACGGGACTTTATGTGATTGACGGGATTCTTTCTGGAAATATGGACATAGTGATTTCTGCCATCCATCATCTCCTTCTCCCGGCCTTCTGTCTGGCCTATGCCCAGCTGGCCATCATTGCCCGGCAGGTCAGGAGCGGCATGGTGGACGTGCTGGAGCAGGACTATATCCGCACCGCCCGGGCCTGCGGCATTCCAAGGCGCCGCATCATTTACCGCTACGCTTTGAAAAATGCACTGATTCCCACAGTTACCATTACAGGCCTTACCATGGGAGAGCTTCTGGGCGGCGCCGTCATTACGGAAACCATTTTCGGCTGGCCGGGCATGGGAAAGTATGTGATGGACTCCATTGCCTACCTGGATTTTCCGGCCATTATGGGATTTACCCTGGTGGTGTCCGTGGGCTATGTGGTGATTAATATGGTGGTGGATATGATTTACAATATCCTGAATCCACAGATCAGCGGAGGTGATGGCCATGACTGACGTGAAGGCAGAGGAAATCCGGGAAGAGAGGGAAGGCTTTTTCCATAAATCCCTGGATATCCTTCTGAAGAACAAGCTCACCCTGGCAGGCATGGTCATTGTGGCCCTCATTATCCTGCTGGGACTTCTGGCGCCCCTTGTCAGTCCCTGGGACCCCAATCTCATGAACGTGGCAGGCAGGCTCCAGGCACCTTCCCTTCATCATTTCTTCGGTACCGATGAAATGGGACGGGACATTTTCTCCCGTATCCTTTACGGCGCCCGGATTTCCATTACCGTAGGCCTGTCCATCGTCATCATTGCTGCCGCTCTTGGCGTGGCCATCGGCAGTGTTTCCGGCTTCTGCGGCGGGAGGGTGGACCGTATCATCATGGCATTGACAGATATGATTCTTTCCTTCCCCTCCATGGTGCTGGCTCTGGCTTTGACCGCCGCCCTGGGGGTAGGTCTTTTCAATACCATGCTGGCGGTGTGCATCGTCAGGATTCCCCTCTATGTGCGCCTCGTGCGGGGGCAGGTGCTGTCCCTGAAAGAGGAGCCCTATGTGAAGGCCTCCAGAACCTTCGGCGCTTCGCCCGCCTGGATGGTGGTGCACCATATCCTGCCCAGCTGCCTGTCGCCCCTCATGGTGCAGATGACTCTGGGCATCGGGGACGCCACCCTCATTGCCTCCTCCATGAGCTTCATCGGCCTTGGTGCCCAGCCGCCCATGCCGGAGTGGGGCGCCATGATTTCCACCGCCCGGGTCTATGCCATTGACCAGTGGTGGTACGCCGCTTTCCCGGGGCTGTTCATCCTGGTCACAGTGATGGGATTCAACCTGCTGGGTGATGGCCTCAGGGACATTCTGGATCCCCGGGAAGGGTCTAATCATTCATAGGTCCTGGAAGTGGAGAGTGATGATATGAAAAATATACTTGAAATCGAACATCTATCCCTGTCCCTTCCCTCCAGGAAGGGCATGGTGCCTATTCTTCACGATGTGAACCTCCATGTGGGAGAGGGAAAAATCCTGGGACTGGTGGGAGAGTCGGGCAGCGGCAAATCCATGACCGCCTTTGCGGTGACCCGCCTCCTTCCCGGCGAAGAAAAGGCGGAGCTGGACGGTTCCATCCGCCTCTGCGGCCGGCAGCTTCTGGGTATAAGCAGGAAAAGCATGGAAGAAGTGCGGGGGCGGGACGTGTCCATGATATTTCAGGAACCCATGACCTGCCTGAATCCCGTCTTTACCATCGGTACCCAAATGATGGATGTCATCAGGACCCATGAAAAAATGACCAGAGGCGATGCCCGGAAGAAAGCCCTGGCCATGCTGGAAGCGGTGCATATACGGAACGGGGACGACGTGATTTCCTGCTATCCCTACCAGCTTTCCGGCGGCATGCGGCAGCGGGTGATGATAGCCATAGCCCTGTCCTGCCATCCCAAGCTCCTCATTGCCGATGAACCCACCACCGCCCTGGACGTGACGGTGCAGGCCCAGATTCTCTACCTTATTAAAGAGGCCTGCCGGAAGCTGAAAACGGCGGTGCTCTTCATTTCCCATGACCTGGGAGTGATTTCTGAAATCTGCGATTCCATTGCCGTCATGTATTCCGGACACATTGTAGAGTCCGGCGACACGGCGTCGGTACTGACAGCCCCTTCCCATCCCTATACCCGGGCCCTGATCGGCGCCCTGCCCCGATTCACCGGCAGCCATACCCATGACCGGCTCACCGCCATTCCCGGCATGGTGCCGGATCCGTCGGAACACATAGGGGGCTGCCGTTTCGCGCCCCGCTGCCCGAAGGCCAGCGCCGCCTGCCGGGAAGGCCTGCCGCCGCCTCTGGAAATCCGACCGGGCCACCGGGTGTACTGCTGTCATCCCGAGGAGGTGTGACATGGATATACTGGAAATCAGGAACGTAACGAAAACCTTTCATACCCGGAGCTTCTGGGGAAAATCAAAGACCGTGCATGCCTTAAACGGCATCAGCCTTTCCCTGGCCAAAGGGGAGTCTTTAGGTATCGTAGGGGAGTCGGGCTGCGGCAAATCCACCCTGGCCAGCCTTATCATCCGTCTGGCAGAGCCTACCTCCGGAGAAATTCTGCTCTACGGACGAGATATTTCCCATGTAAAGGAAAAAGAACTGAAAGACATCAGGAAGAAAATACAAATCGTCTTCCAGGACCCCTATTCCTCCCTGTCGCCCCGCATGAAAATAGGGGACATCCTCATGGAGCCCGCCAGGGTAATGGGCGAATTTTCCGAAGCCCATCGGAAAGAGCGGGCAGAAATGCTGCTGGAAATGGTGGGCCTTCGGAAAAACGTGATGGACCGCTATCCCCATGAATTTTCCGGCGGCCAGCGCCAGCGCATCTCCATTGCCCGCTCCCTCATGACCAGCCCGGAAATCCTGATCCTCGACGAGCCCACCAGCGCCCTGGACGTGTCTGTGCAGGCCCAGGTGCTGAATATCCTCATGGACCTTCGGGAAAAGCTCCACCTCACCTATCTCTTCATCTCCCACAACCTGGCAGTGGTACGCTATATTTCCGACCGCACCGCCGTCATGCAGAAGGGAAAAATCGTGGAAATTGGTGCTTCCGATGACATTCTGAGCCATCCCAGGGACCCCTATACCCAGGAACTCATAGCGGCTGTACCTATGATAGGGAAAACCTTCGTACCGCCGGACAGAATTATGGAATTGGGGTGATGAGTGAACTGGTGTCCTGTTGGAGCCTGTGGCTGCTGCCCGTTATCCTGATGTTACAGAAGTCAATCCCCTGACACCACTTGCTCCCCTGCTTGTCAAGTGACACGATTCCTCGCGGGGCGGAGGGGAACCGGCAGGGGAAAACCTGCCAGCCCTCCGAGACCTGGGGCTCCCCCTTTGGTACTGTGTACCACCTTCCCCCCGCAAGCGGTAGGACAATAAGAGTGATGGGAAGACCTTTTTCCCTGCCTATGCAGTGTACACTGCCGCTTACGAAGAGAGGCCGCGAGGTC
>UMLR01026216.1_pt1 | contig 13004 bp, 12 predicted proteins | sample 1966741 | NCBI WGS metagenome assembly UMLR01 (sample SAMEA4836207, study PRJEB28245) | human gut metagenome | biome: gut microbiome; material: fecal sample | place: Denmark | collected 2008 | reverse complement strand
GCCATGCGGGACAGCCCTGCCATCGGTTCGCCCTGGCTGCCGGTGGTGAGAATGCAGAGACGGTCATCCCGGTACCGGTTGATTTCTTCCGGCTCGATGAAGGTGCCTTCCGGCGCCGTGAGGTAGCCCATTTCCAGGGCGATATTCACTACATTCACCATGGAGCGGCCGAAGACGCAGACTTTGCGCTTGTAATGGACGGCGGCATCCACAGCCATCTGGATACGGGATACGTTGGATGCGAAGGTGGCCAGAATGATACGGCCCCTTGCTTCGCCGTAGGCTTCCATGAGGGAGCGGGTGACCACGGCTTCCGACGGTGTGTAGCCGGGGTTCTGGGCATTGGTGGAGTCGGCGCAGAGCACCAGCACGCCCCGATGGCCCAGTTCGGCCAGCTTGTACATATCGGTCTGTTCGCCGTCTACCGGGGAATGATCGAACTTGAAATCACCGGTGTGGACGATGGTGCCGATGGGGGTACGCAGGTAAATGCCGCAGGAATCAGGAATGGAATGGCAGACATGGAAAAATCCGAATTTAAACGAACCGGCTTTGAATTCATCTCCTGATTTAACTACGTGTAAATCATAATTGGAAATATGGGCTTCCTTCAGCTTGCCTTCAATGAGGCCGCAGGTGAGGCGGGTGGCATAGACCGGCGCCGATACATCCCTTAAAAGATAAGACAGAGAGCCGATGTGATCTTCGTGACCATGGGTAATCAGAATAGCCTTAATCTTATCCTTGTTTTCGATTAAATAACTGAAATCGGGAATGACAATATCAATTCCCAGCATATCTTCTTCCGGAAAGGCCATGCCTGCATCAATTACGATAATTTCGTCGCCGTAACGGAAGACAGTCATGTTCTTTCCGATTTCCCCCAGACCTCCCAGGGGAATAATCTGTAATCTAGCTTTTGCCAAGATTCAAATCCTCCTATTCAATTGTTTGGTGCCTATGTTTTTGAAATAAGCAGAAAAATAATGGTAAATATTATGTATGTAAAAAATAAAAAAGCCGTTCCATAGTCGCTTCTCATATTATAGCACAAGGGGGAAGGGGGAGTGGGAAATATTTTATGGAGAGGCGAAGCCCTGTGGTAAAGATCATCGGGCCTTTGGGTCTAAGGATTCAATGGCCTGATAACAGAACGCTCTTATCAGAAACAGGGGGAGCATCCCATGCTTACAAGGCATAGGAGAACATTGCCTATAACTATTGGATATTTAAATCTTTCTATATTAGAATATGGGCAGAAAGGATGAGAGGGACGAAAGAGACCCCCCTCTGGATGGCATAGGAAGAAAGAGACAAAGGAGGAATCTGCCATGAAGAGGATAGGAATTTGTTTGATTGCCGGACTGCTGCTGGCAGCTCTTCCAATGGTTATGAATGCAGAGAAAGTTCCTTTTTACTATGGACATTCCCGGGAGCTCCATGCATCGGTGTATCACCAGGAAGAAAATTCCGGAATCAAGGAAGGGGATATGTATTTTCTTTCCTGGGATGAAAATGTCGATGCTGTCGGTTATGAGCTGGAGATTGCAGAAGAAGAGGGGGCCTGGGATGAGGAGCAGCCTTCTGGAAAGGCGGTGTACCATGTGCCGAAGGTGTATGTGCCGGGCATTATGATTTCTTCTTCGGCGCTTCCCTTGAAGGCAGAGACAAAGGATCATCTGTACTGGAGGGTGAGACCCTTTGATTTGGACGGGAAGCCCACAGGGCCTTTTTCAGCGCCTCGCCGGCTGGAAGGGTCCCTGGTCCCCATTCATCGCTATGCGCCGCTTCCCCGTCCCTATGACGAAGGGGAGAAGGGAGCAGCCCTTCTGTATCCCGTATATTCCTACATCGGTATTCCTGGAGCAGACTCCTATGAAGTGGAAGTGACCAGCCGGTATCCGGAAAATGAAGATGGATATGCCCCTTCCCGGTATCGCGTTTATGCAGGGGTTACTACGCTCACTGATCTCTATGATCCGGCACCCAGGAAGGGAACGTATTACTGGAGGGTACGGGGACTGGACCGGGAAGGCCATCCGGTAGGTATCTGGAGCCTTCCCCAGAAGAGGACACTGGATGTACATGGCTGGACAGTGGGAGTCTTCGGCGACAGTATCAGCCATGGTGGAGGCCACCTGTCCTTCAGTCCGGCGGACAGGGCCTACAGCTATATGAATCCTATTTGTCTTTTCCAGTGGTGAATCTGTCTCAAAGCGGCGACACCAGTGCCATGATGGTGGAACGGTTTGAAAAGGATGCAGTCCCCTTTCATCTGCGCACAGTGCTCATCATGGGAGGGACCAACAGCCTTCGCGCCGGCGTTCCGGCGGAAGAGGTGATTCATGACCTGGAAACGCTGGAAATGATGAGCTATGCCCACGGCATAACTCCTGTATTTCTCACGCTGCCTCCCATCAATCCCGCCTCCATTGCCAGAGCCTTTCAGGAACCTACAGCAGAAGACTGGCAGGCCTCCTTCCGCAGGGTGAATGATTTTATCAGAACCAGGAAGCATATTGATACGGCGGCTCCTTTTGAGGGAATGGAGGTCATGCCTCCGTCCCTGGCATTAGACGGCCTGCATGGCGACTGGCGGGCCAAGCGGGACATGGCGGCCGTGATTAATGAAGCATGGAGAAGCGGCAGACCGGCTCTGGGTACATCATAAAAGGAGAGATATAGAAAATGGAATTTCGTGTATTGAAATATTTTCTGATGACAGCCCGGCTGGGAAGTATGACCAAAGCGGCCCAAAGCCTCCACATCACCCAGCCCACCCTGTCAAGGCAGATCGCAGAACTGGAAGAAGAGACGGGCGTTCACCTTTTTGAAAGGGGAAACCGCCGGCTCGTTCTGACAGAGGAGGGTCATCTTCTTCGGAGAAGGGCGGAGGAAATGATGGAAATCATGGAAAAGACGGAAGAAGAACTTTCTTCCAGCGAAAAAAAGCTGAGAGGCTGTATCATGGTGGGCGGCGGAGAGCTGATGGTGACGGAGCGTTTTGCCTCTCTCATTTTCGCATTTCAAAAACAGCATCCCTTTGTCCGGTTCAACTATTTCACCGGGACTACCGATGAAATTGATGAACGGATGAATCATGGCCTGATTGATGCGGCCATTCTGGTCTGCCCTTTTGATACAGATGCCTTTGATTATATACCTGTGGGGCCGGATGCCCGGTGGGGAGTCTACCTGCGGACAGATGATGTGCTCGCATCCAAAGACCATATCAAGCCTTCTGATCTTCACGGGCGGGCGCTGATTCTTCCCAGCAGAAAAAAGCTGAAAAAGGAAATCATCAGCTGGCTGGGGGAGGAGTTCCAGAGTATGACCGTCCCGGTGACAGAAAATCTGGGCGGCAATGCGGGACTCTTCGTGGAAGCATCAGGCTTCTGTGCCCTGTCTTCCGAAGGCGCGGTGCCTATGTATGACGAGAAGAAACTGAAGTTTATTCCTTTATATCCGGAGCGCCGCATCCAGACTGCCATTGCCTGGAAGAGGAATGTACCTCGCACGCCGGCGGTGAAGGCGTTTCTCCGTTTCTGTAAGGAAGCGCTGGCAGACAGGTAATCCATGACGGCAGCTTTCCATCCTGATAGGGCGGATAGGGGCACCGATGACGGTCTGCTGCCTTTGGGTTTCCCTGTTTCATAAAGCCTTATGACAAGACATCTGAAAGGAGAGGAAGATGACATGAAAACAAAAATCATACTGCTGCTGGTGTTGCTGCTCATTGGACTGGGAGACTGGAGCGAACATCATTTTACCTGCGCTGCTGAGGAAGCACAGCTGCTTCCCATTTCCTATACCGATGAGGAAATCGGAAGAAAAGAGAAGAAGAAACCGGCCGATACAGCGAGGGCCGAGGAAAAGGACAAAACAGACTTCCAGAGATAAGTGAAGAAGGCAGCGGCGGAGAAAGAATCGGGATTTTACAGGATTCCCTGAGCGGGCATGGAAAGAAAAGGGCAGAAGAAATCCAATCGGCTGAAACTATGCTGCAGAATAAGGGATATGCAGAAAAGAGGGGTCCTGCGCACGCTTTCCGGACCAGGGGAAGGCTGGCTGGCATAGAACATACAGAGGGGCTTTGAAAAAATGTAAATCATTTCTTCAAAGTCTTTTTTAGTGGAAAAAGGGAATACCCATGGAGGATTCTTCTCTAAGGCCTTTTCAGCCTTTTCGCATTGTCTGATTCGGGGGAAGAAGGCATGACAGGCCAGGGACTTGGAATGTTCTGCAGGAATCTCTATAAATGTGGTAAAATATAATATCTATATCATCATATTTATGAAGGAGTTTTATATGAACGATCGGATTTCCGGAGACAATCACGCCATTGTGCTGGCCGGTATGTGTACGGCACTGGTGGTGGTGCTTTCCCTTCTGGGGTTTTACATGCCCCTTCTTTCTACGGTAGTTTTCCTTTTGATTCCCCTTCCCATTGCCTATCTGGGCATGAAGGAAGGCGTGAAATGGTCCATTGTGGTCACCACCGGCGTGCTGGTGCTGGACTCCACCTTTTTCGGCGTGGTATCCGCCGCCTTTGTGTGCGCCATCTTCGGCCTTCTGGGAGTCACCATGGGTATATGCTACCGGTTTAAAGTGTCGGCAGCCAAGACGCTGATTGCTGGCGCCGTGGTGGTTCTTCTGGCTCTGGTGGCAGAAGGTATTGCCACCCTCTATCTTCTGGGGCTTCCCAGCCTGATTTTCGGCAGCGAAGGCCTTTCCCAGATCAGGGACAGCATGCTGGAAACGCTGCCTTCCTTCTATAGCGGCGAGGCTCTGGACCAGGCGAAGGAAAAGGTGGAGTTCCTCATGGATGCCATGGAAAAATCGGTGCCCTATACGCTGGTGGCTGTTTCTTTTTTCTACTCCTGGGCTTCCATGGCTCTGGGGTCTCATGTGTTTAAGAAAATGGGCATTACCGATATTCCCCATCTTCCTCCTTTTGAACGGTGGGAATTTCCAAAGGCCACCCTGGGCCTTTACCTTCTGGTGCTGGCAGCCCAGTATTTCTTCAAGGATCAGGAGCAGGTGTCCTATGTGGCTTACAATCTGGGCACCCTCTGCGTTTCCATTTTCTGGCTCCAGGGGCTGTCGGTGCTCTGGTGGATGCCTCACCGCTATCCCTTCATGAAACCGCTCCGGCTGTTCATTATGATCCTTTCTGCTTTCATCGGTGTCATCCAGATGTTTGCGGTGTTTCTGGGCATTGCGGACATGGCTGCCAGCTACAGGAAGAAGCGGAATTACCAGTAGAGACAGGAGCGGCGGCTGTATGGGCCACTCTATGGCCCAGGTTCAAAAGGTTCAGAAGGTTCAAAGGGTTCAGAGGGTGGCGGCTGACGCCGCAGATTATAAAAAAAAGGGGGCACGGCTGGCGCAGCCGGATAGAGGGTATATCTGCCGCAGGCAGATCATTCAGCAGACTGTTTACCAAGCCATACGACACAGAAAGCCAATCCCGTAACGCTGACTTCATACTCATCGCCCAAGAGGGCGATACCACAACCCTCGGGGCCAAAGGCCCCGTCAAACTTAAGAACCCTCCGGCCGTCAGGCCGGTCCATCTTAAGAACCCTCACACCGAAGGTGCGTCCATACACATACATTTGCATTCATCCTTTATTTCGAGTAGGATTAGAGTAGGCCGGCAAAAGCCGGCGCCATAGAACCGGTTTTCAGAAATCGAGGTTACAAGAAGAAAATGCTGAATGATATCTGGGTGTATAAAAAGACATCCCGTATTATGCTGGCGCTGCTGCTGATTGCAGTGGTTATGCTCTCTACCCAGAACTGGCAGCTGGGACTTCTTCTTTTCATCATCATTGCAGGCTGCATCGTGTACATCAAGCGCTGCGATTTCTATCAGGAGAAAAAACTGTCCCGTTACCTGGATGATTTGTCCGCCGGCGTATCGGCAGGCACGGTGTATGCCGTGAAGAATCTGCCTGTGGGCATTGCCATGATGGATGAAAAAAAGGAGCTTGTGTGGGCCAATAATGTATTTAAGAACTGGATAGGGAAGGATGCCCAGGAAGGGGTGCGCTTCCAAAACCTGGTGACTGGGCAGAAGATTTCCAAAATATGGGGTAAAACCGGCTGGTTTGACTGCCATGCGGGAGGTACGTTCTTCCGGGTATTTCACAAGTTTATCGACGTGGATATCGGCGGCGGCACCCAGTCGCCTTTCATGGTTTTCTACTTCATGGACCGCACCGATGTGGAAGTGGCGGTGAAGGAATGCACCGAGGCCCGGCCGGTATTCGGTATTATCCGCATCGATAACGTGTCGGAAGTGACGGCGGATATGACGGATATGGAAAAGTCGGCCCTTCTCTCCGATGTGACGGAAAGGGTGCTTTCCTATTTCTCCAGCCGTGACGGATTTATCAAACAGTACTCCACCACCGACTTTGTGACCTGTATTTCCCAGAAGGCTCTGGCGGACATGATGGAGGAAAATTTTGATATCCTCGACAGGGTCCGGGAAATCCATACGGTGAACCGCATTCCTGTCACCCTGTCCATCGGCGTAGTGCAGAGCGAAGACAGCTTCGCAAGGCAGTTCGAGGAAGCCCAGGTATCTCTGGACCTGGCTCTGGGCCGGGGCGGGGACCAGGCCATTGTCCGCATCGGCAAGGATGTCAGGGCCTTTGGCGGCAAGTCGCCTACGGCTGTCAGCTCCACCCGTGTCAGGGTGAGGGTGGTGGCCCAGGCGCTGAAGGAAATCATCGACGGCGCCGATATGGTGCTCATCATGGGCCATGCCCACGAAGACTTCGATGCCCTGGGCGCAGCCGTGGGCGTATCCCATCTGGCCCGGTCTTCCCATAAGGAAACCCATATCGTCCTGTCGAAAGAAAGGGATACCTGCCGCAAAATGGTGGAAGCCATCGAAGGAAGCGGCGTGGCGGAAGGGCTCCTTATCGACGAAAGTCAGGCTAAAGGCATGGTGACAGACAAAACGGTGGTCATCGTGGTGGATACCCATGTGCCGGAACTGGCGGCAGCGCCGGAAGTGCTGAAAAAGGCCAAGAAAAAGGTGGTCATCGATCACCATCGGAGAGCCAGCTCCATGATTACAGGCACCCTTCTCACCTATATGGAACCTTCTGCTTCGTCAGCTTCTGAACTGGTGAGCGAACTGGTGCAGTACTACGGCGGCGAAGAGGAAATGAATGAACTGGAAGCGTCCTGCCTTTATGCAGGCATTGTGGTGGATACCAAGAACTTTGCCGTACAGACCAGCGTCCGTACCTTCGACGCAGCCAGCTTCCTGCGCCGCTGCGGCGCTGACACGAAGCTGGTACACCGCCTCTTTGAAGAAGATATCAGCAGCATTAAGTGCAAGGCGGAAATCCTGGCAGGCATGCAGCTCGTAGACGGCACCATTGCCATTGCCTCCTGCCCGGATCATGTGGAAGAAGCCCAGATTCTGGCAGGCCAGGTGGCAGACTACCTGGTCACCATCAAGGAAATCCGGGCCAGCTTCTTGTTTTACCAAACCGATAAAGGACTCTGTCTTTCCGCCCGCTCCGACGGCTCTGTCAATGTACAGGTTGTCATGGAAGCCCTGGGCGGCGGCGGTCACCTGACCGTTGCCGGCGCCCAGCTGGGGAAAGAGGGAAATAAAGAAAGTGCGGAGAAAGTGATTATTGCACAGGTCCGCAAACAAATAAAGGAGGAAAAAGAATGAAAGTCGTACTCTTACAGGATGTCAAAAAAATGGGTAAAAAAGGAGACGTAGTAGAAGTCTCCGACGGCTACGGCCGCAACGTGCTCATCCGCAAAGGCCTGGGCGTAGAAGGGACCAAGGCCAACCTCAATACGGCAGCCCAGCGGCAGGAATCCAAGGTATTCAAAGACCAGGTAGCCGCTGATGAAGCTGTCATCATGGCAGCCCAGCTGAAAAAAGTGAAAGTGGTCATCAAGGTCCAGTGCGGCGAGGACGGAAGAATTTTCGGCTCCGTCACCGGCAAGGATATCAGCGAAGCCCTGGAAAAACAGTATAAATTCAAGCTGGAAAAGAAAAATATCCGCCTGAAGAGCCCCATCAAGACCCTGGGCGAATATGATGTGGAAGTATGGGTACACCAGCAGGTGACCAGCACCGTCCACGTATCAGTTGTAGCAGAATAAGAAAGACTCCACCCTGGCGGTGGAGTCTTTTGCGTCACTGGCAATGGCTGACTGCATTCTCGAAGGCGCCCATAAGGTGCAGGAGCCTTTATGGACAAGCCTCTATGGGGCTTGAGGGTTCTAAAGTTTGACGGGGCTATCGCCCCGAGGGTTCTTAAGTTTGACAGCGGCTCTGCCGCTGAGGGTTGTTGTGGGCGCCTCTAAATTTATAGAAGGCGCCGGTTTGTATAAAACCTTTACAACCGCCCTTCGGGCGAGGAAATGCATCCCCCCCTTTTTGGTGGTTGGCGCCACCTATACAGGAGCACAGTAGAATCGACTATGAGAAGACTGCCTTTCAGATCTTTATAGTCCCACCGCTCAGCAGGGGGAAGGTGGTGCCGTAAGGCACCAAAGGGGGGAAGCCACCGAAGGTGGCTCATTATCGTAGTGCTTATCATGTCATATGACACAGAAAGGTAAATCCGTAACGCTGACTTTATAAGTATTGCCCGAAGGGCAATCCACAACCCTCGGCCTGAAAGGCCGTCAAACTTAAGAACCTTCCGGCCGCCAGGCCGGTCCATCTTAAGAACATTCTCTTCTGAACCCTATGAACCCTCACGCCACAGGCGTGTCCAAAGCCGCTATCACCACCCTTTGAATCCGGCAGCCCATCACTTTGCCCCATTTCCATGGAGATGGTATAATATAGGCGTAATTGTGCGATAAAAGCGTACATGTAAATTTTCCCATCACCCGGGATGGGAATTCCGATTCAGGAAGGAAGAATGAATAATGGCAACAGCAATGGTAATTGGTGCCCAGTGGGGCGATGAAGGCAAAGGCAAGATTGTAGATTATCTGGCCGCAAAGGCAGACGTGGTGGTTCGTTCCCAGGGCGGGAACAACGCAGGCCACACGGTAGTCACCGGCGGCAAGGCATATCCTCTCCGCCTTATGCCAAGCGGTATCATGTATCCCGGCACCATCTGCATTATCGGCACCGGCGTAGTGGTAGATCCCAAGAGCCTTCTGGAAGAAATGAAACGGCTGGAAGACCAGGGAATCGATGCCCGCCATCTCCAGATTTCTACCCGTGCCCAGGTGGTTTTCCCCTACCATATCCGTCTCGATGAAGCGGAAGAAGCAAGGAAGGGAAGCCGCAAGATCGGCACCACCAAGAACGGCATCGGACCCTGCTATGCAGATAAGATCAACCGCATCGGCATCCGCATGTGCGACCTTATGGACAAGGAAACCTTTGCAGAAAAGCTGAAATACAATGTGGCCCAGAAGAATATGCTGCTGGAAAAGCTCTACGGCATGGAAGGCTTTGATTATGAAACCATGCTGGACGACTACCTGGGCTATGCGGAAAAGCTCCGTCCCTATGTAAAGGATACGAACTACACCGTGCAGACCCTGGTGAAGGAAGGCAAGAACGTACTCTTTGAAGGCGCCCAGGCTTCCATGCTGGACTGCGACAATGGCACCTATCCTTTCGTTACCTCTTCCCATCCTACCGCCGGCGGTGCCTGCATCGGCGCCGGCATCGGACCTCATATGATGCAGAACATTTTCGGCGTAGTGAAAGCCTACAGCACCCGCGTAGGCCAGGGCCCGTTCCCCACGGAACTTCTGGATGAAACGGGAGACTACATCAGAAATACGGCTCACGAATTCGGCACCGTCACCGGCCGTCCCCGCCGTGTAGGCTGGCTGGACACCCGTGCTGTCCGTTACGCTGCTGCCCTGAACTCCTTCGACTACCTGGCCATTACCAGACTGGACATTCTGGACGATATGGAAGAAATCAAAGTCTGCACAGGCTATGAATACGAAGGCAAAGAAGTGGAAGAATATCCGGCTGACCTGAACTTCCTGGAAAAGATTACTCCTGTATACAAGACCTTCAAAGGCTGGAAACAGAAGATTTCCGACATCCGCAGCTACGATGAACTCCCGGCTCTCTGCAAGGAATACCTGGAAGGTATTTCCAAACTCATCGGCGTGCCCATCGGCATCGTGTCCGTAGGCCCCAGCCGTGAACAGACCATCGTAATCAAGGATGTATTCTGATATCCACTAAAAAAACGCTCCGAAAGGAGCGTTTTTTGGTGTCAAAATGGAGGGCGGGCTGTATTCCCGAAAGTAAGAGGGCTCAGGCGCCTTCGGCGCCCTTTTTATATTTGCGGCGCGAGCCGCCACCACACCCTCTGAACCCTCATGTGCGCATTCTGCATAGAATGCGCAAGTCAGCCGAAGTTGGCCCTGCGTAGAATGGTATTGGAGCAACATTGTCATTCTTACCCACGTACACCCTTTTGCCACTTCGTGGCACTTCACCCATAGGGAAGCGTGTCACTGGATTCGCGGGTCGCTTCTCTCCCCTATGAATCCAGTTCCCTTGCCACCTCAAGGGAAAACGAGAAAATTAGAGGTGCCTTCCTCTTGTCGGCTGACCGTTCGCAGGCGTGTCCAATGTCTGCTATCCGCTATCCGCTATCCGCTATCCGCTGTCCGCTGTCCGCTGACTGATGGCTGTCAGGCTGTCTGAAGTCCAGAAGGTTTTTTGCGATATGAAAGAAAGGCGAAGCACGTAACGCTGACTTTATACTCATCGCCCAAGAGGGCGATACCACAACCCTCGGGGCCACAGGCCCCGTCAAACTTAAGAACCTTCCGGCCAAGGGCCGGTCCATCCTAAGAACCTTTCTCCCTGCCCCCTGAGCGAAAGCGAACACAACCTGCCGCCATTAGGCAGCCATAACCCTCGGGCCAAAGGCCCGTCAAACCTCACGCCCGCAGGGCGTGTCCACGAGCGTAGCCCTCTGAACCCGGGCCACCCAGTGGCCCCCATGGGCGATACCACAACCCTTGGGCCCACAGGGCCCATCAAACTTAAGAACCTTTTTCCACAACCTTTCTACACAACCCACGGCGGAGCCGTGCCCCTTCGCGCCCAACAGGCGTGGCCCCCTCACGCCTTGGCCAGCACCAGGAAAATAAGTCCTGCCAGGAAGAAGAGGATATACGCCGGCAGGTGGTAGTCGGTGTAGAAGGTATCCTCCTCCCGCTCCACTTCCCTGTAGGGGCGGGCATGGAGATTTTCATAATGGCTTTCCGGAATGAGACCTTTGTAAAGTTCCGACAGGTACTGGGCGTAGGCCAGGGTTTCCTTGGAAAAGAACCAAAATACCGGCGTGTACAGCGGTGCCTTGTCCCGGGTACAGAGATAGGAAAGACTTTCGGTGATGAGGCTCTTTAAAATTTCATCGGGATTGTCCAGCTTCCTTTCCGCCTTGGCCGCCATATGGTCAAAGAGCTCGTGGCAGGCTTTGATTTTTTCCTCGGAATAGAGGAAGGGAAGATTGTCCGGTAGGAGGGATATGTCGCCTACGCCCCTTCCGGGGTCCGCTTCTTTTTTCAGAAATTCCGGGAAATCTTTCTCCACCCTGTCGAAACCGGCGTATATGCTCAAAAGGGGCGGGTAGTCCCGGGCAAAGTCCTTCAGCACGAAACGGGCGATATAGAGGCGAAGCACTGCGTAATCGGCAAGGAAGCGGCACCAGCCTGCCCGGTCCCGTTCCAGCATGATGATCCTTTTCTTTTTCAGGAACAGACGGAAAATCATATGGAGCCCGTAGCTTCCCTGGGGCTTGGCCATGTAGGAAAAGAAGGCCCGCTGGCATATGGTGATGCCCATATTTTCCAGGTATTCCGTCATATCCATTAAAGAGACCTCCCTTTCTATCAGAGAAGCATGGATCCTTCAGGATCCATGCTTCTTTATTTTCCTATGATCTCATTGTACTCCAGGCGTTTCGTTTTGGATAGTGGATTTACAGGAGCATCACCAGACAGCTCAGGGCCAGGCCGGTAAGCAGGGCAAAAAGAGAGGAATCTTCCACCGCTTCTTCTGCAAAAGCAGGAAGGGAAGGAGTGAATTTTCTAGCCCCCTGGCAGATGCGGCAGGGCGTAAGGGAGGAAAGTTTCACGGACAGGTGGGAAAGGAAAGCCTTCGTTTCAGCAGAAAGGTAGGAAATCAGTTTCCCATCGGCCTGGCATCCGGAAAGGGAAGCCAGGGAAGCCACCATTTTTTCCATAGAACCGCTGCAGGCTTTTTCCAGCTCATGAAATTCATGAAACCGCTGCTTCACCTTTCCTTCATCCGGCAGGGACCCTATGCCCAGAATCAGGGAAGACCCTTCCAGATTCTTCAAAAGAGACAACGTGCGAAGAGTGAGGGGAAGGTGGAACAACCCTTCCCGAAGGCCGCTGGCCATTTCATCCATGCAGCCGAAACCGCTGGGGAAACGGCGGATAGTCTTCTCAGCCAGGTAGAGGCGAAAGAGAATGTAGTCCCACACCAGGCCATGGTTCCCGGGAGCGGCAGACAGCAGGCTGCCGGCAGGGGAAGTATAGGAAAGAAGCGCCGCTTCAATGATCCGGTATCCTTCGTATTCCATGTACTCTTTGTTATTCATAGCAAACCTCCCATACTGCCCAAAAACTGTATGCCATGTTCTGATTTTATTATAAGGAAAACGCATAGAATAAATCTAATAAAAAATATCTATGATAGCCTAAAGATTATATTTTGCATCTTACCAGCTTTATTCTGCATTTCACCGGCAGATAAGAGGGCAATTCCTTCTGCCTGTAGTATAGCTTCCGAGAAGATATAATAAAAATAGGGGAATTTCATAATACATATGTGATTATTGTATGAGTGAGCTGGCGTACTGGGCCCCGCCGTGGGCTCATGACTATCGGCTGATCGCCTGGGCTGTATTTTAGTGCCGCAACATCGTGGTGGGACTATGGATGCTTAGCCATGGAGCCATATCTCTGCAGGAAAGCATAGAGCGGCC
>UMLR01056502.1_pt1 | contig 13039 bp, 6 predicted proteins | sample 1966741 | NCBI WGS metagenome assembly UMLR01 (sample SAMEA4836207, study PRJEB28245) | human gut metagenome | biome: gut microbiome; material: fecal sample | place: Denmark | collected 2008 | reverse complement strand
ATTCTTTTTTATTTTGAATGTCCGCAAAATCCGTCCTACATCCGAAGGCCTCCATGGGCAATCGGTATGGTGCAAAGCAATGAGTTTTTGCTGCACATTCGTCCCGGCACCCATTTTGGCTGTTGAGCCCATCAGCACACGCACCGTTCCTTCCCGCACCTTATTGAACAATTCTTTTTTCTGCATTTCCGTTTTGGCGTTATGAATATAGGCGATTTCATTTTCGGGAATCCCTTTTTGTATCAGCTTGTTTTTTATATCATCATAAATATTGAAGCTCCCGTCATTTTTCGGTGTGGAAAGGTCACAGAAAATCATTTGCGTAGAGCGGCTTTCTTCTGTTTTCCTCCATATTTCAAATACGTTTTCCGCACAGGCTGTGGCTTTGCTTGTTTCGCTGTCCCCAAGCATAGGATTGATAAGCCTTTGGTCGAGAGCCAGCTTTCGTCCGTCATTGGTAATAAGGAGCATATTGTCGATATTGCTGTCCACCATTTTGTTTCGCACTCTTTCGGCTCGCTCCCCAAGCTCCTGCACCATTTCCTTCTGGATTTCGGAAGGCTTGAGGGCGATATTATGATACTTCGCCTTCGGGACAGGCAGCCTTATCATATCCGCCGTTTGAATATCCGCAATATTTTTAAACATACTCATCAGTTCGGGCAGGTTATAAAACTTGGCAAATCTTGTTTTGGTGCGGTAGCCTGTACCCTCGGGAGAAAGCTCGATTGCCGTAACGGTTTCGCCGAAATTGCTCGCCCAAGAATCAAAATGCTGTAGTTTGTGTTTCTGCAAAGTGCCATACTGCAAGTATCTCTGTATGGTATAAAGCTCATAAGGTAGGAAACGCCACGCCATACTTCCTTTCGTCAGCGGTCTTGGCGTAACCCCCTCCAGAACCGTGCTTACACCTCTCGATGTACACGGCTCGCCATCTTTCATAGTTTAAGTGATTTTAGCTTTGCTTCTTCATAGCATTTCGGGCAGAGAGCCAGTGACTTCCGCCTTTTCTGTAACATCAGTCCGTCAAATTCATTATCAGCATTTAAATCTTTTAAGCGTTGCACATGGTGCATATACACTTTTACAGGGCTTGCCCCACACATTTCACATTTTCCGCTTTTTAAGCGTCCTGCAAGGCTGTTCGGTTTTATCCGACCTCTATACTTCGGCATAATGTCTACAAATTCGGGAGCGATATTCTTGTTACGCCTGAATCCCTCATTGTAAAATTCACATCGCTTTGTTCCACTCTTGGTTTTATAATCTGCGCCGAGGTCGCCCTTTTCACTGCGGTACTTCTTATACATCTTCATAACAGAAGAATTATATTTTGCCGCCAGCGTTTTTAGGCAACTGCAACGCATGATAGAATGGAATTTTCCCAGATTGCATACATTGATTGCCAATCTGTAATAGTTGTACAAACCTCTGATTTCTGAATTATACTTGCTGATGATTGCCACATCATCCAATGGCATAAGCGCCCCTCTGTGGAGCGGTTTCCAATTCTCTTTGCCGTTCTCGTCCTTTTTGATTTTAAATGCTCCGTATTCATGCAGTTTTGCAATCCATTTTTCTTTCGGCATATATAACTGCACTTTTCCATACCACACCCGTTGTAAGCCTTTTTTCGTCCGCTTCGTATCCTGACTTCTTGATATTCTTATGTCGTATCCAAGATAACGCACCTTTTCAGAGGAATGGGTAACGTGAGTTTTCTCCTCTGACATCGTAAGATTTAACTTGTCTTTCAGAAATATCCTCACCTGTTCCTTGATATTTTCGGCATCCTGCTTTGAGCCTGTTATCGAAATCAGAAAGTCATCAGCGTAACGGTTGTATTGAAGCCTTTTGTAACTCTTATCCATTTCATCTAAATGCGGCGTGGACAGCATCACTTTTCTTGCTTCTTTAAATGTGGTCAGGTTTGCTTCTGTGCGCTCTGTTTCCAGATTTTTCTGCGCTTTCCGATAAGCCCAGCGTACCTTATCATGGTCTTTGTGGACTTTACGGTTTCTTGTATCGCCTTTGTCAAAACTTTTTTTCATCTTCCCCATAAACTTATCGAGTTCATTTAGGTAGATGTTTGCAAGTATCGGACTGACACCGGAGCCCTGCGGACTGCCGGAGTACGTTTCATGGTATGTCCACTGTTCCATATATCCTGCCCTTAAAAATTTCCACATCAGCGATATGAATGCTTCATCTTTTATGCGTTTTCTCAGAAGCTGTATTGTGATATGGTGGTCGAAGCTGTCAAAGCAAGCCTTAATATCTCCCTCGATTATCCACTTTGCGCCAGTAAACAGCGTTACAATTTCTTTTAATGCTGTGTGGCAGCTTCTTTTCGGTCTAAAACCATGTGAATTATCGGAGAATGTCGGCTCATAAATTGCTTCTAATATCATACGGACGACTTCCTGCAACAGTTTATCGTCCGTTGACGGAATCCCCAATGGGCGCTTTTTATTGCTATTTTTCTTCGCAATATAGACACGCCTTGCTGGGTTCGGCTGGTATGAATGGTCTCTTAATTTTGCAATGAGTTTTTCAATGCGCTCCATGCTCATACCGTCAAGAGTGAGTCCGTCTGCCCCTGCCGTCATGCTCCCCTGAGAGGTCGCAATATTCTGGTATGCGAGCAGATAGAACTCTGGATTGTACAGGTTACGGTATAATCTCTCGTACCTGTATTCTTTGTTTTTTGCTTTTTCACTTAAACTTTTCAATACATTTTCGGGACTTCTCATAATGCCTCACGCACCTTTCCTTGTTATTTGTATTGAAGAAAGACTGTCTCCCTTCGCCATGTGGACGGCTTTCCCGCCCTCGGACTACTACGGAGACTCTGTTGCCATAGTAAGTATTCAGAGTCGCTTTTTCTCATAGCACTCATAGCCGATATTTCGGCGTTTTACCGTAGGCAATCCCCGTTTAGAACTGTAATAACATAAGCCTGCTATGATTTCGGATGTGACGTTCGCCGTTTTCCATTATCCTATGGCTGATTTACTCTGGGTATCTTGTGGGTACGCATGGCCGACTCATATCCACCAGAGTACATGCGAGTATAACTTCCTTACGCATGGAGCAACATTTTGCCCAATCTCCGACTGTCATTCAGGCAGTTTAGCTTTCATCCTTATTCATAACTTTTCGTCACTACCACGCAAACACTTTGGAAGTTTCCATGTTTCGTGCCCTCCGACATGCTACACTCCCCGTCGGGTTTCCCCTTTCGGATAAGTCGGGTGACGATAGGGTGCGGATTATTCCGCTTTGATACCTTGCCCTATTACTTGCTCAAGGTAAGATTATTACAGCCCCTTACGGGCGCACGGTCATCGAGTTACTTACGGGAGTGCCGGTTGCAAAGATCACGCCACGCCCACCGGTCAGCTCATCCATATAGCGGCACTTCATAAACATATCCGAAGATTTCTGGGCTTCGGTCTGAGCGATACCGCCCACGTTCCGCATTTTTGTTGATAAAAAAAGATTTTTGTAGTAATGGCTTTCGTCAATAAAAAGCCTGTCCACACCCAATTCCTCAAATGTCACAACATCATCCTTGCGGCTCTGGTCATTGAGTTTATTCAGTTTTGCTTGTAGGCTTTTTCTGGTTTTCTCCATTTGCTTAATGGTAAAATTCTCGCCTCGGTTTCGCTTTACTTCTTCAATCCCCATCACAATTTCCGCAATCTGCTGTTCCAGAATGGTTCTCTGCCTTTCGGCACTCATGGGAATTTTCTCAAACTGCGAATGACCGATAATGACTGCATCATACTCACCCGTTGCAATTCTGCCGCAGAACTTTTTTCGGTTTGCCGTTTCAAAATCTTTCTTTGTGGCAACCAAGATATTTGCGGAAGGATAGAGCTGTAAAAACTCGCCTGCCCATTGCTCCGTCAGATGATTCGGCACAACAAACATGGACTTTTGACACAAACCAAGACGTTTGCTTTCCATTGCGGCGGCTGTCATTTCAAAGGTCTTGCCTGCCCCAACGCAATGTGCAAGCAGCGTATTTCCGCCGTACAAAATATGTGCGATAGCGTTTACCTGATGCTTCCGCAATGTAATTTCGGGATTCATCCCGTTAAAAACAATGTGCCTGCCGTCATATTCTCGTGGTCGGTTGGAATTGAACAAAACATTATAAGTATGGCAAATATCCTCACGCCGCTCATGGTCTTTCCATATCCACTGTGCAAAGGCGTCTTTGATTGCCTCCTGCTTACTCTGTGCAATGGCGGTTTCCTGTTTATTTAAAACTGCGGTTCTTTTGCCGTCCGCATCCTCGTGATAATCAAAAATACGAACATCCTTCAAATTCAGTGTTTCTTCGATAATACTATACGCATTGATTCTCTTTGTGCCGAAGGTATTGGTCGCCTTGATGTTTCCTCGGTCTTGATTTTTCCCTTCAATCCGCCATTCGCCCGTAATCTCAGAGAAATGCACCTTGATGTTATATTGCGCCCACCTTGGCGTAGACAGCGTTTCAAACACAAACTGTTTCACATAATCGGGTTTCAGCCAAGTTGCACCCAGCCTTACAGAAATTTCGCTTGCCGTAAGGTCTTTGGGCTGTACCTGTTCCAATGCGGAAACATTGGTTTGAAGGATTTCGTTTTCCTGTACTTTGATTCTTGCAAAGGAAAGCTTCTCCCGCACATTGCCGGAAAGGTATTCATCGGCAGTCAGATATTTTTCCGCTGTCTTTCCTTCTTCATATTCGGGGTTCAGAAAAATAACATTCTGCAAATCCGAAAAGATTTCTTCCTCGCTTTTCCCTGTAAGCTGCTGCATATACGCCATATCCACCTTTGCTTTTTCGCCTATGGAAACGGCAAGTGCTTCTGTGGCACTGTCGGTTTTCTCAACAGCCTTATGGCTTCGGATAGTTCGCTTGGTAAATAAATCTGCCTTTCGTTTCAGCCTTCTGTCCTCATCCAAAATTTCCAAAGAACAAAGCAAAAAGTACGAGCTATCCTCGGAGAAAGCCGTATTATTTCCTCGGGAGTTAATCAGTCCGTACCTTTCGGTAAAAGCGTCATAAAGCGTATTCAGTTTTTTCTGCTGCCCCGAAATTGCCTCATCGGAAAAATCGTTTACCTGCATATCAATCAGCTCTCTCACGCAGTCCCTCAGCTCAATCATGCCTTTGATACGGCTTTGTGCGGTTTTCGGGACATCTGCCTGAAACATTCGGCTGTTCTCTCGGTAATAAATCTCGCCATCCACAAGGGTATAGCTGAAATTTCTAACACTGTTATCCGCAGGAATAGAGACAGTTTCATTTTCCAAATCTTCTCTTTCGTAATCGGTAATTCTGCCTGTGATTTCAGAAACGGCAATATGCAAAAGCTCCTCAAGGCTTTTATCGGGAAAGGGCAGACAGGCGGCTTCCATGCCAAATGGCCCGCTTACATTTTCCATTTTGCCTAAAATCATCTGCGGATGGGAGATAAAATATTCATTCATGGATATGCCGTTTTCGTCCTTGCCTGTATGCACCCAATCTGGCGTAATATCCATAATTCTGTCACGCTTTTTCAGAAACAGAATGTCGGAAGTCACCTCCGTCCCCGCATTTGCCTTAAACGCATTGTTCGGCAGACGAATGGCTCCCAAAAGCTCGGCTCGCTGTGCAATATATTTTCTTACGGCTGTGCTTTCCTTATCCATTGTGCCTTTGGATGTGATAAATGCAATCACACCGCCGGGACGCACCTGATCCAAAGCCTTGCCGAAAAAATAATCGTGTATCAGAAAGTTATTTTTATCGTACCGCTTATCGCTGACCTTAAACTGTCCGAACGGGACATTACCGATTGCCACATCAAAAAAGCTGTCGGAAAAATCCGTATCCTCAAAGCCCTGTATGCGGATGTCCGCTTTCTGATAAAGCTGCTTTGCAATTCTGCCGCTGATGCTGTCCAATTCCACACCGTAAATGTGGCTGTTTTCCATGCTTTCGGGCAGAAGTCCCAAGAAATTGCCTGTGCCGCAGGAAGGCTCAATGTTCCTACTGATTTTGATACAATAGAAAAAGCCTTCTCCGGAGCAAAAGCGGCCGAAAAAGGCTTGAAATAAGGGCTTCCGAGGTCATACGCTGACTTTGGAATCCCTTGTTTTATGTGTTTAGTTGTCCTGCTGCCGCTCGGTAATGCGGCGGGGTGCCAGCCTTGCGGTGTAGTGATTTTGGAATAATTAAAAGGTGAGGAAAAATTAAAAGGTGATAATCACACAATAGGCTTCAGTTTATTTTCCAGTATAACGCGATTTTTCTTTATCAACTCACACTCCCAAATCCTAATAACAGTCCATCCTCTTTTTTCAAAAAGCGCCGTTATCTGCCGATCGTGATCCATATTTCTTTTCCGCTTTTTTTCCCAATACTCTGCATTATCGTTCGGCTTAGTATTTCTGCAATCATGTCCATGCCAAAAACAGCCATCAACAAAAATCGCTATACGCTTATCAAGAAAAACAAAATCGGGATGCCCTTTAACATTGTAGTGGCGTCTCCATCCGGTAATGTTCCGCTCGGAAAAATACTGGATTAGTTTTTCCTCGGTACTTTTATTCCCAGAAGACTTAACGCGCTGCATAATCTGCGACCGCTTTTCCTTAGAAAACACATCAGCCATAAATCACCGTATCTTATTCGGAGGCACCTTTCTGAATAATCATTTGTAGATTCTTGTCATACCGATAACTGTCAATCTTTTTGTCAACGATGAGGGGAATGGCTTCCTCGATGATGTTGAGCGGTACGGTAAACCATTCCTTGGGATAATGTATAATACCCTCATCATCACGCACTTCAAAATACACATTGACGTTGCTGAAAAAACTGTGGATGCTTGCTTCAAGATAGGGTACGTCCAGATTATAGCACCTTATCGTCAATACAACTTCGACATCGTTCATTAGATATGTCGGTTCATGAACTGCGTTTTTAATGCGCGTTGTAACGTCACCAGAACAATATCCGATTTTGTATAAGTTCCGTATGGATCGGATTTGTGGCGCACGACTCAAACTACGAAGTACATAGATATAGCCGTTCTGAACATCGGATGCGTCGATGCTGACAAAACCTTCTTTTTGTTCAATCAGGTCGCTTATGCAAAAACCATCGAGTTTTAATGCTTTTCCAAGAGAGCGATAGAGCATTGATGATTCTGTACCATTATCGAAGATACACCTTGTCCTACCCTCACGGCGTACTTTTGCGCCACTCTTATACTCGATTTTTTGTTTGACTGCCAAGTTCTGCTCCAGGTAAAGAACCACGCCACGAAGAACATAGTAACATCCTTCATGCAGATCGCCTTCTTTGAATTCCACAAGACGCCTACGACCGTGTTCCAAATCATCATGAATCTGCTGGAAAGCCTTTTCATAAAGATCGAAATCTTTACACACTTTCCGATGGGCAATGTAGTCGGGACGAAGTCTCTCTGATGGTTTAACATGGGATAGGGTATATATACTATCAGCCTCATCATCTCCGTCCAGCAATCCAAGTGGATCATCGTTTATCAGTTCTTCAACTGAGACGGATTTTGTTTCCTCGCTTTCCAACAGATTATAGTAATCATATGGCAAAAGCGTCTTTACTTTCTTGGGGTCTTTTTTTATTGCTGCGAGACGTGAAGCAAGACGATACTCACCTATATCGTCACCGAGTTCTGGGCATCGCTGGTTTGTTTCATAGAAATCGGATATTTCTTGAAAACTATCAATTAACCTGCTGTCCTGTGGTGAAACGAGGGTAGCTTTCGGCTCATCAACGGCAAGCAACCCTAGGAGATCGCTTTCAAATATTTCGGATAATTTGTCTTTCTTTGTTTTCTCATCCATTCTTCTGCTCCCTCTTTAATTGACGCAGGTATATTAGTGCTTCAGCAAGGCGCCTTTCAGTAGGATCGAGCGCATCCAATGAGGGCTGCCGACGCGTCACCTTGACAAACTCATTGATTTTCGGCCACAGATATATTGCCTCGTCATCCGTCATATTGACCTTAAATGCGGCGATACACTCCTGGATAGATTTAAGTACTTTTGGAGTGATGGACTTGGAGATTACTTCAAATGCCTGTTGGAACGGATTAATGGAGTCGATAAGGTCAATATTAAGTTCATCAAGGTTTACGAACTTACCGCTCATATCAATAAACCTGCGATTCCCATCCGTTTTAACATTTGAACCGCGAATCACCATATCTGCAACTAAATGCTCACGGACTTCTTCAACCTCATCCTCTGACAGATGAGGATATCTTGTCATGATTATTTTGGGAATCATGATTTTGTTAATCACTTCTGGATCGACCACTCCGCTTACTGCCTTTGCAATTTGTGGGTCTTGCAGGATATTGGCTTTAAGATCGGTGAGGTCAGAGTCCAGAATATTCTTTACATTCTGCGTTGAGGGCTGTCGCATTCCTCCAACACGGATAGTCCGTGCGTCATCTGCTTTATCATCATCGGAACCTTCCGTTGGCTTCGGTTTAAAATTGAAGTTCGGTGCAAGCACCTGTTCCATAAGGAGAGAAGCAGTAATGGCTTTCAGCATATTGTTTACGGATTCAACCACTTCCTCACTTTCGGCGTCTGGTTCTGCAATCAAATTTGTAAATTGAGCGTGAGTTTTATTCTCGCTATCGCGGGTGCAACGTCCAATTATCTGTATGATTTCAGTCAAAGAACCACGATATCCTACTGTGAGTGCGTGTTCGCAGAATGGCCAGTCAAATCCTTCTTTTGCCATGCCGAGAGCTATTATGAGGTCAACATCATCAACATCCTTAACATTGCGGAGGTATTCCACAACTTTTTCTCTTTCGGAGGCATTATCGTTTACCAAATCTGCAACCTTGATTATTTTTCCATCTGATCTCCGAGAAACAAATATAATATTTGTTTCAGGGTCAACATGATCTACAGTACCGATGGCATCAATAATCGTATCTACTTCAATATACTTGTCCTTAGTGGATTCCCCAGAATTCACGCTTGGAATGTGAAGAATCGTTTTCTTGTCTGTGTCCAAAACTTCCATAATGGCAGACGTGTATTTGCCTGAATAGAAGTGAAAGCCTATGCCAAGCGACTTTAGATAGGTATAACCATTAAGTTGCTCATAGTAGTTATATGTTACCTTGTAGAACTTTGCTTCATCTTCGTATGAAAGGACAGGGATACAATCGCCACGGAAGTATGAGCCGGTCATAGCAAGAATATGCACATTTTCCTGTTTCATGAGTGCGCGAACAAGTTCGCCGAGTTTACTCTCGTAGTCGGCAGAAACATGATGAAATTCATCTACCGCAACGAGACAGTTTCCGAACTTAGCAGCACCGATTTTATCGAAAGCAAAACGAAGGGTGGCGTGAGTGCAGAGCAATACAGTCTCATCGGAATCCATAAATTTCTTAAATGTTTCGACCTTGCTGTTTTCCCCTCCAGGAACACATAGGTTATACTTCTCGGAAACCTCCCAATCGCTGTGGAAGCCATACTTTACTAACTCAGTAGAAAGAAACGATTTTCCTATGGAGCGTTCTGGAACGGCAACAATAACCTTTTTAACTGCGCCAGTCTTCAGTTTATCCAACGCAATAAACATCAGCGCACGGGATTTTCCCGATGCGGGCGGTGCTTTCAGCAGAATATACTGAGAGTTCCTGGCGTTATATGCTCGCGCCTGCATGGGGCGCATTCCCATTTCATTCACGGCAGTAGTCTGACCGGTTGTTTCATAGGTGACATTAATAATGTTTTCCATGTTATCCTCCAATTTTCTCGTAAAGTTCAAACAGGCAGTCGAGTCGCTCGTCATCGCTTACGAAAGGTTCGTCTCGATAGCATCGCTCAATTTGTAAATCAAGCATGGAATGTGCAAAACGAAGGTTGTCACTCATCTCGTCCTTTTTATACATTTGAGCATATGTTTTATCAAATTCTTCTTCACGGACTGCTATTATCTGGTTTACGCAGTTTCGGATCTCTTTCTTTTGCTCATCCGTGATCGCAGGAAATGGGAAGGTGTTATACCCTAACTCGCTCGAATAGCGAATTCGCGTTTCCAATCCTCCGCAAACTGCTTTAATCCACAGATTATGCATTTTTGATGATACGACACCGAATATCCAGGGATCACAGTCATAGATTACAAAAGCAAGGTTTGTAACCACAGTTTTCTTATCTATAAAACCAACTGGAATATATTCTCTGTTTTCGGAGGATACAGATGGAACAACGAGAGAGTTCGTAGTGGTCTCATGCATCTCTCTGAACCTATAAGGATATGCGGCAAGTCTCTGCGCATTCTTATCTGTTTTGCTAAGTCTCAAATCTCGGACAAGGTCTACCCGCTCCTTTATTACAGGAATTTCGAGCGCAGCGTCCGCTTTATCGTCAGTTATCCAGAAACACCATCTTTCTATGCCGTTTATGAATTCATCTGAACCAACTATGCGCCGCATATATTGTAAGACACGTCTATCTTGCTCCACAATATGATTTTTTGTTGCAACGTCCATAAGTAGATAGCCACCATCATAAGGCATATTTCCCTTTATCATGTATGGAAGGCTGCTTATAGGGCGTTTCCGTTTTTGTACTAAAGTGGAACCTGGAGTCAAATATGGACTGATCTGCGTAGGTTCAGTCATAACTGTCTGCGAGTATAACTCGCACCTGCGTGTATCGGAATTGTTCACGACGCCAATAATTACGACAGTAACTGCGGTGGTATTTCTTGCGTCGTTGCGCCATTTAAAGGCTTTATGACCGAAACAAATATGTATACCATATTCAAACAACTTCGGCCATAGGAGACTGACTTGTTCTCCCTGCGTGAGAGAATTTGTGGTGACAAAAGCATATGCTCCGCCGTGTATGTGAATATACTTTGCAGCAAGTAAAAACCAGCAAGCGGCATAATCGAGGTTTTTGTAATTGGAATATCCGTTAAAAACGTAATCCATATCTGCGTTCTGCTCGTCATTGCGCTTTCTGGCACCTTTGTAGGAAGGGTTACCAATAATATATGTTTCAGCTGTACCTGGACAGACAGAATCCCAAGGTATGCGAGTAGGATTGCCGGTTACAATATTGTTATTGAAAAGCACATCAATATCCGTCTGAAGTGTGGCCAAAGATGTATTTTTGCTTTGCAGTACGACAAATAACAATCCCATTCTTGCGATAGTACTGGAAAACGGATTCGATTCGATGCCATAGAAATTGGTTATGGGCATGAGCGGCATATCCGTGATTCCTGCCGAAGAAGCAATCTTGGAGAGCAACAAATTAAGTTCCCTAAAGGTAATCAGGAGAAAATTGCCACAGCCGCAGGATGTGTCGAATACGCATATGTTCCTTATGCGTCCTATCAGAGAGATACAACCGTTGCTATCATTTTTGCAATTTTCATATTCAGAGTAAAGGGCATTAAGGAATAGCGGTCCTATGACCTTTTGCACATTTTCAGTAGCTGTGTAATTTCCAGTAATGATCTCGTCATCGGGGACAATTATCGATTGAATCAACGATCCGAGGATTTCAGGATCGACGTTTGCCCAATCGAAGGACATAATTTCGAGCATTAGACTACGCATATTCTTGGTAAAGGCAATGCTACTGATATCTTTATCAAACAAACGTGAGTCAATATAATTTACCTGTTTGAAGTAGAGTGGCAGATTGCCATGATCTGGATTCCTCATTGCATGATATAGCGATGCCATAAAGTCGGAAAAATCTCTGCCAGATTCTTCTGTGTACTTTTGCGCGAAAACATATAGAGAAGAATCTCCCGCCATCAGTAATCCCATACTGTCGATAACACAGCAAAAGAGAGTACGACAAACCAATTCACTGATATCAATCAGGTCGGTTTGTGCATTATTCAATCTGCATTCGTTATACAATTGTGCAAACTTTTCACTAACCTTAATATTAACAGAGATATTCTCTTCGACAACCGGCTTCTCTCTGCCTATAAGCGGGAAGAAGAAATCTACATGAGAATAGAGTTCTGCCTTTGTGGAAAAGAGCGTGTCTTCCGATCTTAAGTCAAAGACAAGAACTTCCTCCGCATTTGCAATCATAGCGAAACGAGTCTTAAGACTGGAAATATTATTCTTTTTCAGAATGTTTAACTCGGAGTATAGGTTGCTGCCTTCGGATGCAAGGTAAAAAATCTGTTGTCCGATACGAACGCCCTCGTTCACGTCATATGCCGATGTGGATTTGAGTCTGTCAATCGTTGAAACCGGAATATCAAAAGCACGGAGGAACCCCTCGAAAAATTCCGTACTATCAGATATAGAGCCAATGGATTTGATATCTTGCTGCAATTTGTTAATGTCAGTTATCATACCGAGTGCGCACCTTCTTTCTTCTCATACTCTAAAATACAATTGGCTACATATTCTGCCAACTTTACAGGCACGGCATTTCCTATCACTTGCTCGACATCTGTTTTCTTACCTTCAAATACGAAAGATTCAGGAAATGTTTGAATGTAGCTTCGTTCTTTGGTGGTCAAGGCGCGAACACCTTCGGAGATATCAGCCTTATCTGCATGGTGTCTCTTATAACCATCGGGGATTGGACGGTTGACTCCACGTATCGTAGCGCTTGGCTCGTGTATGCTAAAAACCGCGCGGCGATTATAGCTTCTTGGATGCATATAGTAGTATTCTGTATGGAGAGAATCGCCTAAGTAGTCATAAACAGTCATCGGCTTTTCACTTTGTCTCCCATCAAGCAATTCACCGAGAAAATCGTCTTTATCTCCAAGATGTCCTACCATGAAAAAGCGCATTCGTGCTTGTGGTACGCCACAGTAGCTTGCGTTGAGGATTCGGGTGGTAAGGCCATACCCTGCATCCTTTATTATTTTTGTTGCCTTAGGGAGAACGGGCATCCTTTCAATGTTATATACATTCTCCATTACAAACCATTTAGGTCTGAGCCTGCTGATAATCTCAGCGTAGCGAATCGTGAGGTT
>UMLR01002572.1_pt1 | contig 13066 bp, 12 predicted proteins | sample 1966741 | NCBI WGS metagenome assembly UMLR01 (sample SAMEA4836207, study PRJEB28245) | human gut metagenome | biome: gut microbiome; material: fecal sample | place: Denmark | collected 2008 | reverse complement strand
CCCGCTGCCGGCGGCAACCTCTTTGACCAGGCCGCTGCCACTGCCAAAGGAACGGAAGAGAAAGCAGAGGATCCGACAGCGCAGGAAGAAAATAAGGAATAAACCGATGGAAGAAAAAAAATACGTCACCGAATGGGCCAATGAAAATCTGGGCCTCACATTGAAAATCACAAACATGGTGCATGAGGAACAGACACCATTCCAGCATATCGAAATCGCAGACACCCTGGAATACGGCCGGCTCCTGATTCTGGACGGCGTATTTCAGACCTCTGTGAAGGATGAATGGACCTACCATGAAATGATTTCCCACGTGCCCCTCATGCTGCACCCCCATCCGGAAAGGGTGCTCATCATCGGCGGCGGCGACGGCGGCGTGGCCCGGGAAGTGTGCCGCCACCACTGCGTCACCCATGTGGACCTCTGCGATATCGACGGCAGAGTCATAGAACTGTCCAAGGAATATTTCCCCACCATTTCAAAGGTTCTTAGAAATCCTCCGAAAAAACTTCATGTTCATGTAGGCGACGGCATTGCCTTTGCCAGGAAGGTGAAGGACTTCTACGACGTCATCATCATTGACTGCTCCGATCCCATCGGACCGGGAGAAGGCCTCTTTACCAGGGACTTCTATAAGAGCGCCTTCGCGGCCCTTCGCAAAGACGGGCTCCTTGTGCAGCAGACCGAGTCCCCCATTGTGCAGCAGTCTACGGTGCACGATGTATTTGAAGCGATGAATGATGTATTCCCCATTGTGCGCATGTACTATTCCCATGTGCCCATTTATCCGGCATGCATGCATTCCTTCATGCTGGCCTCCAAGGTGTACGACCCCCTTACGGTAGAACCCAGGGATGGGGCACCGGAGCCTATGAAATACTACAACCGTCATATCCAGAAGAGCTGCTTCGTTCTTCCCAATTTCATCAAAGAACTTCTCTACAAAGGACAGAAATCCTTCTGATGAAAAAAGCACTGATTTCCATGAAATCGGTGCTTTTTTTGATGAGTTCCAAAGGGCTGATGCTCTCCTTTTCCTGAGGAAGGAATATTCAGCGGCTGCATTTTAGAAGGAAAAACATAGAATATTATCTTTCAGGTCATTCATTTTCCCAAAAGAGGACAAAGCTTCTACAGAAGGCTGTTTCTCTATAAGGCTTATGAAATCTGATTTATTTGACCTAAAGATAATGAAAAATGTTCTAAAATGCTATTGTTTAGAAGAATGGGAAGGGCAGAAGAAGATTTTCTTTTCTGCACCCCCGGGAGGGGAATAGACGGGGAATGCCTATTTCATCGATTCTCCCGCCGGTTCATTTTAGTATCAAAGGAGCTTTGGTATGAATCAGTCACCAGTCATGGCAGAAAGAATGAGACAGACAAAAAACAGGATTCTGCAGACAGCGAAGGATATTTTTCTGGAGCAGGGCTGCCGGCGGACCACCATCCGCCAGATTGTGGAACGCTCCGGCATTACCTCCGGCAGTATTTACAATATTTTTTCCAGCAAGGAAGAAATATTCAATACCCTGGCCGGCGATGTGCTGGAAAACTGCATCCGCATGGTGCAGAAGGAAGCGGGCGGTGAATCGCCGCTCTATCAGTATGCGGCAGTGCTTCTGGTGGAAATGGAAGCCATTGCTCATGATGAAAGGGTGAGGGAGCTGTATCAGGAGGCCTATACATCACCGGTCATGTTTGAAGAGGTGGTGAAGCGCCATCTTCGCCTGGAAAAGGAATTTTTCGGCGAATCTTACGGGAAGCTCTTCAAGGAAGATGAGTTCCTCATCCGGAACTATATGGTGAAGGGCGCCATGGGCGGTTTCATCAATTCCTTCTATTTTGGAAACAAGCCCCCGGTGGAAGAAGCGGAATTCCTTCTTCTTTCCCTGACTTTCCGGGTCCTGGGAAGCAAGAAAAAGGATATCCTTCCCATGCTGAAATCACTGGACCAGAAGAGGGAGGTATGGGCCATGATGGCAAAGGATATCCTGAAAAAATAGAAAGGGGAAAGAGGTTCTGGCATGGCTGCATCGTCGGCATCCGGTTTCTTTAGAGGCCGGGATGAAGTCAGAATCGGCAGAAACGTGAAAAAGCGGGGCGCCAGTGAATTTTCACTGACGTCCCGCTTTTTATTTTACTGTAAGGCATTTAGGCTTCCGTTGTCTCGTTGGAATGGTTCAGTACCTGGTTGGCCAGATCCAGCCAGAGTGCTTCATGATCTTCCATGTACTGGACAAGGCGGTTTGATTCCCTTGTTTCCAGTCCCATATTCCGGAGGGTGCAGAGTACTACTTTCCGACGGATTTCAGCAACATCCAGTTTCTGGGAGAAATCGAAGGAAATGACATAGGACGATACGGCACCTTCGGAAAGAAGGATAGCTGTGGAAAGCTTGGAATTGCGGGGGTGTCTCCTGCCGGCCCACACTTCTTCAGCCAGAGTGGAGTGACGCTTAATCACCGTTTCCATGAGGAAGGGAGATGTATGGAAGGCACACATCAATTCCCTGACCACCGGATTCTTTTCCGTAATGTAAAGTTCCATGCCCAGAAGGCCTACCATACGGTTTTCTGCCGGCTGTCCTTCCAGTGCTTTGTCAATCTTTGCTTTGGCATTGGTCAGGAATTCATCAACCAGAGCTGAAAACAGATGTTCTTTATCCTCAAAAATATTGTAAATACTGCCGGATGTAATACCGGATTCCTGCACTATCTGACGAATGGTCGTGGTTTTATAACCCTGGGTCAGAAACAGCTTCTCTGCAGTTCTGAGAATCTGATTCCGTATACCCTTCATGTGGACTGCCCTTTTTTCGGACATAGTAATTTGTACCTCACTTTTCCCCTAAACAAAAAACGTATACACATGCATTATATATACCTAAAATGCCCCTGACTTAGTTTATTATAAAAGACATTCCACCCTATTGTCAAACGGAAAATGATTTAGAGATTGACGGAAGAAGAGAAAAAGGGTAAAAATACGGCAGTGATGGTAAAAACATGACATGACAAGAAGATAACATTCTTTACATATTTACAGCTGCCCTCTTTTTTATAGAGGGGAAAAGATGAAAAAAGAAAGGAAATAGAAAAAAGCTCATATGCTTAAAGAGGTATGCTCTTTTAGATTTCTTTTAGTTTTAATGAAATAGTAAACACCTGTCCAGCCATAGAGGCCTGCTTTATTCTGTTTCAGGCAAAAGGAAAGGCGCAGGACTTAGGGGGATCCTGCGCCTTCATCTTCTCCCCCGGCAGGCAGGAACCGGACCGCATCTGAAATAAGGGCGTTATTTCAGTATGGCGGGACCGGTTCTATTTGGGGCAGACCGGCCGGGGGAGAATTACCTTGGAATGTGAAAACATTCCCGTTCCAAAAGTCCCTTGGGAGCGTTTAGAACGCATTTAATTATAATGCGTGCATAGTACAAAAGTCAATACTGTTTTTATAAATTCATGCAATATTTCCAAAAACAAACTTTAAGATTTGAAAAGTTGCGAGGTATCAAGGATTGTGAAAAGAGAGTGACTTTTTCTGTCATGCTTTTACGGCCATTCTTTGCATAAGAAGAAGGAAGAGGCAGAAAAAGGACGAGGCACCGGGCGGTGCCTCGTCCTTTTTCATGGGTGAATGATATCAAAATTCTGATACCATATGACCAAATTTCAAGAATGAAGTATAAGCAGTAAAGACTCTTTACCATAGGTCTGGGACATGAATCCCTTTTCAAGACCGGTACTTTCTGGTGGCGCCATAGGCGGCAAGACCCAGGGCGGCAGCACTCAAGGCGGCTGCCGTCAGCTTACCGTAGGGGATGGAAGAGAGATGGAGTTTCCTCCTGGCCGTATCCAGAGGGGTCACCGGCTTTTCTGACACCACTGCCAGGGCCCCTAGCCGGGAGCGGACAGTTACATCCTTGAAACCGGCGTCTTCCAGAAGCTCCTTCAAATCGCTTTTGCCGTAGACTTTCATGCCGGGAATCAGTTTTTCATACATCCGGTGGAGAGAAAGGCCGCCTTTGGACTGAAGGATGAGCAGGGAAGCGCCGGGCTTCATGACCCGGAGCACTTCTTTCAGGCAGGCTTCCGGATCCTTCCAGAAATAAAAGGATTCCGCTGCCAGGACGAAATCAAATTTGTTTTCATTGAAAGGAAGCACATCGGGGGCGCCTTCATACACAGAGCAGCGGCCCTCCCGGATGGCTTTTTCGTTCTGGCGGTAGGCAAAGTCCACGGCCCGGAAGGAAGAATCAATGCCGGATACATGACCTTTCGGCGCCTTCTTCAAAAGACGCTCCAGGTTTTTCCCGCCACCGCAGCCGATTTCAAGGATTTCCGCATCCTCTGCAATGGACACCCGGGACAGTCCCCAGAGAGAAAGGGGCGTATTCCAGAGGTCTGATGCCGACAGCAGGTATCCTTCTGCTTTCGGACCGGCGTGGAAGGGAAACGATTTTTTGAGTAATGTTTTCATAGTGACAGCCTCCTTTATCCAGTTTTCTTACTTATTATTATAACTGAAAATGGAGGAGAATGACACGTCCTTTCCCCTTATCTGGAGTTGGGAAGAAAGGGCCTCGTGGCAGCCAAAGGGCATCACCTCGCTGAGCCGCCACAGCTCCCGCTGGGCTTTTTTTCTTTTTATGTATATTCTGCATAAAAAATAAAAGAAATTTTTTCAGGCGCTGAAATGGGGAAATAACAGATAAATACTGAGATAATCAGCATCTATGAAAAAATAAAAATGCAGAAAATGTAAAAAAATTCAAATTTGCTATTGCACATTTATGCAAAGCGCTGTATAATTATCACATCTTAAGAAAAGCCCCCGTGAAGGGCTTATGAAATTGTCTATATTCCACGAAGAAAGGCGGCATTCCTATGGCTGATGTAAAAAATGTAAAAAAAGTAGTTCTTGCTTATTCCGGTGGACTGGATACGTCCGTTATTATTCCCTGGCTGAAGGAAAACTATGGCTGTGAGGTCATTGCCTGCACAGTGAACCTGGGCCAGCCTGAAGATTTTGATGCCATCCACAAGAAAGCCCTGGCTTCCGGTGCTTCTGTGGCCGAAACGCTGGATGTAAGGAAAGAATTTATCGAAGAATACGCTTACAAAGTGCTCCAGGCCGACGGCCGGTATGAAGGCAAGTACCTGCTGGGCACTTCCTTTGCCCGTCCCCTTATCGGCAAATGCTTGGTGGACATGGCTAAGAAGTATGGCGCTGACGCTATCTGTCACGGTGCTACCGGCAAGGGCAATGACCAGGTTCGCTTCGAACTGACCATCAAGGCCCTGGCTCCTCATATGAAGATCATTGCTCCCTGGAGAATCTGGGATATGAAGTCCAGAGAAGATGAAATGAAGTACGCTGAAGCCCATGGCGTACCCATTGATAAATACGATGAAAAGCAGACCGATGAAGAAAAGGCTGCCCAGAAGTACCCATACTCCATGGACTGGAATATGTGGCATCTGTCCCATGAAGGGGACGATCTGGAGAACCCGGCCAATGCGCCTCACAAGGATATGTACCTGGTGACCTGCGATCCCGAGGATGCTCCTGACAAGGATGAACTGGTAACCATCGAATTTGAAAAAGGCGTGCCCACCGCAGTGAACGGCAAGAAAATGGACGGCGTGGAACTGGTGAACACGCTGAATGCCATCGGTGCCAGAAACGGTATCGGCATTGATGACCTGGTAGAAAACAGACTGGTAGGCATGAAGTCCCGGGGCGTCTATGAAAATCCCTGCGGCTCCATCCTCTTCTATGCTCATACAGAACTGGAAAGACTGTGCCTGGACCGGGCTACCTTCCATTTCAAGGAAGTGGCTGCAGTGAAATATTCCGAACTGGTTTATGACGGCATGTGGTTTGCACCGCTCAGAGAAGCACTCCAGGCCTTTGCCGATAAGACTTCTGAAACAGTAACCGGCAAGGTCACCCTGCGCCTCTACAAGGGCAACATTATGTCCCACGGCGCAGAAAGCCCCTATTCCCTGTACAATGAAGAATTTGTCACCTTTGGCGAAGATGATGTATACAACCAGGCTGATGCAGAAGGTTTCATCAACCTCTTCGGCCTGCCCCTGACCATCCGGGCCCTGATGAAGGAGAAGAATGCAAAATGAGTGATATGATGTGGGGCGGACGCTTTACCAAGGCGGAGGAAAAGAATGCCCTTGATTTCAACGCATCCATTTCCTATGACTGCCGGATGTATAAAGAAGATATTGCCGGCTCCAAAGCCCATGCGAAAATGCTTGCCCGCCACGGCATCATTTCCAAAGAGGACTGTGAGAAAATCACAGAAGGCCTCTCCGCCATCAAGAAGGAAATCGATGATGGAAAGTTCCCCTTCTCCATCGAGCTGGAAGATATCCACATGAACGTGGAAAAAAGGCTGACCGATGATATCGGTGACGCCGGAGCCAGGCTTCACACCGCCAGGAGCCGGAACGACCAGTGCGCTTTGGACCTTCATATGTACATGAAAAGGCAGATCGGCCGGGTGGCGGAAAAACTGATTGCTGTGGAAGAGGCGCTGCTTGGGGCTGCCGAAAAGTACAAAGATGTGATTCTGCCTGGTTATACCCACATGCAGCGGGCCCAGCCGGTGCTCTTTGCCCATCACATGCTCTGCTACTTTGCCATGCTGGAAAGGGATTTCAAGAGGCTGGAAGAATGCTATGACATGGCTGACATGTCCCCCATCGGTGCCTGTGCCCTGGCAGGCACCACCTATCCCACCAATCCTCTGGAAGAAGCGGAAGAGCTCCATTTTTCCAACGTTTATGGAAACAGTCTGGACGCCGTGTCCGACCGGGATTATCTCCTCCAGTTCCTTTCCTTTGCCTCCATCTGCGCCATGCACCTGTCCAGGCTTTCGGAAGAATTCATTTACTGGAGCAGCAGCGAATTCCATTTCATCGAGCTTGATGACGGCTACTCCACAGGAAGCTCCATTATGCCCCAGAAGAAAAATCCGGACATGTGCGAGCTCATCCGCGGCAAAACGGGCCGTGTCTATGGAAGCCTCATGGGCCTCCTCACCGTGATGAAGGGCCTTCCCCTGGCCTATGACAAGGATATGCAGGAAGACAAGGAAGGGGTATTTGATGCCATAGACACCCTCTACTTCGCCCTGGATATTTACGCCGGCATGATCAGCACCATGACCGTCAACGGGAAGCATACCCGGGAAGTACTGGAGCATGACTTCTCCAATGCCACCGATATGGCTGACTACCTGGCCAAGAAGGGGCTCCCCTTCCGTCAGGCCCATGCAGTGGTAGGCGGAGCGGTTCATTACTGCATCGAACATCACAAGGTGCTCCATGACCTGACCATGGAAGAATTCAAATCCATGAGCCCCCTCTTTGAGGAAGATATTCTGGAAGCACTGAAAATAGAAAACTGCGTGAAAAATCGTGAAAGCTACGGCGGCACAGGGCCGAAATCCGTAGAACGCCAGAAAGCCCATGGGAAAGAAGTGGTGGCAGCTATGAAAGAAAAGGCTGCTCAGTGGAAAGAATCCATGGCCTTCCTGGGATAACAGAAGCCATAGCGCCCTGCGCTTGGTATAGACAATTTCACAGGAAAAAGCCCCCGCGAAAGCAGGGGCTTTTTCCTGTGGGGAATGGGGATGGCTTTGCTCTTTCTGCTGCCATGAGATTCTTCGCCGGCAGGCGGGCTTGGGAAGCGGGAAGACATCAGACCATCAGACGGCAGATTCCTTCTCCTTATTTTACAAGGAACGAATTGACACAGGTACTCTCTCCCACTGTCATTTCGACGCGGGAGCGGAGAAATTTCGCACCGAAGTGTGGCAGGAAATCTCTCGACTCGGCGTTTCAATAAAGTGCAAAGTCCTTACTGCCCATACCGGCATGTCCCCGCTTGAGATGGCGATGGGGGCTGGAGTGAACTGCCATTGACTCCAAATCAAGGTATCAAAAAGGGCTGTGAAAAAATGGAAATCATTTCTTCACAGCCCTCTTTACATAACTCCTATAGGATACGGGCATACCGTTCTCACAGCTTATGGATGAAGAGGAAGCGGAGTTTCTCTCCCCATTTCATGGAGGCTAGACATTTTTCCCTGGCCTTCACGATGAGGGAAAGGACTTCTTCTTTTTCTTCCCGGTCAAGGGGCTTTCCGGACCATCTGGCTTTCACCAGAAGATCCAGCAGATGGTCCCATCCCTGGAAGCGCGGGTCCATTCGGAAGGCAGCCTTTCTTTCTTCATAGCTTCCCTTTTGCGGAAGGCCGGCATAGGAGGAAAGGCGGTCCATGTAATCCAGAAGACGGTTAAATCCTTCCTTCCCGGAGGTTCCGTTTTTGAAAATCCGGCTCACTTCTGTCAGACGGAAAACAAGGAAGCCTGACAGAAGGAGAGGGATCAGGAGAAGGAGGAAAAGGATTTTCGGGAATGGCTTTGTCCCTTCCACCGGGTTCTGCTGATGGAGATGGGGCGGCTGGGGAGAAGATTCGCCCTTTGGCTGTGCCTGCGGCTGCTTCTGGCTTTGTGGAGGTGATTCTTTGGGGGACTGGTCTTTCTTCGGCTGGGACTGGCTGGTCTTATCCTTTTCGTCTACCGGAGCATCAGGGGCGCCGGTGTCATTTTTCTGCCTGTCTGCCGGAAGGGGGAAGGGGTTTTCACTGCCTTCATAGCCCGGCGTCATTTCCACTGGCCGCCAGCCCAGTCCGTCTACATAGACCTCAGCCCAGGCATGGGCGTGGTGGTCATTGATGGACAGGCGGTGAAGGCCGCCTTCGGAAAGGGGAGCGTCTTTGATTTCATCAGCTCCCACTGTGAGGCCTGCGGCGTAACGGGCAGGAATGCCGCTGGCCCGAAGAAGCATGACGGCGGCGGAAGCAAAGGAGGTACAGTAGCCTTTTTTGCTTTCCGTCAGGAAATAGGTAATGAAATCTTTACCTGCTGGTGTCTTTCCAGGGCTTCTGGTATAACTGTAATTTTCAGCAAGGAAACGGCGGATATCCTCTACCCGCTGCCGCTTTTCCGAAAGGCTCCGGGCCGGAGGAATGGGTCCCAGGGCGGCAAGACCCTCTTTTACGGAATCCGGAATGTCCAGATAATGGTCATAAACGAAGCGGCGGTATTCCTTCTCGGCGCCCAGATAGGTGCGGAAATAGGGGTCGCTGCTGTTTTCTTCCTCCATCATGGAGAGAAGGGCACCGGCAGGCAGGTTCCACAGGTAGGTGCTGTAGGCCTTGCCTTCCCGGCTCATGGGAGAGCGGTCATAGGCAAAGAGGGGAGCGCCGAAGCTGGTATCGTAGGGAAGAAGGAAGAAAGGCGTCTTTTCATACACGGCGTCTACGTTGAAATCCTTTTTCAGGCCTTCTACCGATTCGTCATCTTTCATGTAGTTGGCAAGGCTCTGGGAAAGGGCAGGGCTTCGGGCAATGACTTCCATGAGCCAGGCCCCCTGGTCGTACCATTCGCCCTGATTCTTTTCAAATAAATGCGCAACCCTTTCATACCGGCCATCGGGCAGGTCTTTCCACTGATTGCTGCCGTAGTCTCCGCCGGTCCAGCTGCGAAGGTAAAGGCGGTGCGGCTGGTCTGCCGCTTCGATATCCGCAATGATGCGGCCGGAGTAGCGGATGCCTTTCACATTGCCCAGCTTCTGCCTTCCGGCGCTGCCCTTCATCATGCCGGTGTAGGCATTACCGGCATGGAAGATGGGATCGTAGGGGTCCACGAAGGATACGATTTCTTCCTGGAGTTTGGAAAAGAGGGCAGGCTGTTCATAGCGGCTCTCCGGAATTACAAAGGAAAGGACAAGGCCCATGAGAAGAGCCGCCAGGAATGCGGGGATTTCCGGATGGGTAAGGTCGTTTCCCTTCAGCCGGGCAGGCAGGGAAATCATGAAGGCCCCGGCGAGGGCCAGAGCAAGGGGCGGCGGATTGATGCCGAAGTAGAATCCCAGAAGCAGAATGGCGAGGGAAAGAAGGGAAGATAAGACAGCGCCGGTTTTGGAAAGGAAGGCGCTGAGGAAAAACCAGGAAAGGAAGAGGACCATATACACTTCCGCCGCCAGGGGAGAGGCCCCTTCGGGCAGGTGGGGAAGTGCCAGGTCCACATCATAGGGCTCCTTCAGGGTGGTGAAGAGGGGAACGGAAAAGGCGGTGAAACTGTCTTTCAAAGTGGAATGGAAAAGGATGAGCCCGGCTGCCAGTAAGACAAAGAGAAGGGCCGTCAGCGGGAACCGTTTCTTTTCCGGTAGGGCGGCAAGAAGGAAACTTCCTGCCAGTACCAGAACAAAGGCAGCCATGGCAAACAGGAAGGTGTCTCCACCGGCATAGGAAAAGAAGAGGGAAACCGTTCCAGCGGCGCCTGAAGCGGTGACAAGGGCGGCAAAAAAGGAAACGTTTTTCATCAGGCATCTCCTCCCAGCGCTTTATAAATTTCATGGCGTCCCGACAGGGCAGCTCTCTCGGCCCCCTCTTTGGCGCACCAGATGGCAGGAAAGAGTTCCGGCGGAGTGGGGGGATTCGGATTTCCTGTGATATAGCAGATGGGAATATAGGGAGAAAGGCCGGAGCCCATGAGGGCGCCGGTCCGTCCTGCCCGGAGGAAGCCGGACAGGGCATCCATCCATTCCTCTCTGGTGCGGATGGTGTGGGACGCAGTCCCCTTTGGGGCGGCAAAGACGAAGCGGAAAGGGATGCGGGCAGACAGCAGGGCAAGGCCGGCGGAATAGAGGGCATCCCCTACCGTATCCCGGAGCACCTCATCCTCCTCATAGTCGGCGGCCAGAACGATTCTATCACTGCCGGCGGGATAGGAATCCCGCACATATACATCATCCTTCCGGGCAGTGACCTTCCAGTTGATGAGATGGGGATTGTCTCCGGGCTTGTATTCCGTGGCACCGAAATATTCTACCTCCTCGCTGCCGGCTATGCGGCGCAGGGCAGCCAGGGCATCATGGAAGGTGCCCACCTGCTTTGGATACACCAGGATGGGAGACGCCGGGAGCTCTCTTTGGAAATGGAAAAGGCCGAAGGGGTCCTTCCAGGAAAAGGTGATTTTTCCCAGAGAAAGGCGGCCGCAGTGGACTATGGACCGGGTGAAATAAAAGACAAGCCCTTCCTTTTCTTCCTCATAGGCCTCATAGGGGGAGCCGGAAAGACGTACTTCCGGCGAAGACAGGAAAGGAAGAAAAGGACTTTTCAGGGAAATGGCAATTTCTGCCTCTTTTCCCCGTTCTACGCGGCTGGGAGCCTCACAGGCAAAGGAAACGCTGCGCCCTGCCTTTTTGCTGAAAAAGTAAAGGCAGAAAGGTGATAGAAGAAGCATGACTGAGAGCAGGAAGGAGTCATAGAGGTCATAAATCACCATGAGGAAAAAGGCGATGAGAAGGAGGAACACATAGTAAAAACGGCCCATTTACTCCTCCTTCAGCGATGGCAGGGGCAGGGCGGAAAGAAGGGAAGAAAGAACCGATTCCGCCGTCTTCCCTGCATACCGGGCATCGCCGGAAAGAGATATGCGGTGGCCCAGGGTATAGGGAGCCACGGCGGCCACATCATCGGGAGTAGCATAGGACCGTCCTTCCATGAGGGCATGGGCCCGGGTCATGGCAGAAAGGGCCATGGTGCCTCTGGGCGATACGCCAAGGCGGATGTCCGGATGATTTCTGGTGGCCCTGGCAATATCTACCATGTAGCCGTAAAGGCTTTCCTCCACATGAATGCGGGATACCTCCTGCCGGAGGGCCAGGAGCCCTTCGGGGGTAATGACAGAAGAAAGACCTTCGGCAGGATTCTTCTTTTCACCGGAGAGAATGCGGATTTCATCTTCCCTTTCCGGATACCCTACGGTAATGCGGATCATGAAACGGTCCGTCTGAGATTCCGGCAGCTCCTGGGTGCCGGAGGAACCGAAGGGGTTCTGGGTGGCCATGACAATAAAAGGCTGGGGCACGGCATAGGTCTTCCCGTCCACCGAAAGCCGGCCTTCCTGCATGACTTCCAGAAGAGCGGACTGGGTCTTCGGAGAAGCCCGGTTGATTTCATCGGCCAGGAAGAAATTGGTCATGGCACTGCCCGGCATGTACCGGAAGGTGCCGGAATTTTTATCGTACATGGAAAAGCCTGTAATATCCGATGGCAGTACATCCGGAGTAAACTGCATGCGCTTGTAGTCCAGCCCCAGCACATGGGTGAAAGCCACGGCAATGGTGGTCTTCCCTACGCCGGGAATGTCGTCAATCAGAATGTGGCCGCCGGCCAGAATGGCAGTCAGTATCCGGCGGAGCACTTCATCCTTGCCCAGCACCGCCTTTCCCGTTTCAGAAAGGATCGCATCAATGGTTTCTTTTGTATTCATAGGGATACCTCAATTCTTGTACATAATTAATATATTACCTATTATACCCCCTGTGGGAAGAGGTCTTGGATGCATTGGCTCATTGAGGCTCTGGTCTCTCCGGCGCCCCTGAGCGAAGCGATGCAGCCCTTCTACACAACCCGCGGCGCCAGCCGCACCCGCTTTCTTGCCCATTGAGGCGTGAGATTTCTCCACTCCGCTCCGCTACGGTCGAAATGACGATAGGGGTGCCCGCCAATATCGTCATCTCGAGCGGAGGGGATGCGTCGGTATGGGTGTTAGAGGGGAACCGCTTCGATGAAACTCTGAGCCGAGAGATCTCCCAACCCAATGCTTCCTGTACCATGGTGGAGTGAGATTTCTCCACTCCGCTTCGCTTTGGTCGAAATGACGAGAGGGGCGCTCGCCAACATCGTCATCTCGAGCGGAGATGCATGTCGGTATGGGGCAGATGGAAAACGCTTTGATGATACTCTGAGTCGAGAGATCTCCCAACCCAATGCTTCCTGTACCATGGTGGCGTGAGATTTCTCCACTCCGCTTCGCTTCGGTCGAAATGACGGAGGGCGCGCCCTTTTTTTAAAATCCGCGCCCGAAGGGCGCCACCACAACCCTCGGCCTGCAAGGCCGTCAAACTTAAGAACCCTTGGGCCGTAGGCCCATCCATCTTAAGAACCTTTTTCCACAACCCTTCTACACAA
>UMLR01012050.1_pt1 | contig 13208 bp, 17 predicted proteins | sample 1966741 | NCBI WGS metagenome assembly UMLR01 (sample SAMEA4836207, study PRJEB28245) | human gut metagenome | biome: gut microbiome; material: fecal sample | place: Denmark | collected 2008 | reverse complement strand
CAGCTCGTCTGCCTAATCTTCTTACAATTATTTCCACTCCAGATGTGCGCAAACTTGTAATTTCCCTTTGACTGTTATGCCGGGTTCCTATAAAAAGAGCATCCACATTATCCGATCTTTGGGCTTTATACTTCATGAACCAAAACTTAGCGGAAGCATTAAAGTAGACAATGCGCTCTTTAGATCCTTTGCCAATAACTCGAAGCTCTCCGGTTCCCAAATTTAATCTGGACAGTTTTGCATTGGCTATTTCGCTCGCCCGGCATCCTGTGGATAGCAGCACCTCAATGAGCGCACGTTCTCTAACGTCCACGCAAGCCGATCTCAGCTTTTCCATTTCTACTTCAGAGAAAGGTTCCTTTAGTGTTTTCTCGCATTTAATTTTCTTGATTCGAAGCATAGGGTTCTTAGCGACAAAGTCTTCTGCAGTTAACCAAGCGTAGAAACTGCTCAAATAACGTCTGGCGTTGTCGGCAGTCCTGTTTGAAGCCCCCCTTAATCGGTATTGCGCCAGATAAGACCGTATGTCATCCGTTCCCGCTTTATCTAGACGTACCTGTTTGCCTAAATTAACGATCTCCCTAGTATAGTTCTTTAATGTTTTTTCACTTAGTCCCTCCAGCATTTTTGTAGCAATAAATTTTTTTACCAGGAAATAGTTGCTGGTTGGGTCTGTTGCTACCAGGTCTTTGCATGTTTTGGAAAACTGAATTCCTTTTGTGCAGTAATAAAAGCAGGCGGCGGCCAGCTCACACTGATCCTGCGTAAATCCAGATGTAAGCATTTTGAGCTTAAACTTTGAGAAAATTTCTTCCTTCAGACTTTCGTTCGGCCTTTTGGCAATGCTTTCATCATCCATCTTCTCCGCCTCCTTTTTCCTGAACTACTATTTCAAGTCCCAGCACTTTCCTATTTGCGATTTCGCCGATTCCCATGTTTCCTCCATCCTGCCGCTCCCCAACGGATGGAGCAGTCACGGTGGCAGGGACGTATCTTTCCATCCTGCCATGTGGGCCGCGCCAGGCATTCTTCTCCCGGCGCTATCTCCTTCCCGCAGAAGCAGCATATGAATGGTTTCCTGCTTTCTTTTCTCATAGGGTTCTTCTTCGTGATATAATTGAATAAAACAATTTTCTTGTTTTAGGACTCTGATGTCTCGTACACGTCAGAGCCCTTTTCTTTATCCTAAATGCCCTTTGATAATGAGTTCTTTGACCATGGTTATCGGGGAGTCTCCCTCAACGTTGATTGTCTGATTGCAGGGCTGGAAATAGCGGTAGATTGTAACTGAGACAAGAGCCCCATCCCGGTAATTCGGTTCAAGGCGAGCCACATCTACTCCGGCCTTGATGCACATGTCCAGGAACCTATCAAGCACATACTCTTTCAATTCGTTGTCTCTTTCAATTTCTTCGTTCATGGTCTTCCTCCATTTCTTTTAATACTTCATGCACTATGCACTGACAGCCCAGGGAAAATTGATAGGCCCTGTTATCTCCCAGGGCGTTATACTTCCGGATGTCCGCCTGCAGGGTTTTGGCCCAGTCCAGAAGCTTTGCTTTCAGCTTTTCTTCATTCATTCCATTCACCCTTTCATGCCTCATCCATCCTTTCTCTGCGAATGAGGGAATATAGAGACATCCCGGAAGTCATGTTATTGCCGCTCTTGTTATGCTTCCCGTTATTGTCTTTGAGATACCCATGCTTCCAGTAATTAACTTCGCAAGAGTGGGAACAAAAGACGGTTCTTTTATCTGACTTTTCCCAGACGAATACGGTTCTACCACACTGCTTGCAAGTAAATTCCCTGATGATGGGAATTCCTGCAGGAGCCTCTGCGTGGTAAGGCTCTATGGCCTTTTGGTCTCTTTTCCGGCATTCTGCCGAGCAATAGACTTGGGTTGTCCACGCTTGAAAATGCTTGCCACACCGCCGGCATTGTCTTTCCACGCGCTTGAACAAAATTCATCACCTTCTATCCAAAACGTAACGCCCGCTTTATCAAGCAAGATTTTCTGCATTTCGGGGAGTTTCAGCAATTTTATAAGGTCCTCTCCTATTCCCTTCCAAAACTCGTGCAGGTAATTTTTGTAGAAAGGTTCTCTCCTCATTACCGGGGGCGTCTTTACGATGAACTTCAAAAGGTCGTTTAGCCTTGCCATTCTCGGATTGAGCTTGCGGAAACGTTTATGCAGTACCACCCTGTCTTTCCAAGTGAGCCACCAGTCGCGATGGAAATATCCAAGATAATTGGATAACTCGTTCATTGCTTCGGCAATTCTGTGCTCCGCGCGGTCTTCATATAACATGTAGAATTCCGGGTACCCACTCCATTGCAGGTATTGTTCGAGTACATAGTTCTTCACCTCATTTTTGAGCCAATCACCATTAACGAAATCCTTTGGCGGTCTTTTCATGATTTTCTGTTCATGCACCAGAATCCTGTAGTTATCACAGAGGCTTGCATAATCCTCTGCCGCCAGATAGTTAGCCACCATTAATTGGACTATTGCCCGTAGTTCTTCAGTTTTACTCACAGCTCCCTCGCCGCCTTTACTCTTATCACCAGCTCCGTGCCCGGCTGCAGGTGCCCCGGGTCGGAAATCCGGTTATCCTGCATGACCTGCCAGGTCAATTTGGACATATCTTCCTTGTCCGTGGCCACCTTGGCCACGATGCCCCAGAGGGTGTCGCCTTCTTCCACGGTGGCCCGGTACTCCACCAGTTCCGTGGCCAAGCTGTCCATGTAACAGCTATAGCCGACGGCGCCGGCGGTCAGGATGCCGCAGAGGATACAGCCGATTTTTACCCAGCGGATTCTTCTGATTAAAGGTCTCATGGTTCTCACTCCTTTTTAGTCATTCATGATCCTCCTGCTATAATGTCCCTAGAGAGGAGGTGATTTTTATGCTTGAAACTATCTTTACGGGTATCGGGTCTCTGTTCTTATGCCTAATCAGTTACTCTTACAACGCATGGAGGCATACAGTTAAAGAAAACCGTAAGGTTTACCTTCAGTATCTTTGGCAGCTGTCCTTGAACGAGACACTCCTCTATGAAATGCAAAACGGGGCTATGACATTTGAATCCGGATGCACGAAACTTAAATTACTTGAGCCATATACACTTCGTTATATTCATGTTTTTGATGACCAACTATCAGCACAACTATTGAGCTATAACAATAAGCTCCTTATTCCGGTCGCCAAAGGTGTTTCTTCCAAAGATGAAGTTGATGACCTACTCTTTAATACCCGGATTTGCATGCAGAACGTTAAACAACATCTGGCGTTCACTGATGAAGTAATAGGCCCATTGTCTGTTCCCAGCTTCTTCTGTTATGTTGGTCTCCCCGTACTGATTGATTGGATTGTCAAAAATTATTTAACCCAGACTGCCAATGATGTAACTAACCACACCAAGTCCAATTAACCAAGCAAGCCCCAGCATTGGAGTTATCCAGTCGCCTCCAGTAAAAGCCCTATACCCTGCACAAAGTATGAGCCCTGCCAAGCATACCCAGATACCGTATAGTAAGCACCTATTCTCTTCGTGAAATTGTGCCCAGTACATCAGACGAATTTTCTTCTTCAGATTTTTCTGTTCTTCTGCTGAAAGCGCATCCCACCGGTTCAATTTTTCTAAATCCTGTGGATTCATTTTCCTTCTTCCTCCTTAGCAGGGTTCGTCGCTCTCTTCATCCTCATCGGGAAGCTTCAGTCCAAACTTTACGATTTCTGTATACTCGCATGCTTCTTCTGTGCTGCTGAGTACACTCCGTAACCGGCTTTCCATTTCATCTTGATTCTGTTTTGAATGGTTATCTGATACTTTGATGGAAAGAGCGCAGTCTCTGCTGTGCTCTTTCTTTTTGTCTGGACTATAGGGAATGGTATTTCTCTCAATCAATTCCATAGCTTCTTTAAATACCGACTGTGCCAGCGCAATCGGTATTTTGTTTTCATGGAGCACCCGGACCACTTCTATGGCCGCCTTTCTGATATCTGTTCCTTCCATAGCAGTCACCTCCTTTTCCCTTTACAAAGCTTTCGGCGGGCTCGCTGGGCCTCCCGCCATCTGAGGTTATGCCGTGGAACTTTGCGGTACAGGGAGGTGAAGAGGATCTCTTCGAACTTTGCACTGCTCTTGAGCACCGCTTCCAATTCCCCGATGCTATAGACGGCCCGGAGTACCCATCCGGCTTTCTTTTTTTCTTTGGCCAGTTTGAATTTCCTATACTTCATAGCCACGGCCCCTTTCTTTTCCCTTTCTCAGGCCTCCCTCCTTTTCTTTCTTCGGTTCTCCAACACTTTCCGGAGCACCGGAGAGGTTGGCGGCATGCCTTCTCTTGCTTCCGCCTTATTCCGAAGGAAATTCCGAAGCGAATCTGCAGGGATAATGGTCTTCCCGTTCTTCTTCCCCACTTTGAACGCCGGGAGCTCGCCGGAATATATCCACTCCTCCAGCTGTTCTCTTGCGAGCGCTGATGAGCCTGCCGCCTCATCCAGCGTGAAAGCCGTCCTCTCGATAGGTCTCATAGGATGCCTCCTTTCCCGGCAGTTTTTTTATAGCCGCCGGAAATACCCATAAAACGATATATCGTTTTATTTATGCGCAAAAAGAACCTCAAGCGGCATATCACTATGTAATGCACGCTTAATTGCTAGGCATTCGTCGAATTTAAACTGGGAATCTCCCCTAACTTTTCCTACCAATGTCTGGTATTTAATTCCTGTTTTTTCTGACAGCTGCAGGATATTGCATCTATTTTTTGCCATCTCGATATTCAAATTCTCATACATAATCATCACCTCCTTAAAAACGATATATCGTTTTTGCTTATCCTTATAATAAATCGATTAATCGTTTTTGTCAATCATTTTTCGTTTTTATTATTGTTATTTCGTTTTAGCTATGATATTCTATGGGCAAGAGGTGATTTTATATGACTCGTGAATACTATTTAAGGTCTCTAATTTCTGACAATGGCTCGTTGAAAGACTTTGCTACAAAGATTGGCATGCCGTACAGCACTCTTCTTTCTATTCTCAAAAATGTCGGTGGTGCTGCTTGCGATAATGTTTTTAAAATCTGCCAAGGCCTCGGAATATCTGCAGATAGTCTTTCTATGCTTGATAAAATTCCATCTAATGTTATCCTCCTGGAGCTTACTCCCGCCGAGCAGCAACACATCAAGAAATACCGCAAGCTATCCCCCGCCGGAAAGAAAGAGGTGGATCACTACCTCGACTTCCGCCTATCCTCTGAAGCTCCCCGGGTTGAAAAAGATACGGAAACATCATCTTCGTGAATTTCAGAAGATTTTAATAAAAGTTGCTTCGAGCTCCTCGAACGCACCTTTTCAACCGTTCGGCATTTCCGAACAGTTAAAAATAACCTGTCGGGATTTCCGACAGGTTGATGGAGGATGATTTTGCGGACGTCCGCAAAATGGCTATTTCTGAAACTTAGCGGCTGTTAAGTCTTGGATTTCGTGGTTTTTGAAACTTACAAGGTTTCAAGTTGGTTTCAAGTTGGTTTCAAGTATTATTTCGCCAATGCCTACAAAATGGGCTTTTATGGGGCCTTTTCGGTTGCAAGTTTGTTGTAAGCAGTTTCAAGTACAATTTTACCGACGATGGCAAAATGGTATAATGGAGAGGCAGGAGTGCTGGTATCTCTACGGGGACCAGTGCGGCGCCTTCTCCATGTGGGAAGGCGTTTTTTGTTGGAGAAAATCATATGGACAATTTCATTATTTATAACACCGATGATGGACAGGCTAAGGTCAGCCTGCTTGCTAAGGATGGCACTGTGTGGTGTACTCAGGCGCAGATGGCGGAGCTATTCCACGTGCAAAGAGCCGCTATTAGTAAGCATTTAAAAAATCTTTTCGAAGATGGTGAAGTAGACAAGAATTCAGTTGTTTCCATTTTGGAAACAACTGCTGCCGATGGGAAGAAATACAAAGTAGCTTTCTATAGTTTGGATACGATTTTAGCCGTCGGGTTCCGTGTCCGCTCTCCCAGAGGCACTCAGTTCCGCCGGTGGGCGAATTCTGCACTTAAAGAATACCTGCAGAAAGGATACATCCTGGATGTTGAACGGTTAAAGAATCCTGATGGACGCCCGGACTATTTCGATGAATTACTGGAAAAGATTCGGGATATCCGTGCGAGCGAAAAGCGTTTCTATCAGAAGCTCCGGGATCTTTTTGCCCTATCTTCCGATTATAACAAGACAGATCGGAGTGCTATTTCTTTTTTCTCTGAGGTACAAAACAAGCTCATCTATGGTGTAACGGGTCGAACGGCTGCGGAGCTTATCCTAGACCGTGCCGATGCAGCGAAGCCTAACATGGCTCTGACTTCCTGGCAGGGCAGCATCGTCCGCCGGAAGGACATCTATACGGCTAAAAACTATCTGACTGCTGATGAATTGGATAGTTTGAACCGCCTAGTCACTATCTTCTTGGAAAGTGCTGAATTCCGTGTAAAGCTTCGGAAGGATTTAACCCTTTCTTTCTGGCGTGAGGAGACGGACCGTCTGCTTACCAGTTACGGCATTCCTGTCCTCGCTTCTGCGGGGACGGTTTCCCATAAACAAATGATGAACCATGTAGATGCTGTATATTCAGCTTTCGATGCAAGACGAAAAGCTTCCGATGCAGAGGCAGCCGATAGAGAGGACTTGGAGGAACTAGAACAAGATGCTAAATGGCTAGCCGCTAGTAAAGTGTCCAATAAAAAATAACCATAACTAGCTAACATGGACAAATTGCAAATTTAAACACGAAAATTGCAGATTTTCTGCACTAAACCCCATCTACGAATAAAGGAGTAAAAAATGAAAAACTATAAAGTAATCGAAATTATAAATAATCGTGCTTTGCTTATAGATTATGGGACAAATGATGGTGCCCATCACGGAGATACTTTAAGGATCATCGACAAAGGTGAACCAATTATTATAGACGGGATAGATTATGGAACTTTCGATGCAATAAAAGACATTGTGGAAGTTGATATCCCTTATCCTAAATTTTCGCTTTGCCGGAAAGTCTTATATAAAAAAGAGAACTTATTAAATCCGTTAGCTTCCTTCGAAAGGACAATGCGTACGCTCCAGCCAATGAATGTCGATGAAAAAGAAGTTTCTAACAGAAAAATCCCACAACCTTCACCAATAAAGAATGGTGACATTGCTGTTTTAATGAACGAATAAAATTTGACACTCTCTTTCTGAATGACTATAATTATGGTAGTGAAAAGCTTTCAGCATATATTTGCTGGGCACTGGACCCACTACCTGAAATAGGTGGTGGGTCCTTTTATTTACGTTAGGAGAATATTTAATGGATTATGATAAGCCATTTTTAACATATCCTGAGCAAGTCCAGTTATTACGAAAACGCGGGTTAATAATTAACAATGAAGAGTTCGCCATTCACGCCTTAAATACAATTTCTTATTATGACTTGGTTAATAGATATAAAGCTCATTTTATGAATGACGATGAATATTTTAACTCCGGATTGTCTATTGAGCATCTATATATGTTTTCTCTCTTCGACCATAATGTACAATCGTTTATTTTGAAGTACAGTAGCATGATAGAAACTCTTTTTAAGACCAGGCTTGCGTATACATTATCAGAAGAATTTGGTGTAGATTACAAGTATTATCTTGATTCCCATCATTTTGAAAAAAGAATAAATAAGAACGGTCCCTCTTATGACAAGGTTATGGAGGAGATCCGAAAATCCATGGATATACACCATGCAAAGAATCCGACCAAATATTATTTGGAAAATCATAACCACATCCCTGCATGGATTCTCTTCAAAAACATTTCTTTTGGCAATAGTATAAACCTTTATCGTCTACTAAAACCTAATGCCAAGCGAAAGGTTACCATGGCTTTGATTCCAAATCCCCAATTATCCTTCATGCAAAAGGCGAATTATATATCTACGTCAATGAATGCCATCCGCGAGTTCAGGAATTATATAGCTCATAACCTGAACTTCACCGGGTTAAGAATTGAGGGACGATATAAAATTCCATTTCAAACCCTATGGCTGCTTTTGGGTCCTCCTTTTATAGAAAGGAAAAACAAGAAAATTACGTCTGCTGATAAAAATTCCCTGATAGGACTTTATGGAACAATGTTAGCAATGCTTACTTATTTGGATACTCCATATTTACGAAGCACATTTATCAAGGATTTCCTTTTAATCATCTCGGATGAGGACAGCTCTAACGACCTGTTTAAAGAATATGCCACAATAACAAATCTTCCGTTCAATATAAAGGAAAGGCTAACAGAATATTATCAAAAACTGTACAATTCTAAATAATCCTAAATAGCCAAAATAAAAAGCCCCACCCATACCGCCATATGGATGAGGCTGGCGGCCGGCGGCTCTGCAAAGCTTTCGGCCCTGTAATCTGCAACCAGGTATTGTGGAGATTACGGTTCCATTTTACCATAATCTCCGAAAATGCAGGAGGTCAAATCATGGTAAGGAAAAGGAAAGATGGATATTATGCGGCTACCTGCCGGGTTGAGGGGAAGAAGAAGTTCTTCTATGCTGCCACCAGAAGGGAGGCTGTAGCAAAGCGGGATATGTACCTTGCCAGGGTGAAGCAGTATCCGGATCTGGATAAGCACATCACTTTATCGGAATGGTGCTCTGCATGGCTGGAGACCATCGCTTCCGATGTGTCCCCGAAGACCCATGAATCTTACACTACTGTGCTGAAGCACATCACGGAGAGGCCTATCGGTGCCAGGACGCTGGAGGACCTCCGCCCGGTCCATTTCCGCACGTACTGGTAGGATATGCTTGCCTCCGGATTGTCTCCCCGCACGGTGGCCTATTGCCACACGGTCACCAGCACTGCATTAAAGCAGGCGGTACTGGATGGCGTCATCCCGTCCAATCCCCTGGCTGCCGTAAAGAAGCCCCATGTCCCCCACACCAGGGCCATGGCTCTGACCCGCGAGCAGCTGGAGGCGGTCTTCGCCAGGATATCCAATCCTGTACTGCTCCGGATCTGTCGCTTTGCGGTGGTCACCGGCATGAGGAGGAGCGAGATACTAGGGCTCCGGTGGCAGGATGTAAATTTCTCCAGGAAAACGGTTTCCGTCAATCAGACCTGCCTGGTAAGGGATGGAAGGTCGGCGGTTATTACAAAGAGCACTAAGACATCCAGCTCCAGACGGACCCTTTCTATTGACGATGCCACTATTTCCCTTCTGCGGGTGCAGAAGGCTTACTGTCTCCGCATGAAGCTCCACCTTCCGGACCATGGGCCCTGTGACCTGGTATTTCCTTCAGAGAATCTCACACCCATCTGTCCGAACAATGTGACCCACGATGTGAAGGCCGCCTTCAAAGCCGCCGGGCTCCCGCAGTTCTCCTTTCATTCCTTCCGTCATACATCGGCTACCCTGCTTCTCCAGGCAGGAGTGAATTATAAAGTCGTGCAGCAGCGTCTGGGCCATTCTTCCTGCGCCACCACCATGGACATCTATGCCCACGTCATGCCGGGCGCCGATGAGGAAGCGGCCAGAATCGCCGACAGTATCCTGTGATTTCGGTGGTAGTAAATACTACCACTATACTACCACTCACTTAAAAACGTGCAAAAATATGGGAATATAATCCCCGATAACATCGAATATTTCCCACAGTATGGAGCCCCTGAAATAACTCAAAATCTGGCGATGGCAACATCGTGCGGGTTCAAGTCCCGCCTCCGGCACCATACAAACCAGCCTGCAGGCTGGTTTTTTGATTTCCACAACATAAAAGCCGTGAAGCGGTTTCCCGTTTCACGGCTTTTTGATTCCTTATTTTTCGATGCCTTTGAAGGTGTAGTCCTTGTCTTCGATGGCTTTCTTAATATCTCCATCAGCTACTGCCTTATCCAGGGTAAGAACAGCGGTGCCTTTGGTATGGGATACATCGGCCTTTTCCACACCGTCCAGGGCTTCCAGGGCTTTCTTTACTGTCATTTCGCAGTGATTGCACATCATACCTTCAATTTTAACTGTTTCTTTCATGTTTGTTTCCTCCTTTGGAAATAAAATGCCTTTATATTCATAATCCGCCTTGGCCAGCACCTGTTTCATGGCTGCCTCGTCGGGTTGTGAGCTGTATGTAATGGACACGCGGCCTGTTTTATGGTCTGCCCGGGCACCGGTAATGAAGGGAAGCGATTCCAGCGCTTTCTTCACGTGGTTTTCGCAGTTTTCACACATCATGCCTTCTACCAGCACCACTGCCTTTCCTCCCGCCGCTTTTGGCTTTTCTTCAGAGGAGGGCTTGCCGGAAATGGTATCCCAGTCCGGCAGGGCCGTCATCTTTTTCTTTTTGTCCCGGGAAGGGCTGCGGACGTTGAAAAGATTCAGCCTTAGAGCGTTCATGCAGACAGTGAAGCTGGAAAGGGACATGGCGGCGGCGCCCCACATGGGATTCATGCGGATGCCTGGATACAGACCGGCAGCCATGGGGATGAGGAGCACGTTGTAGGCGAAAGCCCAGAAAAGGTTTTCGTGAATATTTTTCAAAGTCTCCCGGGAAAGCCGCACTGCGGCGGACACATCGGTGAGACGGGAATTCATGAGTACAATGTCGGCGGAGTCAATGGCCACATCGGTGCCGGCACCGATGGCAATACCTGTATCTGCCTTCACCAGAGCCGGGGCATCATTAATCCCGTCACCCACCATGGCCACTTTCCCATAGGCCTGGAGCTTTCTGATGACCGCTTCCTTTCCATCGGGAAGAACACCGGCAATCACATGGTCCACGCCGGCCTTCCGAGCCATGGCGGCAGCCGTCTTTTCATTGTCGCCGGTCAGCATGACCACCTGGATGCCCATATCCTTAAGCTCCCTGATGGCCCGGGGCGAGTCTTCCTTAATCACATCGGCCACGGCCATGAAGCCCAGAAGTTTTCCTCCTTCTTCAAAGAAAAGGGGCGTCTTCCCTTCTTCTGCAAGGGCTTGCGCCCGATCCCTGAGACCATGGATGGAGGTGAAGGTGGAAATATAGGAAGCGGAACCGCCGTGGAGTTTTTTTCCTCCCAAGTTTCCTTCCAGCCCGTGGCCCGACAGGATTTTGAAATCAGTCAAGGGAAGGGCTTTCACTGATTTCCGATTGCCATAATCCACCACTGCCAGAGCCAGGGGATGTTCCGATTTCACTTCCAGGGCGTAAGCTTTTTCCAGAAGTTCTTTTTCCGAAACCCCTTCCGCCGGCACCATATCGGTCACCTTGGGTTTTCCTTCCGTAATGGTACCGGTTTTATCCATGACAGCTATATCGATTTTCCCAGCATTTTCCAGAGCTTCACTGGTCTTGAAGAGGATGCCGTTTTTAGCCCCCATGCCATTGCCCACCATAATGGCCACCGGCGTTGCCAGGCCCAGGGCACAGGGACAGGAAATGACAAGGACGCAGATGGCGTATTCCAGGGCCCTGGAAACGGGAGCCCCCAGCAGGATCCACAGGAGGAATACCAGAAGGGCAATGAGAATCACTGCCGGCACAAAGACCGCCGATACCTTGTCAGCTATGCGGGCAATGGGCGCCTTGGTGGCAGCCGCATCGCTGACCATGCGGATAATCTGGGCAAAGGTGGTATCTTCTCCTACCCGAAGAGCCCGGGCCCGGATATAGCCATTGGTATTCATGGTGGCGGCGCTCACCCGGTCTCCGGGTTTCTTATCTACCGGCACCGATTCCCCGGTTAAAGCGGACTCGTCCACCGCCGTTTCTCCTTCCAGGATCTCACCATCCACCGGCACTGATTCGCCCGGTTTCACTATGAATATATCTCCTAACCGCACTTCTTCCACGGGAATGAGGGATTCCTTTCCTTCCCTTTCCACCAGGGCCGTTTTCGGGGCTATCTTCATGAGCCCCTTCAGTGCATCGGTGGTGCGTCCTTTGGAAATGGACTCCAAGAGTTTTCCTACCGTAATGAGGGCAGGAATCATGGCAGCCGATTCGAAATAAAGCTGGTCATGATAGAGGGGCATGATGTCCATACTAGACGAGCCCTGGGTTATGAGCCAGGTCATTTTATAAAATACATAAAGGGACCAGCCGAAGGATACGGAAGACCCCAGAGCCACCAGGGTATCCATATTGGGACTCCTGTGGAAAAGGGACTTAAAGCCGGAATCGAAGAAGGCATGGTTCACTGCCATAACAATAAAGGCCAGAATCATTTCCGTCAGGGCAAGGCCCAGATGATTATGATTCAAAAAGAAAGGCACCGGCAGATCCAGCATATTGTGTCCCATAGTGAAGTACATGAGGACTATCAGGAAAAGGATAGAAATGAGAAGCCGTCTTTTGAGCTTCGGCGTTTCATGATCCTCCAGAGCTTCCTTTTCCGCTTCCAGCCGGGACATACCGGCAGAGGAAGCACTCATGGGTTTGGCACCATAGCCTGCCTTTTCCACCGCCTCCACCACATCGCTGGCAGAAGCCTTCCCTTCTACGGACATGGAATTGGTCAAAAGAGACACTGTCACTTTGTCTACTCCCGGCACCCGGCTCACCGCTTTTTCCACGTGAGCCTGGCAGGCAGCACAGGTCATGCCGGTTACCATGTACTGGCATTTATTTTCACTCATAAAATCACCATCTTTCTGTTAAGGATAAAGACAAAGAGAAATCCTATTTCATCACTTTCTGCAGCATGCTGCAGAGTTCATCCACTTTGTCTTCCTTTCCTTCCCGGATGTCTTCTGTGACGCATCCGCGAATATGGGCAGCCAGGAGAAGCTTGTTGAAACTGTTCAGCGCATTGGTCACCGCAGACACCTGCATCACAATATCCGGGCAGTAGGCGTCGCTTTCCACCATTTTTTCAATGCCCCGGATCTGGCCTTCCACCGTTTTCAGACGGGTCATCAGTACCTTTCTTTCCTTTTCCGTTCGCATGGTGTGTCGGCATTCGCAGTGTTCCATTTCGTTCTCCTTGCTGAATTTATATTTTTTAAAATCAAAATTTCTGTATCCCTAACGTCCACCATACTACACCCCCCTGGGGTCCCCTGTCAAGTGAATGTTGGGGAATGAGGAGTCGGGATTCGGGATTGGGATTGGGATTAGGATCGGGATCGGGACCGGGATCGGGACCGGGATCGGGACCGGGACCGGGACTGGGGACTGGGGGCTCGGG
>UMLR01063452.1_pt1 | contig 13215 bp, 12 predicted proteins | sample 1966741 | NCBI WGS metagenome assembly UMLR01 (sample SAMEA4836207, study PRJEB28245) | human gut metagenome | biome: gut microbiome; material: fecal sample | place: Denmark | collected 2008 | reverse complement strand
TCGTTCGGATCGTCGCGACGATTACTACGATGATCCCTACTACGACGACTATGCCGATCCCGAGCCAGCTCAGGGTTCTTATGATTCTGGTTACGACCCGGATACCTACGGCGATCCCTATGATCGCCTGGAATATACCACGCGTTCCACGGGGTCTTCCCGTTCTGCAGGTTCGCGATCGAGCCGCTTCTCTTCGGCTCAGTTGGTAAGCTCGGGCGATATTCGCGCAACTACGAGTGCTTATGGCGTATCCGATGTTGCAGCAAAGCCCACCATGGAGCTTCCCAGCGTGTCTCATCGCACAGAAGCTGAAGAAAAGAAATCGGTCTCCAAGATTGCTGAAGATTTCAGCATCCCTGCATCATCGTATACCGATTTCGTTTCGCCCTATAAGCAGAGCTCGTCTGCAAGTGCTTCCTCTTCGGCTGGTCTCGACTCCCTGTTCACTCCATCCGCGGCTCCTTCCGGTTCTGTTTCGGGTTCGTCTGATGGTGCCAATGTGGGCTCCGCCCATGCTACGAGTCTTGCTCGCGAGATCGTCGTCCTCAAGCCGGCGTCATATGAAGACGCGTCCTCGATCGCCCAATCGGTTCGTGCGGGCAAGATTGTGGTGCTGTACCTTCGCCAAACCGATCCGGCTCTTTCCAAGCGCGTACTTGATTTTTCGTTCGGCGTTGCTTCTGCCCTTACCGCGCAGGTTGATTGCCTTGCCGAGAAGACGTTCGTAGTCCTTCAGGGCAAAGAACTCACGCTCGAAGAGAAACATAACCTGGCTAAACAGGGTGTGTTGAAGTCGTAGTCTTTTAAGGTGCCCATTACGAGCATAAGGAGTTTTAGTACATGATCAGCATGCTTTTGGTCAGCTTGGCCGATGCATACAGTTTTGTGATCTTCGTGTATGTGATGATGTCCTGGATCCCCATGGGTGGGGGCATCGTTACCGATGTTTACCATGCGCTGGGAAAGATCTGTGATCCGTTCCTTGACCTGTTCAGGCGCTTCATTCCCCCTATTGGAGGAATGGTGGACGTTAGCCCAATCGTGGCATTGCTTGTGTTACAGTTTGGGGTACGTCTGATAGTAAATTTTTTAGCTGTACTTATCTAACGCAGCTGTTCGAATAGCCAGATAAGGGGAGTTTTCTATGGCCATCACCTCTTCCGACATCCAGAATCAGAGCTTCAAGATCGAGCGTCGCGGTTACGACGTTGACGAAGTGGATGTATTTCTCGAGCGCGTTGCTTCCGAGATTGACGATTTGAACGACGAAATCGCTCGTCTGCGCGTTCAGGTTAAAGAGGCAGCCTCTGCTTCTCGCACTGAGGTTATCTCTGAGCGCCCGGCCGCTGCGTCTGACGAAGAGGCAAAGCCTGCAGGCATTGATCCTGCTTTGGTTGCCGAGAAAGACGCTATGATCGCCGAGCTCGAGGCGAAGTTGCGTGACCGTAAGAGCGATGACACCGCTATCGCGCAGGCTCTTATTGTTGCTCAGCGCACCGCTGATGAAATTGTTTCCAAGGCCAAGGCCGATGCTGGGCAGACCCGCCAGAACGCCGAAGACGAAGGTCGTCGTATCCTCGAGAAGGCCAATGTCGAAAAGCAGAAGGTCATCGATCACATCAACGAGCTTTCTTCCAGCCGCGAAAAGGTTCGCGAGCAGTACCAGGATATGCTGAAGGAATTCATCGGCTCCGCAACTCAGCGCCTTGCCGAAATCGGTGGCGAGGTTACTGCCGGTATCGACATTCCTGCCGAATTGCTTGAAATGACTACGTTTGATGCTACAAGCTCCGCTGACACCCAGCAGAAAGCTGAGGCCGAAAAGCCCGCTGCTGCCACTTGGGAACCCAGCCCTGCTGTGGCGACCTACACTACGCCCACGGTAACGCCTGGAGCCTCCGCTCCTGCAACACCGAAGCCTTCAACCGCATCGAAGGATTTCTCCGGTTATGGCGATGCAGACGATACCTTCTCGTTTGACGATATGGACTAGTTTTAAGGGCTTGCCTATGGCAAGCCCTTTTTCATGCGAAACGCAATGACGCTGCGCGGCGTTCTGACGGCGCAAGATAATTTCAAAGCCCATGGGGCGGCACATTAGGCCAGCCCCATGGGCTTTTCAATTTCCCTGCACTCGTCAGAACGTCGCTCGCTGATTTACTGGCGCATGCCCGGACTTTTTCTCGTCATTTGTACTCACCGGACGGACTCTCGCTGATTTATTGGCGTGTGTCCTGCGCTGCCGCTGCCGCCCGCTGCGCCGCTAGTCTTGTGCCATTTACAGCTCCGCTGCACCTGCGCCCAATGTCCGTCGCTGCTGATGCGGGAGTCCTTTCGCCATCTGCGCCTGCTAGAGGGATTCTCGCTCTTTTGTCTGCATCCCTTTTCAGGATTCGCCCCGTTATGGTGATCTTCCCGTTGCGAAAACAAATAATCCGGCGTCCGTGCAACTTTTTTGCGATTGCGGACTCTCTTTTGTCCGTGCAAAGTACAAACTGACTGCCGATCAGCCGATTTGCTGCGCTTTTGCGCCTAGATACGCGCTTTGGCGCCCCGCAGCAATCCCCAATCGCAAAAAAGTTACAATTTAGGGCGTTTTTCTGTTTTTGGGCTCCCAAGATAGCCTCGAACGACGCAGCGGGATGAACCTTGGCCCGGCGCGTGAGCAAGGTGGACATGGCGGCGCTGCGGGCGATTTCGGGAGGGCGCTGGGGTGGAGTGCCCGGGTGCAGCGCTGGGCGGCTTTGGGGACGGGCCCGCTGGCCGGCATCATGGAGTGGTACCGAGCCTGCGTTATCAATGAGGTGTTTGGGCTCAATGCCGGGTGTTTAGAAAAAGAAATGCCGCCCAAAGGGACGGCATTGAAATGTGAGTGAGCCTATAAGCCGGGTTCTGTAATCGGCAACCATTTATCTCGACTTTGCGTCGCCGCAAAGCTCAAGCACGCAACCCGAATGCACGGAAGAAAGGTGACGCTTTCAGGTAGATCAACCATGTTGTCGAGCTGGGGTGATTGTGTCAAGCCAGGCATCGCCAGGACAACGGCGACGAACGAGCCGTCCTGATTCATGCCTTTGTCGTTGTTGACCTTGATGATCTTGGGATGCTCGGTATCGAATGAAGCAAAGGAAGCCATAACGTACGGCTCTTTTACGTTGCGCGAAGTGCCGTCTACGTTTACCGTGGTGGCGGTGTTGTTCTCGTAGTCCAAGGAAGCTTCATTGCCGGCAACGTTCTTCAGCACTGAAGGGTCCACAGTTTCATTGTTCGACTTACGGCCTTAGGTAACGGAGAAAGGCAGCTCCTTGTTGGTGATACCTGGGTAATGGACGTCCTTGCTGTTTGTGCTCCACTTTGGTGTCGTCTTGCGCGAAGGTGATTATGTCGTCGTTGGGTGCGATGGCCTGCAAGTCGGATTCGTCGGACGTCACATCAGCCCCGAAGGGCTTTTCGGCCACTTGACTACGGCAATGTCTTTGTGCTCGCCAGAAGGAGTGGTGGTCGCCTTTGAGCATTCAGCCTTTTTGTGGGTGGAACCATGGGCGGTGATGGAATCCTGCTCTTGCTCTTAGGTGTGCTGTCTTTGCGCAACGGTGGCGGTACTGGTCTGCTCGGTAGTTTGTGCATCCTATATGTTTTCCGCTTACGCTTTGATATGGACTTTGGACGGCTTTCGAGCAACGGAAAGGGCTTCGTGTGCTATTGCTTTGCTGGGGTTACAGTGAAAGAGGACGCATGAAGTTTTCAGATAGTGTTGTTATGTTTGATTATGCCAAATTTCCGATTCTCGGAAATTTGGCAACTGGGGCAGTGATCGGATTAGATTCTGCCGAAGAGCGTGTTTGCAGAGATGCGTTCGAGGCTGGGTCTAAGGAGTTATCTACGGACGATTTTTCTCCTGAGTTCTGTAGCGCTTTGAGCGAAGGGAAATTCTTTCGAGAAGAGCACGATGGAAATCTATCAAGATCTGCATATCTTCATGTGACACAAAGATGCAATTTGAATTGCGTCGGGTGCTATTCCGTGAATTCGAAACGTAATGCTTCGCCCGATCTCCCTCTTGCGGATATCGAAGTCATTCTTACGAAATTGAAGGGGCTGAATGTCGATAGTCTGGTTATTTCAGGCGGGGAACCTTTTTTGCGGAAAGACTTGCCCGATATTGTTTCTTTTGCAAAGACGAAGGGTATAAGGAGCGTTTCTGTAATAACGAATGGAACCAGCATAAAGAGAGAGATCCTTCAAAGGTTGTCTGGTGCTGTGGATAGAATTGCTGTTTCGTTTGATGGCTCTTCTTCTAGTTCCGAATCGTATATCCGTGGATATCAGCGGTTTGCTGATCTAAAAAAGAGCATCCTTGCGATTGAAGAAGAAGGGATAAACGCTCATATCATAGAGACGATTCACGCTTTTAATATTCAGGATATTCCTTCATATTTTGAGTTAGCTCGCTCTTTGAATGTTGGCATCAACTTTAGTCTGCTGTCATGTACTGCTGATGATAAGCATTCGAAGAGGCTTATTCCCGACGATAATGCGCTTGAGCGCTTGGCTGAAATCTTGATAGAGAACGCCGGTCAAAATGCATTTTCTTGTGGCTTTAATTTGAACGGTTCTATTTCGGCAAGAGGTTGGTGCGGTGCCGGCCGAACCTGCTTAAGCGTATCCCATGAGGGGCTCCTGTATCCCTGTCATATGTTGCAGTTTGATGGCTATACCATTGCGAACTTGTTGAAGGATAGTCTTGCGGATGTCGAAGAAAAAATTGATAATTCACCCTTTTCGACTCTGGACGTTGAATCAATTTCAGGATGCTCGAATTGCGGCATGAAGTATTTATGCGGCGGAGGCTGCCGTGCCCGTTCATTGTATGCCTATGGTGACGTCCGATCCTGTGATCCGTATTGCGCCTTAGCCAAAAAATTTTATGGTCTGCTTGGCGATTTGCTTAGGAGATTCTATGCGTAACCGATTGATTCCTACCGTTAACATGAGCAATTATGGACATAGTTTATTGGTGATAGTAAGCAATAATTAGTTAATAGTTTTTATTAATTAGTTAAGGAGATAGAATGCTTTTTTATTCCATTCCAAATCAACAAGTTTCAAGTTGCTTGAATATAGGGCTTCCTAATGGCTGCGTGACCATTGGCCTTCAAAGTTTGCCTCTCAAAAAGCCGAAGTTGGACTGCTGATAACGGAAGGAAGACATAGTTGTTTGGGGAATCAAACGAAGCAAGGGCTTCTTTACTTCGCCTGGAGAATATCGCAAAGCCATTGTATGTTGCCTTGCGAGTCGTTATGGCGACATTCGTCATTGGATGGAGTTTGCTCTTTGTCGCATTTTTCGTTTCCTTGGTAACCTCACAAGTTGGTTTGTGTGACTTGGTCTGTCATCTTCTTTACGCTGTTCCTGTTGCGGTGTCTGCTTTCATAAACATTTATATCCTTTACGTAATTGGAAGTATTTGCAATTCGATACGCCATGGGAGCAGTCCGTTCACTATGCATACTTCTCGGCAAATTAAAGTAGTGAGTTTTTTGCTGCTTGCCAGTTTTGTCCTTCAGGCGGTTGTCTCCGTGATTCCTTTTGATGGTTATTCTCTTGGTGTTATGCGAATTGGCTTGGCGAAGCAAGGGGATGGAGTGGTGGCGGATCTGAGCATTTCGACCTTGGTGGCTTCGGTTATTGGCTTTATTCTGTCATATGTGTTTAAATACGGAGCATTGTTGCAGCAGTTGTCGGACGATACGGTTTAGGGGCATATTTTTGGCTATAGTGTTCAACTTGGACAAATTGCTTGCCTCGAGAAAGATGCAATCCGTAGAGCTGGCAGAAAAGCTTGAATGCACGGTTCAGACGGTATCGAGGATAAAAAACGGGAAAATTCGTGCGTTAAGAATTGACAGTCTTGATAGGATTTGTGAGGTTTTCGATTGCCAACCTGGTGATTTACTTGAGTATCTTAGCGATGAAGAGGCTGAAAAAAGATACGGTGAGACCTTTTTGGAGGAGTATAAAAAGTATCATAGTCAATAGATGCTATTCACTTGATGATGGGCACTGGAATTCACCAGCGCCCATTTTTTATGTTCAAAACCGCTTACCGTTCAGGTCAACCGCCTATCATCGGTTTTTCTCTAAGTACTAGTAAATAATGCTTAACTTTAAGAAGTTAAAAGAAACAGTTAACTTCTTAATATATTATTTCCATTAGGGAGGCTTTTATGAGGCATGGTTACCATAACTTAACCAATTACAGAATGCTTCATATTGCCAAGGATTCGCCATTTTTCGAAGAGTATGCTCAGGCGAAAAATACAGAGTCTTTTTCTTGCGAAGTCCCTTCGGATTGGGCGTGTCAGCTTGATTCAACCTGGAGGTATTTATTTCCCGCAAAGGTGAACTTGCCTGATCAGGGATGGAAGATCCACCTAAGCTCATGTCCCACGGAAGCCCAATTGCTGCTCGATGTTGTGGGTGGCTTTTTAGTCAAGAAGAGAGTTGCTTTCAAGCATTTGGTATCGTATGGGAGCTTTCTGAGACTGAACGGTAAGAATGCAAATAGGTCCTCTTCGGGCAAATTTATAACAATCTATCCAGGGTCAGTTGGCGACTTCCTTGCTCTTTTGGAAGAGTTAGAAGGTCTTTTGGGGAATTTCCATGGTCCCTATGTGTTGTCTGACATCAGATACAAGGAAGCTCCGGTTTTCTTCCGCTACGGTGGTTTTCGATATCTTTTGGAAGAAGATGGAAAGGGCGTCTCCAGGCTGGCAATACGAAGGCCGGATGGCTCTCTGACTGAAGATCAGAGAAAGCCATTCTTCGTCTTGCCTGATTTTGTTTCCGTCCCCTTTGGCATAAAGAAACAGGTCGATGCTCGTATCAACCCATCAGATGAATTTGAGCTTCTTTTCTCTCCTTATTCAATTTTGGAAAGCCTGCATTTCAGCAATGCGGGTGGGGTTTATCGTGGGGTTAATCTCAAGACTGGTTGCGAGATTGTGGCCAAAGAGGCTCGGTCGTATGCTGGCTATTCTTCTTCCGATTGCGATGCGGTGCTACGCTTAAGGCATGAGCGGTCGATGCTCATCAGACTGCAGGGAATTGAGGGGATTCCCTCTTACTACTCGTATAAGACAGTTTGCGGACACGAATTTCTGGTCGAGGAATATTGTGCCGGGGTCACTTTGCAGTCTTGGGTTGCCAGTAATTATCCTTTTCGTCTTGGAGAGGACGATGCTCTTCGCTATTCCGAGAGAGCCTTGGTAATTGCTCGACAAATGCTGGGCCTCTTGGATGCAGTTCATGGCGCGGGCGTTGCCTTGATGGATGTTAATCCAAAAAACTTCATCGTTGATAAAAATCTTGCAGTAAGCCTTATCGATTTTGAGGCATGTAGCGATATCGATGGGGCTGATTCGGCGTGCTTGGGGATGCCTGGTTTTTCTCCGCTCTGCAAATGCGCCAATAAAGAGAGGGACGAATTCGGCTTGGCATGTGTTTTGTCCTATCTCTTTTGGCCTTCTTGGAGTAGCTCTTTCTCTCCACGCTCTCTTTATGAGCGGCTTCCTCTTATAGATAAGCATTTTCCATCTTCAGTTAAGGACATGCTGGAAGAGCAATTGTCTTGTATGGCTTCCCGTATATTTGATTCCCCGTTTGGCTTGGTGCCGGTTGGGAGTGAAAAAATCGATTCGTGCAGCTTTGCGCAGCGTTTGGCTGCAGGAATTGCAAAATCGAGAAGGCCCGATGATTCGGAGGGCCGTCTCTATCCTGGTGATGCTACACAATTCTTGCATGGGCCTTTAGGCCGATTGGACATAGAGACTGGCGCTGCGGGCGTTGCTCTCATGCTTGGTCGTTTTGGGCTTGATGTTTCCTCTGATGTTGAATGGATCACGACGAAGCTTTTGAAAAGCGAAATCTCTTTGCATTTTCATGGACTGCTTCGTGGAACAGTGGGAATAGCAAGCGTTTTTTCGCAGCTTGGATATTGTGAAAAGGCAATAGGTCTGCTTCCTCTTTCTTTACCGTATGGTCCCTCTGATGATATTTCGATAAGAAGCGGAATTGCTGGAACGGTTCTTTCTCTCTTGCAAATCAATTCAGATTGCGGCTGTCCCCAGGTGAGAAAACTCCTTGGAGAATCTGCTGATTTTTTGCGAGATTCCGTATTGAAGAATCTCGAACCAGTAAGTGATGGCGCGGAAACCGGGAATGCCGTTGGATTGTTCGATGGCTGGTCTGGTGCGGCATTGGCTTGCCATGAGTTGGCTGCATGCTTTGTCGAGCAATCGGCTGAGTGGAATCGCTTGGCTAACGTTTGCCTCGAACACGAACTTTCGGGACTCGATGTAAAACCTGATGGCTCTTTGTCAGTTGATTATTCGGGAATTGATTTTGGGTACTTATCTGAGGGCATTGCGGGTATTGGGGTTTCACTTGCCTTATGCAATGCGGATGGATATGCAAATGAGCTTAAAGCTATTTCTTCTTCGCTCAAAGAATACGTTGCCCTGAACGGTGGCTTGTTCCATGGGCTATTAGGCAAAGCAGCGGCACTTCTCTGCATTGATGGGGAGGAAAACGCTGATGTTATTTCAGCAATGGTGAGGAACGTGATAGGGGAGTTTTGCTTTCGGGAGCAAAGCCAAGATTTCGAGGGGCCAATTTGGGCCTTGGGAAATGGTGGTTCTTGCTTATCGGTTGATTATTCAACTGGTTCCGCTGGGCTGATCGGATTTCTCCTGTCTTCGGTCGAGCATCCTTTTGGATGGTTTCCCGTTTCTCTTCATTGATATAAATATGCGCACAAATCAAGGAAGGAGGTGAAGGAAATGGGTTCTATGTTGGATCTTCAGTCGCTCGAAGCCTCTAGCGATGCAATCGATCCTAGGGCATCTGGAGCTAGCTTTATGTGCAATGGCGATAACAGCTCTGTGAGCCTTTGGTGCGGCTAAGCAAAGATAGTGCCGGGCATGCTTTCGCATGCCCGGCAATTGCAGAAAGGGCGTGATTCTTCGATGTCAGCCTTGATTGATGCAAGGGGAATAGAAAAGTCTTTCATGTACGGCAAAGGAAAAAAGCTTCGGAAGAACAGGGTGCTGAATGGGATTGACTTTTCGGTTAACGTGGGTGAGTTCGTTTCTATTGTCGGCCCAAGTGGGTCGGGAAAAACGACCCTGTTGAACTGCCTTTCGGGCCTCGAAGAGATAGATTCGGGCTCTATTGCCCTTGATGGCAACTTGATTTCATCAATGAACACTATAGAGAGAGACGAAGTCAGAAGGCGTTTGGTCAGTTTCGTATTTCAGAATTTAAATCTCATTCCATCGCTGAATGCCGCAGATAACGTCTGGATTCCCGCTCGACTTTCTGGAAAGAAAGCTACGAAAAAAGATGCGCTAGCTTTGCTTAGTGGCCTTGGTATCGCCGATAAGGCAAAGGACTATCCAGATTCATTGTCGGGAGGAGAGCGGCAGCGTATAGCAATAGCGCGATCCATGGCTACTGATTCTCCAATAGTATTTGCAGACGAGCCTACAGGATCTCTTGATGTTGATAATACGCGAGCGGTGATGGATATAATGCGTCGCGAATCGAAGCAGGGTAATCGTGCTGTTGTGATGGTAACCCATGATCTGACGGCAGCTTCTTATTCCGATCGTGTTGTGATTCTGAAAGATGGGATGGTTGCTGCGGAGCTCAACCATCCCGCCCCGCATGAAATAGCCCTTTTGCTGGAGGGGTAACCATGTGGCGTTTGTTCATTTCTGACTTAAGGAATAGATGGCTTGATTGGGTGGGTATTATTCTGGTCGCCTTCTTTTGTGGCGTTGCTAGCGGTTGGTCCGCCTTGCTCATATCTTCGTCTTATGGGCTAGAGGGGGCGGCTTCGAGGCAGCTGCTCAATGCGGGAACCGCAACACTGTTTCTGACATGGATTGCTTCCATTCCCGTATCTGCCTCTGTGGCGCGACTTGTTGCAAAGAAAAAAGAGCCATCTTACTCTGTGTGGCGGTTGCTAGGCATGCGCAGGAGATATGTAGGACTTTGCTTTTTTGTTCAGATAGCAATTGCTTCGTTTCTTGGCTTGATGTTGGGTTTCATTGCTTTCGGCTTTGCGATTCCTTGCTTTGATGTCTTTGTTTGTTTGGGGGCTTGTCTTGATTTTCCGGTTGTCGCCTTGGTCGCTTGCGTTGAGCTCCTTGCGTTTGTTCTTGGTGGGTTGAGCAGTGTGCATTCTTCCCTGAATGTTTCCCCTCTTTTAACCCTGGGCGGTCAATTGCCATATAGAAAGAAAATCGGCGCCTTCCGCATCGTTGTCTGTGCCTTGTTAGTTGTTGGCCTTTTTTCGTTGATTGCAATTTCCGTCGAATCAGACCCGCTGGCTCGAATCAGTTGTCTTGTATTCCTCCCCTTTGTTGTTGCTTTGTTCTGCTCTGTCGTTTTGAGGCCGTTGCTCCCTTGGGTGGTGAAAACGTGGACGGCTGTTGCTCCTTGGAGGGGCTCTCCGGTCTGGCTGGTTGCCCAGAGCAAGGTACTTTTCTATTCCGATGAATCTGTGGCGATACAAATGCCTATTGCAATAGGCATTTCGCTGGTTGCGGGGCTCATTGCTGTTGTTGATGCTCTGGTTGTCTATCTGAGGGGTCAGGGAATCGAAGCAAGCGGGATAAGCACTGAACAGCTGCTGTCCTTTCTCGGTGCCCCTATTTTAGTTTGCGTTGCTGGAGCTGTGGCTGTTGTTGCAATGACGGCAAACGACAGGGTTCTTGAAGGAAGGACGTTCATTTCGTGCGGATCGAGTCATAGATCGATCTTCGAAATGATGATATGTGAGTCGTTCATCCATGCGTTTAATGCGCTTATCGTTGGCATGGCGTGCGCATTATCTTCTGGGGCTATTGCTTCTGCCGTTTGTTCGGTTAGCCTCCCCTTATCTGCCTGCTTAGTTTCCTCGCTGTTGATTTTCGCGCCTTCTTTTGCGGTCGTTCTATCCCCCATGCTGATGGTGCTGCCAAGCGTAAGCGCTGGAAAAGTTCTTTTAGCTCGTAAGGCCGTGGAATAGAAAAGGGAGGTTGCTTTGTCGTCTTTTTCTCCGATAGAGGGAGTCCGATTCCATGCGAACAATAATCGTTTTATTAAAGAGGTATGTCCCTTCTTTGGGGTGGGTGTTTGTCGCTTGCTTGGCTCTGGGGCTACTCGGGCAGATAATTTTGCTGGCTCAGCCCCAATATGGTGGAGCTTTGATTCAGGCTGCGCAGGAAGGGGCAAATGCTTTCGACCCCTTGATAATCCTGCTGATCCTTCTTGCTGCAAGCGCCCTATTGACTATGGGCCAGCAGGTTCTGATTGCCAAGATAGGCGAGGGACTAGCTAAGCGAATAAGAGGCCGTCTATCCCGTTCGTTCTTTGCTTTGTCGGTTTTGAGCCAGGAAGCTCGACCTTCAGGTTGGTATTCTCAGCGCATTGTAAGTGATGTTGAATTGGTTAAGAGACTCCCTGGGCAGCTTGTTTCTCTTGTTCAGTCCTTGTTCGTGTTTTTCGGATCATTTGTTGCCCTGGTTCTCATTTCCCCCATGACGTTTGTTATCGGTTTGGGGTTTGGATTGCTGTCCTTGCTTTTTTCGGTCGTTGCATCGCGCCCGATGTCGGGCTACAGGAAAGAGGTTCAGGAGCTTCTTTTGCGTATTACAGTAAAAACCCAGGAATTCGCTCTCACGAATCGGGTTTTGCGATCTTATAACGCATGGAGCTTGGCGGAAAAATCTCTCGGAGTCGAAATAGAGACTGCTGCAAAAGCTGGCTTTAAATTGTCTCTGCTTGCCGGTTTTCTTTCTCCGATATCGTCTGTCTTGATGCAGCTTGCGAATATTGGAACGATTTTGTTTGCATCCTGGCAGGTTGCTGCGGGCGCAATGGCTTTTTCCGATCTTGTAGTTTTCTTGATGTACTTCTCTTACTTTTCTTCTTCGGTAAGCCAATTTGTTGGTTTTATTTCATATGCGCGCGAAGCCGCTGTAGGCGACGAGAGAATTAGAGACTTTGAAACCCTAGTTCATCCTAGGAGTCTTCCTTCTTCTTGCCACAAAGAGGGAGGCATTTCTCCTTGTCCATCTTTTACTTTTTATCGTGTTTCATTTTGCTACCCATCGTCCTCGAATGACTCTTTGAACGATGCCTCGTTCAGCATTCCTCCTGGGAAAGTAACTGCGTTAGTTGGAGCTTCGGGTGGGGGGAAGTCAACGTGCTTGGGTTTGATGGAACGTTTTTTCTCTCCCTCAAAAGGGAAAATACTCCTTGATGGTATTGAGTTGTCCGATATCCCCCTTGAGGAATATCGGGATTCAATTGGCTTTATAGACCAGTCCGCTAGTTTGATTAGCGGTACCGTCGAGGATAATTTAAGGCTTGCAAAACTCTCAGCTTCTCGCTTTGACATGGAGAATGCCCTTGATTCTGTTGGATTAGGTGATATTCCTTTGGATAGGGACGTTGGCGAGCGGGGTCTGGCCTTGTCAGGAGGGCAAAGACAGCGTATCGCATTGGCTAGAACTATTATCCGTAATCCTAAAGTGCTCATTCTCGACGAGCCAACTTCGAGTCTTGATGGAATTTCCGAGCGCGAAGTAGATTGTCTCTTGAGAAGCCTTTTTGATGGACGGACGATCGTCTATGCGGCTCATAGGTTGTCCTCCATTTTAAGCGCCGATTGGATCGTCGTTCTTAATGAGGGAAAAATTGAGGGGCAGGGAATGCATCACGACTTATACGAGAGCTGTTTGTACTATCGTCGTTTGATTGATTCTCAATCCGAGATATAGGTTGATGCCGATATGGTTAAAAAATGCCGCCCAAAGGGACGGCATTGAAATGCGAGTGAGCCTATAAGCCGGGTTCTGTAATCGGCAACCATTTATCTCGACTTTGCGTCGCCGCAAAGCTCAAGCACGCAACCCGAATGCACGGAAGGGCGGCCGTATGGCATTCCTATTTGCGCTTGCTCCAGATGGGGTTTACCAAGCTACGTTGTTGCCAACGCACTGGTGCGCTTTTACCGCACCGTTTCAGCTTTTCTCCTGCATGCAGGGGAGTCTTCTTTTCTGTGGCACTGTCCGTCGGGTCGCCCCGCCCAGCCGTTAGCTGGCATCTTGCCCTTGGGAGCCCGGACTTTCCTCATGCTTGCGCACGCGATTGCCCGGCTCACT
>UMLR01072975.1_pt1 | contig 13272 bp, 28 predicted proteins | sample 1966741 | NCBI WGS metagenome assembly UMLR01 (sample SAMEA4836207, study PRJEB28245) | human gut metagenome | biome: gut microbiome; material: fecal sample | place: Denmark | collected 2008 | reverse complement strand
GGAAAGAGGCAGTTTTAACACTGCCTCGATTACCTTACTATATTGTATCTTCAAGTTCGCTGTCAGCCGTGCTATCATCATAGCCAACCGCTACGGCTTTTTCCGATTGGCTCACCCTTTTTTTGTGAGTGTGATTGCTGTTGGATAGCCTTGGTCATCCTCTGTTACCGCAACATCGTAGTTATCCTCAATCCACTTAGGTACTGTCTGTACTGATACAGTTGCAGTTCCTGTTAAGTGGTCATCAGAAGCCTCGCCTGGGGCGAATGATTCCTGTCCAATAAAAGCACAGATACCCTCTGAGCCTTTTCCGTCTGTACCATAGAGAATGATGAAGTCAAGCTTCTTGCCCTCGTTAGTTACCATCTCATCCTTGTACTTCTTCTCAAAAGCTCCCTCAACTTCCATAGAACCGGCTGAGCGTCTGCCCATTTCCTGTGTCTCTACTAAGTCCTCAAGAGTTGAAGTATCTACCATGTTCTGTGAACCGAATGGTGAGGGAATTGATTTTGCCCTAAGTAAGAGCTTGTAAGTTCCAGCCCAGTAATCGCCACTTGTGGCGGATGCGGTTGGTGTCTTGTAAGCAATTCTACTTTTTAAACCTGTTGCCATTTTTATTACCTCCTAATTTTTCATAAAAAAATAAGAGCCAAAAGGCTCTTATAATCTATCATTCCAGTCGAATGACCGCCTAGCACGTAATGTTGCTGTCCATATTTTGCCGTTTTTCCTAGCGAATGGAATCGTTGTCAGCTTGAATGACATAGCTTTGTATTCATTAGCCACTGTCTGCGCCACATTCAAAGCTTCTGAACGGCTTTTATTCGTTGTAACAATTACTTGTGCCGTAAATAACACTGTATTTATTTTTTCGCACTCTAAATCCTCATTCTGTTCAATAGGTTCGAGTGCTTGAACTAGCACCGTTGGAAAACTAGCCGCTGCACTGTCCGACTGTTCCTCTTGTGTGAATTTTAGCTTTGGATATTTAGTTTTCATTTTTTTCTCACATCGAGTTTTAATAATCGCATATGTGAGGTTTTCGAGGTCGAAAACCCATTGATTTTGACTCGCCACTTTATCACCTCAACTAAAAAATTTTTCGTGCTGTTCTTATGATGTCATTTTCCATTTCTACAAATGCGTGATACATCGGCATTGTAGGTGTAATGCCATATGAATGGTGTAATTCTCCACTTTCGTCTCTCCAATACCAACCCTCGCTGTCAAATGCGTGTGTCTGCCCCGGGAAAGTTCCTTGACCACCTCTTGCGTCATTGAAGTGTGGTTTAGCTTTCCAACCCGAGCCGTATTCAGCCATAAGCAAAGGTGATACATCAACTGTCTTAAGCCCATCTGCTGTTTGCCATGTGCTTTGTATCTGCCCTGTTTCGGTGGCAAGCACAATAGCCGTACAGCCGTCTGTTGTATCTTTAATTTCGTAACTAAACGTGATATAATGTCCGAAATTGCCTGTATTTGCTTGCGCTACGGCTATGCCATTACTAGCAAGTTCTCCAACAAACGCTATGCACTTGTCCTGTAGACGGTCTTTATATCTTTCAAGCTTGTCTATCGCATCTTGTATAGATTTTTCTGTCAGAGAAACGTCAATCTTCATAATTACACTTCTTTCACAACTGCTTTGAGCATGTATTTAACTGAATAGAGAGAGGGTTTTACTCCCACTATCGTAAAGTCTGCGGAAGTTGAATCAACTAATCCGTTTTTGTTCTTTGTAGGCTCGCTATCAAGCCAAATAACGTCACCTTTTTTTAAAGGGTATTCTCCTCTGTCTGTCAGCAAAACAGCGTCAAAATCAGCCACATTGAAGCCATATTCCTTGTTCTGTGCTTCTCCTCCGTCAAACGATATATTTGCTCGAAAATCAACCGGCTCCGAAAAGCCTGTTTCTTCATGGGTGTAATATATCTTCTCTCCGTCCTCTGTTTCGTAAAACTTTAGATTTCCGTCCTCGTCTTTTTCATAGACTGTGACTGTTTGGCCTTGGAGTGCGTACTTCATGGCTTGTTTATTAATGTCAAGCATTTTTCTTTATCTGCTTGTAAATCTGATTAACACCGGTACTTGCCATGCCCGACACAATGCCAACTGCTATTGCATCAAGAATGTTGTCTGCCGGATAACCGGGAATTACAAACATTCCAACAATACCGAGTATTCCACCGGCTACACCTACGATAATAGGAATAACATTATCTTTAACCTGTGGTATCTGCTTTGAAGCATATCCGATTAAATAAGTAATTACCATAATAGCAACTACTGTAGGTACTTGTGTAAAGTCCATCAGCTTTTACCTCCTTTGCCTAAATGGATTTCCTCAATCTCATTTTTCATTTTTGTTACCATGCCATTACCGCCAAGTGCGTGGTATGCGTCATACATCTCGCAAAAATTCTGATACGCATATGAGGGAATTTCGCCAAGCTTCATGTACTTATCGTGGTATTCGATAAGCTGTACTCGTAAGAGTAACATTGTACCTTTTCCGTTTGCTTGTCGTAGCTTCTTTTCTTCTTCAATGCGCTCGTTTCTTTCTTTTGTGTCTATTGCTTTTTGCTTTTTCTGCTCTTGTAAAAGCCAAACAATATAACCCAAAAGTGCCGTCAGGATAATTGGTAAGGCAATAATGTATGTCTGATAAAATAAAGCTTTCATCTTACAGCCTTTCATCTTTAGTAATTGGCACACCGCCCACCACCACTTAATGTGTACCGCCTGCTACCATATTGGTAACGCACAATCTTCTTTTTATAGCACTTTGACAAAAGGAAAAACTCCGACAAACAGCTTATCTCTGTCTTTCCATGTACGGCTCACTCCGCCCTCACTCAATGCGCTCATGTAGTTCTCCCCGGCTTGTGAATGGTCGTAGACAGCAAGATTGATAACAACATTTTCAAACTGCTTTAAGTCGGCAGTTATATCATCATCAGTGAAAGTGTCCGGATAACACCTTTTTGCCTTTACATCTTCCGTGGCTTGCCTAATGAGCTGTTCAATGAGTGGGTTATCTTCCTTGTTATCGAACACTACCACATCAGATGTTGTTTCATCATCATTCGTGACTGTTTCAATATGAAATTGTTTAAGTCTGATTTTAACCTGTTCTAATGTGGTGTATTCTGCCATAGTTCAAACCCTTTCTAAAGCTCTACATTTTCCATTACTGATCTTGCTTCAAGAACTGCAATATAATCTGTCATTGCTTTAATCTGCATATTATATGTGCTTCTCGGGCAAGTTGGAGTAAATGTAAGTTCATCGTTATCCCACTTATCAAGCATATTTTTTAGTTTCTTATAGCGAATAACTACTTGCTGATACTCTGCTTTAAATCTTTCTTTATAATCTGCACTGTTCATCATCTCGACTGTGTCTTTTAATTCCATATGATTGCCTCCTACAAATTGAATTTCTCGATTAACATACTTTTCAAATCAGCACCGCTAAAACTTTCAGCATCTACAATTCCGTTTTCAGATGCAAGTGCCTGTAAGTCGGCGGTACTCATGCGATTTATGTCTGTCTTGGTATAACCAGATTTTTCTTTTTCGGGAACTTCATCGCCAGCGTTATACCATTTACCATTATGAATCACTATATATGGATATTTCATAGTTGCACCCCCTACTCTTCGCTATGAACCTCATATACGAATGTGCTATCCATATTCTCATATGATGGAAGAACAACCTCGGAAGCAAATGTTGACATCTTCATAGGTGGTCCGTACTCCGTCTTTGTAGCGACTGTAATACCTACACCATATACTGTTACATCTACATCGGCTACCTGTCTTGCTGTTCTCTCTTCCGGTGTAGTGCCAAACCAAGTACTGCCAAGACTACCCTCCGGAAGAAGTGTAACCTTGTTATCCGGGTAGAAATACTGCTCCTTGCCATCATCATCAATGTACATCTTATCGTAAAGTACGATAGTGAGCTTTGTTCTCTTCTGCACTACTGAAATAACAGTATCATCGTCAACATCAATAGTTGCTGTAAGGTTCTGTGCAAGGATTGAGTTTCTTATCTGTGCATTATCAAGCAAATACTGAAATGTATTGCTGTTCATAAGCACATATCTGGCAATCTTGCCTTGCTTCTGTAACTTCTTTCTTGCATTGTTAAGGTCTGTAAGTGGCTTTGAATTAGCTGTATCACTCCACATACTTGTGCCGGATAACTTTGCATAATGGTCTTTTGCGTATGAACCATCTTTATCATAATCGTAAGCATACTGAACACCATCGCTCACAATGGCAATTACTGGATGACCTGCACTTGTAGCAAGAAGCGACATTCTCATACGCTCCGGAACAACCTCTGCACCACTTACAAGATTATTAGTATCGTCATATACGCTTGATAAAGCACTTGCAAGGTAAGGGTCGTCTGCTGATTGAATACGCTCGATTTCAAGCATTTCCTCTTCACCGACTGTCATTCCCTCACGGAAAAATGCCATCTGTGTTTTTTCCTTGCTTAATCCCTCTCTAGCTCTAATTGTTGGGATTGTGTCAAAGTTAGATGGTGCAAGTGATACCGGAAGCCCTTTATGTGTCTTAATCCAGCTTAAATCAAGCCCCTGTTTCTTTCTTTCTGGAAACCACTGTAAACCAAGATAAGGTATCTGATTACTAGCGTTTTCTGTTGCTGATAATGCAATAGACTTACTGTCTAATACTTCATTAATTAACATCTGTTTACCTCCTGTTATTATTCAAATACAATCATTGGAAGAGCTGTCTTAACTGTTTCGTCATATGTAACGCCTGAGTGTGCTTCTGCTACCTTTGTGTTAAGATATGCTTTCTTAAGCAGTACTCCCTGTGGTCTGTCCTCTGTTACATCAAATCTCAAAATGCCGATTGTAGTTGCTGTATTGTCTACAACTCCTGCCTTTCCAATTGGCGTACCGGCTTTAACAATTTTCTTTCCGTTTGCGTCTTTATCTGTGACCGCAGAAAAATCAAGTGTTAAAGGAATTGCCTCATTAGGCTCTCTTTTGAGAATCTGTGCGTCTCCCGCGTATGAAGTCTTTTCATACTGCATATTCATTTCCTTTGCCATTTTTTACCTCCTGTTATTACTGAATGTAATGTGATAAAATGTTGTTGCTTTTAGGTGCATCAGATATAAGGCTTTCTGCTATCTTTTCAGCATTTGTCTTATTTCCTGTATCACCATTGTTATTGTTACCGCCATTATTAGGATTAGGAGTACCTTCGAGTGCGTTTTTCTCATACTCTGCTATCGCATTGGCTTCTTTGTCGGACATAATTTTTCCAAGAGCCGCAGTGTCAAAAGAGCCATCCTCTTTTACTACTGTCTTTACCTGTTCTGCTGTAATTCCAAAATCTGACATAGCCTTCTCACGCAAGTCTCTGACAGCGTTATCTTTCTGTAGCTTGGCAATCTGCTGATTGGCTGTCTCTAAGGCTTTATTCGCCTTTTCAAGTTCAGTCATGTTGCCAGCCTGTAGCTCATCAAGCTGTGTCTGTAGCTCATCAGCTTTGTCGGCTTTAGCCTTGTACTGATTGGTTTTCTCTTTCTCTCTTGCCATTTCCTCACCGCTCTTGTTAAGCAGATTTGTTATCTGGTCGTCTGTCGCTTCTGGAAATAGTTTCAATACGTCATTTCTTGTCATAATTACCTCCGTTACTCACGCTTTTGTTACCGCAGGTCGCTCCTGCTGAGTTCTCCTATTTACCGCATAGGTGCAAAATTTTGTATAATAAAAAGCGACTGTCGTAATTGACAATCGCTGATTATTTAAAATATCTAAGGGTACATCTACACCCTGCTATTTCTTTTACCTGTGCCCCTAAAGAATGGTCTTTTGGAAACATCATCAGTGAATTTCCAACCTCAAACGGCTCAAAAATATCAATTCTCTTTCTGTCAACTTCTGCATGTGTAGGTCTGACATGTGAATCTTCTTTTGAACGCCACTCTTTTGTTTTGTAGCCCTGTTTCACCATATCGGTTTGCAATCTGTAATTGCCGACTGCATTAGCTTCATTCGCAGCTACATTTTTTGCCCGCTTTTGTGAAGTAAAATACTCTACGTCAGTATTTTGCGTGGTAGCGTCAACTACCTCATTCACAATGTACCGAGCATAGTCTGTAATGTATGAGGGTGTTTTCTTTGCCTTACAATACTGTGTGGCAATGCTCTCATATCTGATAATAAATTCTTTAGTGATAGTTGTTATCTCTGTTTCTTCCTTGCCGGATAGCAAGGCAAATAGCATAACAAAGATTTTTTCAAACTTTTCAGCAAGTTTTTTTCTATCTTCCTTTTCCTCGTCAGATAAATCCATCTCACCAAAATATGTGTCGTAATCTATGTCTTGTATTTCATTTTTGCCGAGTGCGTGGATTTCATCTGCCATATCAAGCTCCAAAATAAATTGACAGCCAATTATTCATCGGCTGTCTTTCCATTGTTCTTATCATTGTTATTATTGTTAGGTGTAGCTGTTGTCGGCTGTTCTTCCGGGAATAGCATTTCCATGCGCTTGGCGCTTTCGAGAGTAACTTGTTCAGGGTCACTAAACATGTCAATCGTCTTGACGGCTCTCTTGTAATTGATGCCACACCTAAGTAATATTTCAAGCACCTCTGCCTTAACAAGCATGTTGTCTAGCTTATTATGATTAATGTGTATCTCAACATCGCTAGGCATAAGTGTAAAGCCCTTATTAATTCTCAGCCTGTTAAGAATAAGCCTAAGCGCCATTCTCTCTGATTTCTTAAGGATAGGCTCATTGATAGCTGTCCTAAGTCCGGCATCGTAATGCCCGTTTCTCAATTCTACGGCAGAACCGGTATCACCGCCTGTGTTGCCCTGACGATTTGCAAGACCTTGAATGCTCAAAAATCTTTCAAAAAGGTCAGTGAAAACCACTTGCCCCTCTGTCTGATTAAGCTCACTCGTCATTACATCAACATCAGCTTTGTTGTCTGAACCATTGTTAGATTTAACAACTAAAGCTCCCTCTTGTCGCATTTTTCTGAATGTATCTATGTCAATCTCGCAATTAACGAATTTCACCCATGCAGACACAAACTGCTCGACACCATTAATTCTGTCCGATGTAAGCACGTTAATAGCGTCTGTGATTGCAATAGTCATTTCAATGTCAGATAACCGCCTTGCATTATTTGGATATTCAATCACCGGAATTGCTCTGTTGCCGTTTATTCCGCTTGCATAAATCTTGTCGTTGCGAATATCAAACCACTCATTGTCAGTGAACACATAGTATATGTTTGCTCCGTTCTCGTCCTCTCCAATTTGACAAGAGAATGCCGGACGTCCGTTCGAGTAGTATACTACAAACGTATACATTGGATTTTCAGACGATAAATAAAAATCGCTTTCATCAAGCAACTGTCCTTGTCCATCATCATTACCGATGAATCTGTAGCCGGTACCGCATATGCTTCTCCAACGATGTATGTCTATATCACACTCCTGTTTGCTTTCTGAATCCATTGTGATGTTAAGCTGTGTGATTTCTTCCGATTTATGGTTGTCAGTGCCACGCAGCACATATTGGATTGGCTCGGCACACATCTCTGCGGTTTTGCGCTCAACAAGCTCATACGCAAGATTTACAGCAATCTTGTTATTGATTTCCGGGCGGTTCACTTTCTGCCGATACAAAATCGGTTGGTCACCACGATAGTATCTGTCAAGATACTCAATCTCAATAGCGTTTTGTTCGTGGATCACAAGTGCTTTATTCAGTTCTTCGATTATGTTGTTTTTTGTGATTTGCCTTTTACGTGTGAAAATAACTTGTCTGCCGTAATTATTTTGGCAGACGGCCGAAAAAGGTCTTACGTTTTTATGTGCGTACCTATACATCAATAAAACCTCATGCCACTTGCAGAAGTTCTCTGCGGAACCTCTTTTATCTGAAATTCTTGTGTGCCAGCCCAAAACCATATCCATTTACGGCAGTGCATACACATTACTTTGTGGTGTTTCTTGTCGTTTTTATTCACCCAAGTTAATAGCTTTCCACAACGAGGGCACATTACACTTCGTTTTCCTGTTGGTACAATATTCTGATTATTCATGTCACCCTCGCTTCACTAAAAATGGCACCCACAATCTGTGAGTGCCATTTCTAAAAGAGATTTTTGCAATGAACGAATTACGATTTTTTCATAGTTATATTATAACTGTCAATTTTTTAAGTGTATATATGCAATGATATGCAAAACTATGCACACTACTGCACATTTTCAAGATATTCTTTTCCGTAAAGCCTTTCAAACTCTTGCAAGGCTCTGCCGTGGATTGTAAATATCTTTCTTATGCTCCAATTTGTAGCCTGTGCGATTTCTTCAAAAGTGTTTTGATTGACATATCTCATTGAGAGTACGTGATAATAGTCGGTATTCTCCATGCTATCAATTTGGCTGATAATATGATTTCTTTTTCTCATAAATTCATCAACAAGTCTGTCTGTATCTTTTTCCAAGTCCACAATTTTAGTTACTGTACTGCCTAATTTATCTTTGTCAGATGAAACATCAACCGCTTCTTTGTCCGTTGAAACAGTAACGCTACATGCTATTGTCTTAAGCCGGTATATTTCAGACAGCTTATTTTGTATCATTTTATCTAATCTGCTAATTTGATTTAAGTAAGTTTTTGTATTCATTAATAAAGCCCTCCTCTGAACGGATTGTGTACTGCTTCAACCTTTGCTATTCTACTGCCTTGCGTCATTCTTAAGGCAAAGTTTGAAAAAACGTCAGGAACATCATCAAGCTGTTTTTTGCCTGTTACTGAATATCGTTTCAGCAGTGATACCATTACCCCATAAGGCTCATTGGGCTTATAAAGTGATTGGTCTTTGAAAATAATATGTTGTAAAATCCAGTTAGAACACTGAAAAATACGCGCTTCTTTGTTAGTTTCTGTCGGTACATCAGTGATGTTGCATATCCACCCTTTATTTTCAACTCGCTTATTAACTTCCATAGCCACTCTGTCACCGCCGGCATTACGCTCAAACTCGCACTCCTGTACTTGATTATTGACTAATGTGTTTGACGCATTTTCATACTGCATTTCATAGTCTGCCGTATTATCGCACACACAATCAACGCAGTAATAATCTTCGCCATATTTTTGCAGTATTGGCATAACAAAATAGTCTGTGCCTTTTCCTTTTGTATCGCATTGAGCTGTGATAATTTCCGGCTCGCCATGTGGGAGATTGAAGTATCTGCGGATTTTATCATCAGGAAACAATAGACCCTCACGCTCGATAGGTTCCTGTTTATACAAACATCGGTAAGAGATTTCGTCCATGAGTAATTGTTGGTCGGCAAAAAACTCTTTCGTAAAACCACCATACTCATAATCAAAATTGCTTTCCCCTGTCACAGGGTCTACATCGGGCACTGATATTGTTTTGACTCTTGGATTTCCAATATACATATTTTGAATGCGTCCGATAACGTCATGTACGCTCCAACGAGTGGCAATATGTATCTCTTTACACGGCTTTCCGTCCGTATCTTGTGTCTTACGCTGTCTTGCGTCTACTGCGTATTTATCCCATAATTTATCAAGTATTGTAGGATTTAAGGCTTCCTCAATTCCGCCTATCATATCATCAACTAGCAAAAATTTACTCGCACGGACTTTTCCGGCATTCTTACTTCCGACAGAAGTACATTGTACTGACGGAAAAGGTTTGTATTTGCCAATATTGAATTGCTCCATTTTGGCATTCGTGCTTGTAACTGATAGATTAGGAAAAATGTCATGCCACGCATAATCATCATCATTGGTAACAATGTCGTATACTCCATCATAGTACATTCGTGTAATGTCACCACTGTGTGAATAAAATAGGCTGTAGTCTTTTGGAAACCAACCGGCAACTGCCGAATGAAAAAATTTCTCAATCGTACTCTTGCCAGCTCCAGGCACTAGACTCACGCACAATATGTCATATTTATCATCAATCATGCCTTGTAATGCATCCACAAGTCCGATTTTGATTAGTTGTTTCCTACGTGGCATATAAAACCGGTCTTTAGGCTCACGCTTTTTCTCTATGTACTGAAAATAGCTGTCAACTATTTTGTTTTGGGCTTCAAGTAGCAAAACCTCATATTTTTTGTTTATCAGCTCATATGTGGTTTTGTGGTCGAATGCGTATTTTTCCAAATCCCAAATCGTACCACCTGTTTTAGCCGTGCAGAAGCCCTCTATAAGCTCTTTTGCCCTCTTAGTGAGTTGTAGTCCATACTCAATATCTTTCTCGCCATTTATGGCTACACTGCAAGCGTCTACATAGGCATTAATTACTTGCTCGTCTTTCCCTTTATCCTTTATGTAGTTTTCATATCCGTTTACTGTGGAAATAAGGCTCTGACTAGCCATAAGAAAAGCACCTCCACTTTTAAAAAGCAAAGGTGCTTATAGACCTCTGCCTATAATTTTTCTAGGGTAGCGACTACAATCAATCTGTAGCCGGTAATTGTTTTTATTCGTTTGCTTTGAAATTGTAAATCGGTTTTATAATGTCAACTATTTCAACGGTATCTTTTATATGTCCAATTATTTCATCCATTGTTTTATATGCCATAGGGCTTTCATCAATCGTGGATGTATTTACAGATGTTGTAAATATTCCGTCCATTGCTTTTTGATACTCTTCTAGCAAAATGCTTTCTTTTGCCTTTGACCTACTCATAGTCCGCCCTGCTTCATGCGGTGCTGAATAATTCCAATCTTCATTTCCCTTGCCAATTCCCAAAATACAACCGTCACGCATGTTTATTGGTATTAGTACTTTTTCCCCCGCTTTTGCAGAAATAGCACCTTTACGGACAATATTTGTATCGTGTTCAATGTAGTTGTGAATCGTTTGAAATCGTTCAGTTTCTTTTGTAACTTTCCAACACATATAGTAGCAAATAATGCTCTGAATGGCTCTTCTGTTAATTTCCGCAAACTCTTGGCATAATTCTTATCTTGCAATCCGAAAATGCCGGCTGTTTTACAAGCGTATATATCTGATTTAATGCTTCATGTTCTATATTTTCTGTAAATATTTTCAAATCAACCATGATATATTCCTTTCTGCTGATAATCAGCCATCATTATTTAGCTGTAATAAACCATTTTGTGGCACAAAGGACATTCACACTTCCAATTATCGCCCTCTCGTTGGTCGCCACAGTATATATATTCTTCTTCAATCGCTTCAAAAATCGTCCAACAATTCTTGCATTTAAATCTTAGTGGTTTTTTGGCTATGTTCAAATCGCCCTTTTTAATTATTTTCATAATCTCATTTCTTCCCCTCACTATTCGCTAATGATTTTGTTTCCTCTAGAATTTTCATTGCTAATGCTCTTGAAAATTCATAATTATTTTCCGGGTATCTGCCTAAAATTGATTTTGCATACTCATTGACTGCATCGACTGAAATATCAATGTCAATAGTCATATCATGAAATTCGGATGTTTCTATCGGCTCGCCATTTCTACCGCCTATTTCGTGCGATTGCGCTTCTCTAAGTGCCTCACGTTCTATTGATTTAATTACTTCTGCCATGCTCATTATAATAAACCTTAAATCCTTTCATTGCATAATCAGAAACAGCCTTTTTCAGCTCCTCATTGGTGGAATAGGCCTCTTTCAAAAGAATAGCCACGCCTTTTTTGCTGACCGCATAAATTCCAAACGGAACCTGTTTGCTTGCAACATGTAAAACAGCTTTTAATTGTTCTGCCTTCATTTCATATACGCTATTTCCGACTGTCAGTTTCATTGCTCATAAACCTTTCAAAATCTTCCATGCATTTATAGCACAAGTCGTATGTGGTATTAAAAATGCCGTTCTTTGTAACCGAATTTCCACACAGTATTCCTTTTTTAATTTCTGCACCACACCTATCGCAAGTGCACCATTTTCTTTCATGCTCCATTTTTCATAAACCTCTTAAAATCTCTCCTACACTTAGGACATAAATCGTATTGCATATCATCTCTCCATATAGCCATTGGAAACGCTTCCTTTGCTAAATCTTCGGCTGTGCATATGCTTGTTTCGTGAAGAGGTTTTATCTCTCTTGTTTTGATATATGCATATTTTTCATCGTAGCGTATTATTTCTTTTCCGCACCTGTCGCAAGTGTGCCATTCTTTTTGATGTTTCATTCTTCCACCAACTTTCTGCCGCAGATAGGGCAATAAGCTATTTTCATTACCATTTCAACATTCATATCTTTACTGCTACACACTGCAAAGGACGGACATTTATTCAAGTTGCATGTAATTACAGGTTTATTTGACAACTTATCAATCTTAAACTTGCCATAATGTGTTATGACAGGAAATTTTTCCTCGCAAAATTTACACATATTACACCTCAACCTCATATTTCTTAAAATAGTTTCCAATATCTTTAGGTATCTCAACACCTAGTTCTTTTGCCCTTTTAATACATTTGTCTTGCGGATAAATAATATGTATTTTTGTATCTCTGTAGGTTGTACAGTCTATCCCAGAACTATATTTTGCACATTTTTCTCTGTATTCACATATATCGCATTCGGTATTTTTCTCTTTATATTTTTTCGGTTTGTATTGTTCAAAGTCTTTACACTTATAATCAAGTGATGTATTATTCCCTTTTTGGCATCCATAAAACGGATATTCTTCTCCCGTTTCTTCATCAAAAATAAAATCCTCATCACAATATTTGCAAATTGAACAATCTTTCATATTGCACCTCAAATCTTCGTAAATATATCCAAATCATAGTTATCTCTGATATAGTTAACAACTTCTTGTAATTTCCCCCTTACAAATTCATCATTAGCAATATCTGGGTGCGCGTAAAACATACAACTGTCTTTCTTTCCGTCTGCTTTATATTTACGATAGTTAAATGTCATCATAAACAATGGTATTCTTGTTAAATTCTTTGTCTTGCGTCTTATCCAGCGATTAACAATTCTCTCAATCATCATTCTTCCCCCATAAATTATCTGGTAATTCTTCGCCGCCATAAATCTTGTTAGCATATTTCTTAAATGTCGGCACGCTACAGCCTGCTACTTTTGCCGCCTTTACTTGTGAAGCCTGCCCCGATATGTATAAGTTAATTGCTTCATAGAATTTATCTTTGTTTAGTGGATGTACGCCTGCCGCCATAATAATCACTCCTTGTCTGTTTTACATCATTTTCTGTA
>UMLR01010771.1_pt1 | contig 13345 bp, 14 predicted proteins | sample 1966741 | NCBI WGS metagenome assembly UMLR01 (sample SAMEA4836207, study PRJEB28245) | human gut metagenome | biome: gut microbiome; material: fecal sample | place: Denmark | collected 2008 | reverse complement strand
CGGCTTCACGGAAGTGAAGACGGCATGTCTCAGGCGGAAAAAATAAAAAACGTGAAGAAAAAAGCATTGACTGAACTTCAACGCTATAAACAAACAAAAATCAATCCACGTTGGTGAATAAGGTCAACTTGTTGAACGCACGAAGTCCGTCATATAAAACGAAACTAGGCGTGAAAATTATTAATACATCAACATTACATTTTTATCGCAGCTTTAATGACTTCGCTATTTTTATGCATAATTAATGCTTTTTCGGTTTCAGAAAGTGGAAATGTTTTGGTAATAAGCTTGGCTACATCAACTTTCTTATCAACAATCAAATCAAGCGCCATTTTAAAATACTTTGGTGTATGGTGGAATATAGACAAAACTTTTATTGAATCATAATGAAGACGAGAAGTCTCAATTGAAAATTTAGTACCTGATTTACACCCGCCAAACAAATGAACGGTTCCACCTCGACGAACAAGGTCAAACATTTGCTCCCAAATTTCAGGCAAACCAACACATTCGAAAGCAACATCTAACCCTTTTTGTTCTGGTGTAAATGACAAAAATATTTTTTTAGGATTTTTATATTTAGTTAAATCAATAACTTCATCAGCACAACCAAATTCCTTGGCTAATTTCAATTTCATAGGGTTTCTGCCTGCAGCAATAACATTTGCCCCCTTAAGTTTTGCAAGTCTGACAAACATTAATCCTATGGGGCCTAAACCAATGACCCCAACCGTATCACCTTGTTTTATGTTTGTTTTTTCAATACCGTGAACAACATTTGCCAAAGGCTCCGCAAATGCAGCATACTCAAACGGCAAATCATCAGGAATTTTATATAAATTTTTCTCAACAATCAATTTGGGAATGTTTATATATTCAGCATACGCACCATTTAGAAGGTTTAAATTTTCGCAAAGATTAAATTCTTCTTTTTTACAAAAAAAACATTTTCCGCAAGGGGCACTGTTGGCTGCAACAACCCTATCTCCCACTTTAAAATTTTTGACATTTTTGCCAACCATTTCAATTGTACCAGCAAACTCATGCCCAAAAACCGACGGTATTTTTTTTATTAAAACAGGATGACCTCGATAGTAAGTTTTGACATCAGTTCCACAAGTCAAAGCAGTGTCTATTTTAACTTGCACTTCATCCTCTTTTGGGTCTTTTATGTTAATCGTTTCGTATTTTATGTCCATTGGAGCATAAAAATTTATTGCATGCATTTTTTTCATATTTTTATAAAAGCTTTCATTATTTTATTGTTTATCGTATCCAAAACCGCTTGATTTATATTGTCCAAACTATATTCACTTGAGAGCCCTTCAACTTTGACATTTTTATTTTCCAACAAACTTAACGATTCTTTTAAATCTATAGGAGATGGTGAATAACTACCTAAAACTGTAAGCTCTCGGTAATATATTTGATTATTTTGATAGCCCATTTCATCATCGCTAATTGAAGAAAATACAACAATTTTGCCACCGTTTCTAACACTTTTCAAAGCAAACTCAAGAGCACTTTTAGCCCCCGACGTCATAAAAACACAATCAACTCCAAAGCCGTTTGTCATTTGTTTTATTTTATCGGAGGTGATGTTGTCATTTTCAAAAAGCACATTATCGATGTTTAAATCAGCAAGCTTATTAACTCTTTCTTGAATTAAATCCACCCCAATGACCCTTATGTTGTAAGAATTCAAAGCCTGGGACATCAAAAATCCTATTGAACCTAAACCAACAACCATTGCATTGTCATTTTGCATCAAATCCGCCCGTTTACATGCTCTTACACAGCAAGCCAATGGCTCCATAAAAGAAGCTTCAACAACTGACAAGTTTTTAGGCTTCAAAAATACAGTATTTTTCAAATGGGCTTCACTTAAATAAATATACTCTGAAAATCCTCCGGGAATTATATTTGATTTTTTAAAATTATTACACATTGAATAATTTTTGTGTTTACAGTAAATACAATCAAAGCAAGGAACATGGTGTGCCACCACAACACAATCACCAACTTTAAAATTTGTTTCGCTGTTTATTTCAACAATTTCTCCAACAACTTCATGTCCGATTGTAGAATTGTTGGCAGAAGTAAAATGTTTTATTTTAACAATGTCAGAACCACACAAGCCACAACCGATGACTTTAATAATTGCTCCTTTTTTACCGGTAGATTTAATGCTTTCAACAGAAGGAAACTCTTTTATTTCTATTTTATTATTAAACAATTGTGCTGTTTTCATTTTATAACTGATACACTTTCGAGCATTTTTTCTATTTTTTAGCATACATATGCAAAGTTACATCAATTATTAAAACACGTTTATCACGCTGATAAGGAGTTATATCTATGGTGTTCAAGTTTACAAGATACGGATAGGTAAATATTTCATTTAAAAACTTTTGAAATTCCAAATAAGAACCAATCAATGACAACTTAACTCCACATGCATTGTATGAATTCGGATCATTTGTAGTAATAACATCATTTGTTAAATTTTCAATATAATCAATTTTTCTCAACTTTAATTGATTTTTTAAAGCTTTGTTTGTAATATCTTCAAGCATACCATTTAAAGCAAGAAGAGAATTGCTATAAGCATATTGCGGTTGATAAATAATTTTCTGTTCCAGATTTGCATATTTCATATTTTCTATATTTTGACGTTTTTGGACTTCCAGATATTTGACGTTCAAATCGTTTACTTTTGCTTCCATCTCCTCAATACGAGCAATATTTTGATGAACTGCTTGTGCTTTAGGAACTATTTGGTAAATGCAAAATGCTATCACCAAAGCGATTACAAAAAAATATAAATAATATGCTTTTAGAATTTTCACTTATTTTCACCTTTTTATTTTTTTATCGAGAGGGCATTTGACTTGGAGGTGCTGAAACCGGCTCCATTTTTGGAGAAACATTTGAATTTTGCACTTGATTAGTTGAAGCACCATTTGCAACCGACGCAGGGCTTGAAACATTAGTTCCATTTTGACTATTTTGCCCATTATTATTTGTATTTAATGTTGCCAAAACGTTATTATATTTTGCATTTGACAGTTCAAACTCATAAATTTGACCACCATTATTATACAAACTATCAACATTTTCTGCATCTTTGAATTCTAATTTTGTCAACAATATATCAGAATCAAGAACCATACTTTTTACATTTTTGAAAAAATCATAAACAACACTAACCGAAGAAGCCTCTCCTTTAATTAAAACCGCCCCGTTTGAATTAGTATAATACTTTGTCAGCCACAAATTGTGCGGCTTATCTATCGATATTGAATCATAATACAACTTTTCCATTCTATTTTGTTGAAGCATGTCAAATTGAATTAAGCGAATGTCAACTTTTTTGGAATTTCCGGCAAAACTATCCAATTTGGCTTGCAATGCACTTGCCTCTTCGTTATACTTTTGTATAACCTTATCTTGCGCATTAATAGTATAAGTAAGCAAGAAAAACACACCGGCAAAAATTATAAAAATACTTAAACCAACTGCCAATGTTATACTTTGCATCAGTCTATTTGTTACAACAATAATTTGACCTTTGAATTCTATTGTAACAGTTTTATCCAAATTCGCCACATTTGTAGTCGAATAATTCAAAGGATAAACATTTTGCATATAATTGTATACAGAAACACCAACAGCTTCAGGAGTAATCTTGTTTACATATTCTGGTAATATGTTCAAATTCACTTTTGTGACAGGGTAAGATGAATATTTGTTTTTTTCAATAAATCCTATTTCACCGTTAAAATTAAGTTTTGTCGCCAAAAGTTCTGCACTTACATTTTCAACTTCGCTCACAATAAGCATTGCTTCTGATGGATTTGACTCCATAGCCTCATTTATGGCGTTTATAATATTTTGATAAATTTCCAAATCATCATACGATTGTATCGGCATTGGAATTTCTGTGTAATCGTTCCAATCTTCACCGTTTAAAGTAAATATACAAAACGAATTTGGAGAAATTAATATAACATTGGTAAGCACATTGGTTTTAAAATATTTAGACCAAATCAAACCACGAATCAAAGCACTGTTTGAAGTTTCAATGGCAACAATGTTGCAGCCCATTTCTTCCAAAATTTCTTGGGTTTTTAAAACTACATTTTCCTGCAAAGCACCAACAGCGTATCGAACTGAATCGGATTTTTCTTCATTTTGTTTTAAAAGTTTGAAAAAACTGACCTTCGGTGTTGTTGTACGAATCACATAATTATTTTCAGCTTCTGATACAATTGCTGTTTCAATTTCTTCATTTGTAAGATCAGAAGGCATGTCCATAAAATTGAAATACACATTTGGTAAACAAACAACAACATCGCTGTCTTTTGGATCTATGTGAATTTCTCTGAAAAGACTTTCCAATGTTTCTTGAAAATTTATGTAATCTTCAATTTCACGCATTCTGACATCATAAGCGACATGAGAATTTGCATACTTCACAACTTCATGGGTCGAAGGACTAACTTGTATTATCTCAACCATCCCATTTAATGACACATTGATACCAATATAATTTTTCTTTTTTACCTCAAAAAATTTAGATATTGTTTTAACTACGTCCATGCTTAACTCATACTTACTCACCTATAAACTAATTTAAATCTTAACATATTAATTAAAAAAAATCCAACAAAAACTTTTAATGTTTATCTATTTAATGTATTATAAGTATAAATATGTACATAATTATGATGAGATAGTATGGAAAATAATAATAATATTGTATACGGCAAAAATGCTGTCATCGAGCTTTTGAAAGCAAAAAGACGAAATGTAAACAAAATTTATATTGCAAAAAATTTACACTATGATGCAAAAATAGACCAAATTTTTGATCTGGCACGTGAAAATAATGTTTTATATAATATAACCCCAAAAGAAAACATTGATAAACATTTCCAAGAAAACGTAAAACATCAGGGTGTGATTGCGTTTGTGTCACCAATTGAGTATGTTGAATTTTATGACTTTATTGAAGAAAATAAAGAAAAAATAAATTTAAACAGTTTAAAATTAATTATTTTGGATGGAATAGAAGACCCTCATAATCTTGGTTCAATTGTGAGAACTTGTGTTTGCGCGGGTTACGATGGCCTAATTATCCCAAAGCATAAAAGTTCAAAAATAAATCACATTGTCGAGAAATCAAGCGCCGGAGCAATAAATCACATTCCAATCATCCTTGTCAATAACCTTGGTAATATAATCAAAGAATTAAAAAAACAAAACATTTGGATAATTGCAACAAGCGCAAGTTCAAAAGATAATTACTTTGAAATCGATTATAAAAATATGAATTTCGCAATTATTATGGGCTCGGAAGGTTATGGGATAAAGCAATCAATAATAAATAATGCTGATTTTAAAGTTAAAATCCCAATGATGTGTGACTTTAATTCGCTTAATGTATCAAATGCGGCATCAATTTTAATATATGAAACCATACGACAACAATTTTTGTAGCCAAAATATTAAAATTATGTATAATTAAAAGATAGAGGAAAGTGCTATGCAAAAATTAAATAAAAATAATATTGACGACAGTATGCAAGACTTTGAAGAATCGTTGCAGTCGGAAAATGACAATGATGATATTATAGCTCAAGTGCAAGAACCTAAAGTTGCAGAGAATTTAAAAACAGTCAATTCTGATGATTCTGTCAAAATATACCTTCAACAAATAGGCAAAATACCTCTTTTGAAGGGCGACAAGGAAATTGAAATAGCAAAAAGAATCAAAGAAAACAACGATGAGAAAGCCAAACAAATTTTGGTTAATTCCAATTTGCGTCTTGTTGTGAGCATTGCAAAAAAATATATAGGTCGTGGGTTGTCTTTTTTGGATTTAATACAAGAAGGCAATTTGGGTTTAATCAAAGCAGCAGAGCGTTTCGACTATACAAAAGGATATAAGTTTTCAACTTATGCAACATGGTGGATACAACAAGCCATAACACGTGCCATTGCCGACAAATCAAGGCTTATAAGACTGCCCGTTCATATGATTGAAACTTTGAACAAAATAAGAAAAACAACAACCGATTTAAGCGTAGAACTTGGCAGAATGCCAACGAAAGACGAAATTGCCTATCGTTTGGGAATCACCGTGAGCAAACTTGGTCAACTTATTTCTCAAGCACAAGAAACAGTGAGCATTGAAACCCCAACAAACCAAAAGGAAGAATCGAGCATTTTGGGCGATTTTATTGTCGATGAAGAATCTGTTTCGCCGGATGTCAAAGTGACTCAAGAAAACATGTTTGGAGACATTCGCAAAATATTAAACCAACTGAGCCCAAAAGAACGCGACGTTTTGATTATGCGCTATGGCTTAAACGAAGACGGACAAAAGAAAACACTTGAAGAAATTGGCAATCGCTATGGCGTTTCTCGTGAAAGAATTCGACAAATTGAAAACCGGGCCATTTCAAAATTGAAAAAACTTTGCAAAAACAATAATTTTAATAAAAATTTAAAACACTATATATATTAATCATCATGTAAATTTTTGTAACAAAAATGCTTTTTGTAGCAATTTTCTATACTTTAGAGTTTTAATTATAATATAATAGTGGTAAAATTTGGTGAATTGTTATGCAAAGTTTTGGAAATTACAACATAAACCCGAATCCTCCTGTTTACGTAGGGGGGGGGGAGGGGAGAAGCGAAAAAAGAAAAAGGAAGAAAAACCCTCTGAAGATATTGCCAGCAAAATAGCGTTGCCTATTGCGGTCAATGCAGGAGCAGCTTTGGCTATATGCGCGGGGGTTTTTGGCGTTAATAAGGCACTTGGCGGCGGCAAAAAAGTGGTAGGAGAAACCGCTAAAAAAAACTGCTGGAACGGTGAAGGAGACTGCAAAGAAAGCCAACAAAACAATCAAAGAGCAACAACAAGAAATTTCTAAAATATTAAAAAATTTACAAGCCGGCCAGGAGTTTACAAAAGATGAAGCAACGCAACTTACTCAATATTTAACAGCTTATACCTCAGCTTTAACCCTAGGCAAATACCCAGGATTAGACATAACCTCATATACACAACTTATTAATAATTTTATAAAAAACATAAATGAAAAATTTAAAAATAATAGTTTTGAGAGCATATATATAGAGAAAAACAACGATCCTCTAATTGAGGACATAGGCAAAATAAATAATATGTTTGATCAGATTGAAAATCTAGTGAAATCTCAAAATCAGTCGTCTGAAATAAACCAAAATATTGAAAAAATTAATATTGAGGTTGAGGAGGAGGAAAAGCCTAAGCCAGAGCATGTGCCTAATGAAAATCCAAAATGTGGAAATAAAATGGGCTATCCATCTATCTCCTCCAATAACACTTTAGAACTTTCAGTAGAAACTCTAGATAAGTTTAAAAATATCCAGTATGTATCAGATGGCACCAAATATGTTCTCTGCTTAGACACAGAAGTGGAGGTTGGTGATGAAGCCCTTGCAAACAAACACGTAGATATAGATGGTGTAACAATAGATAAAAGCAAACAAGCTTTTCAGGTAGAATTTGAAGATGGTAAAAAAACATATGCTTACTATCAGGAATTGAAGCTTGATATGCCTTATGCTGATATCGAAACACTTTTAGAAAACCAAAAAATCAAACTAGAACTCATTAATTATAAAGATAACTTCTTGCAACAATATTTGAAAAATCAAGCAGGTAAAGTTAGTGGTGCAACAGATCAAGATTTAAAAGCAATGATTAACTTGACTACAAAAGTAACAAGTGTTCTTAAATCTACTGAAGGCATTGGTGATGATGTTAAAGCTAACATTTCGACTGCTAACACCAACTTAATAAAAGCTATTCAACAAAAACAACTGAATGCAAAACTAAAAGCTTTTGATGACGACCAAAATAGCTTAAACTTGTTTGAAAACTTTGAAAATTTGAAAAAATTAATATCAGATAATAGTGAACTTTATAACATAAAAGCAAACTCTACATATTATATAGATAGTGATAATAAGTGGACAAAAGTTGAAGATGAAGAGAAAGTCCCTGACAATGCAAAATTTGTAATAGAAGTTAAAGACCCAACAACAGATTTTACCATCACAAAAAAAGATACTTATTGTGACTTGGTTTATGATAAAGATGGTCATATTACTGTTGAAGCAACTCCGGCCAAAAAATATATTGATATTATTACAGCACCAGAAGAGGCCCCGAATGTATCCACCCCGCCTCTGGAATGTAAAATAGATAAAAATACAAAACAAAAAGCTTTGGACGAACTAAAAAAATTATTTGAAAAAAAAGCTAAATTTAAATCCGAATATCAACAAAAACGTGGGAATAAGAAATTCAAAGAAGACTTTAAACCTGCTAGTAGTAGTAATAATATATTTCAAAAGTTTAAAAAAGAAACACCGGGTGGTATTTTAACACAACTGCAAAGCGCTGATTTAGACAACGCAATTAAGATTCTTAAGAATATAGATACAGATATTTTAGACGCCCTAAATGCAACTACAATATCAACTACATATAAAACACAAGATGAGCTAACCAAAGCAATAAATGATAATAAAACTCCATATTTAAAGGAGATGCTCACTTCTAGTACAATACCAACAAAACTTCCTTTGTTTAGTGGTGATACCCAAGAGGAATACATCAAAAAAATTGACGGAAATACAACTATATATACAGTAAAAGACAATCCTTCAAAAAAATACACAGTCGAATGCAGTAGTAGTAACGGTCAAAATACGGTCACTATTAAGCTTGGTGATAAAACTTACGCTTATACCGTTTCAGAAGCCAAATGCGAATTGCCTGAAAACGTACCTGAAGCCAATAAAGATCTGTTTGAGCATTTTGTTTATATGGCATTGCCTGATGATAAAAAGAAAGCGTTCGCAAAAAAGTTACTAAGTTTAGAATATGACAATATATGTAGTGGTATGGATAGACAAAAAAAGGAGAAAGTAATACGCCTTATAGCAGCAACTGAATCAGATTTATATAAAGATATGATAAAGAACACTGATCATAAACAATATTTATATATTGACGAAAGTGGTAATATTCTAACAAATGAACCAGATAAAAAGATCAAATATGTTAAATTTTGGAAGAGATCTGATTGCAACACAATAGTATTCTTACGACACACACCATAAACACCACAAACACAATAATATACTCACCTATATAACACCCGGAAAGCTTTATACCCAAAGAGATAAAGCTTTTTTGGTGGGTTGGTTGTTGTGTTTGAAAATTGTTAAATTTTAGATTTTTTCTTGGGTTTTAATATATGCAATTATTTATAATTTTAAGCTATAACTCAAGTCTTTTTGGAGAAGCTCCAGGCATCGCATTATTATAAATATTTAAATTTTCGTGTTTAGACTTATAATATTGCCTGAGATATTGGCTATTATTTATTTCTTCAACACAATATAAGACATCTTCAACGTTTCGCAAATATTCAACAAAACGCATTTGCTCCTCTTCAAAATTATAATCCCTAATCAATTTCATGATGTCCATATTACTATTTTAACGGATATGAGCATGACATTCACTATTTTTCGTTTAAATGTTAAGTTTTAAGAAGATAATTTTTGTGTCAGAATATTTTTTCTCACTTAAAATTTTGTAACAATCAAAATCAATTGGTACATTTGCGCTCTTTTCAAGCACCAACAACGAATTTTTATCTTTTAAAAGATTGTCATTTCTAACTTTATCAATTATTTTTTGATACAGTCCTTTAAAATATGGCGGATCTGCGTAGATTACATCAAAACTTTGTTTGTAATCAACCTTCAAAGAATTTTTTATAAGCAAATTTGATGGAAGACCAAGATTTTTATAATTTTCTTGGATTATTTTTGCCGTTTTAAAGTCGTTTTCCACAGAAACAACACTTGAAAAACCTCGTGATAAAGCTTCAAGCCCCATAATTCCGGAGCCTGAAAACATATCTAAAAAGTTTTTGTCATCAAATTTTCCGATTAAACTCTTAAGAACATTGAATACACTTTGACGAGTTTTAGCTAAAGTTGGTCGAACTGCCAAAGATTTGGGAGCAATAATTTTTCGCCCGTTAAAAAAGCCTCCGGTTATTTGCATTCGTTTAAGAATTCATTTATTGCTTTAGCTGCACGTTTTCCAGCGCCCATCGCATTTATGGCATTTGATTCTCCATTTGGTGCGACATCTCCACCTGCAAATACACCGTCAATTGATGTTTTTCCGGTTTCCTTATCAATAATTATATAACCACGTTTATCAGTGTTCAAATCCAAGCCTTCATCATTTGCAGAAGATTGAATAATGGGATTTGGCCCTGTGCCTAAAGCAACAATAACTGTATCGACATCCATATCAACAATTTCACCTGTTGGTATAGGGCGACGACGGCCGGATTCATCAGGTTCTCCAAGTTCCATGACTTCAAGTTGCAATGTTTTTACATAGCCGTTTTCGCCAATTATTTCATGTGGAGAATGCAAAAGCTTAAATATTACACCTTCTTCTTTAGCATGGCGAATTTCTTCAAGCCTTGCCGGCAACTCTGCTTCTGTACGACGATAAACAATATAAACTTCTTTAAATCCAACACGAACAGCGGTGCGTGCTGCATCCATAGCCACATTTCCACCACCTATAATAGCGGCTTTTGTGCCAACTCTCAATGGTGTTGGAGAATTTTCATCATTTGCATTCATCAAATTGACACGGGTTAAAAATTCATTGGCACTATACACCCCATTCAGATTTTCTCCTTTAATATTAAGCATTTTAGGCAAACCTGCACCGGAGCATATAAATATAGCATCAAAGCCATCTTCTTTAAGTTGGTTTATTGTAACTGATTTACCAACAACAACATTTGTTTCAAATTTTACACCTAATTCTTTCAAGTTGTCTATTTCTCGGTTTAAAACTTGACGAGGAAGGCGAAATGGTGGAATACCATATCTTAAAACACCGCCCAATTTATGCAAAGCTTCAAAAACAGTGACATCATGACCTGCTTTTCTTAAGTCACAAGCGGCTGTCATACCAGCACAACCTGAACCTACAATTGCAACTTTTTTGCCACTTGATTTAATTGTTGGGTCTTTTGCTTTTGAATTGTCACCAACAAATCTTTCCAAAGCTCCAATAGCAACACTTTCGCCTTTAATACCCAAAACACAATTGCCTTCACATTGACGTTCTTGTGGACAAACACGACCGCAAACAGATGGAAGCATGGATGTTTGACGAATAATTTCACCAGCTCCTTCTATATCTCCTTCTTTTACTTTTTGAATGAATCCGGGAATATTTATATTCACAGGGCAACCTTGAACACAACGCGGATTTTTGCAATTTAAACAACGTGAAGCTTCAAGCCTTGCTTGATCAGGAAGAAGATTGTTTTCTACTGCTTCAAAATTGCTTCTTCTTATATTTTTATCCTGTTCTTTTGGTCTTTGTCTTTCTATTTTTGTCATTTTTTATTTTATCTCCAAATTAATTGCTTTTAAATCACTTCTTAATTAAAAATTTAACATAAGTATATTTGTATAACAAGCTTTTTAATTCCCCAATTTTTTAGCTTTTTCCATAGTGTCAACAATTGTTTTGTTTAATATTTCATTGATATCACTTGTGGCTAAAACATTGTTACCAACTTCAGTGCAACCACCTTTTGTTGTTACATTCTCGATTAATTTATCAACATCAACATTATTTTTTAAACCATTTAAAATCATTTTTCCTGCGCCTATTGCAGTTTGAGTTGACAATTTTAGCGCGGTTTCGTAATCTAAACCAAGGTTTTGAGCAGATTTTGCAAATTCATTAATGATATAGTAGTAAAAAGCAGGCCCCGAGCCTGAAAGAGCAGTTACAACGTCAATTTTGTCTTCACCGACAACAACTGTTTGTCCAACACTTTGCATGATTTTTTGAGCAACAGCCAAATCTGTTTCATCTGCGAAAGTTCCTTTGCATATCCCGGAAATCCCTTCGTTTATAAGAGCAGGAGTATTTGGCATGACACGAATCACCTTTGCTTTTTTATTCAATGTTGTTTCTATTTTTTTTGATGAAACACCTGCCGCTATTGAGATTATAAGTTTTTTCGTGTTAATTTCACTTTTTATTTCTTCCAAAACTTCATTAATTATAAAAGGTTTTGTGCAAATCATAATAATGTCGTTATTTTTGACAACTTCTGGTATTGAGTTATAAAAAGTTGCATTGTATTTTGTTTTAATTTCTTCAACAGTTTTTTCATTTACATCGAAAAATGAAAAATTGTTAAACAATTTAGAGTTAAAAATACCGTTCATAATAGAATTTGCCATTTTGCCGGCGCCTATAAAACCTAGTTTTTTGTTCATATAAATTTACCTTTACTAATTTAATTATTTGACTAAAATGCATGTGTATTTTATCATAAGAATAACATAAAATAAAAAATAATATAAAAGGAGAATAAAATGAGACGAACATTAGAAGGAACAAAAAGAAAAAGACAAAAAGTTAGTGGTTTTCGTGCTCGTATGGCAACACCGGGTGGTCGTGGTGTCATCAATCGTCGTCGTGCAAAAGGTCGTCACAAACTTGCTATTGTTGCTAAAAAACTTGCTTAATAATGCTTTGTAGAAAATACAGACTCACAAAAAACAGTGCATTTATAAGTACATATTCAAACAAAAAAGTCGTGAGTAACGATTTTTTTGTGTTATATATTGGAAAAATTAAATCGTCTCAATTTGGTATGCCAACAAAAGTTGGTTTTGTCGTGTCAAAAAAAAATATTAAATTAGCAACAAAACGTAACAAAATTAAACGACAACTAAGAGAAATATATAGGAATTTTGTGTTAAATGAAGAAAAATATAACACCAACAAATATCTTTCTTTGGTATTTGTTGTAAAATCACAATGTTACAATCAAAACTTTAGCTTAATCAAAGAAAAATTTTTAGAACTTGTTGAACAAATATAAAAAGAACTTAGTTAGATTATTAAATAAGTTAATTTTACATTAAATTATTTTTGATAAGTTGCTTATGCGAATCTGGGTATCTTGCAGTTTGGATCATTTGGCAAGCTTGGATAAGATGGCATGTCGTCTTCATGTTTGTTTCGCCAGAGTTATTTTATGCAAGGGGGCTTTAGCCCCCTTGCAACCCTGTGGAACGTTTACTCATTTCTTTGGCTCCGTTTTTTTCACATTTTTAGTTGATAATGCCTGAGAGATATTTTTAGCAATTTTTTACAAAACGCAACAAAAGTAATGAAAATAATTACGGTTTTCGCTTCTCTGTT
>UMLR01058338.1_pt1 | contig 13604 bp, 13 predicted proteins | sample 1966741 | NCBI WGS metagenome assembly UMLR01 (sample SAMEA4836207, study PRJEB28245) | human gut metagenome | biome: gut microbiome; material: fecal sample | place: Denmark | collected 2008 | reverse complement strand
CCCCTGCCGCTAATTGCGAAGCTGCTGAAGAACAAGGTGGCGAAATAGCCCATGGCGGTCGAAGAACCAACGGTCATCCGCGCCGAAGGCGCCCCCAAACACCCCGTTCTTTCCATAATCGTGCCCGTATATAACGTGGAAGACTATCTGGATGCCTGCCTTGATTCGCTGCAGGCACAGACCTTCGGCGATATCGAAATGGTTTGTGTAAACGACGGCAGCCCCGACGGCTCACGCGAAATCCTGGCAAAGCGCCAGATGGAAGATGCGCGCATCGTCATCGTGGACAAGCCAAACGGCGGCCTTTCCTCTGCGCGCAACGCCGGAATTAATGCGGCATGCGGAACCTACATTGGCTTTCTTGATGCGGACGACCGCTTCACGCCCAATGCCTGCCAGCGCATTGCCGAAGCATTCGCCGAAACCAATGCCGACGTGGTTACCTTTGGCGGTTATTGCAACCCCGCAGAAGCCGCGACTCCCTGGATTACGCTGAAGCTTAGCCCGAGGGATGTGGTGTATGACGGCTTCCAGCCTGCCTTGATGTTCGAAGAGCAGAGCACCCCCTACATTCGCACCGCTTGCCGCAAAGCGTTCTTAGACGAATGCGGCATTCGCTTCGAAGAGGCGCTGCCCTTCGGCGAAGACCAGGTATTTTTCTTCGACATTTACCCCAATTCAAGGAAAACGGCGCTGATAAGCGACAAGCTGTACGAGTATCGCATCGAACGCGAAGGCTCGCTTACGTCGAAAACTAATGACGACTTGGAGGCCAAAAGCCGCAAGCACTTGCCCATGACCCAGCGTATTTTCAGCGCCTGGAAAAAGCGCTTTGGCTTAGAGGAGTACAGCTCGGAGATTGTGAGCTGGTCCATCGAATTCGTGCTGTATGGGCTGTTCTGCTTGCCGGAAAGCGTACGCAATAAACTGCTGCCCGAATACGCCCGTATTTTCCGCGAGTTCTGGGGCAACGGAAGCACCGGTGCATTTCAGCCGAAGAAGCACGACCGCAAGTTGCTGGAAGTTGCCCTGAGTGGGAACCCCGTAAGCAATGCCCAGGCAATGCGCCTACGAGCAGGCTGGTTCCTGGAGAAGTACGGAGCGAAAGCCGTTGTCGGCAAGCTGCTTGGAATGAACTAGGCAATAATACGACAAGGCCATTTTTTTCAAATAGCGTTGCAATTGATTAGATTTCCTTTAACGCTTAAACCAGTTGCAACGCACGAGTTCTGCGCAGCGCATAAAATAACAACGAAGCATATCTCGACAAGAAAACCTACTGCTCCGACGGGAAATACCCAGATTGCATTCCAACATTGATTGGGGAAATGAGTCGCATTTTAGACCGGTCAGGCAAACCAAAACGCAACGAGCCCTACCTCGACCACTGCATAAACAAGCATGACAATGTTCCCTTGTGGGTAATTATAAATAACCTATATTTAGGTCAGGCTTTTCGTTTTTACGATTATCCCCTAGAATCAATCAGGTTTCCCATCGAAAGAAGGCTCCAAGCCTTATATGCCGAAACATACTTTGAGGTCAAACGCATTACCCACAAAGACCTGAAAAATGCTTTTGGCCACATCGAAGACTTCAGAAACAAATACGCCCACGACGAAAGACTCTACTGTACCCAAATTGACAAATCTGGTAGCACCAAATTCAAAGATGCCATCGATGACCTAGAACTTGTCTTAGCAGCCAAACAATTCAGCTGCTCAACAGGGGGGAAATCACGAACATCATTACCGGAACATAATCCGCAATCCACGCAATAGAGTCAAAGGACATGCTCGCGCTGATGGGCTATTCATTCCTGGAAGAAACTTGCCCTTCCGTAGGCCCACACCACTACAGCCCAGAACGCTATCACAAACAATCAAAACAACCTCAAACAATAACCGACCACAAGCACAACCCCGCCCATATCACCAAAATGGATAGTGAGCATATACCCCTCCCTTGTTGGCCACTTTACGCTGCCACTTCGGCTCAAACTCCAGTTTGAGCCGAAGTGGACATACCAGGAATCTCAATAGGGCCAAATACGCCACCTGCGGTTACCCCCTTTAGATAGATTCTAGAGCTATCGTAAATCTTCGAAACTCCATAAGACCGCAAATACTCATCTGCATCGTCCCTGCTGGCCTCCTCGGGAAATACGAACTGGGAGCGAGTGGACAAATCGATATCATAAGTTCGCGCATTTTGGTGATGCACGCTAAATGTTGCATCAACGAAAACGGAGGGAAAACTATCCCAATGAGGCGAAGCTTTTATGCCAACTGCCACCTCCCCCTCTTCAACAAGGCCGTCGCATTCGTGACCAGTTGGAGCATCAATTCGCAGACTCATTATTTTGCAATCATCAAATAAAACCTCTAGGGGATTAAGTGCATCTAGACCCATCGGAAACCCTATCTCTTTTCTTAAAAGCTAAAATCCTCGGAAAAAGATCCCGCCTCAAACTCTCTCATCGGATAGTCCAATAACGAGGCAATGTCATACGATGATGCGAATTCATAGCAGCCACCTTCTGGACGGATTTCCGCGCGAGCCACCTCGTTTTCCATTACCTGCGGATTATCGTATAAAACTCGCAAGTAATTATCAGCCAGCTTGCTTTGCAAAACTTTCCCAGTTTCCCAACGGCTTACCGTTGGAGTCTTTACGCCCAGAACCTTTTCGAAGTCGCTTTGACTGAGATTGTGCCTTTTTCTGAGCGTCCTTATTTCCTCTGGCGACATCAAACCATGCATCTCGGCATACCTGTTAAGAAGTTTTTTCGAAAACTCCTTGGCAGCTTTCGACGAAAATTCAACTTCGCCACATGAAGCGCATTCGAAATGCTCAACATCCCGCACCGTTACCACTTCGCCATGAACCGTTTCCGATACAGGGGAGACAACTTCTCTCATCTGCCCGCCGCACTCAGTACAAAGCATCTCTTCTCCTTTTAATGAAGCGTTCCTTCAGCGTTAAGAGACAAAACCCTAACCCTTAGGCTGCCACCTTCGATGAAGAATTTGACGTACCATTCTTCTCCATAGCAATTAACATATCGATAAACATCGGCGGTAACACCCGGGATTTTCTCGAGCTGAATCGATTTAGAAAAATCGCACTCACCAATCGCCTCAAAAACATCTTCCACAACCTCATCAACAACATAGCCGTGATTGCTCAAATGTCCAAGGACACGTTTAGTTACCGTATAGCTGCCTTCTCGAATCATGTTTTTCACTACCGCTAAATCATATAACGGTTTATTACCCTTCGGCATAAATTCCCCCATAAAATTTAGCATCATGCTAAATTACAGACAGCACAATAACCTATTTGAACGATGCAGGCCTTATTCTCTCCGATTAATTTTAGCAGGTGGTAGAACAAATGTTAGTACATTTGTTCTACCATATAAACAATATCTCTGTAAGGCAGGATTCGATGTAATTCGGTCAACCTCGCAGAGTTGCCTCACGCTTTCCCCGTCTTGGTCGATTCCGGAAACCTATGCGCGCACAAGGAGAATCTATCGCACATAGGGCAGCATCAAGCAATACTCGGTAATCCTGAGATGAAAGCGGTTGTCTTATATAGCTTTCATGCATTCGAATATCACCAGCCACACACCCCAAAGACCGGAAAAGGTAAAAAGCAGCCTGTTCAAACGTGGCCGTCCGATGTGCAAAGCGGCAAGCATATACCGTCAATATCGATTTGCCCCATGTTCAACTCTCCTCCATATGCCAACCTAAGAACAGTCAATCAGGTAACACGAGAAAGGAAGCCATATGTCCGCGAATGCGATTGCTGCGTAAGCAATATCCAGCAAGCCACGATTCTTTCCGTATCAATATGCCTCGCTTTTGTTGCTATCTGAATCAGGGCGTTTCTTTTCGGCAATCAGCAATTCGAGCCTGTCGCCCACACAGTGATGACGATATCGGAAATCTCTGCAGCCATATTCATGTGCGCCTTTTTTAATCAATTTCGCAAGCTTAATTGCCCAATCGGCAAAGTTAAAAGCACCAAAGAACTGGCTAGGGTTTGCGACGAAATAATGGCCGATTTGCTAATAAAATAATCGCTTCGGACAAAAGCCTACATGGTATGGAAATACCCCTTCAGGCACTCCCCCATGACCGCCGACACGCTGTACTTGGTCGGAATCGCCAGCAGCATGTGGACGCGGTCGGGCATGAGGTGCCCCTCTATTATCTCGATCCCCTTGTAGCCGCACAGCTTCCTGAGGATCTCCCCTATGTCGAACCTCATTTGGCTGTAGGTAGCTTTTTGCCTATACTTCGTCGTGAACACGATGTGGTACTTGCACATCCACTTCGTGTGCGAAAGGCTGTAGGCCTTGTTGGCCATGGCTGACCACCTCTTCAGCTCGAACTCTTGACGGCCCGAACAATCGTCAATATCCGATGGAGGGGTGGGTTTGCAAAGAAGAGGGAGTCCGCCCGCGTAGCGAGCGATTTGCGACTGAGGGGCTACGCGCAAAAGAAGCGGCACCCATCAACGAATAATTAGGTAAATTTAAAGCCGAACTCGACAAACCCGATGGAGCATACCTTTACCGTCGACAAAAGAGCAGGCATCAGGCAAGAAGCCCCACCCTACGATGAGAAGCCCTGCTTTCCACAACAGGCCCTATCAGCACGCATTATGCCCGTTTCGGGGACGCTTAAAGTCACATGGAATCACGCAGCCGTCAAGACGAGAAGGGCATCTTCGGCAAACACAAGCTCCTAATCAAACAAGGAGAGGAAGCACGTCCTTATTGAACTCAGCCTCAGTAACGGTTTTCATCTCCTTAAGGCAAAAGCCCTGCAAGCCGTTTAGGCCATTGATGGCAAACGAGCCGTTAGCTTTACGACTAACAGCATTTGCTATTTTGACCCTAGAATTATTCTTGCGCTGATTGTAGACCAGAACAAATACAACTTCATGCCTCGACCGAACAAGGTCAATACCCAACAAGTCATAGAGCATTATAAGCGAGTCGTATATCTTCTGCCGAATTTCCAATTTCTTTACTTTATCAGAAAGGTTCCCATTCTTGAATTCAATTAAATAGATGTCTCCATTTGTCGAGCTAGACAAAGCATCAACGGACTTCGGCCGTGTCGACATGCCTAATGCGGTCGAATACTGAGCTTTAACCTTATCGAAATCATAGACGCTCAAATTGGACTTCGTCATATAGTGTTTATTATTTTGATCGCTGTCGTCCAGCGATGCCTCTTTTAATGAAGATATGCATCCTTTGTAATTCCCACCAAGCGTCACACAGCTCATGAATACACCTGATCCTCAAGAACCTGAAACGGTCGAGCCAGCAGAGAATAAATCTGCTCCAAATCGCCAGTTACATCGACAACCTCGGATGAGCTTCCCTCATTGTTCTTCGCAAGATAATAGCGACAGCGCGAATCGATCCCATGCTTTTCAGAATAAACTTCTAACGCATTAAGAAAATACGGACTATGAGTCGTAAGCAATATATGCATCCCGAACTTTTTTTGAAGAAGGACAATAAGTTCAGCAAAAAGCAACTGCCATTCCGGGTGCAGATGAATCTCAGGCTCATCAAGGATAATCGTTCCGTTCTCCTTCAGAACACCATTTTGAAGGAGACGTTTCACGATAACGAAGGTCTTAAGACCTGCAGACAAATTACCCATTTGGAGAGCATCCGAAGAACCGGGCTCAACATAGCCCAAACGAAAACCCTTTTGAACTACATCTCCAGCACATACGATATTCAAAAGGTTCTCAACGACAGCCAATTTGTCAGAAACAATAATTTCATCGTATACATTTTGGTGTCGCATTCTCCCGCTAAGAGACTGCACTAGCTTTTCCCGATGATCAACTGCGCTATCCGCTGGGTATCTCCTGAGGCCCATTGGCTCATCTATCGCAAATGGATCATCCAGGTATGTTGCGCTTGCCCCTAAATGAAAAACCTTCGTCATAGTTTTAACCGCATCGGATTCAATCTCGATATCAGCTCTCTCTCCTTGAATTTCAAGAGAGATCATGCCAGGCTCATCAGTGTAGATATTGTTAACTTGCGACCCAAACTCCGCCTCAAACCATTTAGTCATGCAAGCCTTAAGCGCCTCTTCGTCAGAGATCTCGAGCCTTTTCTGGATTAGAGAAATCGATTCAGATAAAGAACCCTCATCGATCGGAAAACCCGAATCTATAAATTCATTTTTAACAAGAGCCTCAAGATCCGAGGTAGAGGAGACCCCCGAACGAACTATCTGCTTTGCAACCCTCTCGCCAAGCGAATACCATTCCAATCCAATGTCAGAAGCACGGCGCAACGGAGCCAATGCTGTTTCCATGCTTCTCTCTTTACTGCTTTTTACTTGCTTCTCAGGATCATGGAATCCGTTAAAGACCGCAAACAGGGCTTTGCCGAGGGTGCTTTTTCCGGTATTGTTCTCACCCGCAACAACTGTAATGCCAGCAATATCAATTTCAGCAGATTTTAACTTCCCTATATTTCGCACGGATAGCTTCATCGTTCCTCCGTAGCTGAAGCTGCAATATAAATAGATGAATTTTATCACATAAAAATGGACTGGTCTTTTACCAGAAAGGGAATGCGAACATTTTCCCAGACTGCCCGCGAGGCGTAGCCTAGGTCCCTCCAGTACTTGCTCGAGCTCATTCAGCCATCAAACAACTTAGGATGCCCTGCATTCATAAAGAAGAGAGCTTAGCTCTTCATTCTTCTTGATGGATTCAAGAAGAAAAGCTTCCGTGATAACAAACTGCTCCCCTCCCTCATTTTCTTTTTCCTTTGTTGTAAGAATCTGCTCTCCGCGTTCCCACGTTATCTGGAAGCTATGGGCTATACGATTACGATCATTCACAAGATCGGAAAATAAATCTGGTATTGCCGGGCCATACTTGGGTTCGATGGCTTCCCGGACAACTTTTCCAAGCGAGCCAGAGGTCCTATCCGTCAATTGAAACCAAGACCCGTTCTCTTCCCCTGAGATTCTAAGAACAATCTCGATCACAAAAGCATTGTTCGAATTAAACGCGCATAAAGCAGCACCCAGCAACGCCCGATAATCTCGAGACGGAAGAGACTGGTTTGTATAGCCTTCGTACATTTGAGTTCGCTACTAGACAAAATGCCAAAGCAAGAACCCTCCAGCAAAAGACTTGCGGACAGACTTCATAATGGACTGTCGGATTATCTTGAACCGTATCTACGATCTGCAGCTTTATCATTTATAGTACAGAAGTCTAGAGCAGAGGAGAATTTGATGGCAAAAAAAAACTCCTACTCAATCAGCCTAAGGAACTGCAGAAACATTGTAGAGACCGAAACCGACTCTATCTGTATAGAAAACAATTCACTAAATGTTTCTTATGGAAAAAATGGTACCGGCAAAACTTCCCTAATCAGCGCTCTTCGTTACCTCGCGAAGAACGACAATACCCCGTTATCAGCTCTTGAGTCTTTCGATTTTAAAAGAACTGGAGATCAATCACTTGCACCAGAAGTGAAATGCTCTCGTCAAATTAAGGAAATTCTTGTCTTTGATGAAAGGTGGATTGCGGATCACTGCTTTAAAAAAAGCAGTATCCACGAAAATGCATTTGAGCTCTACGTTAGAAACGATGAAATTAGAAAGCTCGAAAAGCAAAGAAACAGAAAGTTATCCTACCTCAAGGCCGTACTGGCCTCCCCTGAAGCTGCATCGTTCAAAAACTCATTAGACAAGTTCATCAAAAAAATCGGAAGACTTAAAAAAGATGGGGGGTTTCGCTCCAACGCTCCTATCACGGCCGCTTTTGAGAATGGATCGCCTCTCGAACCGGTCCCCGATATTCTCAAAAATACCATAAAGAGCATGAAACCAATAGACCAAGCGAAATGGCTCACCTGGCATAAAGCAGCACCCGAAATCAACAGTAAAGAAACCTGTCCATACTGTGGAACAAGAGACTTTGAAAGGGTTGAAACCTGCAAACAGTACGATATGAACAGATCGAACGAGGCTGTAAAACAATGGGAAAGCATCGCCTCAATTTACTCAGACCTCGAGAACGAATTAGCGCGAACTCCCAAGGCCACACTGAACCGCATCATCAAAAGTACAAGTCATCCCACAGACGAGCAAATAAGAGAAATCGCAGACCTTGTTGGCATCGCAAGCAAAACAAAAGAAGCTTTAGACTCAATCAGCGAAATCGTAGACGACAACGAAAGCCTTAAACAAGGTGCTCTCACAAAGAAGCTAAACGAGCTATCCAAGGCAATATCTTCATGTTCCATCTTTCTAAAAACAAAAGCTGGAAAAGAGACCGATTCGGGCAAAGCTATTTCCCGAATCCTCGCTGCAATCGATAGCATTTCCCAATCTCAATCAGAAATCGATGAAATATCAAAGGCTCTTGTAAGCAACGTTAGAAGTATCATTTCTAGTCATAAAGGAGAAATCGATGATTTCCTCCAGCAAACAGGATTTCCTTACAAAATAACGTTTGACTGCAATGCCGCAACTTCCGAAGCAGCCATCCTTCTGACCCCAAATTGTTCAGACGACTACCAACTTGCCGATGCTAACGAATCTTTAAGCTACGGCGAACGGAACGCATTATCTCTTGTCCTTTTTATGCATGAAGCGCTCAGGCGGCAAAACAGCCTTGTAATACTGGACGATCCAATCTCTTCCTTCGATTACGACAAAAGGTATGGAATTCTATACGCTTTATTCTCAAAAAATAGCAGCGTTTTCAAAGACAACCTCTCAACGAAAACCGTCCTTGTCACAACCCACGACCTTCTCGTCTTAACCGACCTGATTGGCATTCACGTGGCGGGCATTGGGTTAAAAACAGTAAAAGGGAAATTCCTCTCTTGCAATCGCAATGGGACATTGACCGCCAGCCCCCTTGAAGAGAACGCCATCGCGCCATACACTCAGCTGCTAATTAAACAGATCGAGAATTGCAAAAACAAACCACGTATTTTTGGCTATGTAAAAATACGCCAACTTTGCGAGCTTTTACGGAAAAGCAAGGATGAGCGAAAAACCGCTTACTCCTGGAGTTTCTCCCTACTCTCAGATATCATTCACGGCAGAGATGCCAAAGAAACTCTCAAGCAGCATAAGTGGGACCAACCCGACAAGCGCATCGTCAAAATGTGTGAGAACCTTATATTCAAACTAACCGGCTGGAAAGTCGACTTCTGGGAAGAAATCAACTTTTATTCCGATTGCGATAACCACCTTATCGATATCTACGAAAATAATAGCCCCTCCTCAGAAGAAAAACTTTTACTTGTTCGACTGCTGATCGAGCGCAACAACCATCTAGCCGATGACAGCAAAACAATGGCGAGATTCGCAGATGAAAGCTGCCATCCTGGAGGAAGCTACCTGTATCAACTTGACGGAGAAACATTTGACCAAATTCCCTTTTATGTAATCGACTGGTGCGACAGCATTGTCGATAAGGCTAAACAAGTATGCAGAGGGAAGGCATAAAATGACCCCACTAATCTCAATAATCATCCCTATATACAACACCGAAAAGTATTTGCAGCAGTGTCTTGAATCAATCGCAGGGCAGACGCTTACGGACTTTGAGGCTATCTGCATTGATGATGGCTCGACCGACAACTCCCCTGCCATCATGGATGCGTTTGCCAACGAGGATGGCCGCTTCAGGGTCGTGCACAAGAAGAATACAGGATATGGAGCTGCAATAAATACCGGACTTGGCATGGCGCTGGGCACATACATCGGCATCGTTGAGCCAGACGACTACATCGAACCAGATATGTATAAAACGTTGTACAAAGCAACGGAAGCCAGCGATTTCCCCGACATTGTTAAAGGGGCATATTGGCGCGTCCTTAACGCCGATTCACCGCAACAGGAAATCAAGCCAGCAAACTACCTCCATCGGATCAAAACCGTAGGCAGGCCGTTTAAGCTCGAGGACGACGCAGAGTTCCTTTACCATCACCCGAGCATTTGGACTGCCATCTATAAAAAGAGCTTCCTCGACAAAAACGAAATTAGAATGCCGGAAATCCCAGGCGCAGGCTGGGCGGACAACCCCTGGATGATGGAAACGCTCCTCAAGGCAAATAGCATCGTATTCGTGGATGAATGCCTGTACTTTTACCGCGAAACCATCCCTGGGTCTTCCTCCTTGGTAAAAGACCCCGCCATCATCTACAATCGTTGGCTCGACATGGATGCGATCATAAAGGCCCACTCACCTGTATCATCAAACATACTCGAGGGCCATTACAATCGCGGTTGCGCTTATTTGAAAGAGCTAAGCGACCGATTCAATACAAACGACGGCGAGATCAAAAAAGCAATAAATCGAATGACGGCCCAAATAGATGCCAAAATAATCACGGAATCGGATAATATCCGACCTGAATATAAAAAAGCATTCTTTCAGGCAAAGAGTCCACTAGCCTGGACTATATATAGAGCCAAACATAAGCTATCGCGATAATAGCCAGAACGACAACTCAGGAGTCCCTCCATGGCAACCCCTTTAATAGACAAGATGCCCTCTTCCAAAAAAGCCGTCAGAATAGTTCAAGATCAAAACGTTGAGATCTTATCGCGCCTCGATGCGATAGAAGCGCGCATCGAGCAAGCCGACAAGGGAATCAACGACAATGTCAACTTTCGCTCAGAATGGCTCAAATCAGCAAACCAGAGCGAAAACAATAGACTAGAAACAATGCTCTGGGAGCTCTATCGAAAAGAGGGGGAAGACCTGTTAGAAGCAAAATGCAGGTTCTTCTACGGGCTATCGCCAGCAACAGGCGGCTTGAGGGCTCTGCAGCTCGGCTGCGCGCAGCTCCTCAAAGAATTCGATTCATTATGCTCCGAGCACAACCTTCGCTACTGGATCGCCTTTGGCACTCTGTTAGGCGCAGTACGCCATAGGGGCTTCATCCCATGGGATGACGACAGCGATCTCGGCATGATGCGCTCCGACATCATAAAGCTGATTGAGCTCATGCAAAACGACGACAGATACAGGGTTTCAATAATTTACGATGCATGGAACTTCTGCAAACAAGTGCGATTCATGTACTCGGATACCAAGAACCCCTGTTTCCTTGATCTCTTTATTTTCGAAGAGACCTCCAACCCAACCGAAGACACTTTTGATTCCCTTAACCAGCTACGAAATGAAATGATCGAGGAGCTCAAAACGGCATCTTTCTTCCCTGAGTGGAAAGAGAAGGAATTCATCGATCCCTCAAACCCAATTTCCAGCCAAGTCGAAACGGTCTTTCAGAGCTATAGAGCAAAAGCTATTGAAAAGGATCTCATCAGCGACAAAATCGACGAACAAGGGATGGTGTGGGGAATCGAAAACCTCAACGATCTAAATAGTTATCGCTGGATCTGCAACAAGGACAATGTGTTCCCTCAACGTACATTGGCATTCGAAGGCGTAGCGTGCAAAGCGCCTTCCAACATCGACAAATTCCTTACCGAAGTGTATGGGGATATCTATCGACTACCTCGAGACATGGGGACCCATTGCCCCCATGTCTCCCAAGAACAAATTGCCGCGCTAAACCAATCCGCCGACGAGCGCAACTAACGAAGCATTCGCCGCAGCTTCCCAAGCAAACGCCTTGGGAAGCTGCCCGGAGGCAACATTTCATCCTTCAAAGAAAACTCTGGCTTCTCGGTTAAAGCAAGCAACAGAGATTCATAAGCCCTTGATTGTCTTGCCTCCGACCAAAACGGGAAGCTATACAAAGCAGCTGCATCGAACAGCGGCAAGCAACCTGGAGAATAGCTCAAAACCACACAAGGGTGAACGTTTTTCCATTCGGATGCCTGTTCATCGGGAACCCACGTAGCGACCTCGGAAGCATCGAGCACCGGGTACGCAGCTGAATAATCCAGAGGCTTGAATCCAAGGCGCATCATCAAAGCGCTGCGAATAGCAACCACCTCTATAGGCAGCCAAAAAGGCTCTTTTGAATACCCACGCTCTTTCTTTAGAAGAGCATGATCGGCTCGAGCTTTCGACATCAAAGCCGCAGCATCACACTGAAGCGACTCGCATAGGAGTTTATATTCGGCAAAAAGCTCGTCAGGTTCAAAACAGCGAGGCATTGCAGCCATCACCGCCGAATCAAGCGCCGCATTCCCATCGATAAAATCAAGGTATGCAGCATTTAACTTCTTATTGAACGGCCTGTTAAGTTCGGTATTCAGAAAGACACCGTTAAGGGCCCTCTTGGAGGAAAGGTCGCTGACCTGGATAACCTTGGCTGGATCATCAAGAAACAGTGCACACCCCTCCAGCCAGATGATTGGATCGGCTGAATCTTTTTCGCTCCTAACAGTCGCAGGGACCAAAAGGGGCAACAGTACTTGAACATCAAACTTACCAATGCCATTCGGAAAACCGCCCAGCTCTACGCAATCGACGACAGCATCATTAATTTCCAGATTCGAGGGAACGGCACCTAGCAAGCGACTAAACTCTTCGAACTTAAATCCAGGATCCCTGATCAAAGTAAGAGAGTACCTACGCCCAGAATCAAGATGACGCACCATACTTGAAACAGAAACAGCCAATTCAGCGGCAGAGCCATCAATATACTGCCAGAAAATGTTAACGGCATTCCGCTTTGCTTCAAGGAAAGCAGGTTTAGGGGTTTCGTCAAAGAAAACCAATGGGATTTCGTTTACCGATACCCCCTCTTTGCTCACATGCGCAACAAAAACGCTGTATAGCACTTCACCGAGGTAGCCACAAATACGTTTTTGCGTGGCGGTAAGCCCTTCGTATGAAAACTCTGAATCGAATTTGCCCAGGATAGAAAACTCAAATTCGCACAGTCGATCAAATAACTGTCTCTTCATAATGAAACAGTTGTACCCAAGATACTTGTCGCCGTCGAGATACGAGACGAGCTCATCGCGATAATCGGGCTGAAGCTCTTCGCAAATCGAAATAAGTCGGTCAAATGCCTCGTCTTTAACCAGACCATACGCAACCATATGCTCCCTGATGGTTTTTTTGGGACCATCAGGAGTGGGGACACCCTTTACCGACCAATACGGAGCACGTACCAAATCATATGGCTCAACATTTTTTCTGATTGTGAGCTCATCGGCAATCATGTAGTCATTGATCGAGTAGGGCGACAGGCACTCGTCTTCTATCTGGGCATGATCATTCGCTTTGTGATTTTTGTCATCAAAGCAAAAATAACGTCGATAGTGGCACTGCCCGACATAGTCGGCATTCAGGTTTTTCCATGCCCAATACTGACCGCTCATTTCGCAGAAAGTGAAATTCCTGGAGGAAATATTCTCACCTTCGTCGTCGCGCTGACAGCCTTCTATGGTTGCTTTCCCCAAAGAGCCCACATGAACAGGAATAAACATATCGTTCTTGGGGGTGCATACCGGCTTATGGCAAGACACTAATATTTTAATATCAGGCTGCTCTGACAACTGATTCCCTTCCAATTAAGCTTTCAGCCTAAACTGGTCCCGATGCTGCGCATGGTATTCAATCATCGACTTGGTCTGAGCGCCACC
>UMLR01098516.1_pt1 | contig 13659 bp, 10 predicted proteins | sample 1966741 | NCBI WGS metagenome assembly UMLR01 (sample SAMEA4836207, study PRJEB28245) | human gut metagenome | biome: gut microbiome; material: fecal sample | place: Denmark | collected 2008 | reverse complement strand
TTTGTGTGAATAGGTTTTATTATAAATGTGTGGCCGTTTTCAAGCTTGAATGTTGTAAAATCCGCACAAAACACCATATTGATATTTAAAAATAAAACAACTAAAGTAAAAATTACCCTCTTCATATATATCTCTCCAATTACTTTTATCATTTTATTATATTTTATCACAACATTTATAAAGAGAAAGATTCCTCTTTATTATATATTCTTGTGGCTAATGATTTTTCTCCTAAAACTTTTTAAAGTCACGATATGAGGATTTTTATTTTATTAAATTTATTCATTATTTTATTTCTATCGAACGCAAAAGTTGCAAACGCGTATCAAGTGACAACTTTTCAACCGGCAATGGGTTATCAAAACAACAATAACACAAATGGTTTTTATAATATTCAAAACAATGTTAATAATGATTATCCCAAGCTTACAATAATTGAAAATACGTTGTTTAATACAAATTATCAACAAGAAACAGTTTATAATCGTTTAAATCGAATTGAAAAAAAACTTTTCAGAAAAACATTTGAAAATATGGATCTTGCTTCGCGCGTTGACAATGTAATTGGCAATATGGAAAACGGAAATTTTTATGGAAATATTTCGTCTTCTCAATTGAGCAAAATGGAATTGTTGTGTTTCAGAACAGTATACAAAAAAGATCCGCCAGAAGTGCGCATTCAAAGGCTTGAAACTAATATCTTTGGGACAATACAAAGCGGAAACTTGAACAGTCGTTTTAACAATTTGGAAATGGCACTAAACAATCAACAACAGCAACAGCAAAACTATAATATCCAATACAGCCAAAACAACTATTACCAAAACGATTGCGGCATGAACTATAATAGAAATTATCACCAAGGATTGGCAAGTAATTTTAGAAACATAATAGGCAATATGTTTAATCCCATGCGAATGACAGGATTTACCCCACCTGTTTATAACCCTTTTAACTACTATGATGCAAATTACGGTTCTCAAAGATATATGCAAGGAACAGGTTTTAGAGGGTTTCAAAATAAAAACTATGGATCAGGTTCCGGGGTTAAAGTATTTTATTAAAATTTAGATTAAAATAAGTATGCAAAAATAAACTTTTTTCATTTATAATAAAATAAGAAATAATTATGGAATTAAAAAAGCATGGAAAAAGTTTTAAATGAATTGTTGTTAAATGCACAAAATGATATAAACAAAGCAAATGAATTGTCAGAAATCGACGAAATACGAATTCGCTATTTAAGCCGCAATTCTGAATTAACAAACATAAAGAAGAATTTGAAAAATTTAACAAATGAAGAAAAAAGAATCATCGGTCCTTTAGCCAATAAAGTGTCAAATACAATTGAAGTTGAATTAAAAACAAAGCATGACCAGTTGTATACAAGGGATTTAAATAAGAAACTTGAGGAAGAATATATAGATATCACCTTGCCTGGAACAGGGCGCAATTTTGGCAAGTTGCATCCATTGACACAAACAATAGATGAAATAACATCAATATTTGAAAAGATGGGCTACAGTTTGGTAAAAACAGAGGATTCCCCCGAAGTTGAAACAGAATATTTTAACTTTGACATGCTAAACGTTCCAAAAGACCATCCTGCAAGAGATATGCAAGACACATTTTATACAAATGTCGGGAAAAACGTAGTTTTAAGAAGTCAAACTTCAAATTCTCAAATACGGGCAATGATGAACAAACGTCCTCCAATAAAAATTATTTCTCCGGGAAGAGTCTATCGCTCAGAAGCAGTAAGTGCAAGAAAAAACAATCTCTTTCATCAAATAGAAGGTCTTTTGATTGATAAGAATATAACATTTGGAGATTTAAAAGGAACTTTAAACGAATTTATTAGATTGTATTTTGGTGGCAATCGAAAAACACGTTTCAGAAATAGCTTTTTCCCTTTCACAGAACCATCAGCCGAAGTCGATGTAGAATGTATAATGTGTCATGGCAAAGGCTGTCGCGTATGCTCAGGTTTGGGCTGGCTTGAAGTTCTAGGAGCCGGCATGGTCGACCCAAATGTTCTTATAAATATGAATATTGATCCAAATGAATATTCAGGTTTTGCATTTGGAATGGGCGTTGAACGTTTGGCTATGCTGAAATGGGCCATTGATGATATCCGTTTATTCTACAACAACGATATTCGTTTCTTAAAACAATTTTAAAGTTTTTATTGAACAAAAAATAATGTCATGATATTATTATTGTGTCAAGCCTCGGTAGCTCAGTTGGATAGAGCAACCGCCTTCTAAGCGGTGGGTCATACGGGCACAAAAATCGAAAATTTGACAATTAAATAAATATAAACTATGCGTCCGTAGCTCAGCTGGATAGAGCATCTGCCTTCTAAGCAGAGGGTCGCGCGTTCGAATCGCGCCGGGCGTATTTTTTGTGCCAAAAATTCAAAAAGTCGCAAAAAAGTTGCAAAAATCTTTTTAATATGCACTATAATAATATTGTTATGCCAACTAGGGAGTATGTGTTAATGGGTAAACCTACAATATTTTTTAGCCATTCAAGTAAAGATAAAGAAGTAATTATCCCAATTAAGAATAAAATAGAAAAAATCACTTCTAAATCTATTGATATATTTATGTCAAGTGATGGACAAAGTATTCCTTTAGGAAGAAATTGGGTTCATAAAATTGAAGAAGGACTAGACAAAGCGGAGATTATGTTTGTTTTTGTTACTCCTACATCAATTAATTCTTCTTGGATTTATTTTGAAGCAGGTTTCGCTTATGCAAAAAAAATCAAAGTAATTCCTGTTGGCCTAGGAATAAATATAGGACATTTAAAACCACCATTAAATTTACTCCAAGGATTTGACATCAATTCTCATGACAGTTTAAATAACTTTATTTCGACAATAAATGACAAATTTAATTTAGAATTTAAAGAATGCTTTATTGAAGAAGATTATAACGACCTTATTAAAAATTTGCTCGGGTTACCTAATGTTTTTAATATTCATAATATGTTTTCCTTCGCAAATTATACAATCGATGCTGAAGTACATGAAATTTTTGGAGAAGTAAAAAAATACAACATTGAAAAATACTACGCAGATATTAAGAATTTTTTAGATTCAAAGAAAATCAGTTATTCTATTAATGAACCTCGGTTTTCAATGAGCGAGATTTCAAAAACAATCCTAGTAAATGGTATCAGAATTGACATACATGGACATGAACGAAAACCAGACGACAAAACCATTGGTGTTAATAATTATTTTATGTCAATAACAGTGTCAACATTGAATTTTGTTGAATCATTTGAATTATTAAAAGAAATAATTTCTGTATCAGATTTTGGAAAAGATGATATGTGGTTACATTTATATTTCAATAATAATTATACAAGCCTAAGAAGTAATATTGAAATATCATCTCTACTGACACAGTATAAAGACAAATTCTCATGCAGAAAAGATAGTATTAACTTATATGATTATACAAACGGCTTGTCTTTTGGTATCATTGATGTTAATAAATTTGATTCTAAGAAACCTAGTAACTATGTTTTAGCAATTGCATTTGACGTCTCTAAAACTGATATTAGTGATGTTAAAGACTTGATTTTGGAGTTACAAAATTGTGGACTAATATATAAAAATTCCAAATGATAATTGGCTAAATATTTATGTACCAAACATTCTAACATTTGTTTCTTCTATTCCGGAGTCCCTATCCTCATAAAGATTTTCAAGTAAAGAATCACCAAGTTGAGCTGATTCAGGCATTAAGTGTACATAAGTATCAAGAGTAACTTTGTTTGTTGAATGGCCTAATTGCTTTGAAATATAAGGCAATGGTACCTGTTGAATAATAAGTGTACTTGCATAAGTATGTCTTAAATCATGAAATCTTATACTATCAATACCAGCAAGAGCTAAAGCAGGCTTAAATCTTCTTTTCATCATATTTTGTGAATCCATATAATTCCCGTTTGCGTTAGGAAACACAAGATTCAACTCGCTTTTAGGACAGGCCATTTTCCATTCTTTTAAAAACTTTGTAACAGTTAAAGAGATTTTAACTTTTCTGTCTTTACCTGTTTTTGTTGAGCCTAAAACACCATGGGTGTAGCTTTTATTAACAACGATATAACCCTCAACAAAATTAACACAATCCCAAGTGAGAGCAAATAATTCACCCTCTCTTAGACCTGTATTAACTGCGATATAAAGCAATGGATAAAAATCAGGATAATGCTTTTTAGTGACTGCTAATAATTTATTTGTTTCCTTAATTGTTAAAGGTCGCATAAGGGTATTATTCTTAACTTTTAAACATTTGATTCGATTGACAGGGTTTTGATAAATGACACCTGAGTCAATCATATAATTAAAAACTGCGCCAATAGTCTTTTTAAAATGATTTATGGTTGAATTCGCAAGACCTGTTTTTGTCATATCTTTAATAAAATTTTGTATGTGCAATGGCCTAATTTCTAACAATTTCAAGTCGCCCAAGTATTCATAAATGTGATGTTTAAGATAACCTTCATAACCAACCCAAGTTGATTTTTTGCAATAAATTTTGGCATAGTTATCAAGATATAATTCAGCAGCTTCTCTAAAAGTCAGCTTGTCATTTGCGACAAATAAACCTTTGTTGAGTTCGTCTATCATCTTTGCTTGGGCTTTTTCTGCTTCGACTTTGGTTGCAAAACCGCCTTTGGTCTTGCGCTTTCCTGTCAGGTCTTTGTAGTCAAATTCCCATTTATTCTTTTGTTTGTTTTTTCTTACTGCTGGCATAATTATCACCTATTATTAATTTAACGTGTTATTGAGCTTTTGTAAGCCCTATTGCATACTTTTGCAAACTTGGATTTTTAAAATACCCCCTGGCACCGCGAGCACCGTGCCGGCATAGTGCCGGCAGTGCTTCTGGTAATAAGATATTATTCTGTGTTTACTGTGTTATTATTTATAAATTCTTTGAGGTAGTCATTAGAAAATAACACTCTTGAGCCTATTTTGGCGTGTTTAATCTTCTTTTGATGTACCCACCGGTAAAGCGTGCTTGTAGAAATATGTAAATAACTAGCCGCTTCTGGAACATTTAAGAGAGCATTATTCATCTTTACCCCCTTTATCATCAAGAGAAGTTTTTGTCAGATTTTGAACCTTTTCCATACTATTATCAAAAATGCTGTCATTAGTTTGTGGCAATTCAAAATCTTTATCCATAAGCTCGATTTTGTAAGATTTTTTGTTTTCACGTTCCTTGTAAACTGTTATCTTTACATCACTTGTAATATTGCTTTTAATATTAGCAATTCTACGTGTAAGCGATTTTACACTTTTGTATTTTGTCCTAAATTCAGGGATATCAAAATTATCCTCGTTTGCAATTTGCAGAAGGTTTTTATGCAATTCAAATCCGGACATTTTATGCGGTTGAATTTGATTTTTTGCAAAGATTTTGAGCACATATACAAGACTATCTTCTTCAACAGCAAAGGCTTTTTGTGATTCAATTACTTTGTCCAAAATGCTTTCAAATTCTTCTTTCTTACCTAATGAATCGTATATTCTCAAGCCAAATACAGCAAAATCAGCTATTCTGAATCTTGTTTTATACTTTTTCCCCTTCGTTGTCTCAATAGCTTTTAGGACTTTTTGAAGTTCAAGCATTATATATGACATGATTTCATTACGATTATCCACTACACCATCTATAAAATCTTGTTCAGGTCCATATTCACCATCCCCCATTCTCAAAAGTGGAATACAAATAAGTCTATCAGCAACGTCATCACGCGTAAACTGTGGCGTTCTTGATGTTAATCCCAAAAAAGTTTTAGTTACAAATTTTACGCTTTCATTATCTGTATAAAGCCTTCTTTTTTCTACAGTCTGCCCTGTTGCAACTAATGCAAGTTTATCATTAAGCCAAGATTTACCCGAATCAACATTATCAAATACAACCAAATGATTATTTGTAACTAGTGTATCAAAATCTTCCGGCTTACCAGGTAGTGAATTAACGTCATATTGTGAGCCAAATAACAGAATTCCCAAACGCCGTAGAACAGATGTTTTGCGACTACCTTTTTCACCAATAGTAGCGAGTAAAACTTTTGAAGGCATTATTGAGTGGAAAAATGTACCTAAAAACCATATAAACAAAAGAGTCTTATACTCTTGCGACGTTAAGTTCCCGGCATCTATATCAACTACTAATGAATCTGCAATGTATTCTTTAAAATAGTCCCTAGTATTATCTATTTTAACGAATTCAAATGGCTCATAGTCATCTTTATAATTAAACATAATACCTTCATCGCCATTTTCTAATTCTTCAATATTGTCAGGTGTGATTTTATAAACCACAATATCATTATTAGAAATGTATAAAACGTTATTTTTCCTGTCATAGTGGCAAAAATTATGTGTTTCAATTCGGGCGCCGTTATCAAAAGCATATGTGGATAATTCGTTTACAACATAGTTGTAATAATCCTTTGCAGCATTGACGCCCATTCGATTTAGCAACCTTTTAAAGCGTTCATTAGAAGCCAATATAGGTATTATACTTTTATCGTCATCAATAAAAATATATGAAAAGTTTTTATCCTTAAAAAATTTACCACGCAACAACAACTCTTTTATTATTGTTAGGGCAACAAGCTGGCACTTATCCAAATTAACAATATTGCTATTTTTCATAAGGTTTATAACTTCCGTTTTTATGCCGCTTAATTCCCTGCGATAAGGCTTTGCACTTTTTAATACGTTTAAAACTTCATCTGTCCGCTTGTTTTTTTCTTTGATAGAGTTTATAAAAGCGTCCATATCTTTGATACTGCCAGGTGTTGTTATACCATAGACAGTTCCTTTTTCTTTTGCTTTTTCTAACACTTTTCTGCCGGCTTCATCGTTATCATGAATAATTAAGGCATTTCCTTTTGCAATAGTAAGTGCTGTATCAATATCACCGGTTGCACCGCCCAAAGCACAAGAGTCAAAAAATAATCCATTCTCACTGCACCAAGTTGCAAATGTAAGCTGGTCGAATTCACCTTCCAAAATACAGAATTTATTCTGCAGCTTTTTAGGTATGGCGTCTTTTTTCATATTCTTAAAGATATTCTTATTAAAGACTCCCGTTTTATCCTGAATTTTTGTCAAGATTTTGAAATCTCTTGAATATGGTTTACGTGCTTTTATTTGTGTAAATGCGTTGTTTTTATCACGGTAGAATGTCAAAAACCAATCATGGCTATTGTTTAAGTTACTTTGAAAATTACTTATAAAAGTAGATAAAGCTTTTAGCTCTTTTTCATATTTTTCTTTTTGTTCCGGGTCTGTTTCTTTATCGATTTTTTCTTTTATTTCTGCGATTAAATCTTCATTTTCTTTTTCTACATTGTAATCAGCTGGCACCATTCCTACATCAGACATTTTTAAAATTTCATAAGGAATTTTTCTTGTATCTTTCGCATAGATATAAGGTTGATGAAAATTCCCCTGATTAGTAAATGAGAAAAAGTAATTATGACTTGCTTCAAAGAATCTGCCTAAAATTACATTTAGGTAATTTGTACCATAGTTGATTTTATTAAGGTTTAAATGCAATCCACAACTCGGGTGAAAACATTTTCCTTGTTTTAAATCATCACCATACAAATTAAAAGTTTTATGCCCGCATACCGGACATTCCTGTTTCTTTGTGTTCATCGCAATACTTTTGTTATAAATCTTTTCTGTGTATTCGTTTAAATTTTTATACATGATTTTCAATTCCTTTCTTTGTTTCGATAGTTTCTTTCATAATTTTTTCAACGCTTAATTCAAATCCACATTCAGTATTTGTGCACTTAAATTCATCAAGATTTGACAGATTTGAGACAATACTTTTTTGTCCACAACGAGGGCAATGTATTTCTACATCCGAACAAGCCTTAAATGCTAAAGGATTTTTCTTCATTGCCTTGACCAAATTTTGCATTGAATACAAGTATTTCACATGTGACTCAAAAAATTTTTCCATTTGCTTCTTTGCTTTTGCTTCCACTTTTTCCTCCTTTTTCTTCACTGCTACTGCTTTTGTGTATTGGGTTTCACAATACTCCTTTGAATTTTGATAAGTCATAATGACTCCTTTCTTCCCATAAGGGACTTAACTAATACATCTGTGAAGTAAGTATTATTTACTTGACACTTATAAGAATAAAGGGTATTATGAACTTATTTAATTCATAATTGAGGCAAGTGAAAATGAAATATGAAATTTTAGGGAAAAGGTTTTGTAAATGGTATAAGGAAGAATATGAAAGAGTTTGGGATGAATGGTACGGAGAAAGCGTGCCGGATTCACTATTGAAGGAATTAAATATAACTAAAGATGCATATTATAAAACATATATTTATCCATATTTAAGGCTTAAAAAAGAGCATTTAAAAATCACTCTTGATATTTTGGCATGCAGATTGAAAGATATTTTGACACCGCAGCCATCACCATTCTGCCTATCATATAAACTAATAATAAGCCCTAAAATAAATGCTTTAGAGTGGCTTTTAGTACATATAGCAGATTTAAAATATTTTGAGTTTGATGATTTTGTTAAAAGTAAATATGAAAAACCTTATAAGCAATGTATAGTTTGTGGGAAACCTGATTATTATGAAATTGAAACTTTAATGGGGAAAAAACAGAAACAATATTTTTCACACAAGAAAAAATACTGCCATACTGCTGATTGTGTTGAAGATGACCCAAATCCGCAAGAACATGCAAAGGGATGTCATTATAAAGAATGGGCTTATACTAAAAAATCAATGAATCAAAGACTTTCAAGACTATTAAAGAGAATCCAAAAATATAAAAATAAAAAAACAAATGATGTAAATATTCAAGATAAAACCAATGCAAAAATTGAAGAAACTGAAAAAGAATTTTATAAAACATTTGAGGATTTTTATTTAGAGCAATATAAGAAGAATTGCAAAATTTTCTATACGATTCGTACTTGTGAAGAAGATGAAGTTTTTGATATACGCGAGTTTTAAAATAAACTTTTATAAAACAAATTAACCTTATTAACCATACTAACCGGTTACTTTGGTTAGTATGGTTAGTTTAAAACAAAAAAGTTATTTACAAAAAATTTATTATCATGCCTGCAATATACCAACCACAAGCAAAAACTTTTTAATAAGTACATTAAATAATCGGTCTCTTTGTTTATATTCAATAGAATCAACAAGTTTTAAGGGGACGCCGTATAAAATATGAAGTGGTTTTGAAAGCGTAGAAAGGTAAATAACACTTATAAAAATTTAATCGCTTATATATATTAACGTATAACTAGCTGATTCTTTGGTTCACGGTGTCCCCTAAAACAATATGTCCATATCTGACACATAGTTTGTGTATAATAAAAATATGGACAACAAGCTAAAAGATTTTATTAATAGAGAAGATTGTTATTTTATCCACTATGCGAGTAATGGATTTTATAGTGGGTCAAGTCTTGCTCCTAAAATTTCTTGCATTGTAATTTATAATCTCAAAAGTGACAAGGGTTATAGATTCAATATTGCAGACCATTTAGAAGGTAATTCAAAAGAACAGGCAGAAAGATTAACTCTTGAAAATTTTAAGTTAGTTTTTACCAAAATTCCTAATGTAAGTTTTATTCATTGGAATATGACCGCAGAAGGTTTTGGATTTAAAGCAATTCAAGCAAGAGCAAAAGAATTGGGTGTAGATATACCCATGCCGGACAATGAGCATTTATTTGACTTATCTTCTTATGTTGCATATATCGCAGAAAAGAAATTGTCTATAAAACAAATCCTTTGGTTTAATTCTCTTTTGATAGGTGATGATTATTTAGACGGAAAAACCGAAGCAGAATATTTTGACAAAGGTTTATTTGATAGGATTTATTATTCTGTTGATTTAAAGGTTCGAGGATTCGCTGATGTTGTTAAATTGATACAAGAAAATAAACTAAAAATAGAAGCTCCTTATCAATATAATGACGGTTTAACAAAGGAGGAAAGGCGACAACAGGCTTTGAAACTTGCTGAAACAAGAGAAAAGATGATAAATGATATTTATGAGCATAATAGAAAAGTTCAAGCCCATAATGAAAGAGTAATAGAACAAATGGAAGATATTGAACCAGAATACGAAGAAGAACATCGTTTTTTATTCTTTGACTTCGACCACCCGTTAATTTCAATGTTTGCTAATTGGTTTTTAAATCGGAAATAATGCTATTTTTATGTTAATATTTATACAAGCAATAAAAAACCATAAGGAATTGTGAATGGCAGAAAATATTACAGAAATTGAACAAGTAGAAAATCAAAATTCTAATAATACTGAAAACACCGTTGTTGATGAAACAAATGTACAATCAGATAATGTCATTACTAATAAAATAATTAAATGGAAAGAAAAATTAATAGACTTAACAAGAAGAAATCGTTTATTAAATTTTAAATCTCCTAAAAATGCGTCAATAAAAATAATTGATGAAATTCCTACTGAATTATTTAGAATACTTGTGGCAAATTCAAAACAAATGAAATTTCTGCCTATAAAAGATAATACAGAAGATACTCCTGAAGAACAAAGATTATCAAGAGAAGCTTTAAATGAAGGAATAGAATTTAAAGCTCAAGAATTCGAAAAATATGAAAGAGAAGCTCTTGCAAGTAAACATGTTGATAACTATTTACAAACAAATTTGCCTGAGAAGGATTTAACACGAACTTTAAGAAAAATCAGTACAGCTGCAAAAACAGCTATGGACGATTTAGGCTATAATACTTTATTTCTGACTCTTGGTTCTGTTGTATGGTATGAAAGCGATTATTCAGATGTTAAATATGAATCCCCGCTTATACTGTTACCAATAAGACTTGTAAGAGCAAACATGAATGATGCGTTTAGAGCTGAATACAACGATGATGATATTATTTTAAATCCTGCACTTGTTTTACAGTTAAAAAAAGAATTTCATATAAGTTTAGATGATTTAGTAACTAATGAAATTGACGATACAAATATATTAAAAATTTTTGAAACAGTACAAGAAAGAATTAGTATCAAAAAACGCTGGAAACTTTATAATAATTCTTATATAGGTCTTTTCTCTTTTGCTAAATTTGTAATGTATAAAGACTTAGAAGAACATACAGATATAGTTAAAAAGAGTTCTCTGGTTAAGAGTATTTGTGGCTTTGGGGAATGGCAAGAAACTAATATTGAAAAAGTTTGTCCTGTTAAAGAATTAGATAAAAACTTTTTGCCAAAAGATAATTTTTCAATATTAGACGCTGATTCATCACAACAACAAGCTATAGCATTTGTAAAAGAAAATAATAATTTAGTTATACAGGGACCACCCGGAACAGGAAAAAGTCAAACTATAGCCAATATAATTGCAGAATTATTATCACAAGGTAAAAAAGTTTTATTTGTAAGCCAAAAAATTGCAGCATTAGAAGTTGTACAAAATCGTTTAGAAGCGAATGGATTAGCTCCTTATTGTCTAGAATTGCATAGTAATAAAACAAATCGCAGAACTGTCTTACAAAACCTTGTTAATTCATTAGCTGAACCAGAAATATCAAATCATACCGGCACAAGCTTAGATATATTACAGCAAAAGAAAATTGAATTAAATGAATACGTTAAAGCAGTTCATCATCCTATAGGAAATCTTAATATTTCACCATTTGACGCAATAGGAATTGTTTGTAGTTCGGATATACCAGATTTAGAATATATATTTGACGATTATGAAAAGTGGGATAGAGCAACATTAGAATATAAAAAAGGAATTTTTACCACATTAAAAAATATAGTTGAAATTTTAGGGAATCCGAAACAGTATTCATGGTATGGCTCACACATCAAAAATTTAGATTCTGACTATCAAAATAAAATAATTGTAAGAGAAAAATTAAAAAATATTTCAGAATCATTAAAATTTTTAAAAGTTAGTTATAGTAATCTATGTAAAAACATTTGCATAAGGGAGCCAAATATATTTAAAGACATAGAACAAGTTTGAGAAATTGCAAATATTGTTTTAAATATTCCACACAATACATTTAAAAACGTATCTTTTGCAGATGAAAAATTATCTAATGATATTAATAAAATCTGTGAGTGCATAAAGCAATTTAATATTTATAACAATAGAGTAAAGAATAATTATAGTTTAGGGATTTTAAATGAAGATTTAGAATTTCAAATAGAATTATTTAGCAACTTTTCAAAGGGATTTTTTAGTAAATTTTCTATTGATTACTTAAAACGAAAAGGACATATTAAAAAATTCTTTATTAATGGTTATAAAGCTTCTGCATTGCAAATATACGAAGACTTAAGAAATCTAAAGGAATTAAAGCATTGGATTGCAGAAATCAACAATAGTAATGATATTGCAGAAAATATTTTTAATGAATTATGGAATAAAGAACAATCCAGTGAAGACAGTATAAATCAATCAAGTCAAAGCATAATTAAATTAAAAAAATTACTTAATAGTAATATTTTTACTACTGATATAATTACCAAGTTCAAAGAGCAGGGTATAAATAAAAATGAAATAAGTAATTTGTGTGCAGAAATAAATGATTTACACAATAAAATTATATCTACATTTGAAGAACTTTCAAAATTAATTATTCTTGATATAAAAGAAGCATTTAATGCTGAATATGAATCAATAGGTATAAAAGCTTTTGAACATAAAATAAATTCAATGTTGTCTGACATTGAAGATTTGACACTTTGGAATCAATATTTAAATGCTATTGATAATATAGAAAAAGAAAATTTAACCGGATTTTATAATAAATTTTTAAATAGCAATATTGATTTTAATAAAATTGACAAAGCCTTTGAAGTACAATTCTTGCGAATATGGTTGAATTGCTATGTATATGCAAAAAGTAATGTTTTAAGAGAGTTCAATACGGCTCAACATAATAATTTAATTAAACAATTCAAAGAGTTAGATACAAACTTAATCAAATCTGCAAAATTACGTTTATGTCAAATATTACATGACAATATGATTAATGGCAAAAACAACTTCCCTAAAGAATTAGCAGATTTGGAACATGAATCAAAATTACAACGTTTGCGTAAATCATTAAGACAAATAATAAATATGATTCCAAATTTATTATTATCAATTAAACCTTGTTTGATGATGAGCCCATTAACAGTATCTCAATTATTAGACCCTGCACAATTTAATTTTGATTATATCATTTTTGACGAAGCTTCTCAACTAACTACAGAGGATTGTATAGGCTCAATGATAAGGGGAAAAAGACTTATTGTTGCCGGTGATGAACAGCAATTACCTCCTACTTCATTCTTTAAATCGGTTACAGAACCTTCGGAAGATGATTATAGTGATGATGATGAAAAAGAAGATTTAGAAAGCATTTTAGTAGAATGTCAAACATCTAGTTTCCCTAAATGTATGTTGAAATGGCATTATAGAAGCAAAGACGAACATTTAATCGCCTTTTCAAATAAGCATTTATATAGGGAATTATACACTTTTCCAAGTAGCGTAGAAGTATCAGATATTACGGGTATTAAATGGCATTATTACGAAAATACCGAACACAATGAGAAAAATGCTCTACAG
>UMLR01063758.1_pt1 | contig 13715 bp, 13 predicted proteins | sample 1966741 | NCBI WGS metagenome assembly UMLR01 (sample SAMEA4836207, study PRJEB28245) | human gut metagenome | biome: gut microbiome; material: fecal sample | place: Denmark | collected 2008 | reverse complement strand
CGTAGATGATGATGATAGTGACTAAAATTATAAGAAAAGAGTCTTAGGTTTTACCTAAGGCTCTTTTCTTATACCATATCTTGGTTGACTAAATTTTGCGAGTATGGTATAATACACATATACTTAGTTAATTCGTATAAGAAGATATCAGGAAAAGGGGAAAACAAAAAATGTTAAATCAAAACAATATCGATGTTTCAGACGTAGAATTGGGGGAATTATCTCTCAAATCAGTTTTAACAAAATGGACGATATATATTGTGTCGAGAATGAGATACTGCCTATATAAATACAGCATTAAGACGGATATTGATGCAGGGGATATAGTTGCAGTGAAAATGGCTTTTCAAGAGTTAAACACTGAAATTAAATACATAGAGCCTGTTCTGGAAGATATGGTAGCAAGAAATATTTTTGGCATGCAAGGGATAATAGAGGCAGTATGCGGGGAAGAAAGCAATTGTGTCCAGGTGTCCAGAGATTATTTTGATCGGCTTGAAAATATAGACCAATGGGATAAGCAAGATATGTGGAATAAAGACATTTCAGAGTTGCCGAAAAAATGGACGGATTCCGAAAAATTCTTGTAAAAGGGGACAGAAGAGTTTGGATAATATTTTTGAATATGAAGATAATGGTGGAGAGCTTACGATTATCAGATTAAAACAAGGCGTAAAAGCCACATCAATCATAATACCTGAAAAAATAGACGGGAAGACTGTATCATACATAGGCAATTTTGCTTTTAGTGGCAGTAATATCAAAAAAGTGACAATCAGTGAAAATATAAAAAGAGTAGGGAAAGAAGCCTTTTCTGGATGCAACCAACTTTTCTCGGCAATTTGGAAAGCAAAATGTGAAATTCCTGAGGAGTGTTTTAGTTATTGTTCAAAATTATCAAGATTTAGTTTTGCTAATGCCGAGGCAATTGGCAAAAAAGCTTTTGCTAAAAGTGGATTAAGATCAATTACTCTACCTAAAAACATAAAAAAAGTTGAAACTTGCGCTTTTGGTGGCTGTGAAAACCTTGAAAAGGTTGTTTGGCGTGCACAAGCAAATATAATTCCTTCTAGTTGTTTTTCTCGCTGTTCAAAACTCAGTATATTTGATTGTGAAAACTTAGAATCAATTGGTGCTCACGCTTTTAAAGAATGTAATCTCATAGTTGTTCATTTACCACAAAACACAAAAAGAGTGGAAATCGGAGCGTTTCAAAATTGTAAAAGACTTGAGAATATAATTTGGAGTGAAAAAACTTACAAGGTTCCTGAAAATTGCTTTGAAAATTGTATAAAACTTTCCGCTTTCGATTTCTCAAATATCAAGGTCATTAAATCTAATGCGTTCAGGAAAACTGGTTTAAAGAAAATAAAGTTGCCCCCAAATGTTGAAAAGGTCGAATCTTATGCATTTCAATGTTGTTTAAAACTTGAAGAGGTCATCTGGAATGCGCAGTTTGGAGCTATACCGCAAAACTGTTTTCATGCCTGTCATGCTCTTGTAAAGTTTGATTTTTCAAATATTGAGATCATTGAAAAAGATGCGTTTGCATTCAGCGGATTAAAAGAAATAATTTTACCTCAGAACATAAAAAGTATATCACCATTTGCGTTCTATAGTTGTGAAGAACTTCGATCTGTCGTTTGGAACGCAAATTATAATATTATTCCTCCAACTTGCTTTGGAAATTGTATTAGCCTTGAGTCCTTCGACTTTTTAAACATTGAAATAATCGAATCTTGCGCATTTGTTGGAGCTGCTCTGAAAAAAATCAAGCTATCTCAAAGTGTAAAAACTATAAACATCGACGCTTTTGCCGATTGCACAGAGCTTCAATTGGTGGTCTGGGAAGCACAGTGCAATAGTATTCCAGCTGAATGTTTTCTTAATTGTCAGAAACTTTCTGTTTTCAATTTCTTAAATATAAAGGAAATTGGGAGAAGGGCTTTTTATAATAGTGGCATAAAGGCCATATGTTTAGAATCGGAAACTACCGTCGAAACAGAATGTTTTGCTTGCTGCCATAGTTTAGAAAAGGTGCAATGGCTTCCGGACAGTGCAATAAAATCCGCTGTTTTTGAGGACTGCAGCAACCTAAAAGAAGTAATTATATCCGACAAAGTAAATAACATAGCAGTAGATGCTTTCAAAGGCTGTCCCAATGTGGAGTTTACATTTGTCTAGCACTTGACAAAAAAGCACTTGACAAAGCTGGGCGGATGTGATATAATAAACACATAAACCAACATATAAGAGTTCAGAGTGCGTTAAGTACTTTGGACTCTTTTTTGTTACAAAAACAAAAAAAGAGGAGAAAAAATTATGAACATTTTTAAATTCAAAAAAAATAACAACGAAGTTATAATAACTGGCTTGCAAGAAGACGTATCAGATACGTCTATCGTTATACCTGAAACAATTGACGGCTTGCCTGTGGTTGAGATAGGCCCAAGGGCTTTTAAACTTTCTAATATTACCGATATAAAAATCGGTGCAAATATAAGAAAAATAGGTGAAGAAGCCTTTGGCCACTGTAGCAAACTCCATTCCATCACATGGAATGGCACATGTGATGAAATCCCCGATGGGTGTTTCTTTTTTTGCGAAAATTTAAAAACCTTTGACTTTTCGGCCATAAAAAAGGTCGGACGATATGCCTTTAGAGCCAGCGGGCTACAAGAGGCTTGCTTGCCTGAAAATATTGAAGTTGTATCAGAGGGGGCTTTTGACGGATGTAGCGAACTGCATTCCGTTATATGGCATTGCAAATGTAATGTCATTCCTTCCGATTGCTTTTTTAAGTGTTCAAATTTAAAAGCCTTCGATTTTTCGAGCATTAAATCAATAGGCAAAGACGCTTTTAACCAAGGCGGTTTGCAAAGGGTTGATTTACCAGCAACTGTAGAATTCATTTATAAAAGGGCTTTTCACGAATGCAGAAATTTACAATTCGCTACATGGAATTGTAAATGCGATGAAATCCCTGACTCGTGCTTTGCAGTGTGCAGAAAGCTAAAAAGTTTTAACTTTGCAGGCATAAAAAAAATTGGACCACATGCCTTCGAGTTAACCGATTTAGAAAAAATTGATTTACCAGCAACGGTAGAATCAATTTCTGAATGGGCATTTAGCAAATGTAACGGACTACGCTCCGTTACATGGAACTGCAAATGTAATGCAATTCCTACATATGGTTTTTATGGATGTTGGAATTTAAAACAGTTCGATTTTTCAGGTATCGAACGGATCGGCAAACACGCTTTTGAGGAAAGCGGTTTGCAAGAGGTTAATTTACCGGAAAATATAAATGTAGTTTTAGTGGGAGCATTTGAAAAATGTGGAGAACTTCAATCTGTCACATGGTCCCATAAGTGCGAACTAATTCCAGCAAATTGTTTTGCCGACTGTTTGAAATTAACAAAATTTAACTTTGCAAATGCCAAAAGAATTGGGCAATCTGCATTTCGCAATAGCGGACTGCAAGAGGTTCGCTTGCCCAAAAACATAAAAAACATATATGAAGCTGCATTTTACGAATGCAGAAAATTAGAATTTGTCGAATGGAATTGCCAATGGGATGCGATCCCTGATACTTGCTTTGCAAAATGTTCAAGTTTAAAAAAATTCGACCTTTCAAACGTAAGAAAAATTGAAGAGCGTGCTTTTATTTACAGCGGTCTAACCTCTGTGACATTAAGCACAGGAACTGCTGTTGGTCATGGCTGTTTTGCTTGTTGCAACGATTTGGAAAAAATTGAATGGCTTTCAGATGAAAGTATTGAAAAAAATATTTTTGCGGAATGCAAAAATATAAAAGAAATACTTATCTCTGATAAGGTCATGAACATAGCCGTAGGTGCCTTTGCGGCATCTCCTAATGCAGAAATCAGCTTTGTCTAGCACTTGACAAAGCTAGGTGGATGTGTTATAATGATCACATAGCAAACAAATATATAAGAGTTCAGAGTACGTTACGTGCTTTGGACTCTTTTTTTGTTGCAAAACTAAAAAAAGGAGGAAAAAAACAATAATGTTTGAACTTATAAAAGGAAAAGGAACATATGCAGCCCAAAAGTTTTATGCTTATTCAGGAGCCGATCCAGTGGGGGTGATAACATATGAACCCTCAAAAGAGAAACCATATAGTTTCGGAGTTCTCATTGAACACGATCCAATTCTTGATTATGACAGAACTTCTGTTGAATATGAGAACTTTTCAACTTTAACGGCTTGTCGAAAAGCTTTGGAAGACAAGGTAAAGAAAAAAGGGTGCTCATATAAGGCTCCCAAAAAGAAGGAAAGGCATATTTCATGTAAAATGTTGACCAATGGAGAAAATGATGACTTTTATCCAACGCCTTCAAAACTTGCTGGCATTATGTTTGCGGGGATTGATTGGAAAAAGGTAAATACAGTGCTTGAGCCTAGCGCAGGTAAGGGAGATCTGCTTGATAATCTCAAACATTGTCGTCTGATAAGAAATCACAACCGGCTGAATATAGAATGTATAGAAAAGGATCCGACTTTGATAAGTGTGCTACTGGGCAAAGGATATAAGGTCGTTTACAATGATTTTCTGGCATTTCAAACTCAATCAAGTTATGATCTGTTGCTTATGAACCCACCATTTTTTGGAGGCTCTTTTCATTTATTGGAAGCGATAAGATTGCAACAAAACGGCGGGCAGATTTGCTGCCTTTTAAATGCCGAAACAATCAAAAACCCATATTCGGCAGAGCGAAAAGAGCTTTTGAAAAAATTGAAGCAGTATAACGCTTCTATAAAATTTGTTTCTAATGCTTTCACACACGCCGAAAGAGCAACAGATGTTGAGGTTGCCGTGGTGTGGGTAGACATTCCGCATAAAATGGAAAAGTCCAAGATCATAGACGACCTGAAAAAGGCGGAGAGAGAAGAACAAACAGCAAAAGGAGAGCCTACGGCTGTAGCGTCAGGGAATTACATAGAACGTTTTATATCGGAATATAATTTTGAATGCAGTCTATGCAAAAGGTTTGTAGAAGAATACAACGCAATAAAGCCATATATTTTGGATAGATATGACCAACAGCCTTATTCTCATCCAATTATTGAATTAAAGCTAAACGGCAGGGGAGAAACTAATGATATTAATGCATTGATGAACAGCATAAGGTATAAGTATTGGTACAAACTTCTGCATCACGAAGAACTGATATCAAGGTTCACAGAACAAATGAAATCCGACTTTGGCTCAATGATAACCGAGATGAGTGAGTATGATTTCAATGAATACAACATAAAACGAGTCATTGCCAGAATGAACGTAGAGCTCATAGATGGTGTTAAGAATGAAATTGAAAATATATTTGATAAGCTATCAGTTGAACACACCTATTACGATGAGTGCAAAAATAACATTCATTATTATAATGGATGGAAAACAAACAAAGCGCATAAAGTAAACTATAAGTGCATCATTCCCGTATATAACGTCTTTGGTGGATTTTGTGGAAATGCTTTAAGTGAATATGGGGTGCAAGCAGCAATAGGAGATATTGAAAAGGTTTTTAACTACTTAGATGGACATGCCACAGATCTTTCAAATATAATGGGCATTGTGCGTTTTGCTAATATGGCCGGAGTCACAAGAAATATAGAATTCAAATATTTCTATCTAACCATATACAAGAAGGGAACAGCTCATATAAAGTTCAAAGACGAATACAAATATCTTGTAGATGCCCTGAACATATATGTTGGCAAAAAGCGCAGCTGGCTGCCACCTGAGTATGGTAAAAAAACATACAACACTATGGACGAAGAGGAGAAGAGAACCATAGATGAATTCCAGGGAGAAAAAGAATATAGCAAGGTGTGCAAAAATCAGCAGCTATATCTATATGATCCTGATTCAAGCGGTGTGAATATGCTTTGCTTGACAAAAAAATAAAAGAGAGGAAAAAAGAATTGAGCAAGAACATTTTTGAGTATAAAGAATCGTCAGCCGGTGGAATAATAATTACGGGGTTGAAGAGAAACGAGAGGGTATCCCACCTCGAAATACCAGATAATATAGACAGACAACCCGTAACCCATATCGACGCTAATGCTTTTACGGACAATGAAACGATTAAAAGCGTTAATATTGGGAAAAATGTGAGATTTTTGGGCAGCGGTGCTTTTTGGGGATGTACAAATCTCAATAATGTCAGCTATTCGAAACTCACAGATATAGCATTTCGCTGCTTTGCAGAATGCACATCACTTTCGTATTTTGATTTTACAAATGTTGAGACAGTTAATAGCTCTGCATTTGCTGAGAGTGGGTTAAAAAAAGTAATTATCCCTTCCAGCGTGAAAGATGTAAAAACATATGCTTTCAAATGTTGTGAGGAACTTACAATGGTTTTCTGGAGCAACGAACATGACATTCCCTTCAGATGCTTCTTTAATTGTAAGAACCTCAAGACAGTAATTCTATCAGACAAAATAAAAAATATAGAATGTCATGCATTTGATGCATGCCCAAATGCGGAGTTCACATTTGTCTAGCAGTTGACAAAGCTAGGCGGATGTGATATAATAAACGCATAGACAAACAAAAAAGAGTTCAGAGTGCGTTAAGTGCTTTGGACTCTTTTTTTGTTGCACAATCAAAAAGGAGGAAAGGGTTTGAATAGTATTTTTCAGTACGCAGAAAATAACGGCGAAGTTATAATCACCGGCTTGCAAGAAGACGTATCAGATACGTCAATTGTTATACCTGAAACAATTGACGGCATGCCTGTTACAGAAATATATGGTTATGCATTTTGCGAAAGCCCTATTACAGGTATTAAAATAGGGGCAAATATAAGAAAAATAGGGGACGAAGCCTTTTATAGCTGTGAAAAACTAAGCTCTGTCACATGGAACCACAAATGTGATGTGATTCCTGACTTTTGTTTTTTTGGGTGCTTGAATCTAATCAACTTCGATTTTTCGGGTATCGAAAAAATTGGCAAATATGCTTTTGAGAAAAGCGGTTTGCAAAAGGTTTTCTTACCAGAAAATATAAAAATTATTGAAAAGGGAACATTTAGAGAATGTAGCGGACTAAGATCCGTCACATGGAATTGCACATGTGATGTGATTCCTGCCCTTTGTTTTGCTGCGTGCTCGAATTTAACGCAATTTGATCTTTCGGGTATCAAAAAAGTTGGAACAAGTGCTTTTGTGAAGAGCGGTTTAACCTCTGTAACATTAAGCAAAGGAACAGAGGTTTGCAAAAAATGTTTTGCTCATTGTAAGAGCCTAGCAAAGGTCGAATGGCTATCAGCTAGAAACATCGAAGGAGATATTTTCATGGGGTGCGAGGATATAAAAGAAATATGCATCTCTGATAAGGTAAAAAATATTGAATCTAGTGCTTTTGTGTCATCCCCAGATGCGGAAATCACCTTTATCTAGCAGTTGACAAAGGTAGGCGGATGTGATATAATAAACGCATAGACAAACAAAAAAGAGTTCAGAGTGCGTTAAGTGCTTTGGACTCTTTTTTTGTTGTTAAAAGCCAGAAAGGAGGAAAGGATTTGAATAGTATTTTTAAGTACACAGAAAATAACTGTGAAGTTATAATAACAGGCTTGAAAAAAGGCGTATCAGATACGTCTATCGTTATACCTGAAACAATAAACGGTAAGCCTGTGGTTGCGATAGGACCAAAGGCTTTTAAATCTACTTCTATTACAGCCATTAAAATAGGGAAAAATATAAGAAAAATAGAGAAAAATGCCTTTCATAAGTGTGAAAAACTAAGCTCAGTCACATGGAACTGCAAATGCAATGCAATTCCTGCTGATTGTTTTTCTGAATGTTCGAATTTAACCAACTTTGATTTTTCAAACATTAAAAAAATTGGAAGGTATGCATTTTGGGAAAGCGGGCTACAAGAGATTTGCTTGCCCAAAAGCATAGAAATTCTCGAAGAAGGAACATTTAGCGGATGTAGCGAATTACAATCCGTCACATGGAATTGTACATGTGATGTGATTCCTGCCTCTTGTTTTGCTTTCTGCTCTAATTTAACCAACTTTGATTTTTCGGCCATAAAAAAAATTGGAAGATATGCATTTTGGCGAAGTGGACTACAAGAGGTTTGCTTGCCCAAAAATATAGAATGCATTTCAGAGAGGGCTTTTGGCGGATGTAATGAATTACGATCCGTCATATGGAATGGCACATGTGATGTGATTCCTGCCGCTTGTTTTGCTTTCTGTTCGAATTTAACCAACTTTGATTTTTCGAACATTAAAAAAATTGGACAATATTCATTTTGGGGAAGTGGCCTGATCTCTGTTACATTAAGCAAAGGAACAGCAGTTTATCAAAGCTGTTTTGCTTTTTGTGAGAATCTGACAAAGGTCGAATGGCTATCAGCCAGAAGCATTAAAGAAGATATTTTCAAGGAGTGTAAGGATATAAAAGAAATATATATATCTGATAAGGTAAAAAATATTGAAGCTAAAGCCTTTGTGTCATCACCAAATGCGGAAATCAACTTTGTATAACTGTGGTTGACAAAGCTAAGATAGTGTGATACAATAGGTGTATAGACCAACAAAAAAAGAGTTCAGAGTGCGTTAAGTGCTTTGGACTCTTTTTGTACATATTAAGATAGCAGAAAAGACAAAGTGCAACATAATATAAGAATATGTACATACAGCACTCTTTTGCTTGCTGAAATATGATATAATAATATAAAAGAAAAAGAGGAGGAATAATTTTGAAAGACACTAAGTTTCATGAAAATGATACACTTCCTTTTCCACAACAACGTTTAGAATGGTATTTGAATGTTGGAAAAGAGGCCATAAAAAGGCCATATAATAAGATCAAAAACTGTGAAAAAAACAATCCTTATGGACTTATAACACTAAGCGAGGCCGTTGGAATAGTATTTGATACAGATTTTCCAGGAACAACCCCAAATGACCCACTTTACTATACATATGTGAATGCAGCAAAAAGCAATGGCATCAACCTGGAACATATGTATAACTGGCAGCTGTATAAACAAATATATAAATTCAGTGACGAGCTTGTAGAAGTGTTGCAAAAGGATACTGATGATAAAGTGCTTCCAATACGGGCTATTTCAGACAATCTGCCGTATCCTGCATTCTTTATCGACAATATCATAAAAGGCACAGACGGCATAGAATATAGGGGCGTCTTTGTATCATTGGAGCTGTCAAGAGAGAACAGGCCTGAACTTAGCTTATTCTTTTTGGAGAATACCCCTGAGAGCGACTATAGGTATTGCTTTATTCCTTTATACTATGATGATAAATCCCTAGAGGATATATATAAAGAGAGAGATAAGGAATTTGATATAAGACCAGATTTGCCAGAGCTTATGAGAAGGGAAGTATCCGAATTAGTAAGGCTGACGATGCCTTTGATCGTATATATATGTTCACAGGATGCTGAGGTAGAACGCATAAAAGTAAATGCAACAGCTGCTAAACCGGCAAACAAGAAAAAGGGTCAGCAAAAAAAGAAAACAGTAAATAAAAATCTCGTAGGATATCGCCTTGGAAACCAGATCAAACACGCTAAGAAGATATATCTGAGTAATAAGAGTAATAGCACAGGTACAGGAACAAGTAAAGTGCCTCATATTCGAAGAGGTCATTATCACAGCTATTGGACAGGCAGTAGATCGGAGCCAGAGAAGAGAAAGCTCATCATTAAGTATCTCCCGCCTATTTACGTTAATAAAGATATCTCAGAGGAACTTGTACCAACAGTTCACAAAGTAAAGTAACAAAAAAGGAGCAATATATATGCCTAACAATCAAAACAATTGGACATTTGAAAATGACTTTGAAGAATATGCAAAGCAAAATTTCTTTAACCCGGAATACAAAATAAAGTTTTTGAACAAAATGGCAGAGGAGGGCACTGGCTCAGAAGCTTCGTTAAAGGACTATGCTTGTGACTTTGCCAAAATATCTTCATTCGAAAAGAAATATAACAAAGATATTTCACAAATGGATGTCGATCAGATTATATTCACATTAAATGACTGCATCAACAGCTACGATAGCTTTCGTAATATGAAAGAGTTGCTAAAACTCTATTTGGCGTTTATGAACTATCCGAACATGGCTCAATTTGTAGCAATTAGTTATGACATGCTGGATGTAGATCAAAAGTTTTTTGAGAAATTCTTTGCGAGCTATGATGATCTATACGGCTATTTAATGTCTGACAGCTATATTAAGGGAAACTGTATTTATGAAATGCTTGCGGTTTTGATGATCTATTTGGGTATGCCGGAGGAATATATCCCGAACATTGAAGTCGCAAACGTAGATGTAGAAAGAAGAACTATTTGTGTTAACGGAGTTACTTTTAACAATTATCCCGAAAGCTTCTTTGAATTATGCGAACTAAGCTTTCAAGATAAGCAGCGCAGCAACACAAAGTATCTTATCACAAGAAGGAATGTTGTTCATTCAGAGTCAGACGACGGCAAGGTAGATGCGGAATTTGCTAGTAAAGCTTGTGAAAAGCTATCTTATTCAAATCTTAGCAGTCATTGTAATTCTATAATTCAAAAGGAATTCAGTGCAATAACCCTACAGCGTTCGGCTTTGTTTTTCAAAATGAAACAGTACGAGCAGAATGTTCAAAGTATGTACTCCCTCAAAAGCAGTCAGCTTAAGTCATTATTTGAAGAAGAATTTGATCTAAAAGTCGGGACGCCAAAACTTATCTATAATACCTATCTGAAATGGCTGCGGATATTTAGATAGAAATGGGCTTGACTTTTTTCTCTAAATATAGTATACTATATTTAGAGCAAAAAATATTATGAGTTCAGTGTATCTACAAGATGCATTGAACTCTTTTTTTGTATAAAAGAAAGGGAGTGTGTGATTGAATAAATGTAAAAGATGCAAAAACTACAATGCATACACAAGTACTTGCTATCCACATAGCGACTTGTGCGAAAGAAAATATAAGTTAACAACTGAGGACCTGATGATCAGCTTTGATTGTCCGTTTTTCAGAACAAAATATATCAAAAATTATAAGAAAGGCGGTTTTTATGACAATGGAACTAAATAGGATGCAATTTAAAGCAACTTTCGATAAGGAAATTATCGAGCAGCCAAGTGCGGGGGAATATCGATTTTATGATAAGCATAATAATGAAAAAGTTTTTGATTTTCTCGCAAGTTCAATGGTAATATCTGATTCTCGCCACGATGTCACTTTTGACGTATGGGGACTCGATGAAGATGTAACGGATGAAGATATAGCAGAAGCGCTTTTAAGTGATAATTACAAATGGGAAGAGTTTTTTATATATACCGGTGAAAGTGAAGACTCTCCAAACCTTATTAAAGTTTCGGATCTCACACTATTCTTTAGTGACAAATGTGAGAGCATTAAGCTTTGCGTTAAAGATTCGGTAATGGACGATATGTTCATACGAAATGCGGTCGAAGCAGTAAAGGAAGCTCTTGAAAATATCCACAAAGAAAGTAAGTATAATATTGCTGAAGAGGTCGATATCTGCTTTGAAGATGTGGAATCCCCCAATGCTCCTAAAACAGTAGAAATAACGGCTATGTATCACAGCAGGCACAATTCTTTCCCGATAAAAGACGTGTGCGTTATAAGTGAACAGTATAAAGAAAAGGTTATATCAGCTATACAGCCAATACTTGATGAGTATGGCGCCGGCTGGTCAGAACTGTAATAGGAAAGAGGACTAAAATATGGGGACAGAAATATACGATTGCAATGGAGTTCCGCTCGAGATAACCGATAAAGTAAAACTTTTCAACGGCGATGGCAACATTCTTCTTGTTGGCAATGTAGAATGTTGCTTTGGGGCTTTAGGAATAACAACAAACGATACTATCAACTGGGATGCTATATATGATATGGCAAAAAGGGAAAGTACGACTCCTTGTTTCCTATATAATGATAACTTCATTTCGTTTTGGGAAATTGCGTGGAATCTTAATTATCAGAGCGACAACTATTTTGCAAACGTTGAAAAAATCATTGACAAAATTTCTTAAGTGTGATACAATAAAAGTGTCAAAATGATATTATTTAAGTCCAGAGTACAGTAATGTGCTTTGGACTTATTTTTTTGTTTTGAAGAATAAGTTAGAGGAGGCATTTTAGAATGAATTTAAAAGTTGATTTCACATATGAGGAAAAATACCTCAGAACAAGTAGGTGCAGGAAGCCACTTGCACGAACACGAGAGGGAATCTATGAGCTTGCAATAAAAGAACTTGCAAAAGCTGAGTGTCCTATCGCAGCAGTAGTGCACGATATGAAAAGCGTATATGAAGGGGCAACGACAACTGCTGATTTTGAAGGAAATGGGGAGTATAAGATGTTTGCCGAGCCGTACCGTGTGCATAACGGAAAGTTCTATAAGTTCTGCCGTGCAAGCTATGGTGCTGCTATAAGCACTGAACAGACAGAGCTCAAATATGTTGTTGCGGATATCAAGTCTGATCTGTACAGATTTCCTTTATATGAAAAAGAAAATCTGTTTTCAGATAAATCGATATATATAAGCGATAACCTATCTGAAACACTAAACAGTATGCAGGCTAGAGCAAATAAGTATATTTCTTTGGACGGTGAACTGTGGAAGGAATGTGGCGAACCAAGATATGTTGTCAACACGTTTGGGCTTGGTCATAATCACGGCGGCACAGCTATGTTTATTGAGGAGTTCTATAACTCCAATATCAGCAGCAAAAACTATTTCAACGCTGTGGATAGAGATAAGGCAATAACATATGCAAAAGAAACGGCTATTGCAAGAGGCGATACAGACAGCGTTAAACGCATCGGGAAAATGGAAAATATAGAAGTCCTTATTCCAGAGTTTTTCAAGGTAGATCCCGAAAAGGAACACGGAGAAGGAAACGCTTTTCTTAATCTGCTTGAGGACATGGTAACTTCATCAAATAATGCAACAGAAGCAGGCATTCTTGTGACTCTTGCTACGGCATCTGAAATCAATAAAAATTGAAAGGAAGGTATATTATGACCGAAAAAGAAATGCAGACATACGAAGTTGCTTTCGTTGTATATGGTTATATCGACAACGAAGACGAGAACATCGGCCTTATAGAATGCAACGGTCTTCAGAAATACGAACATCAATACTGGCTGAAAGATGGTCGCATGTACTACAGCATCGATACATCATCGCCCCAAAAAGCTTATGAACTTGGTAAACAACTTTTTGAAAGCGACGATTTTAAAGCATTAACAGTTACCGACTGGTGTCTGGAACACGTATCTATAGGTGATAGATACTGGTACAAAGAAGATCTGAAGCTTTAACTACAGAAGATGAAAAGGAGCTATATTATGATCGAAAAAGAAATGCAGGCCTTACAGAAAGCCTGCGGTACAAGAGTTATTGTCGATGGCAAATCAACAATAACAAATATCCCAAATAAAGCGTTCTATGACAAATGTCTTATTTACAGCGAAACTAAAAATAAGCAAATCAAAGGTTCTTTAAAATGGAATCCGATGAGCGAAGATTGGAAAAGTTGTTGCAAAGAACGTTCTTTTTGGGGACAGGATACCCTGAAAAAAATGAAACAGATGCATCCACAAATGGATGACAGATTATTTGAGCTGCGAACAAAATTGCTCGAATTTGCAGGCGAAGCTGTTTGCTTGCCAGCCTA
>UMLR01073630.1_pt1 | contig 13744 bp, 8 predicted proteins | sample 1966741 | NCBI WGS metagenome assembly UMLR01 (sample SAMEA4836207, study PRJEB28245) | human gut metagenome | biome: gut microbiome; material: fecal sample | place: Denmark | collected 2008 | reverse complement strand
CGCCTCTTATTTTATGTTTGTGTAAGTAAAAATTTCTCTATAAATTGTAAAAAAACGTAAATTTTTTGACATGCCGCTATGCTTATAGTCAAATAGAAATATATAGTGTAGTTATGGGGAATTATAAAAATTTGGCATGTATATAAAACAACTTGAAGTTGACAATTTTAAATCTTTTGCGAATGAGGTTAACATCCCATTTTTGAAAGGGTTTACGACCATATCCGGTCCCAACGGGTCGGGGAAAAGCAATATTATCGACTCAATTTTGTTTGCGTTGGGGTTGTCTTCTTCTCGTGCTTTACGTGCTGAAAAATTATTCCACCTGATTTCAACTCACACAAAACGCAATGAAGCATTTGTCAAGGTTACCTTTGATTTAGAAGATGAGAAAGAGCCGGATCTTACAATTGCAAGACGTATTAAAAAAACGCCCTCAGGCTTTAACAGCATATATTATCTAAACGACAAAATATGTACATTAACCCAAGTGCATACAAAACTTGAACAGTATAATATTACTCCAAACAGTTATAATGTCATGATGCAAGGCGATGTGACAAGTATCACAGCTTGTTCTTCTTCTGACAGACGTAAAATTATTGACGAAATAGCCGGCGTGGCAGATTTTGACAGGCGAATTGAACAAGCGCAAAATGAACTTGAAACGGTTGAACAAAGAGTTGAAAAGTCCATTCTTATTTTAAATGAAGTTAATGTTCGCTTGGAAGAATTGAAAGTCGAGCGAGAACAAGCTTTAAAGTACAAAGAATTGAAAGACGAAAAAACTAAGCTTGAAAGTCAAATTGACACTGTAAAATATTTTGATGTTAAAAAGTCCTTGAATATGGTGCATGAAAATATCTTGGAGTTTGAAAAGAAAAAAGCTGACGAAACTAAAAAATTGTCCAATCTTCTAAAAGAACTTGAAGAAAAACAAAAAGAATTTGAAGAAATATCCAAATTGGTCAAGGAAAAAGGTGAATTTGAACAACTTGAAGTCAAAAAACAAGTCGAAGAACTGAAAGGCGTTCTTGACCGTAAAAATTCTGCAATAATCTTTATCGACAAAAACATTCAAGACAACTTAAAGACCGTCGAAAACGCCAAAAATGGCATTGTGGTTTTAAATAACAAAATTAATGACACAAAAAATAAAATAAATGAAAAACTGGCAGAAATAGACAAAATAAAAGAAAACATTGAAGTCAAAAAAAATGAATTAAATAAAATTTTAGAAGAACTGACAGGGCTCAATGACAGTGCGGATGAACACATCCAAAAGAGAGTTGCTTTAAGAAAAGAGTTGGAAGAGTTGAAAGACAAAGAACTTAATTTGCAAAAAGAAAAGCTGCCTTTGGAAAACGACTTAATAAACACTAAAAACAAAATCCAACAATCAAAAGAAATTTTGGAAAAACTTTCACAAAATGACACCGAAAGCAACAAAGACAGGTTGAAACTTCAAATTGATGAACTTGAAAAAGAGCTTGGTGATTATAAAATTGCCCAACAAAACACTTTAAATGATTTGGATAAAACAAAAAATGAAATGAACGATTTGGCTTACAACATTCGCATTGCAACATCAAAAGTGGCTCAAATGGAAGGTGCAAAACAAGCTTATGAAGCTGCAAACTATGGTGGGGCAATTGACGTTGTGATGAACTCAAATATTGAAGGAGTCCATGCGCCTCTTGCAAAGCTTGCTCAAGTTGATAAAGAATATTCGCTTGCCTTGGAAGTCGCAATGGGTAACAGAATGAAAAATGTGGTTGTTGACGATGATTATGTCGCAAAAAATGCAATTGAAATTTTAAAAGCAACAAACTCAGGGCGTATAACATTTTTGCCATTGAATAAGCTTCGTCGTGCACCAAATTCCTTAAAGTTGCCAAAAGACAATGGTGTCATTGATTTTGCCATAAATTTGATTGAGTTTGACGATGAATACTTAGATGCATTTTACCTCGCTCTTGGCGAAACATTGATTGTTGAAGATTACCAATGCGCTCAAAAACTTATTGGCAAATATAAAATGGTTACGTTAAACGGAGAAGTTTTTGACAAATCAGGTGCCATCACAGGTGGTTCAACAAACAACCGAAGCAATTTGAAATTTAGCCAAACAGAAAACGAGGAACTTGACAAATATCGTGAGCGCTTAAAACAAATTGAACAAAAATATAAAAATGCTGAAACAAAAAAATTGGCTCTTGAAGAAAAACTTGACAAAGTCAGAAGTGAATATTCAAATATTACAACAGAATTATCAAAAGCAAAAATTGAATATCAAAGCATTGTTCAAAATAGTGAATTGAGTTTAAAACAACTGGAAGATAATAAAAAAATCCTCTCGGAGCTTGAACCAAAGGTGCCAATTTTAGAAAAGAAACTAGACAAGCTTGAAGAACAAGAGTTCGACTTGAATGAAAAAATACTTAAACTTAACGAAGAAATTGAAATCATTGAATCTTCTATGACCGAATCACAATTGGGTGAATTGAAAACAAAAACTCAAGATGTTGAAAATCAAATTAAAACCCTTGAAAACAATGTTTTAAAATCTCAAAATGACATCAACGACTTTAATCGCGATATTAATTTCAACGTTGAAGTTATTAAAACAAAAGAAATACAAATTGAAAAATTGCATAAAGACAATGAAATTTTAAAGCAAGATAAAGTTAAATATGAAAACGAAATTGTTGAGATAAAAAAACAAATTGAGCAACTTAACACAAAAATTGAAGAATTGGCGAAGGATTTAAACGAGTATCAACAAAAACGAGATGAAAAAGAACTTGTCATTCGTGAAATTACAAAAAATAAAGATAATCTTGAAAATTCAATAGAAAGAGTTAAGGAACAAATTGAGTCTTTCAAGTCAAGAAGACGAGAACTTGAGCCTGTTGAAGAAGAGTTGCGGAATAAGTTGAAAGAAGCAAATATAGATGTGGCAAAAATCGAGCCGCCACAATATACAATCGAAGAAGTAAATGGCAAAATAAACAAACTTTCTCGTCAAATGGAAGCAATGGAGCCGATAAACATGCTTTCTATAACTTCTTATGATGAAGTTTCAACACGAAAAGAAGAGCTTCAAACTCGTATTGACACTTTATCTTCTGAGCGCAAAGAAATTTTAGAGCGAATGTCAAGTTACGAAAAATTGAAAAAAGACACTTTTTTGCAAACTTATAACAAAATAAATGAAAACTTTAAAGATGTGTTCAATAAGCTTTCAGACGGTGAAGGCACTTTGATACTTGAAAACCATGAAAATCCGTTTGCAGGTGGTTTGACAATTGAAGCACAGCCCAGAGATAAGAAAAAACAACGTCTTGAACTTATGTCAGGTGGTGAAAAATCACTCACTGCACTTGCCTTTGTTTTTGCAATACAACGTTATATGCCCTCTCCTTTCTATGCTTTTGATGAGGTCGATATGCACCTTGACGGTATAAATGTTGAAAAATTGTCAGAAATGATTCAACTTCAATCAAAAGATACACAATTTATAGTAGTTAGTTTGCGTAAACCTATGATAGAATCAGCTAATAGGACAATTGGTGTAACTCAAAAAGATAAAGGGATAACAAAAGTTACAGGGGTGAAATTAAGAGATTAGTAATATGACAGAGATAAAATCAACAACCGCTTTTATTGAAGGAAGCAATGCTATAAATTTAAATAACCAAATCGAAAATGATTTATTAAACTCGTCTGATTCAAATGAAATTGATGGTATTTCAATTCTTGTTGAAATGGCAAAACAAGGAAAAGTTGACCCTTGGAATATCGATATTGTTGATGTGACGGATAAATATTTATCCCATATTTTTAAAATGAAAGCGAACAACCTTCGCTTAACCGGTCGCACTTTGCTGTTTGCAGCTATTTTACTTAAGCTTAAATCAAATATTCTTGAAGGGATAAGTGTTAATCAATTTGAAGAAAATCCATCTGATGAGGAGTTTTATGACAATGATTATGATGACAGCGACGATGATAATCATAACTATGAAGAAGATTTGCCTCGAAATAATGTAATATCAATTGATGAAGTTTTGGAAAGAAGAACTTCAATACGTCTTAATCGAAATCGTGTTGTGACATTGAAAGACTTAATTCGTCAGTTGAAATTTTATGAAGAACTAGATAAAAAAAGAACAATAAAAAACACGCTTGAACGACATGCTAAACGGCGCGTAAAATCCTATGCAAATTTTACAGCGGATGATATTATAAATATTGCCCACGATGAATATATTGAAAGAAGTGTTGAAGTGTTGCATGAAAATCTTATTCGCATTTTTGAAACAGAAGAAAAAGTTGAATTAAACACATTGACTCTTCTTGGAATGGACAAAATAAGTGCTTACATTGCTTTATTGTTTTTAAGCGTCAATGAAAATTATGATCTAGTGCAAGATGAGTTTTATTCAGATTTATATGTGGTCAAGCGCTCAACACAAAGTTCAAATTTAACCGAGGTGGTATAAAAAATGGCAGCAACGTTGAAATCGAGAATAGAAGCAGTTTTGTTTGTCGCAGCCAACCCAATGAGCGTGAAAGAGATTGCTGAAGTTTTAAACCAAGAAGAAGTTGATATTGAAGAAGCTCTTTTAAACTTAATGTTTGATTATCAAAGTTCCGATGGAGCCTTGGAAATTGACGATGAAAACGGTTATATCCTACAAGTCAAAAAAGAACATTTAGATATTGTTGAAAAGCTTTGCCCCGTTGAGTTGCGTGGCGCTGTTTTAAAAACCTTAAGCGTTATTGCACTAAAAGAACCAATTCGCTTAACATACTTAAAAGAACTTCGAGGTGCAGACAGCTATAGCCATGTCAATGAACTTGTTGAAAAAGGATTGATAACCAAAACCAAAGATAAAAATGGGCGCTCTTTTAACTTGAAAACAACACCCAAATTTAATGAATACTTTAAACTTAAAGGCGATACTCAAACTCTTGCCAAAATTCTTGATATTGAAAAGGCAAGAGGTTAAAATATAGCATATTTATAATGTTCTTTTTAATGATAGTTCATAAATTGTTGAACTTAGATAAATCCTTGTATAAAAAAAATATTGATTGTAAAATATATATACAATGACCATTAATGATTATGATTTTGATACAATAGCTGCAATTGCGACACCATTTGGAATGGGGTCAATTGGGGTTGTGCGAATATCTGGAAATAGGGCGTTTGACATAATTAATCAAATTTCAAGCCAAAAAATTGATACTCCAAATAAAATTTATCATTGTTGGATAGTTGATGAAAATAAAAACTTTGTTGACGAAGTTATTATTTTGCCTTTTAAGGCTCCAAAAAGCTATACAGGCGAGGATGTCGTTGAAATCAATTGTCATGGTGGGATGGCAAACGTTAAAAATATACTTGATATTGTTTTTAAAAATGGGGCAAGGTGTGCAAAACGAGGAGAATTTACAAAAAGAGCATTTTTAAACAAAAAGCTTGATTTGACTCAGGCTGAATCTGTATTGGATATTATTCATTCAAACACTTCGACTTTTGCCAGAAAAAGTGCAACAAATTTGCATGGAAAGTTGTTGCTTGAAGTTCAAAACATTAAAAATCAATTGCTTGAATTGCTTTCAAAAATTGTGGCTTCTATTGATTTTCCGGAAGATGTTGAAGAAATGCCTTATCGTCAAATTGAAAATGTTTTAAGCGATATAATTATTAAAATAAAAAAAATCTTATCTCAGGCAAATGAAAGCAATATTTTAAGACAGGGGATTAAAGTTGCACTTTTGGGTGCAGTCAATGTTGGAAAATCTTCATTATTTAACAAACTTTTAAACTTAAATCGCGCTATTGTTACAAATATCCCGGGAACTACAAGGGATATTATACAAGAAAATATTATAATTAATGATTTAAATATAAATTTGTCTGACACGGCCGGTTTGCGAGATATAAATCTTGCTGATGAAGTTGAAAAAATAGGAATAAATTTGTCAAATGATGAAGTGCAAAATGCAAATTTGGTGCTTTTTGTTTGTGATTTGACGGCTAATGTTTCTGATGAGGATATAAAAACTTATCAAAAAATCAAGGGGAAACCACATATTGTTGTGTTTTCAAAAACCGATTTAGTTGAAGAAAAAGAACTTGAGAAAATTATTAAATCTAAATTATCAAAACTAAAAGCAGAAAATGAAAACAACTGTGTTGCTATTTCAACAAAAAATGATATAAATATTGATAAACTTAAAAACATGATATTTAACACCGTTACTGAAAAATTAAATACTTTTGATGAATTAGAATATGTGACAAACATTCGTCAGCAAAATTGTTTTTATGAAGCATTAAAGTCTCTAGAGATGGCAAAAGAAGGCGCTCAAAAACAAGAATTGCAAGATTTAATTTCTATAGATATAAAAGGCTCATTGCTCAATTTGGAAGAAATTACCGGTGAAAGTATCAATGAAGATGTTTTAAATAATATATTTGAAAAGTTTTGTATTGGAAAATAGTTAAATATGTTATTGAAAAATATCTTTAATTTTGCTAAAATATAAAATTAGTAGGAGAACATATGGAATCTGAGACGAGTATTATATTTAACAGTTTGGTAATTGTTTGTTTACTTCTTGCAAACGGTTTTTTTGTGGCGTCGGAATTTGCATTGGTAAGTTCACGCAAAACAAAAATATTACAACTTAAAGAAGAGGGTAATAAAGAAGCCTCCATTGCTTGTGAGGCGCTTAATGATTTAGATAGGTATATAGCTGCAACCCAATTAGGAATAACAATAGCTAGTATTGGGCTTGGTTGGGTTGGTGAAGCTACCATTGCAAGAATAATTGAGCCGGTTTTTATGTTTTTGCCGGGAATTTCAAAATCACTTGCAACACACTCTATATCCGTTGCAATTGCATTTTCTATAATTACGATTTTGCATGTTGTGATTGGTGAACTTATGCCAAAAGCAATTGCTCTTCAATTTCCTGTCAAAATTGCTTTGTTCGTCGCAAAACCAATGAAACTCATTGCCAAAATATTCAACCCTATGATATTCATCTTAAACGGGCTTGGTTTTTCATTGTTGAAAGTTTTACACATACCACATTCAAACACTTCTCAGTTTGTACATTCAACTGAGGAATTGAATATGATTATCGATGCAAGTTATCAAGAAGGAGTTTTGAATGAAACTGAAAAAGACTTGCTTCAAAATGTTTTCAAGTTTTCAGATTTGACAGCAAAACAAGTTATGGTGCCTAGAACTGACATGGTTTGTATCCCCGTTGATGCAAGTGATGAAGAGTTCAAACGTATAAGCCTTGAAAATCAATATACACGTTATCCTGTTTATAAAGACGACTTGGATCATATCTTGGGAATTGTTCATATTAAAGATTTTTATAGTTTTTTGGCTAACAATCAATATGTTGACATTTCTAAGATAATAAGACCGGCAATGTTGATACCTGAAACGGTGACTATTGACAATCTTGTTCTTGAATTTAGAAAAAACCATGCTCAAATTGCCATTGTTGTGGACGAATTTGGTGGAACTTCAGGCCTTGTGACTTTGGAAGATGTTATTGAAGAAATTGTTGGTGAAGTGCAAGATGAGTTTGATGACGAGGAAGAAACAAATATTGAAAAAATAAATGACAATGAATATATTGCCAATGCAATGATGCGGATTGATGAACTTTATGAGTATTTCGGTCTGAGCCTTGAAGAAGATGTTGAAGATGTCGAAACTATTGGGGGGCTTGTTGTTAAAGAACTTGGACGTATCGCAGAAATTGGTGACAAAGCTGAATATAAAGATTTGTGTTTTGAGGTTTTGGAAATCGATTGTGCAAGAATTTTGAAATTAAAAATCCAGAAAAAACAAGTTTCTGAAAATGAAGACACCAAAACAACCGATGAACAACAAATAAATCAACAATCATAAAAAAAACCTCATTTAAATATAAATGAGGTAGAAACAGTAGCATAAGCAATCAGAAGAGTCGAGGATTTATTGTACTTTTATCATAAACTTTTTTTTATAAACTAACATTGAACTTTATGTTTATATATTTTTATTTTTTCTTAATAAATAATTATACTTTCTACGTAGTAAAAAATTGGTAATGTTTGTAATAAAGAAGTTTTGTGATAACATAAATATGAAGTAATATTTATTATTGAACTAAGGAGAGTTGTAAAAATGGTACAAGTGAAAATTTTAGCGGATTTTAAAAATGATTATAAATCCGAAGCACAAAAAGCTGTTGCCGATGTTAAATCTCGTGCAGGAAAATCCGGTCAATTTTTAAATTGGATAGGTTTTTTACCAAAAAATCAAATTGAAAATATTGACAATCTATATAATTTGGCGCAAGAAGCAAAAAAAGATGGTTCAAATGAGCTTGCAATTCTTGGAATTGGCGGTTCAAGACATACCACAGAAGCTTTGATGAATATGATTGGTAAAGAAGATAAGGTACATTTTTATTCTTCGGTTGACCCTATAAGTTTTGATAAATTTGCTAAAAAACTTGAAGGAAAAGAAGATAAAGTTAAATTTTTGGTTGTGTCAAAATCAGGTGGAACATTGGAAACCACTGTTGCATATCAAAACGCAAAAGAACTTGTCAAAGCAAAAACTCCAAATCGCAAACTTGAAGATGCTTTTGTTGCAATGACTGATAAAAATCCTGAAAAAAGTAACTTAAGAAAAATTGTGGAAAATGGTGAAATAAAATTATCAGGTTTCGTTCACGATGATGTTGGCGGTCGTTTTTCAATTTTCGATGATGCAACTATTTTCACACTTGCTTTTGTTGGTGTAAAAAAAGAAGACACAATTAAAATGTTGGAAAGTTCTTTGAAAGCTCAAGAAGAGTTCTTGTCTGATGATGCAAGCAAAAATGATGCTTTAAAACTAGCTGTGTTCAATGTTAATGCTCGTCAAAATGGAAAAATTAAACATTTTGTTGAGTATTTTGGTGATGAATTTTCAGGCACCACATTATGGGAAAAACAGCTAAAAAATGAATCATTGAAAGCAAACATTTCAACCGATACCAATATTGGCCCGGGATATTTGCATTATAATGCTGAATCTGATTTAGACAAAAACAATAAAGATTCTTTCTTTACTTTTGTCTCCGTAAATCAAGATGATAAATATGCAAATGCGGTTTTAAAAGGTGTAATAAGTGCATATTCAAACCAACACCCTGTTTCAACAATTGAATTAAGTGATTTGTCATTGAGTTCCATTGCAAGGTTTATTGAGCTTAAACATTTTGAAACTTTGTATACCGGCAATATCTTAAGACAACTTAAAGGTGATGTGACTCCAAGTGATGTTGCATTAAGCGAAGTTTTGCAACCAAATGTTGAAATATACAAAAAAGAAGTTAAAAAAGCTTTGGCACAATAACTTCAATGTTTAAACAATTTTAAAACGGGCGGGATTTAAATTTTTAATTTAAATCCCGCCCGTTATTTTAATTTAAAAATAATTATTAAAAAATTATTTTTTCATTTGTTCCATAACTTCTTGAGCAAAGTTTTCTTGTTTCTTTTCAAGACCTTCACCAAGTTCAAAACGAGTAAATTTAATAATATCAAATTTACCTTCGATTAATTGAGAGATTGTTTGATTTGGGTCTTTAACAAAAGGTTGTTCAAGAAGACATTTGTGAGACATAAGTTTGTTGACACGACCTTCAACAATTTTAGCGCGAATGTTTTCAGGTTTTTTAGCCAAATCTTCTTTACCCATTTCAATACGAGTTTCTTCATCAATAACTTCTTGAGGAATTTCGTCACGAGATATGAACTGTGGAGCACAAGAAGCGATATGCAAACAGATATCTTTTGCAAGAGCATCATCTTTTTGACTTGTTTTAAGCATAACTCCGATTTTGCCATTGTGAACATAAGTAGCAAGGTTGCCTTCATAAGTTTCAAAACGACGCAAAGTTATTTTTTCACCAATTGTAGCGATTTTTTCTTTAATTTTATCTTCAACGGTTTTTGTTTCGTCACAACAAGCTTTAGAAGCCAATAAAGTTTCAACATCGGCCGGTTTTGTTTTAAGAATAGTTTTTGTCAAACAATTAACAAATTCTTTAAAATCTTCGTTTTTAGCCACGAAATCAGTTTCGCAGTTGACTTCAACTATTGCACCTTGGTTATCTTCAACAATGGCGCAAACAACACCTTCAGCCGCAATTCTTCCCATTTTTTTGTCAGCAGAAGCAATACCCTTTTGGCGAAGAAATTCCATAGCTTTTTCCATATCACCATCGTTTTCGACAAGAGCTTTTTTAGCATCTAAAATGCCTGCGCCTGTTTTTTCACGTAGTTCTTTAACCATTTGAGCGGTAATTGTCATAATATAATCCTTTCTTGTTTATTTAGATTAACTTATATAATAAATAGTTTGACTTAATTTTTATTATTTTTCAACTTCGCTTGTTTGAGTTTCTTTTTCATCAATGTTGGCATCTTTGGCACTTACAGCTTTAGCATTTGCATTTGTATTAGCTTTGTTTTCACGAAGTGCTTTTCCTTCTAAAACAGCATCTGCAATTTTAGAGCTTACGTATTCAATTGAGCGAATAGCGTCGTCGTTTCCAGGGATAATATAGTCAATACCGTCAGGATCAGCATTTGTATCAGCCAAGCACAACACAGGAATGTTTAATTTGTTAGCTTCTTTAATAGCGATATCTTCCATTTGTTGGTCAACGATAAACAACATATCAGGCATACCACGCATTTCCTTGATACCGCCCAATGTTTTTGAAAGTTTAGCAAGCTTTCTCATAATTTGAGCAACTTCTTTTTTTGGTAGTTTTTCAATATGACCTGAGTTTATAAAGTCTTCCAATTCTCTTAACTTGTTGATGCGAGTTCTGATTGTTTCAAAATTGGTCAACATGCCGCCTAGCCAACGGCGATTGATATAATACATACCGCAACGTTGAGATTCGTTTTTCATAATATCAACAGCTGATTTTTTTGTTCCTACAAATACAATATTTTTACCTCTGGAAGCAAATTCACGAGCCGCAGCGCAAGCTTCATCCAATTTATCGGATGTTTTACGTAAATCTATTATATAGATACCATTGCGAGCCGAAAAGATATAAGGCTTCATTTTGGGATTCCATTTTTGAGTTTGGTGTCCAAAGTGCACACCTGCTTCAAATAATTCACGCACTTGTGTTGCTGTTTGTTCTTCTGTCATTTTTTTCTCCTTTAACTATTTTTTCTAACACTTGAATCTAATTACCTCATTACTTTTTAGTAACTAAGCATGTTCTGCCTATCAGCTTATTAAATTCCTTATTTCTATTTTATAACAAACAAAGAAAAAACAAACATTTTATCATTATTCGTTACATCTTTTTAATTTGTTGCAATATTTAATCTGAGTTTATTAATGAATGTTTTATGCCTGGGGGCTGGCTTAGCACTCACAACTAAAAACGCGAGAAAACGGAGCAAAAAATTGAGCAAATATTCCACTGGATTGCACATTAAATATGTTTGGAGAATAAAAATGAAGCGTGCCTAACTGACGTAGCCATCTCAATCAACACAGGATTTGAACAGTTCTGTAAAAAAGTCAGGAATGTAAAAGCCAATAAAATTTTAAAAATCTTACTCATTAAATCATAATTCAAAATCAACATAAGGTATTAATATGACAGGAATTTCGTGTTTTTTAGCATAATCAACCAATAAAACCAAAAGTGGGTCGGTTGTTTTTGTAGTTTCATTATAGTTTTTTGCTTTAATAAAAACCGCTCCAACAGAAATGTCAGTTGTTATTATTTCTGAATGGTTTTTTCTGTTTTTAAGCTTTGATTTTATTTTTTCTGTTTCTTCTTCTGTTCTTTTTATTGAGTTGTTTAAATAATAATTGATTTGAAAACGTTTTTTTAAATTTCTGCTAAATAAATTAATATAACTATAATCTAAAACATTGGTATCCTCGCTATTAAAAACAAAGCCACAATAACGAGGTTTAAAGATAAAGGGTTTATCTAAAGTTATATTTGAGGCGCTTAGTATGGCATCTTGCTTATAAGAATTGACTATTTTTTCAATTCCATCAATATGATTTGGATCTTGGATTGCATGAACCAGCAAATTTAAAGACTTACAAGTTGTATTTTTTCCAAAACCTAAATGTTCGAAATAAATTTTTTGTTGTTGTTCATCTTCAACCTCTTTTATTTTTGTTAAATCAATAATTGGTAGTTTTTTCCCGTTTTCAGAGATAATATATTCTTTTATTATCCCTTTGCTTTTTAACTTTTCCTCTATTGATTCTTTTTTTTCAGAACTTGTTTTTTCAGGAAAAGGAGTCAATTCTAGTTGAGTCTTCAATTTATTTAATGTTTGTTGTATAAACATAACTTTTGCTTCAAGTTTTTCAACATTTGTTGGTATAGAATTTAAATACAAATCTCTTATTCTCGGGTTCCCTTCAAGATCTGCTTGACCTAAAATTTTCAACATTTTAATAAATTCTTTATTTTTGTCAATGGCACATTCATAAGCCAAACTAAATTTTCTTTCCTCCGAATCTTTTGAAATCGTTGAATTGAAATGGTGGTTATATATTAAATTGGCAATAGTTGAACACTCTTCTTTGTCAAAAACATTTTTTAAAAAATCATATGCAAATTCTGCCCCGGATTGAGGATGAGAGGGGTCTTGGCCACCTTCTTTTTTGGTGATATCATGCATTAAAGCTGCTATTAGTAATAATTTTTTGTTGTTTTCATCAAGGTTTTCATATTCTTTATTTCTTACAACATGTTGAGCAACAGATAATATATGTTTATCAAGCGTATAAGTGTGTCCTATTTGCGTTTTGCCTATCGTATTGTATAATTCGGGAATCGCTTTAAAAATGTAATTTAATGTTTCATTTTGTTCAATGGTTGATTTATTTATATTAATATTCTCAATATCAAGATATTTGAGCCCTTCTTGGATATTTAAGATATTATTTAATGCTTTTTTCTGTTGAGGAGTTGCTTTTTGTGTTTTTAATTGTATTATGCTTTTTACATTTTCAAGTTTTTCTTTTATCTGTTCTTCTACAACATCATCTTCAACAACTTTTACTGCCAATTGAGGTCTTAAATTTAAAAATGCATTATTTATACATTTTGTAGAAAAATAACTGTCATTTGGGAGCAGGAAGTTTTCCAAAAAGTCACGATAAAAAATTAAATCTCTGTATTGTAGAGTTTCACAACCTGAATTTTTATTGGTATTTATCATTAAATTTAAAAAATCATATAATAATTTTCCATTTGTGAATTCAATAACATTTGGAGGAAAATTTTCTGTAAAAATATTATCAAGAGATTTACGATTATTTGAAAAAGTTTGCAATTCACTTTTAGGATTACTCAAGGTACCTATATAATTTATAACATTTATTGGCAACCAATCATAGTTATCTTGCCAAATAATATCCATGAATGTTTTATCATCAAAATTGCCAATATTAATTCTTGGCAATTTTGTTAACTTTAACATATTTTCATCATTTAAATCGGTTTCTTTTAATTTATTTTGTACATTTGGATTTGAGAAAAAATCATAAAGTCGTTCTGTTTGCGGCAATACATTACAAACAGATGATGTAGAATAATTACTAGCTATAGTAAATATTATAAACAATTTTTTGTCATCATCAAGGTCGAATGAATTTAT
>UMLR01012130.1_pt1 | contig 13860 bp, 12 predicted proteins | sample 1966741 | NCBI WGS metagenome assembly UMLR01 (sample SAMEA4836207, study PRJEB28245) | human gut metagenome | biome: gut microbiome; material: fecal sample | place: Denmark | collected 2008 | reverse complement strand
ATTGATGGAATTTACCTTATTGATAAAGGAAATGTAAAAAATGCAATTGAAAAAATCAAAGCTCAAAAATTAAACATAATTTTAAAAACAGAAAATATAGCCAATGAATTTGAAAATATTGATGAAATCGTTATTGAAGCAAATGAATTTTCAAATATAAATAAGAAAAATACTATAGTTGTTTCATCAGACAACATTGAAACTTTAAGCCAAAAAAGCGATATTGTTCAAAAAGAAGGTTTCAAATCTTTGATTTTAAAATATGAAAACATTGAAAACAAAAACATAAAGAATGTTATAAATGATTTAACTAATATAAGATTTGAAGCCATTGAAAATAAAACTCAGTCGTTTGCTTATCCTGTTATGACAAGGATTGTTGAACAGGATATAAATAGAATTGCGGTGATTGCAAGTTTGCTAATTTGTCGATACTCAAACATTATAGTTTTTGATGTTTTTGACAAATCTTTGTTTTCCGGCTTGTTTACTTTGAGGCAGAACATTTTCACAAACCCTCAAAAACCGCTTCAAGTCGAAAGTAAAATATATGAAATAAACAATCCGAAAGAAAATCTTGACAGGGCAATTGTGGTTATGACAACGAATTTTGCCTTGACGTATTTTGCAGTAGCTAATGAACTTGAATCACTTGATACACCGTTTTTCCTTCTTATTACACCATCAGATGGCATGAGTGTTTTAACAGCTTGGTCTGCTGAAAAATTTACAGCGGACATGGTGAAAAAAATGGTTAATGAAAACGAAATATTGAATGGCTTAAGACATAAGCTTATTGTTATTCCGGGGCTTCTTGCAAGTATGAAAGAAGAACTTGAAGAAATTTTGCCAAATTGGAAAATAATTGTAGGAACAAATGAAGCCTTTGAAATTCCTCAGTTCATTGAAAAACTAAACAGTAAACTTATAAACGTATAAACTATTTCTTATGGTGTTAAATTTATATAAATATCGTTAAAAATACGGTATATCAAGTTGTAGTCGAAAAGGTAACTGTTATTTTGAGGTGTAATTTTAAGCTCACTTACATTTGATGTGACTTTGACAACTTGCGCCAAAAACTCTCTTCCATAAGCACTAAAAAGAATATAGCCACTTCTTGACTGAATTTCAAGAATTTTATATTTTGCACTTGAAACCGCAGACAAAGTCAAATAAAATAGACTTTCTTCGTCAATTTTGTAATTTCTTATGCAGTGATTATAATTGACATAAGGTGATGCAGCGACTCCATTTGACACTGAAGCACTGTTTGCAAAAGCTTTGTCGTTAAAAATAAGACAAAAACAAAATAAAAATATTATAACAAAACATTTTTTAATCATCGACAAAATCCTTAAATTTAATCTTTCATCCAACTTTCACCCAAATTAACATCCACGACAAGAGGCACTTTCAACGGTTGATTAAGTTCCATAGCTTCAACAACCATATTTTTTACAATATCAACTTCACTTTTTAATACTTCCAAAACCAATTCATCATGCACTTGGATAATCATTTGAGATTTCAAATGATTTTCTTTTAATTTTTTATTTAAATCAATCATCGCAATCTTAATCAAATCAGAAGCTGTACCTTGAAGTGGTGAATTTATTGCAGCTCTTTGGGCAAACTCTTGAATTTGTTTATTTGAACTTGTTAATTCAGGCAAGTATCTTTTTCTGCCATACAAAGTCTTTGCATATCCGTTTTTTAAAGCAAAAACAACATTTTCTTCCATATATTTTTTAACATTTTTGTATGTTTCAAAATATTTATCAATAAAATTTTGAGCATCGTCTTTTGAAATATTTAAAGCACTTGCCAAGCCATACTTTGTTTGTCCATAGACAATTCCAAAATTGACAGCTTTAGCATGACGCCGCATGTCTTTTGTAACATCTTTTAAATCAACACCGTAAACTTTTGAAGCAGTGAGAGCATGAACATCGACATTGTTTTGAAAAGCTTCAATTAAATTTTCATCTTCTGAAAAATGCGCCAAAAGCCTCAATTCAATTTGAGAATAATCAGCTGACAAAATAAGAGATGTTTCTTTATCCCTTGGCACAAAAGCTTGTCGTATCTTTGCACCTATTTCCGTGCGAATTGGAATGTTTTGCAAATTTGGATTAGTGCTTGAAAGCCTTCCTGTGTTTGTTGCAAACTGATTATAAGTTGTATGTATACGCTTGTCTTTGGTGTTTATCAATTTGGGCAAAGCTTCAATATAAGTACTTTTAAGCTTCATTAAATGGCGATATTCAAGGATTTTTGAAGCTATTTCATAGTTTTCTGCCAATTGCTCCAAAACTTTTGCATTTGTTGAGTTTTTTGCAGATTTTTTACCTTTAACCTTCAAATTTAATTTATCAAATAAAATTTCACCAACTTTTTTAGGTGAGTTAATATTAAACTCTTCTTCTGCAAGCTCATAAATTCTATTTTCAATGCCTTTTGCCGTTTGAGAAATATCAACATTGAGTTTTTCAAGATATTCAACGTCAATGCTTACACCGTTTTGCTCCATAATTGCAAGCACAAAAGTTAGTGGTAATTCAATGTCAAATAATATATTCTTTTCAACTTCATTTAACTTTTCAAGCCAAAAATGAGTCAATGCATAAATAGCATAAGCGTTTTGACAACCATAACATTTATATTTATCCAAATTTAATTCACAAAACTTCAATGCATTTTTTCCACGTCCCAAAATGTCTTCACTTGAATCAATAATAAAATCTAAATTTTCCTGAGCTTGAGAACTTAACAAATGACGTCTGTTTGCATCATATACATAAGAAGCAAGCACAACATCAAAAACAATACCTTCAACTTTTATATCGTATCGGTTCAAAACATTGAGGGCAAACTTTATATTGCTTCCAGTTTTTTTACAACTTGCATTTTCCAAAACAGGTTTCAACAAGTTCAACATTTTGTTTAAATCTATCTCAAAACATTCACTATGATTTAAAGGCAGAAGAAAAGTTTCCATTTTGTCTTTGTAATTATTATAATTTTTATATTCATCATATAAATTGAAATCATCAATAAAGCCAAACGCAATCCCTGTTATATTGGCATTAAAAGCATTTGTTTCATCATCTGTTATGACATCAAACGAAATCAATTTTTGTTTTTTCAATTTTTGTAAAAAGTCATCAAACTCTTTTTGATTTTGAATAATGTTTTGTTTAAACTTAGCTTCACTGAAAACATTTACTGTTTTGACATCTGTTGAGGGATTGATTTGAGAGCTTTTGTTTTCAGAGCCAAGCGCGAATAAATTCAACTGTGCATGGTGGTTTGAAGTGGCTTCTTCTATTTTACTGTTTTGGACTTTCAAATTAAATGCACCAAAAACAGACTCAATATTTTTAATAAATCCATATAACTGAAGCTTTTTGAAAAACGCAACAACATCATCCAAATTTGTTATATCAAGCTTTGCATCATCAATATTAAAATCAATATCAACATTTCTGTCGATTGTTGCAAGATATTGACTTAAATATGCCTCTTCTTTGCCATTAACAAGTTTTTCTTTCAACGATTTTTGGGTTATTTCATCAATGTTTTTATAAATATTTTCCAAATTTTCATATTTTTCAAGCAAATTGCAAGCCGTTTTTGGTCCTATTCCACGAATTCCCGGAATATTATCGGATGTGTCGCCTGAAAGTGCCTTAAAATCTATAACTTGATTTGGATAAACACCCATTTTTTCATAGACTTTTTGCCAATCATAGAAAAGTAAAGCACTATTTTGAGGGATAATAACAACAATATGCCCGTCTTTGTCAACAAGCTGAAAAGAATCTCTATCACCTGTTAAAATATAAATTTTGTCACCTTGACTTTTAATTTTTTTTGCAATAGTTCCAATTACATCATCGGCTTCAAAACCTTCCTTTGTATAAATAGGAATGTTAAAAGCTTTTAATCCTTCAACTATCAAAGACAATTGAGTTCTTAATTCATCAGGCATTGAGGCTCTGTTTGCTTTATACTCTTGATATTTATCAACACGAAAAGTGTGACGTCCAACATCAAACGCCACAGCTATAGAATCAGGTTTTATGTCTTTATTTTTTAATATGTCAAACAAAGCACGAAAAAAACCAAAAACTGCCCAAGTTGGCACACCATCGGTTGTTTTCATTCCTGTTCTTTCCAATGCATGAAAACTTCTGAATGCAAGTGCATGCCCGTCTATTAAAATCAATGTTTTATCACTCATAAATAATTTTATCTTTCTTTATTTTCTAAATTATTATTAACATATTATATCACACTTAAATATAAGATTATAGGACAATATAAAAACTTATTTTTTGCTTATAATATTTAATATAAGCATAATAAATGAGGAATTTATTTTATGAAAAAAGCCGCAATAATATTGACTCTTGTCTTGTTATTTCAAAATATATCTTTTGCACAAAATATTGATATAATAAACGCATATAACCTTCAAGGAAAGCAATATTTTGAAAAACATCTTTACACGGACTCAATAAATTCTTATAAAAGTGCTTTGAACCTTGATTCTATAAATGCCCATGCAAATGCAGGCATAATAAACTCATACCTTGCACGCGCAACATATTATTACAACAAAAAGCAGGATTTTAATGCTTGCGTTGATGATTTAAAAAGTGCTTTATTTTATCTTAAATATAGCAACAATTTTTCATCAAAGCAACTTGATAATGCCATAAAAACAACAGAAGCAAACTTAAATGACGTAGTTAAACAAGCAAAAAAAGATACCTCACCAAGCGGTTTGTTCAACGAAGCAAGAAGACTAAAACGAGAAGGAAAACTTGAAGCTGCCGCAACAACATATCATTATGTTTTAAATGACACTAAGTATCAAAATCAATCATACTTTGAAATTGCCAACATTTTTTATGTTTTAAACAATATAGATAAAGCTAAAGTTTATTATGAAAAAGTTTTAAGCTATGACAAAAATCACGCTCAAAGCTTGTTGAAACTTGGAAAAATTTATGAAACATTGGGGGACAAAAACCAAGCAAGCAATTTTTATACAAAAGCTATGAACGGTGATATAAACGATGTCGGTATTCTAAATAAATTATATCAGGATTATCAAAACAAATTAAATCAAAATCCAAAAGACTACCAGAGCCTAATAAACTTGGGTGCTGTTTGTCAGAAAATGAACAAATTTGATGACGCTTTAAAATATTACAACTTGGCTTCAAAATATGAGCCATCTTCAACCAACATTTCAAAAATCAATATTGGCAGCTTGTATATGAACAAAAAAGATTATCAAAATGCCATAAAAATTTATAGTGAAATACTTGCAAAAAGTCCAAACAACCACCGTGCACAGTTTTTAAGAGCTTTATGTTATGAAAAATTAAACAAATTTTTCGAAGCCATAAACGATTACAAAAAATGCTTGGTGAATAACCCTGACAACAGAGAAGCAAAAGAAAACCTTGATAATCTTCTTATGAAAAATTTAAACTCAAATGATTTAATAACGTTTCTTAAACAAAAGCTTAATTCAAATCCAAACGACTCAAGTTTGAATTATCAAATCGGATATGAACTTCATAAAGCAAAACAACCCAAAGAAGCATTGTATTACTATAAACGCTCAATTGAACTTGGGAATAACGATGCAAATGCATATTTGAATTTATCAAAAGCACTATATGAATGCGGAAACTTAAAAGAAAGTCTTGAACTTGCAAAACGCGCTCAAAACAAATTTCCAAATGACACCAACTTGAAAACACATTTCAACGAACTTTATAATGCTAATTTAACTCAACAAATTGACCTTGCTGCAAAGCTTTTTGAACAACAAAAATATAACGAAGCATTAAATGCCTATAATTCAATACCGGTTAAAAATGAAGTTGTGTTGCTTGGAATAGCAGGATGCAAATTTTATTTAAACGACCTGACTTCCTCAATTGACTATTATAAAAAAGCACTTGAAGTAAACCCTCAAAATACCGACACCGCTTATTATATTGGACTTGCCTATTTTAATTTAAAAGATTTTAATAATTCAAAAAATTACTTAAACAAAGCTATTAAACTTAACCCTAACAATAAAAACGCAAAGGAACTTTTGGCTTTAACATATTACACAATCGCTCAAACAAACGAGGAACAGGGCAACAAAGAAGCAGCTGTTAATAATTATTTAAACGCTTTAAAATTTGATTCTAATTTAAAAGAAGTATACTATTCTTTGGGTGTAACCTATGATACAATAAATCAAAAAGAAAATGCCATAAAGTATTATAATAAGTATTTGTCTAAATCACAAAATGTTCAAAATGAACTCACTGATTATGCAAAACAACGGTTGGATGAATTGACAAATTAAAAAATAATAAGTTGAGTGTGGAATAAAAATAATGGATAATGATTACAAAATAATCGCAAATAATTTTAAACTGCCCAAAACAATTTTTGCCCCAATGGCAGGTATAACCGATGTTGTCTTAAGGAGCATTGTAAGAAGTTATTCTCCAAACACATTGCTCACAACTGAAATGATTAGCGCAGAAGCGTTATGCAACAAGCCTGATGTAAAAATTTCAGAAGTTGTTGAAAAAGAGGCGCCAATATTTTGTCAACTTGTAGGGCATAAAGTCGAAAAGATGTCAAAAGCATCCAAAATATTGGCGCCTAAATGCCAAGGCATTGATATAAACATGGGTTGCCCAGTCAAAAAAGTTACAAGCGGAGGTGATGGTTCGGCTTTGATGTTAAATACTTCTTTGGCTTATGATATAGTGCAAGCGGTGAAAGAAGCAGTTGAACTTCCTGTTTCTGTAAAATTTCGACTTGGATTTACAAAAGAACAAGAAAACTTTATTCAATTTGGTCAGCTTATGGAAAAAGCCGGTGCCGATTTTATAACTATCCATGGAAGATACCGAAGTCAAATGTATTCCGGCTCATCAAATTGGGAAAAAATCGGTGAGCTTGTTAAATGTGTTTCTATTCCTGTTTTTGCAAACGGTGACATTTTATCTTTTGAAGACACAAAAAAATGCCTTATGACAACAAATGCTTATGGAGTTTCAATCGGACGCGGTGTTTTGTATGATGTTTCTTTACTTTCAAGAATCGAAAACAAAGATAAAAATGTTATGAGTTTTCAAAATAAAATAAAAGTTTTGAAAGATTATATTAAAAAAGAATGCGATTATCGAAAAGAAGAAGTTGCAATAAAATTTATGCGAAAATTTTATCCTTTTTTTATAAATAATTTAAAAAACGCTTCAAAATATCGTCTTGCTTTGATGAGTGAAGAAACTTTGGATGGGGTTAACAAAATTCTTGATGAAATTTTGGCAATTCATTTGCTTGAGGTTTAAAAATGGAAGAAAAAAAGCATTTTATCTATGTTATTTTAACTCAAAACAACAAGCTATATTGTGGTTATACAAATGATGTTAAAGCGCGTTACAAAAAGCACGTTGAAGGTAAAGGTGCAAAATTCACACGAGCAAACAAGCCCAAAGCACTTGTTTTTCAAAAAGAATTTCAAACCAAACACGATGCACTTTGCGAAGAAATAAGGTTCAAAAAACTCACAAGAAAGCAAAAAGAGGATTATATCACTGTCAATGCCGACTCAATTCCTGCAAAGAAGTCCATTGGTTGACACTTCGAAAATCAATGAGTTATTTCTTAAACATTTTGCTTTTTTTCTTTTTTAATAAACTGACTCAATTCCTGCAAAGAAGTCCATTGGCTGACACCTCAATTATCAAGGCACTTTCTCTCAAACTTCTTGCTTTTGTTCTTTTTTAAACTTATCCAAAGTGAACTTGTTGGAAAGAAGACTTATTCCCATCCACAACAAGCCTGAACCCACACCATAACCTAAAACTTTTTCACAAGTTTTATTACCAACTTTCTTTATATTAAAAAAAGAAAATGCTATATTTAAAGTCGAACAAGCACAAGCATCAAAAAATGATTTTTTAAGTAAGTATTTTTTTAAAGTTTTTTCGTTGCTTTCATTTTTTTCTTTTTTAACTTTATAAATCATGTCTTTTTCTTCATTTTTTTCATTAATATATGAATGAATACAAGAAGCAACAAGCGTCAAACAACCGGCACATAACAATGCTAAATTTAACTTTCCACCGGTTTTCTTTTTAAAATTGTTAAATTTTTGTTTTAATTCAACATTATCATTTTCAAACAAAGTGTGTCCCAACAAAATAGCAGCCGCCAAAGGTATTTTTGCAGCTTCAAATTTTGATTGTTTAGCGTATATATATTCAGAAGAATTATTGTTTTTAAATGTTTGTTGGTTATAATTTTTATATAAATTATTAATTTTCATAAAAATACCTTATTTATTAGACTAACGTGAATAATATGGCAGCGGTGGAGTGTATCCATGCCCTAACCACTTGCACACACAAGCTTCTGCCCAATCGTCTACATAACGCCAATATCTGTAAAATCATAATAAAGACTTTCATTTTTATGCGGTTAATGGATTTTCTCTTTCAAATAAAATACCATTTAGTTTCATAAACTTCATCCCCGTCTGTTTTTAATTTAAAAGACCTAACTGAAAAATACTTACATTTATGTTACAACTTAAAACAATAATGTCAATAGTAAAATAATTTTTTAATAATTTATCTATTGCAAAATATTTTTATTTATGACAAAATTAAAATAAAGTTAGTCTTGGCGAACATTGTTTCAACAGCAATACAAAAGGAGACAATATGTTATTATTAATAAAAGCTTTAACTTCAGCAATAACAATTATTTTAATAACCGAAATAGCTAAAAAAAGTTCACTGCTTGGTGGCATAATAGCAGTATTACCAATAAATATTATATTATCCGTTTTGTGGCTCTATTACGAAAAACGAGATGTTGTTTTGCTTAACAATTTTTTAAACTCCGCTATTCTTGGAATAATTCCTCTATTTATATTCATTATTGTTTTATTATTTTTACTCAATAAACATATTTCTTTTCCACTCACATTGACTTGTTCTGTTATATTTTTGGCTTCGTTTTCTTTTCTATATTACAAAATAATTGCATAAAATTTATTGCTAAAATCACCAAAATATAGTAAACTTTAATTAAGTTTCTATAAAAAAGGAGTTAAAAATGCCTCTTGCCAATTGTAAAAAATGCGGTAAACTTTTTATGAAGAAGAATCGTGATATATGTGATGCTTGTTATGAAGCACAAAATAAATTGGCAGAAGAAATTTGCAATTATGTTATTTCTTTAGAAAAAGACTGTGTTTCTATGGCTCATATTATGGAAAAATTTAATATAAGTTCAAAAGAATTTGAAAACTTTTTTAATAATGCTAAATTTGTCCAAATTAATGACATACTCACTGTTAAATGTGTCCGCTGCGGAAATGAATTTAAACCGGGACGAAAAACAGGTTTTATTTGTGATAACTGTCTAAGAAAATTAAAAATATAGTTTAATATGCTTAAAGTTGTAGTTGTTGGTTATGGAGCTATGTATGCTAATTTAATTCAGGGCTGCTTAAACTCTGATGTTGAAATTGTTGGGGTTTTTTATGATGAACTTATAAAAAACAATCCAATAAAATTATTTTTTAAAAATATTTTTAATCCGTCAAAAGAATATTCTTTTTCAAAAAGTTTCAATTTAAATATATTAAAAGGAAAAAGTGTCAACAGTTCTAAATTTCAAAAGCAATTGTTAAAACTAAATCCTGACATAATTTTTGTCGGATCTTGGAGTGAAAAATTTAAAGATAAAACATTTAATATTCCTAAAATAGCAACTATAAATATTCATCCTTCTCTTTTGCCCAAATATCGTGGTCCAAATCCATATTTGCAGGTAATTTTAAATGATGAAAAAGAAACAGGTGTAACTTTTCATATAATGGATAAAAATTTTGATACAGGGCCTATATTATTACAAGAAAAAATCAGAATAGAAGAATTTGACACCAGCAAAACCTTGAAACACAAAACTTGTGCAGTTGTTAAAAACAAAATTCCATTTCTTGTTTCACAATTTAATAATGGCAAATTTATTGTTCCAAAAGCACAAAATGAACTTGAAGCAACATATCAAAGTGTAATTAATGAAAAAGATGTTGTGATTGATTTTGACCAAAAAAGTTCAAAAGAAATTGATTGCCAAATCCGTGCAATTCAACCGTTTTCAAAAGTTTATGTATATTTAAAAAACGATTTTTTTTATTTCGAAAATTATGAAATAATAGAAAATTTTAGTAAAAAGCTTTATAAACATGGTGAAATTGTAAAAGTTGAAAAAAATAGAACTGTTTATATTGCAACAAAAGATAATAAAATTTTAAAACTGACAAATTTAAAAACTTTTGGCTTGTTTGGAAAACTAAAAGCTTGTTTAAAGTTTAAATCTTTATCTTAAAAATTAAAAACAAAAAAAAATTGCGTCTGGCGCGATTCGAACGCGCGACCTATCCCTTAAAAGGGGAGTGCTCTACCTGCTGAGCTACAGACGCAAACTATTTAACTTACTTTATTAAAATACCAAGAACAAAATTTTGTGTCAACACTTTTTTTATCATTCTACAATTTTATAAACAAGATTTCGCTCTTGTGGTTTTTCATTTGTATATTTGAAAGCGTTTTGGGTGTATGTTATGGCTTCATCTAAATTTTTTGACTCATTATAGTATAAAGTCGCAACAATTTCACCTGTTTTGACTTCATCTTGGTAGTGTTTATTGAGATAAATTCCAACATTTAAATCTATTTTTTCATCTTTTTTAGTTCGACCTGCACCTAAAATTTTGCAAGCCTTTGCAATTTTAAGAGCATCTATGTCTGATATATAACCGTTTTGAGTCGCTTTTACAAAAAACTTGTTTTCTGTTGTTCCAAACAATGAATAATCGTCCAAAACTTTTTCTTCACCGTTTTGAGCTTTAATCATTTTTCTAAATGTGTTTAAAGCATGCCCGGATTTTATTGAGTTGTCTATAGCTTGTTCAATTTCATCTTTTGTTTTAAACTTGTTTGTTTTATTCAAAATAGTTGTAATCAACGCAAATGTAATTTCTTTTAAATCGTTTGGCATGTTGCCTTTTAAAAATTCGATGGCTTCTATAACTTCAAGCGAATTTCCAACAGCATGACCCAACGGCATGTTCATATCGGTAATACAAGCAATAATACTCCTGTTCAAACGTTTTCCGACGTCAACCATTGTTTTGGCAAGTGTCAAAGCTTCTTCCTTTGTTTTAATAAACGCTCCACTTCCAAATTTCACATCGAGCACTATGAAGTTTGCTCCACTTGCTATTTTTTTTGAAACTATGGAAGAGGCTATTAATGGAATTATATTGACAGTTGACGTCACATCGCGAAGTGCATATATTTTTCCATCCGCAGGAGCGAGTGTTTTTGTTTGTGAAGCCAAAGCAAGGTTTATTTCTTTGACTTGTGATAAAAATCTTTCATCGGACAAATTGACATCAAAATTCGGGATTGCTTCAAATTTGTCAATGGTGCCGCCTGTGTGCCCAAGCCCTCTGCCTGATAATTTTGCCACTTTAAAATCACCCAACGAAGCAACAAGCGGCATAAACATCATTGTTATTTTATCTCCCACTCCGCCACTTGAATGTTTATCTATTACAAATTCTCCAAGACAACTCAAATCCAGAACTTCACCTGAATCCACCATCGCTTTCGTAAGATACGTCGTTTCATCAAGATCCATTCCAACAAAATATATCGCCATAAGCAAAGCAGAGGCTTGATAATCTTCTATTTCACCATTTAAATAACCATTAACAAAATATTCAATTTCTTCTTGATTTAAAGATTGTTTTTGTTTCTTTTTTTCTATTAAATCAATTATATTCATTTAAAACAAACTCCAAATAAACTCTTTACATATTTTGTTAACGTTTGATTAAAGGGCTATTTTTTAGTATTTAAATACTTAATAATTTCATCAGTCAAATCAACACCACCAACAAATATCATACGATAATCAATGACTGTATCAATTTTCTTTTCTTTTGCTATTGCTTTAGTTGCGTTGATGATATTGTTATAAACTTCTTCTTCTTTTGCAACTTTATATTTCAACACCGCATCTTCTTTAGCTTTATATTCTTTTTGCGTTTGTTCTTCAAAGTTTTTACGTTTGATTGGTGATTCTATTTTTTTATAATCTTTTTCTTTTTGCATCAAAAACTTTTGTAAATCAAGAACTTTGTCATCGACCTGTTTGTAAACAGTTTTTGCATAGTTATAATTTTGTTCTATTTTTTTATAATTTGCTGAACCTAAAACATCAGCATTTGCAGCATTTAAATTCACCGAAAACAAAATAGCTAATGTAAACAATAACGCATTTATTTTTTTCATATAAAACTCCTTTTAATAATAAAACCTATAATATTAATATTACCATATTATTTGTTTTTTGACACAAAAAATTGTCTATTTTTTTTGAAATATTATAATATATTCGTGCTTAAAAATATAAAAACCGCCGTATAAAGCACGATAACGCCACAAATTAGCATTTTTTCCTTTGCATTTTTCATTGCCTTCAATGTTTTTAACAATAATCGATTTTGTTCTGAAACCAAGCTTATTCATTCTTGCCATACATTCAAAACCAAGCGGAACAAGTTCGCCGTTTGCATACTTATCGCCAATGATTAAAGCCGCGAATCTGTCTTTTTCCAAACAGTCATATCCATTTTTAGCAACTTTTTCAAACAAATCATAAAACTCTTCCGTAGATTTGCAATTCGATAAATCTTCTTCTTTATCAGAAAATTTTATAATGTCATCATAAGGCGGATGTAAAACAAGAAACTGAGCCTTTTCTTCACCCATAATCTCAAGACGTGCATTTATTTTGTCAATAACGGTTTCAGAAGCGCTATTTTCACAAATGATATTCATCTTGGTGACCAAATCTTTTCGATTAAACTTTTGGCTCACATACTCAACCAAATCTTCTTTCAACTCTACACCAATGCAGCGTCTTTGCATATTCAAAGCTTCAATGCCGGAGGTTCCGGAGCCAAAAAACAAATCCAAAACAACATCATTTTTCTTCGTAAAACGCTCAAACAATTGGTTTGCAATTTGCGGAATATAATTGCCATGATAATCATAGCTGTGTCCGTTTGACTTCTCGCGTGAATCAAACTCCCACAACGTATTTGTCAAAACATGTGAATAATTTTTCCAATTGTTTAAATCTATATCATTATAAGGTTTTGTTAATACTTCTTTTTTTTCAACAAGCTTCAAATTTGCTTGAACTTGTGCTTTTTTTAAATTTTTACCTGATTTAACCACTTAAAACACCATCTTTTACTACTTTATAAATTATAGTTACATTTCTTAACAATTAAATCATTAAAATAGATGAACTATTCATTTTCAGTGGCATTTTGACAAAGTTCCATCAATGTTTTTTGCCAGTTATCAGTTTTTTCCATATAAAAATTTGCACCTTTATTTAAACAGGTCAGTTTGTGTTCTTTTTTGTTTGAAGCCGTTATAATACCCACTTTAGTGTTTAAATTGTTATACTTGATTATTTTTATCAATTCATCAAGTAAAATAAAACCTTCGCGTTCAGTTGGAATAAACAAATCCATAATGACAATTTTAATCTCATTTTTCTTAAACTTGTCAATGGCATCATAAATTTCCTTGGAAACAATGGGTGAAAAGCCAATACGTTTAAATAAAACTTCAAGTTGATATGTAATGACCCCTAAATCGTCTATAAGCAAAACTTTGTCCGAATTTTGTTCATCTTCAATTTTTGAGTATTGTGAAATATCTT
>UMLR01043135.1_pt1 | contig 13879 bp, 10 predicted proteins | sample 1966741 | NCBI WGS metagenome assembly UMLR01 (sample SAMEA4836207, study PRJEB28245) | human gut metagenome | biome: gut microbiome; material: fecal sample | place: Denmark | collected 2008 | reverse complement strand
CCAGTGCCCCCGTCTGCAATTCCTCTACACTGAGGCTTCCGGCTCCCATATCCAAAGAGGTATTTTCAAAATAATATCCCTCCGGCACATACAGGCAGATGGAACCGCCCAGGTTGCCATCACTGTTGCTGTTTGCTTTCGAAGTGCCGCGGATCTCCATCGTACCGCCTTCCACATATCCCTGGAACTTTCGCATTCCGTCGGCTTCTACCCGGAAGCAGTTGTCCTCTGACACCTGAATCTTCATGACACAGCCACCGGCCTGCACCTGTAGATCCGTGATGCCCTGGCTGTCATCCCCCAGAACATACAGCTCTATCTTTCCCGACTTTACTTCATAATCTGAGTCATAATCCACGTTGTCCTCCAGATCATAGTGCACATCTCCATATTTTCCCGAATCTGCTCCGTCACACCGTCACTCCAGTCATCTACCTTTTCTCCGGAGATTCTTCCCAGAGTAACCGCTGACAGGATCTCCCCCGGCGAAAAATGCGTGGAGCCATTCCCCAGGCTTCCGCTCACTCCCAGGATCAATCCCAATAATATAAATAGCAACGCTGTGATGGCACAGCCCTTCATAAATTTTCTCATGCTTCTGCTTTACCTCTTTTCTGGAATAATCCTCCGATCCAACAACAGATCGCCGGTGTGGCGATTCCCGCCATGGCCACGGTCAGCATCAGGAACAGAAGTCCGACACCTCCGCAGATCAGTCCGGCACCGATCAGCCCCATTCCCACGAAGGGATGCGTAAACAGACTGATGATCCCTGCAACCACCAGTGCGATCAGAATCAGTATCAGTGCTGCTGCCGTTGCCCCGAAACCAACGATCAGACCGAGCCATGCAACGATCAGCCCCGCTGCCACACCGATGCCTGCGGAAGCTACTCCCAGGATCACCGGAGATGCCAAAATACATAAAATTACGATCAGCACGATCATACCGGTGGACATTCCTTCTTTTTTCCGAGAGGACACTGCTCCAGCTGCCTGTGCTTCATTTTCCTGCCCAAAGCCTGCCTCTCCGGCACCTCTCTTCGCGCCGGAATCCGCCGGATAAGTGATCACCGCACGGTTGTCCGCATTGATCTTCTGGTAAATATTCTCTCCATAACCGTTCCCGAAAATGTCCTTTTTGATGTTTTCCGCCACCTTGGCAGGATTTCCCAAAGCCTCAATAACGTTCTGTTCATTTTCCGGACCCGCATCATTAAAATATTCATTATAGTATTGTAATGCTTCCTCCCGCTCTGTAGCGGAAATATTCTGCAACAGACTTTCCAGCTGCCTCATAAACTCCGTTCTATTCATTCTACTATGTTCTCCCATCTGCGCCTGTTTACGCCTCTGACCTGTCACTTAGTTTTCCTTCAAACAATCCCGTGATCTTATCGCTGTAGCTGCGCCACTCACTTTCATATAAATGAAGCTACGCCCAGCCTCTGCTGGTGACTTTGTAATAACGCCTCGTTCTGCCACTGCATTCCCGGTCATAGACTTCCAGACATTCGTCCTTCTGTAATCGCCGAAGCACGGGATACAGGGTGGATTCCGACAATTCGATCACCTGCCGGACCTCCTGGGTGATCTTGTACCCATAGGTTCCTTCCGGTTCCCGGGCGACCACCGCCAGCACGATAGCATCCAGCAGAGCTGCTCCTGTATTAAAAAGCATCCTATCGCTCCTCTCTGAAATTTGCGGCTATCCGCCTTTCCTTACAATATTATATGCCGTATAGTATTGCTCTGTGGCTATACTATACGGCATATAATATCATGCGTCAATATAGAGAAACCGTAAGAAATTCTAAAGACTTTCCAAAGATTCCACAATGGCTTTGCCATCATGACCGGGGATGCTCTGTTAGTTTTCCATCAGCCAGAAATATGCACTGTACGCCGGCAGAAGACTACCGCCGCCAAAGTCATGTTTCTCTCCGGTGATCAGATCCACCGCCGTGCCGCAGCCGGCATCAAAATGCGCCATGAAATCCGCTCCATCCGCATTGATAGCCACCATGACTCTCTCATGCTCCGACTTTCTTTCGAAAATGCATTGCTTATTGGTCAGCAGTACTGAACGGAAAGCACCGTAATTCAATGCTTCCGAATGCTTCTTTGCCTCTGTCAGCTTGCTGATCCAGTCACACAGACCATTCCACTCCGGCTTATCAAAGTAGGGACGCAGTGCAGGATCGCCGTCTTCCTTGCGGGCCTTGAAGCCCCATTCACTTCCGTAATAGACACAGGGAATGCCCGGCATACCGAATGCCATGGCATAGATCAGCGGCAGATGATTCTCGTTGTTCAAAATACTTGCCACACGGGTCACATCGTGGTTGTCCACAAAGGACAGCAGATGCTTGCCCTTATACAGGGTCCAGTTCTCCGGTCCGAACTGACGTAACAGGGAATGTACGATCTCGAACATATTCATACTGTTGAAACTGCTGTAAAGTCCCTTGTAGCACTCGTAGTTCGTTGCGGAATGCAGCATCTGATCGTTCATCAGACGGTTGTAGTCTCCGTGAAGCATCTCTCCCAATAAGAAGAAATCCTGTTTGTAAGCGCTGGTTACTTCCCGCAGTCTTCTGACGAAATTTTCATCCAGACTGTAAGCCACATCCAGTCGCAGACCGTCAATACCGAATTCATCGATCCAGCCCTTGACACTGTCCAGCAGATAGTTCACCACATCGGGATTCTGCAGGTTCAGCTTCACCAGATCAAAGCAGCCTTCCCAGCCCTCATACCAGAGTCCGTCGTTGTAATTGGAATTGCCACCGAAGTCGATCCGGTAGAACCAGTTCACATACGGTGAATTCTCCCGGTTGCGGATCACATCCTGGAACTGGGCAAAGCCTCTGCCCACATGATTGAACACACCGTCCAGCACGACCCGGATCCCGGCCCTGTGCAATGCGTCGCAGACCTCCTTAAAATCTTCGTTGGTTCCCAGTCTCACATCGATCTTACGATAATCTCTGGTATTGTAACCATGAGTATCCGATTCGAATACCGGGGAGAAATATACCGCGTTCACTCCCAGCTTCTGCATATGGGGGATCCAGTCCTCCACATGTTTGATCTCATGTCTCTGTACTCCGTCATTTTCAAAAGGAACTCCGCAGAATCCCATGGGATAGATCTGATAAAAAACACTTTCATACGCCCACATATTAGTTACCATTCCTTTCTGCCTTAATTTCATACCTTGTACTCGTAATGCTTTTCCATTGACTGGTTCAGTACTGCTTTTATTTATTTGTCCACATCAATTCTTTTGCTATTATACACCATTTTTGAACCGTCTGTCGTTTTTTCTGTGTAAAACCACAAATAATCCACAAAATCCACCGACTTATCCACATATACACATGTGTCATATGTGGTTATGTGGATTGTCATATCGGATATCAACTCGTGTATCACATTGAAAATCATCCCTTTTGCCACAACCAGGCATCCCAGAAGCGCTCCACCTTTTTGGCTACCGTATCCACGGTCACAGGCTGCACCTGTTCCCACTCTCTGGGGAATAATCTCCGGTAGGAATACTGCTGAAACCGATCATCCAGCAGAACAATGATACCCACATCCTCCGCCGTCCGGATCACGCGGCCTGCCGCCTGCAATACTTTATTCATTCCCGGATAGCGGTAGGAATAATCGAAGCCGTTCTCTCCGTCCTCATCAAAATAGCCCTTGAGGATCTCCCGCTCACAGCCTACCTGGGGCAGTCCGGTTCCTACTACAATGACTCCGATCAGACTGTCCTTCTTCAGATCGATGCCCTCTCCGAAGATTCCCCCCAGCACGCAGAAGCCGATCAGCGTCTGCTCCTCTTCCTCCTCGATCTCCATACCGATGAGACTTTGCAGGTCACATTCCTCATTGCCCCGGAAGCGATTCAGGAAGTATTCACGCTCTTCCTCATTCATGGATTCCTGTTGGACGAGACATTCTTCTTCCTCTGTCATAAAATACTGTTCATAGATCTCGTAAATATGATTCATAAAGGAATAGGACGGGAAAAATATCATGTAATTGCCGTGCCGGTTCTTCACCACTTCGTGAATGTAACGGGCAATATTGTAGTATTCTTCCTGGGATCTTCTGCTGAACTTGCTAGTCACATCCCCGGCGATCAGTATGGTACGCTTCTCGGGATCAAACACCGAGTGGGCATACACCTCGTAATCCTCCTTCTCACCGCCCAGCAGGTTCTTGTAATACTGGATGGGCAGGAAGGTAGCGGAAAAAAGGATCGTACTGCGTCCTCTGAGCATGCATTCCTTCAGGTTTTCTCTGGGATTCACGCAGAACAGCTTCAGTTCAAAGCTGCCATCCTCACACAATCTGGTATATTTCACATAGTTTTCATCTTGTCTCTCGTAAATATCCAGAAAATGACTGAGCTTGAAATAGAAGTCCAGCAGATTCTCCCGTACTTCCAGGCTGACCTTCTCCTGCTCCTCCAGATAATCACTGATCACAGCGTGCAGTCTGGTCAAGGGCTGCACCAGCATGTCAATATCATCCACCAGCCGGTACCCGTCACAGTCCCGCTTCATGGACAGCAGCTGTGCGTTACACTTCTCCAGCAGCTGGCTGATCCGTTCCGCATAGCCTTCCCGCACAAAGGTACTCTTTCCGTCAGACTTTTTCCCTTTGTGTCCCCTTACATAGAGGGAATCGGTACCGTCTGTTTCCTCCAGGGTAATCTCCTGTGGCAGTTGTTTTGACATGCCTGTCATTTCTAATGTCATCTGCCCGGAAATCCCGTCTTTATCACGCTTTTTCTGGGCTGCTTCTTCCATTTCCGACGTGATTGTCTGTTTGATCTCCCGCTTGAGTTCCAACAGATCTTCCTTCCGTAGCGGTGCACTGTACATCTCCCGGCCCCGCTCTAAGAGGTTATGTGCCTCATCGATCAGAAATACATAATTCCCCTGACTGCCGTCCCCGAAAAATCTCTTCAGATACACATGGGGATCAAAGAGGTAATTATAATCTCCGATAATTCCATCTGCAAACAGACTTAAATCCAGTCCGAATTCAAAAGGGCATACCCGATATTTCAGGGCATATTCTTCTATTTTGCTTCTGGTAAAGCTCTCTTCGTGGGTCAGAAGATCATAGATAGCCTCATTGACACGGTCAAAATGCCCCTTTGCATAAGGGCACTGCTCCGGATTGCACTCCGTATGACCCTGAAAACAGATCTTCTCCTTGGCTGTCAGGATAATGCTCTTAAAGCGCAGTCCCTTCTGCCTGAGCAAAGAAAAGGTGTCCTCCGCCACCGTCCGGGTGATGGTCTTGGCGGTAAGATAGAACAGCTTGTCTCCCATATCCTTTCCCATGGCCTTTACCGTGGGAAAGATCGTGGATATGGTCTTACCGACTCCCGTAGGAGCTTCAATAAATAATTTTCTCTTATGATAAATGGTCTGGTACACATAGCTGACCAGCTCTTTCTGTCCATCCCGATAGTCGAAGGGAAACTGCAGCTCAGCAATGGACTGCTGCCGCAATTCTCTCCACTGCCAGGTATAGTCCGCCCATTTGCGGTAATCACTGATCAGCTGCTGGAACCAGGCTTCCAGTCTGACGAATTCATAATCTTCATAAAAATAGCGGATATCTTCCGTCTCTATATTGCAATAGGTCAGCCGCACCCGGATATAGGGCAGCTCCTTTTGCAGGCTGTACATATAGGCGTAGCATTTCGCCTGGGCAATATGTAAAGGCAAGGGTGCCTTCAGCTTCGACAGATCTCTATAGGTTCCCTTGATCTCATCGATGGTGGTCTCTCCATTCTGCTCGATGATGCCGTCGGCCCGGCCTTCCACGATGATGACATAGTCCTCCGTGGGATGGGTGTATTTTAATGCCACTTCTGCCTGATACTCCGCACCCATACGGCGCTGGATCATACGGTGGATCCGGCTGCCCTCCTGCATGGCATTCTCCAGGGATCCCTGCCTCCTGTCGTCGATGTCGCCACTGCGCAGGATGAACTCTACAAGATTACGTACCGATATTCTGACTTCTCCCGCCATGTGACTTAACCTCCCTCAAACAAGTCCCTACGATACCCAGATGCCTACGGCTTGTTCCGTGCTGCGCACTCTCACAAGCCTCCCCACTATTCGCATATCGTGGGATTAACATCCCACTTTTATGCGAATAGTGGGGGCGGGGCTAAAGGTCTTTCATCCACTTATGAGCAAGCTCAAGTGGATGAAAGACCTTTGTCCCCTGGCATCATATAATAAAACTACCCAGGTAAATAGTACTCTATCTTACCTGGGTAGTCAAATGACATTCTGTTGTTGAGAAATACTGACCTGTCAGTGCATTAACATGCAATCGCACACTGCTTCAGCATCTCTTCGAATTTATCATTGTAGCCGTCATAGGACACGGTCAACGGCTTCGTGAAATCCAATCCGTACACTCCAAGGAATGATTTGGCATCGATTACGTATCTGTTATAGCATATATCAATATCAAAATCACACTTTGAAGCTACATCAACAAAATGTTTCACGTCTTCAGGTGTCAAACGGATCGTCTTTAACATTTCTTGTTCCTTCCTTTCAATAGTAAGTTCGATCGTAAGTTAAAAAATACACCGGGTACTTTCCCCTCACATCTGAAATCATTACTATTATAGCCAACCATCCCCAAATGTAAAGCGGTTTTTTTCTTCCAGAAAACGCACATTTTGGGCATTTTTACCACTCTGCTATCATTTTCACAATATATGTTCGCCGTATGGAAAACCTTTTCGGCGTTTTGTATATTTGTTGCGTTACCGCGGTAAAATATAAATCCCAATTTGGCGAAATCTACTGAAATTCCACCATATATTCTTGGAACCTGAGGGGCAGCATATTTCGTTGCAGATCACTGTTTTCACGTTCTTTTATGGCTATTGTATGACAGAAGGAACGGAAAAGTTCCCGGTAGTGCTGTTCCGCAGCGGACAGTTTCTCCGTCTCAGATCTTACTTTCTCCCAGGCATCCTTCCCCTGCAGCGTATACCAGGGCTTTCCCGCCGGATGTATTCCGAACAGATACCGGCCTGCATCGAACACCAGAAAGTCTTCCATGGGAAAGCGGTCTGCAAAATGCACCATCAGAAAGGTCAGAATATTATTCTTCGGCGCGATCTTCGAATAGAGGATTGTATTCTCCAATTCTTCAAACCGCGTAAATCCTTTCAGATGGTGATACTCATTTCCGGCGCCTCTGGCCAGGCTGAAGGTCTGGTTTACATACGTGTCTGCCATGGCATCCAGCAGATGTCCCGGCGGACACTTCTCGGAAAGCCCCTTTGCAATGGTACGGTATACCGCCTGGGCCTTTTCCGGCTTCGGGGATGAAAGAGCCAGACACAGGCTCTCATAATCTTCCTCCCCAAATCTGCGTTTCAATGTCCGGATCACCTTCACCGTCTTCTCCGGATCCGGCACCACCTCCACAGACTCAGAGAACAACAGATTCTCCTCGATGGTCGTGACCATAGTATCCCGGATGATACAGTGATCTTCATAAGTATTATAAATAGCGGTGAAGATTCCCTCCAGCGAATCCTCACAGTGATAAATCTTCATATAATAAGTTTCACCTCCCGCTGTTTCTGTTCTCTTCCCCTTCTGCCGCTGTCAACCTATCATTTTGCATTGCCTTGCTTCTGCAAACGGCCGTCATCTACCGGTACAGGACCTTACGTTTACCTGCCAATGCAGGCAGTCAGGAAATGTTTCCCTGTACGCTGTGCGCTACAGTTCTCCCACTGCTGCAGGCAGCACTTCCTCCTGCCGTACCCCGTTCGGGAACATCCCATCATCAAACAAGGTCATCTGCCGGTAACTCATGCCATCGCTGCCGAACCGGATCCGTTCCTTCGGATCCGTCAGATTCCGCACGATATAGTCCTCCTCCAGCTTCGTGGGATACATCATCCTGCCACCACAGGTAATAAAATAAACAGCCCGTTTCATCACCACGCCCAGCTTCTTCAGATCCTGAAACGTAAGCTTTGTGCTCCTCCTGGCACTAAGGATCCGTCTGGCGCTTTTCACGCCGATCCCCGGCACCCGAAGCAGATCTGCATAAGGTGCCCGGTTGATCTCCACCGGGAAACATTCCAGATGCCGCACCGCCCAGTCCTCCTTGGGATCCAGCATCACATTAAAAAACGGTCTTTTCTCGTCCAACAGTTCCTCCGCCTTAAACCCATAAAACCGCAGCAGCCAGTCTGCCTGATACAGACGGTGCTCCCGCAGAAGCGGCGGCCCCCCGGGAAGCGCCGGCAGGCTCTTGTCCTCATTGACCTTTACAAAAGCGGAATAGAACACACGCTTTAACTCAAACTTCTGATACAGATTATCTGCTACATTTAAAATCTGATAATCCGTCTCCGGGGTTGCCCCTATGATCATCTGGGTAGACTGCCCGCCACTCACGAAAACAGGGCTCTTGCGGTACAGGATCAGTTCCTCCTTATTCGCATGAATTCCATTCTGGATCTGCCGCATGGGCGTCAGAATATTTTTCCGGTGCTTGTTCGGTGCCAGTGTCCGCAGCCCCTCCGCCGTGGGCAGCTCCAGGTTCACGCTCATACGATCTGCCAGATACCCCATCCGCTCCACCAGTTCGGGATCCGCTCCCGGAATCGCTTTTACATGGACATAGCCGTTAAAATGGTATTGATTCCGTAGCAGCCATATGGTCCGATACAACAATTCCATGGTAAAAGTAGGATCCTGTATGATACCGGAGCTTAAAAACAGTCCCTCGATATAATTACGCCGGTAAAACTCCATAGTCAGTGTACAGATCTCCTCCGGGGTAAAGGTGGCTCTGGGAACATCATTGGACTTTCGATTCAGACAATATTTACAGTCGAAGATACATTCATTGGTCATCAGAATCTTCAACAAAGAAATGCATCTGCCATCCGAAGAAAAGCTGTGACAGATCCCGGCCTTCGTGCAGTTCCCCATGTACTTCCCGTCGCCCTTACGTTCCACCCCACTGGAAGTACAGGCCACATCATATTTGGCTGCATCGGTCAGGATCTCCAGCTTCTGCATGATGGACAATTCCCCGTTTTGTATAAGATATTCCACATTATCACCGCCTTTTACCGAAAATTTCCAGAATCAGAACGTTTGTTCTTGTGTATATTCAAGTTAGCACATATGTTCGATTTTTGCAAGTGGTTATTTTTTCCGAAAAAAGGCTTGCAAAATCGTGCATTTCGCAGTTAAATAATATAGGAATATTTTGTAACACACGCCGCCCGGCGGCAGAATGAGAGGTCAGTATGTCAGATATTGTCATACCTAAAAATTATAAGTCTCAGCTGAACCTGTACGAGACACAGGTTGCCATTAAGACAGTGAAGGACTTTTTCCAGGGATTGTTAGCAGAGCGTCTGCACCTGCTGCGTGTATCTGCTCCCTTATTTGTGGATCCTACATCCGGACTGAACGATAATCTGAACGGTGTGGAGCGTCCCGTGAATTTCCATATTGCAGCACAGGGAGACCGTGAAGCAGAGATCGTACAGTCTCTGGCCAAATGGAAGCGTTATGCCTTGCAGAAATACGGTTTTCAGCCCGGCGAAGGTCTCTACACCGATATGAGTGCCATCCGTCAGGATGAGGAGACCGACAACATCCATTCCATCTATGTGGATCAGTGGGACTGGGAAAAGATCATCACGAAGGAAGAGCGGAATCTGGAGACTCTGAAAGAGACCGTCCGCACCGTATACAAGGTTCTTCGCAAGACCGAGAAGTATATGTCCATCCATTACGACTACATCGAAGAAATCCTTCCTCATGACATCTTCTTTGTAACTACCAGTGAGCTGGCAGAGATGTTCCCCGACTACTCCCCGAAGGAGCGGGAATACTACATTGCCAAGGCAAAAGGCGCTGTCTGCATCATGCAGATCGGTGAGACCTTAGAGAATGGCAAGCCTCACGATGGCCGTGCACCGGACTACGATGACTGGTCGCTGAATGCCGATATCGTGGTATATTATCCGGTTCTGGACATTGCTCTGGAGCTGTCCAGCATGGGTATCCGTGTAGACAAGAAGGCTCTGTTAGACCAGCTACAGAAGGCTGGCTGCCCCGAGCGTGCCGAACTTCCTTACCACAAGGCAGTCATTAACGGTGAGCTTCCTCTTACCATCGGCGGTGGTATCGGTCAGTCCCGTATCTGTATGTTCTTCTTAAGAAAAGCTCATATCGGCGAAGTACAGTGTTCCCTGTGGTCCGATGAAGTGATGGAGACTGCAAAAGAGAACGGCTTACAGTTGTTATAAGACATTTCCATTCAGACTTCAAAATCCCCGGAAGATGAAAATCTCCCGGGGATCTGTTTTCTGTTTTTATTCAAAAATCACAAATTTCTCATTTTCAAAGGTTTTCTCGTATCCATATGCATCCATGAACTCACCGATCAACAAAAGCTTGGCATTATCCACGATGAGACTCCGTTCTCTTTCCGTGGGCTGTAATGCTTCCAGGGCATCCTCTCCCGCTTCCAGATACACAGCATATTTTTTCTCTAACAGTATCACCGGACGGTAAGTCGCATCCGCGTCCATCCGCTCCTGCATCTTATGCATATCCTCTTCCAGCTGTGCGATCTGATAGGAATCCAGATCCGGCCAGGGATTGAACGCTGCAGGCATCTGTAAATAATAAGACAGCGCCGGGATCTGTCCGTAGATCAGTACATCTCTTCCGGCAAGTCCCCGTTCATTCACATACTCTGAGATCCCCTGCATCCATCCGGCCCGTTCCTCGCTCATCCACACACCTTTTAATGTCTCATTATTCGTCACCTGCGCATCGATGTCCTGTATGCCGGTACCTTCGGCAAATGCAAAGTTTCTGCCGAACAGTCCTACCTGGACAAAGAACAACAGAAAGAAAGCGCCCAAGAGACATTTTACCGGCATAGCAGATATGGTGATCCGCTTCCACCGAAAGCTGCCAACATATTTGCAGAACCTGTAGAACTGCCAGTACATATAGGGCAATGCCAGAAACAGATTGTTCATGCTGGGGTATAGCTTGTTGTTACTGCCCAGGGAAGTGATCCATACGATCAGGAAGATCAGTCCGCTGATCAGCTTTTCTTCCTTCGGCGCGGAGGGCGTAAATATCCGCCACAGGGTCACCAGCAGAGTCAATGTCAAAAACGTCACTCCGGGCCAGATAATGGCACCGTAATTCGTATATTCTCTGGCACAGAAGCCCTGGCGGTACAGCCAGAACACCATCACAGCCGCCAGTGCGATACTTCCCGCCCATTCCAGGATCCGCAGAACCTTTGTTACTGTATCTTTTCTCACGTAGGAGCCGATGAGTTCCAATACTCCCACAGTGACAATCCCCACTACAAAGAACACGCACATCCGGATCTCCCAGTACAGATTCTGAAAATACCAGTCGAACATGCCCATGATCATGGATGCAGCCGTATAGTCCGTTGCCACCTCCGTCATGGAAAACAGTCGCAGAATGCCCTTCACATATTCATCCATGCCGTAGCAGATCTGGATATAACCGAATAATACCAGCAGTGCCGTCAGATACCCCGCCAGACACATGCCGGTATCCTGTAATAATTTCTTACGGAGTTTCACCCCCGCTGCCTTTTTCCGCGCTTTTATTTTTTCCGCAGTTTCTGTCGTCTCCCCAGCCTGACCGAGACTCTTTCCAATCTCTTTGCGCGCTTCCAGCCAGCAGATGATTCCGTAAGCCCACACGCCCACGATCATGGCCGCCTCCGGCAGATTGGAGAATCGGGACAGCACATTACAGCCCAGCGCTACTCCGGCGGCAAACAGCCACCCCTTTTTCCCCCGGGCAAGGCCAAGATACAGACAGACCACCGATACCAGATAGAACACGTAGGTCACATAATTGTAAAAAGAGCCCGTGGGGCACCAGCAGAAGCTCACCGCCGTAAATTCTCCCAGGAATACCAGAAGTGCAGGGATCTTCAGTACTTTCGTGCAGAAATAATACCCAAGCACCGCCAGCAGACTGATACTCAGTCCGGTATAAAAGTTCATGCCGATCAAAGTCCCGGCCCCGGGCAGCAAACTGAAAAAATGTCCGATGGCTGTGGTCAGATAGGTGGAAAACAGCCACATGGGATCCATATGCTGCGTCCCCATATATTCAAAGTTCGCATAGCCGTAACCGGTATCCCACAGATCCAGTCCCCAGGCAATATGCCGCAGAGGATACAGCACCAGGATTGCCACGAATACAAATTCCCAGAGACGTCTCTGACTGTCAATACCCGCTTTTTTATTTTTTATTATCTCTGTCACTCCATTACCTCTCTTTTGAACATAGTATCTACGTCCCGTATTTTCTCTGTCAGACTGCGATAGGGACGGATATGCAGGAATATCTTATGCAGTCCGTCGCAGATAGCTTTCCGCACAAAATCCACCAGAATTCCCAGTACAAATACTACCACAACAACAAGTACCGTCCACAACAGCAACGGCAGTACACCGTCGATTTGCTCCACACCAAGCCACTTCTGCCAGGCATAGCGCACACCCAGATTTTCATGCAGCAGATACACTCCCAGCGTATAGGGCGCGATCCTCACCGCCACACTGCCGATCTTTCCCTGTATGCTGCTGTCCAAAAACAGGCAGAACAGCCCCAGTGAAGCCAGAAACGGGAAAATATGGTTATACTCATACGGAATCTTCAGGATCAGCTCCAGACTGCCTGTTTTCAAATAAAACAGGTGCAAAAGCATGGCTTCTCCAAAGGTTCCGAAGATACCGATCAGATACAACAATAATGCCCGGGATTTTTTCTGTAAAAACGGGATTCCAAATCGGCGCAGGTAAGCCGCTGCGCAGAATACACACAGATACCAGAGACAATCATAGCCTTTACCGTCTTCTTCCAGCCGGAAGGGCAGCACAGATTTTAACAGGCAGAAGGTGACAAACAGCAATACTAATGCCACCTGAAACTGCTGCTTCGTCATCCGCCGCAGTCCCATTCCCACAAAGGGGAGCAATATATATAAGAAAAGATACGCTGTCAGGAACCAGTAATGTCCCATAGTCACCGGGAACAACAGGGTCAGATAATAGTGAGTGCTGACTTCCGCCGCGGGAACGATCCCAGTCACCACCGCCAGCACACCGATGCCCACAGAATACAGCCACAGCTGCAGCCACAGTGTAAGCAGCCTGCTCAGTTTAAAAGAGCTTTCGCATAAAAAGTATCCGCTGATCATCATATACACATTCACAGCTACAATGCAGAATGCTTCCAACAGCCAGGCTACCATATCCTGCACCGATAAAGGCGCCGTCAGATCCGGCAACAGTCCTCCCTTGCCCAGATAGTGCAGCACCACGACCATCATCATTGCCACACAGCGCAGTACTTCCAGATTTGCCATACGTTCTTTTTTCTGCATATCGATTCCCGTTTCCTTCCTGCCATTGCTTCGTGCTACGCACTACCACAATTCTACCCAAGGTCTTTCACCCACTTATGAGCAAGCTCATGTGGGCTTAGACCTTTTGACCCTGGTATCATTATATTACTTTGTAACATATTATGTAAAGCAAAAGCGATTCCGCCCAGATTCTGCCTGATAAAGATGTTAATTTAGGAAATCGTTTTCATATTGATGTAGATATTTGTGTAAAACTTTGGTAAAATGCATCTATCAATACTAATCTGCAGCGGAGGTGTCTGTTTTGACAAAAAATACCAAGAAAAACCCTATTCCTCTCTGGAAGCGGATACGCTTTAAGCTGATCTTCGCTTTTCTGATCCCTGTGG
>UMLR01055964.1_pt1 | contig 13943 bp, 15 predicted proteins | sample 1966741 | NCBI WGS metagenome assembly UMLR01 (sample SAMEA4836207, study PRJEB28245) | human gut metagenome | biome: gut microbiome; material: fecal sample | place: Denmark | collected 2008 | reverse complement strand
CATATTGCCGAAGTTATTTTTTACAAGATCGGAAAGCTTACCTGATACAGCATAAGTCGTTTTTGAAGCTGGAGCATTTACAACAGTAGCATAAGAAGTATTTAAAGCCAAATTACCTTGAAGAAAAGAAGTATCAGATGTAAAACACTGAATCCACGCACCAGATGATACTTTTAAAGCATAAGCCCTATATTCATGAGATTTTGTTAAATGAAATTGTGTAGAATCTTCATCACCGAGCAAGCTCACAAAATCGCATGTATATGTAGCTTTATAGAACTCATCTACTTCAATTGTAAAGTGCCAATAGCCTGAATAATAGTAGGTGCTGCCAACATCATCATCGTATATATACGGCAGCACATAGCAATCTTTTTTCCAACCACCTTTAGAACCGATATCTGCACCGAAGCCCAAACCAGAACGCCATAAAGGTGCACACGGAGCAAACTCATGATATCCAGCAGTTTGCTTTTCACCTGTCGCGGACTGATAGTTATACAGATACTGCGAAGGCGTAGGCATTGGCGCGTACATCAGACTATAGTCTGTATAGAGTGCCTTCAAGTCATCGGTTGTGATTCGAACATCATACGAATAATCATCAGGATTTTTATTTTCATAACCACTATCACCATAATCAGAATTATTATCAAGAAGATATTTACAATATCTTGCATTATAATAATTTTTAAAAGTTTCAAAATCATAACCGCCTAAAGGATAATTAGGAGATAATAAAGCAAGAATTTCTTGAGTATTCAAACCTTGACGAATAAGACCAAATTTTTCAGCTAAATTAGCATATGAATAATCAGTATACCCTTTTGAAAAAAAATCAAAATATGTCTTCAAAAAATTATCATTAAAAGCTTTAATATTATAGACCGTACCAGAAGAACTAGTAGCAGTAGCCGTAATAGGATAAGCAGTACCGGAAGGTTTAGAACCATCAGGTAAACTATAATTACCGCCCGATACATTATAAGTATCAAAACGGAGCAAATCAAAACCAAATTCAAGGACTGAAGCTTTATACTTATCCAAATTTTCTTTACCATAAGAATAAAGATTATCTTTTAACCAATCATAAAGATCATCAGAAATAACCTCAGATAAATCATCAGCCGAAGCTACAGAAGTCATAGAAAAAGAGGTTACAAAAACTATAGCCACCACGCAGAACACAACTACAGCCTTATTCCAATGCTTTTTAAAAGCAGATATCACCTTGTTCATTTGTTACCTCCATACATACGATCGCGCAGCTGACAAAGCTCGATGTACTTGCAGCCAAAACCGCACGTCCCTTCCGGCGTTGAACCGACACAATAAGAATATTTCCCGTAATGCTCGCAGGAAAGACATTCGGGAACAGAACCGCACACCGAAGAATGCGGTGTAATTATGCGCGTTTTAGAAATAATGCGCACCTCCGCATAATTACACAGAAAGAACCTGCAGACATCAACATTTTTCATTTTGAATCCCCCTTTAATTTTTTTGTGGAGGCGGTTTTGTTTTCGAACGCAACCGCGAAACGTTCGCCGGCTCAGGTGAAGATACCTACTAAAGATATAATTACAAACGCTAAGCCAAGCAGGAAAAGAAATATAGAGACTATCAGACCCCAATTAACCCGTGATTTCATCGTATCACCTCTTTGAATACTTCATTGAACGCTTTACAAGCACTAAGGCCGTGAAGCACAAGCTGCCACCCAGAAGCAGGAAACACAGTGCATTTCCAAGAATAAAAGCAAAAGCAAGCTTCCCGAGGTCGAAAACACCGGAACTTACTTTCTTCATATCTCCTAAGACCTCAGCCAGGCTTACATAATCGCTTCCGGCGAGAACTTCTATAAATCCATTCGAGCCGGCACGCTTAACGCAGAAATTCAGACTTTTGTCATAATACATCTGATATATCCATTCCACGCCGTCGAGATCCTGCTGACAATCGCCGATGATCAGCACCTGAGAACCCTCGAGCCATGCAATAGAATAATTCATCTTGACGTAGTTTACAGAAGTACCGAGATAATCGGCAAGCCATTTCCGCGCGTCATCGTACTTTACATACTGATATCCCTGCGCATTTACAAATCCGCTCCAGGCCTCCGGATCCACCGTGACTTGATCGTCAGCTGCAAAACTTGTTGTCGAGATCACGACAGCAGAAATTAACGCAAAGATTACAGCAATAAACTTTTTGATTATAACCACACCCTTTTTCTAGAGTAAAAAAAGAGGGAGGTTTAAACCCCCCTCCCCTTTCACCGGATTATGTACGCTTAGAAGCGCGGAGAGCCTTGCGAGCCAGACCCAGAGCAGTGAAGCAGAAGCTTGTACCGATCATAAGGAAACAGAGCGGATTCGAAAGCATAAAGCTGAAAGCACTCTTACCAAGATCGAAGATACCAGATGAAGCAGAAGTTATCTCCTTAACGGTATCGGCTACAGTCTTAGGAGCTTCAAAAGCTGTAGCACCAGCTTCAGAAACAACATTCAGAACAGGCATATTGTCACCTCCTTTCTCTTACTTCTTCTTTTCGGGCTGAATATCAGCCGGAGCAGTTGAAGATTCAGCGCCCATGCTCAGATTGAAGCCCGTACACGTTCCGAACTTGTTGTAGATCGGGACGATCAACAGCCCTTCGAGATCCTGAACCTTTGTAACAGCAGGATTGTTGAGCATTGCAATATTTCGTCCAAGTTCCATGGCGAAAACCTCCGCCTTCACCTTGATATCGTCAGTGTCCGGTCCGAACAGAAGCGCCTTGTTTGTACTTTCATAATCAGCAGTATGGATAATATAGTTATCGTAACTGTTGCCCTCATAAGAGCCTGTTTTGTGCTTGAGGGATATAATCTGCTGTGCCATTTTTACCTACTTTCTGCGGATTTACTCCGCGCATATGTTTCGGGATTTACTCCCAGCTTATTTTGCGCCGTAGCGCTGGTAGTAGTTTTATTTAATCTCGCAACCACCAAACGAGCAGATATCAAGTAGATTTAACCTTTAAAGCCTTTAATTCAGCCTTAACCTTTTTTAAATCAGCCTTCAACTTCTTTATCTGATTATTTGCCTCGGATAAATCATGCAAAGCAACATCACGAGCACTAATCATATCCTGCAGTTCACGACATTTAGAATCATACCGAGAATTAACCTGACATATTTCATCAAGGGCATTTTCAAGAGATTGCCGTAATTCATCAGCTTCAGATGAATTTTCCAAACGTTTGGAATCATCAGAAACAACCAAATCATCACCCGGAACGGAATCAGAAACAACAGCTTCTTTTTCCAAACGTTTGGAATCATCAGGGGCAACCAAATCATCAGCCGGAACAGAGTCAGAAGCAACAGATTCATTTTCCAAACGTTTGGAATCAGTCTTTAAACGTTTTATTTCCCGAGCACTCATTTCAGGAGAAACCTGCTCACGCTGCTTTTCAGACAAAGAAAGCATTGCAACCAGCTGCGAATAACTCCATGATTTAACAGCAGTAAAAAAATCAACCCAACCTACATATTGAGCTTTTGGCTTACATTTGACCATGCCGTTGCCAAGAGTAAAAACCTGCTTTACAGAAAACTGCTCAACAATGTTGATGAAATTGTAAGTCGTAGACTTCTTAAAGCCAAAATTAGCAAGGCAACAATCAACTATTGAATCATAGTGACTTTTGTAATACCCGAAATAATTCAGTTCATAAACGTAATAAGCGATATGTAACCAATTATCAGCAGCCCTTTTAACTTCATCTCGAATCTTGTCAACGTATGAAGCAAGCATTTCTTCATCGGACTCAGGAGGATTTATTATTTCAGTTAACATATAAACCTCATTCCGCAGCCTTACGCCACATTTATTTTTTCGGGATTTACTCCCGGCTTATTTTGCGCCGAAGCGCTGGTAGTCGTTTTTTATCTCCGCTAAAATTAACGACCAAAAAACTTGCAGTCACAGGGGAATGTGTATATCACCCGAACACGGAACGAGCGATTTTTTCCGAACCCGGGGTAATGAGGAGATTCGCCGGCGTCCTGACGGGTACCAGGTTACCGACATATTAACAACGGTTAAAATCGCTGCACATTGTATCATGACTATTAAAATCGCACACATCATAATTTGCGCATATGCTGCAATCACCATAATAACCACAGTTAGAGCAATCCGAATGACAATCATCAGTGTTACCATCACGAAGAAAAACACACTCGAAGCCGTCCAATATATCACCTCCTGCCGTAGCAGTTCCGGCACCCTCCGAACAGCATTTTATATCCTGCTCCGCCGTAGTACATACAATCTTCGGTAGGAACTACTCGTTTACATCGCTCACACTGAACATACCGAACTTTGTTATATCGGAACTGATTGATCACCTTCCTGCTCCGCGCTATGTGTTCAAAGAACATGCTTTCTATTTTCGCAGAAGTCATTTGTATCACCTTTGAAATCATAGTACATTTTTGGGGTACAATAAAATAATACCCCATTTTTGGGGTAATGTCAATACCCCAAATTTGTACTATGTTATAATTTGTATGAATCAACAAATATAAAAGGTGAACTATATGCAAAAATTACAAAGATTACAAGACTGCCGAGAAGATAAAGACATGACACAAAAGGAAATAGCAAACCTACTTAATACAAGTCAAAAACAATATAGTAGATGGGAAACCGGAGAATATCAAATACCACTCGACAAAATAATACATCTTGCAAGAATATACGATGTTTCAATAGATTATTTGTGTGGGCTGACAAACGACAGAAGAAAGTTTTGGTAATATTGACACACAAATAAAAACATGATATAATCAATAAAGAAAGGAAGATATAAATGAAATTTGTAATTATATCCGTAATGATAGGAACTATATTAGGATTGCTAACACGAGCAATTCCACATTTGAAAAGAGCTATAAAAGATATTTCAATGAAGCCCAAAAAAAAGTAATTACTCCAGTACGTTTGAATTTTCCATTATCTGTAATATTCCCATTTTAGAGGTGCAGAAAACAGCCAATTATTAAAATGCCCTGAATCCCTTTTGCAGAGCCATCTCATTACACTTCCATTTGTAATTAGAACCCCCGTATTACAAGACGGGGGTTTACTTTTTTCGCCCGGCGCAGCGCAGACCGCCCGGCGCTGAAGCGCGTGGGGCGGTCTGGAAGTATGCGCGAGCGTTCCGGAGCGGAGGTCTGGCTGCCTGCTCAGGTGAAAAGGCGCCAGGATCGCAAAGAGAACGGGAGGTTAAAACCTGCAGGACTGCGTCATATTCCACACAAAACCGTTGAAAGCTGGTGCCCTCTGCCGCAGGCGCAACACAGAGGGCACCACCTTCCAACCGCTTCGCGCGAAAAATTACTCACCCGGCGAGGTTTTAACCCAAATCCTCGGGGCAATCCCCGAACCCTTTCAAGGGATTGACAAATATAAAACAGGAAGGTATAATAGAGAGGTAACACAGGAAATTTATTGTGCAAAGCAAAAATAGACAAACACCAATAACCCGGCATGTACATTCCGCACAAAAATCCGGGCAGTCTATTTTCCATTTTACGCAATAATATATTTTGGGATTTCATTATGAACAACAAATACGATAACGCTCCCCAGCTGCTGAAGGATTACCTTGTATACCTTCAGCTAGTAAAAAACCGCTCGGAACTGACTGTACTCAACTATTATACTGACCTGCGTACGTTCTTCCGGTTCTACAAAATCAAAACCGGACGTGCGTCAGATGATCCGGCGGAATTTCAGAATATCAGCATTACTGACATCACGGAAGCCGATATAAAATCCGTTGATCTGATGATGGCGCAGGATTTCCTTATCTACACCAAAACTGAAAAAGATAATCACCCCCAGGCAAGGTACCGCAAAGGAGTTGCACTCCGGCAATTTTTCAAGTACCTTACTAATAATAAGGGGCTGTTTGAGGTCAGCCCACTGGCTAATCTGGAATTGCCATCTCCAAAGCCGGCTCTTCCCAAGTATCTGACCCTCGACGAATCCGTGGAAATGCTCCAGAATATCAATACCCCAGATCAGAAGCGCGATTACTGCATAATCACGTTCTTCCTTAACTGCGGAATCCGACTGAGTGAGCTGGTTGGAATCAACGTATCGGATATCCGCCGTTCCAGGGATCCTTCGGGAAGTGAAGTATGGACTCTGAAAGTCCTAGGTAAAGGGAACAAGGAGCGTATTGTATACCTGAACGACGCCTGCATAAGCGCATATTTGGATTACATTGATCCGACAGAAACCGATATCGAAAAGCGTAATGCTTCCGGTGCGCGGAACATGACCGTAAAAACAGACGCGCTTTTCCTGAGCCGGAGGAACACACGTATTTCAAACCGCAGAGTACAGCAGATCGTAGAGGAATGCCTAAAATCCAGCGGTCTTGACAATCGCGGACTTTCCGTTCACAAACTCCGCCACACTGCCGCTACCTTAATGTACCAGAACGGAGTTGACGTCCGGGTGCTTAAAGAGATCCTGGGACATGAAAACCTAAATACAACGCAGATCTACACGCATATCTCCAACGATCAGATGGAATCCGCGATGAGCAAAAATCCGCTCGCGGAGCTTACAAACCAAAAGAACAAGGAATAAACAAGAGCCGCTCATATTGGGCGGCTCTCTTTTTTATACCTTTGCTTTGTGTTCGATGGCTGTTATTGAATAAGTGAACGACTTTTCTCCGTCGGGGGAAAGTATCTCGATTCCACGCTTCTCCGCAAACGCTCCGGTGCAATCGTCGAAATCTGCGGAACCGCACCAGGGTTCAATGCAGAGGAATGGAGCGTCCTTTGCCTGCCATACGCCAAGGCTCGTGAAATCCGGGAAATCCACGCGGACTCCCACATTGTCCTTATTCAGCAGCTCTACCTGACGAGAGCGGATCTTGTCAAAATAACAGACGTCCTCGTAGAACATCTCGTGAGAAAGATTGAGTTCAGTCGCTTCCTTCATAAGTTCCCGACGGTTGTTTTCCTCGTGAAGCCCGGTTGAGAGATTGTAGTTCGGGACTTCAGCAGTTTCGATCTTCGGAAACTGAAGCCGATAATCCGTCATATCACCGGGAGTTGCAAACGCAGGGTGCGCGCCAATGCAGAACGGCATATCAACATCGCTGTTGTTATGAACACGATATGTGACCGTGATTCCGTCCGCCTTCAGCGTGTAGCGAACTGTAAACTTGAAATCGAACGGGTACATCTCCTTTGTATAGTTACTCTGGGTAAGGGAGAACATGGCGCTTCCGCCGTTAAAGTCCTCCGGTGTGAATTCCAGGTCACGGGCAAATCCGTGCTTGGAAATCTTGTATTCACTGCCGTTAATGATGGTCGTACCATTTTTCAGAGTGCCTATCATAGGGAAAAGCAGCGGCGATGTCTTACCCCAGAATGCAGGATCCGCACTCCACATGAGTTCACGATTACCAACTTTAAGGGACTTCAGCTCAGCACCCTTAGAAATGATTTTCGCAGACACTTCCCCGTTCTTTAATGTAATATCCATATCTTCCTCCTTATTTAAACTGCGGATTCTTAATCAGTCACTTGTGGTATTTCCCGTTATTGATTATTGAATACGCACGATAAACCTGCTCCATGAGCATTACCCTCGCAAGGGAATGCGGAAAAGTCATCGGTGACATGGATAGCCGCAAATCCGCCTGCTTTTTCAGCTCCTCATCCAACCCGAAAGAGCTTCCCACCAGGAAATTCACCGTACTGAACCCCTGCCCTGCCGCGGATTCCAGTTTCTGTGAAAGCTGCTCACTGGAAATAGTCTTGCCCTCAATACACATTGCAACCGTAAAACTTCCGGGCTTTATCTGCTCGCGTATCTTGACGGATTCCTGACGGAGAGCGGCTTCGATCTGTGCCGGAGAGGGCTTCTGCGGAAGGTCCACAGGCGAAGGCTCGATTACCTTCGGGGTAACGTATGCCCCAAGACGCTTCAGGTATTCCGCGCAGGCTTCCCGGTACCAGCTTTCCTTGAGCTTTCCCATGGCGATAAAGTTGATGTTCATACTTATCTCCTGTTCTTTCTTGGAGGATTCATGCTGATCCGTCTGCGACGGTTCATATCTGCAACTTTTCTGCGGTAGGATGCCTTGACGTAATGCGACACGATAAGCATAATTATCTCAAGTCCGACAAGCACGCAGGTCCAGGCAAACAGCGGATTATCCATCACCTGCTTGATCTTTTCCATGTAGAATGCCGTGGTATCTATATCAATATCATTTTCAATTTCAAGCGGAATGGTAGAGATGACCTCGCCGTCAAGCATAAGCTGAAGTTCGCCTACCTGGTATCCCTTGTTCTGCGGAGCCTGAACCGGACGGCGGTCCTCAAACCAGTTTATCTGCTGGGATACAGTCGTCTTGTTAAGGCTCTTTTCAAGAAGCGTAGAGAAATCATCAGCCGCACAGACTCCGACCTTATCAACATTCTTGCCCTGGTAAACCTCGGTCTGGGCAATAGTTTCATTAGATGCAACTATATTTGTATATACCAGTTCCGAATATGCCCAGTTATACAGCGCGACATGATCCCTGAAAGAGTTGTATGACCGCTGACCTTCCGCGTTATGGTAGGGCGCACCAAGGGTAACTACGATGTAGTGGTATCCTCTGCCGTCGCTTCCCTTTGCTGTCGCGGTAGAAACCAGTGCCATCACGCCTTCTTTCGGATTTTCCATATCCCAGCTGCCATTTTTGTACTCGTAGTATTCGTCAATACTTCCAGTTTTTACACCGTGGACTCCCTCGTAGTAAAAATCCCCGTCAAGCATAAGCTTATTTGTGGTGGACATAGTATAGCCGCTCGGGTTTTGGTCATTAGCAGGCATGTCATAGTATTTTGTGTCGCATATCTTCATGAATCCAGGATAATTGTCTATTGCATATCTGGTGATAAGATAAAGGTCTTTTGCGGAGGTGTAATTGTCCGGGTTATACAATCCATGAGTGTTGGCAAAATGTGTGTTTGTGCAGCCTATCTCCGCCGCCTTTGCATTCATCATGTCAACAAATTCCTGGATACTTCCTGCAAGATTTAAAGCAAGAACATTTCCTGCCTCACAGCCGGAGGATACCATCAGCGCATACAGACAGTCGTTGAAAGTAACGTTCGTCTGACCAACTTCAAGCGCAGAGGTAGAGGCTCCCTGGTAGTTGGGATCGCTCATACTGAACTCATTCATCGCGTCATAGGTGATCTTCACCGTCTGGTTAAAGTCTTTTATATTTTCCAGAGCAACAAGCGCAGTCATGATTTTCGTCGTAGAAGCCGGAATAAGCTGCACATTTTCATTCTTGGCGACAACAACAGTGTTAGTTTCCATTTCTACCATATAAACGCCCTCGCTGTGCAGGTCTACCTTGGGTGTAAAGGCTGCGTGCGCGGTTATACCGGTCGAAAAAGCACCGCATAGTAAAATTATTGAGGTAAATATCGAAAAAATTTTTACTTTTCGCATATAGACAAATCTCCTGTTATAGGGTATTATATATAAAGGCGGCTTTTTTTAGTCAGTCGCGGCTCTCAGTTACCTTATTATTATACAAAATATAAAGGTTCTTGTAAAGGGCTTTTTTCAAATTGTAACCAAATTTTAATGATTTGGCTGCATGGGGGGATCATATGATATACATAACCGGAGATATACACGGCGATTTCTCAAGATTCAGATCGCCGGCGCTTAAAAAGCTCCGGAAAAATGACGCGCTGATCGTCTGTGGAGATTTTGGATTCATCTGGGACGGCTCCGCTAAGGAACAGAAAATACTGAAGAAAATCGGGAAGCTGCCCTACAACGTACTGTTTGTGGAGGGTTCCCACGATAACTACGACCTGCTCGAGGACTACCCGGTGGAGGAATGGTGCGGCGGAAAGACACGCCCCATCTCCGGAAGGCTCCGGCAGCTTATGAGGGGTCAGGTGTTCACCATTGCCGAAAAGGTAGTTTTCTCGTTCGGCGGAGGTCAGAGCGATGACACGGTGGATCTGATCGAAGGCGAGAACTGGTGGAAGCGCGAAATTCCGTCAGAGCACGAGCTTGAAGAAGGGCTCCGCAATCTCGACAAGGCGGACAACTCCGTGGATTTCGTGGTAACATACGAACCGCCGTCAAAGCTTCACGATTTCCTTGACCATAACAGCGGTGACCGGAATCACATCAACACCTATCTGAACGATGTCTATGAGAAGATCAAATTCGACAAGTGGTTCTTCGGGAAGCTTCATCTGAACAAGCTGATACCCCCGAAATACAATGCAGTGTATGACCAGATAGTTGTCGCGGACAATACGAAGATAAAAAAGAAACGGGCGCCAAGACACCCGAAAAATAAAACCGAAGAGGAGAATTGACATGGCAGAAGTAACATTTGAAATAACCAAGGAGCTCGGAGTAATCTCCGAGAACGCAAAGGGCTGGACCAGAGAACTGAACCTCGTAAGCTGGAACGAGCGCGAGCCGAAGTACGATATCCGCGACTGGAACGCAGACCACACCCGCATGAGCAAGGGTATTTCCATGACAGAAGAGGAAATGCAGAAGTTGGTTGAGCTGTTCAACGCAAGGGACGAAGAGGATTCCTTTGAGTAATTCCAATCAGAAAGAAATCCGGGCTGAAAATTCAGTCCGGATTTTTTTATTTGAATTTCTGAGTGAAGTTGATGACAAATCCTACCGCGACAGCAAGCACCGCGCTGACAAGAAGCGGAAACCACACGTTGGCGAGCGGCAGTCCGTTTGCGGCCTCGTTGAGGTTCATTCCGTAGAAGCTGAATACAATTGTGGGTACCGCAATAATTATCGTCAATGTAGTCATTCGCTTCATGACTATGTTAAGGTTATTGGAAATAATGCTGGCAAATGTATCCATTGTTGTAGAAAGAATGTTAGAATAGATATTTGTCATCTCGATTGCCTGGCGGACTTCTATCAGCACATCGTCAAGCAGGTCCTGATCCTCCTCATAGAGCTTGATGTATCTGCCGCGCATCAGCTTCTCTAGTACGGCTTCGTTTGCCTTGAGCGACGTAGAGAAGAATACCAGGGACTTCTCGAGTCCGAGAAGCTGAATAAGTCCCTTGTTCTGCATTGATTTATGCAGGGTGCCTTCAACATAGCTCTGGATTTTGTCAATCTGTTTGAGGTACTGTAAATATCTTGCAGCAATACGCAGCAGGATAGTGAATACAAAACGGGTCTTGAGGTTAGTCTGGATTCCCTTTACCACACCTTTTGATATGTCCTCGACTACGGAATTTTCCTTTGCGCTTACCGTCACAACGTTCTTCTCGGTGATGATTATGGACATAGGTGTTGTGGAGTACAGCAGCGTGCGGTCCGGGTTGTTATCCGTTTCAGCAACCGGGTAGTCAACAACGATCAGTGTAACTCCATCATCGCTTTCGATTCGCGACGGCTCCTCTTCATCGAGGGCTGCACGGACGTAATCTCTGTCGATCCCGAGATCGTCCTCGAGGTCGGAAATTTCGGTTTCAGTCGGGTCTATGACAGATATCCAGCAGCCGGTTTCCGCTTTCTCTATCTCGCAGAGGTGGTTTTCAATATTCCTGTAATATTTGACCAAATTCAGCACTTCCTTTTTATTCCTGGGAAGCACCCTCAGCGCGACCCATAGGATATATTGACTCATTACAACTTCGGTATGACCCGGGGTCTGCGCTCATGTTCTCACCGTCCTTATCACAGAAAATCATGGTTAAGATTATTTTATCACATTTTTTGTGAAATTACAAGTAGTTTTATCACAAATCTCGATCAAATCTGCATTGAATACTAATACAAGTCAGGACGGTCATTGCGACCACTTTTTATGAAACCGAAACAACAATTTTGCTTGACAAACTGGAATAAAAATGCTACAATTATATGCGGAACATATTAGATTTATGGATTAACAGTCCAGACTGTTCACAGAGTTTATTCACCTGGCGTGAATTAGGGAGAGTGTCTATTAATGGCTTTTGATTACAAAGAATATACGCTGTTGCTGAATCAGCTTATAGAAAAGAGCGGCGAAATGCGTCAATTCAGGGATACGCCCCTTCGGGACGCTATTGCTCCGCTGTGCCGTTTCCTGCGTATTTCTAAAGTGACTTCAGCCGTTTTTGACAACGACGCTTATTCCGCTAATATTTCCAGGGAAACCTACTCATATTATGACGACGGCGGTGCAGATGACCGCTTCATTTCATTTACAGAGAATATCTTAAGGAGGGGGAAAGCTGTTTACTCCTTCTTCCAAGAGTACGGCGAGGAAAACTGGTCCGATGAGGAAAAAGAGCAGATCCGTGCATTTGAAAAACACCTTTTCGTGCTGAGCGAGCGCGCTTTCACAATACAGCTTGCGGAATCCCTCCCGCTGCACGACAGCGAGTTCGAGGTGTATTCCCTCCCCTTCTTCCTTACCACTTCACGCACGCTGATAGCCCAGGGAAATGTGGGGGAATTCGGCGCCGTATACTTTAATATTAGAGGATTCTCGGCAATAAACCAGAATCTCGGAAGAGAAACATCCAACAAGGTGCTCAGCCTTTTCATAAACGAACTGGTAAATAAGCTTGTATACGAAGAATGCGTATGCAGGATAGGCAGCGACAACTTTGTAATGCTGTTCCGCAAGGAAAATCTCGACATGATAAGAAAGCACCTGTCCGGCACCACTATCACCTACGGTGACAGCGGCGAACACGTCACGGTAACCACATATGCAGGCTATTATATGATTCCGGAGTACACCGACTCCCCTGTTGAAATCATGGACAGAATATGCACGGCTTACCAGCTGGCGAAAAACGTCGTGAAGCAGCCCTATCTATTCTTTGATGACAAGATAATGAAGCAGCAGGAGCATGTCCAGGCAATAGAAGCTATATTCCCGGACGCAATAGCCAACGAGGAATTTAAGGTGTTCTATCAGCCCAAGACCCAGCTGAACGATTACCACATGGCAGGCGCCGAGGCGCTTTGCAGGTGGTTCCGGGACGGGCGTATCATTCCCCCGGGGGAGTTCATTCCCGTGCTGGAAAGCAGCAAGGCAATATGCACGCTGGATTTCTACATGCTGGATCATGTGTGTCGCGATATCCGCAGATGGCTGGACGAAAAACGCGACGTCGTGAAGGTATCCGTCAATCTGTCCAGACTTCATCTCGGCGACGCTGACCTTCTTGAGAACATTCTCGGTATCATCGACAAGCATAATGTACCACACAAATACATTGAGATAGAGCTTACGGAAACCACCACCGATGTGGATTTCACGGAGCTGAAGAAGATCGTGAACGGACTACGGGAGCAGGGTATCAGCACTTCCGTGGACGACTTCGGAATGGGGTATTCGTCGCTGAATCTGATCCGCGAACTTCCCTGGAATGTGCTCAAGATAGACAAGAGCTTCCTCCCCACCAGCGCGGAAAACCAGGATCCGTCCAAGGTAAAAATGCTGCGCCACATTATCACAATGTCGCAGGATCTCGGGCTGGAATGCATAGTCGAGGGCGTGGAAACCGCCGAACAGGTGAACCTCCTCAAGGAGTGCAAATGCTACCTTGCACAGGGCTTCTACTTCGACAAACCTCTACCTGTCAAGGAATTTGAACGCAGGCTTGACGAGATGAGCGCAAGCTGACATATAAGAAACGCGGCTGTCAGAATTTCGCCAGCCGTTAAGTTTTATAGTCCCCCTAAAAATCAGGCGCAATATTTCGACAGGATCAATAAAAATTTGCGAACAGCGCCGCAGCGGCAACAGTAAGAATTCCCGATACAACTACGGAAAGGCTGCTCATTGCACCTTCGATCTCGCCTATCTCCATTGCTTTAGATGTACCCATTACATGCGCGGAGG
>UMLR01010886.1_pt1 | contig 14067 bp, 16 predicted proteins | sample 1966741 | NCBI WGS metagenome assembly UMLR01 (sample SAMEA4836207, study PRJEB28245) | human gut metagenome | biome: gut microbiome; material: fecal sample | place: Denmark | collected 2008 | reverse complement strand
CATGCGGAATTTCTTGGTTACTCATGCGGAATTTCTTGGTTACCTATGCATATCAAAAAGCTAGTATTTATGCGGATTTCAAAGCTCCCGTAATCAAGAGAGTAATCAAGAGAGTAATCAAGAGAGTAATCAAGCTATCAATCAAGGAAAGTATTGGTAGACAGATAAAAAACAATTCAATATTAACTATGACATTTTAATTGGAATTTCATGGTTACCTATGACACTAAAACCTATCATTTAATATCACTAAATGACACAAGATATCATCTTGAATACATGCTATTACTATGATACTCTCAACAATAGAAAAGTATGAAATAAAGTTAATTGCGCCTTACATATGTATGGCGCTTTTTTATTACCCAAAAAGGAGACAGCCATGTTAACGATTAGAAGCAAGAGTATATCGCTGTCAGGAGGCAGCACAGTAAATGATCAAGTGGTTTTTGCGTTTCAGGCATCAATCAATTCAAACAACCCCAAAGAAGTCCAGTTTAGCAACTGGATAAACGACCATGAGTTATACAAGCAGAACCGGAAGGAATGCAATTCCGATTACGAGTCTTTCCAGGACGAAGTATACAAATTGCAAGACTCGATGCTGCTGTCAGCTAAAACGCTATGAGTAGCCAGATAATTACATGCCCCAATTGTGGAAGAATTATTTTCCACTATGACAATAAAGCGACAAACGCTTTTGAAGTGCAATGTAGGAAATGTGAGCAAATGACTTGCATTCTTACACAGGACGGTATTGTGCAGTCAGTTAAGCCTATAAAAAAGATACAAGCCAAAAGTAGCAGCGGCAAAAGATTCTATTAAGAAAGGAGGGCGAACAGAATGTGGATACTAAAGGGACGTCAAAAGATATATACGGACGCAAAAGAAATCACTGCCGACAACATAATCAAAGAATTGTCAAAAGCATATGAGAAACATAAGTTTAATCGGCTAGAGATGCAATATCTTATAGATTTCGAAGCTGGCGATCAACCACTGGACAGACCCAAAATTGTTCGCCCTGAGATCAATATTAAAGTAACTGATAATGCCGCAAACTACATCACTGATTTCAAAATGGCGTATTTCTGGGGAACGCCAGCAATGCTGATACAGCGATCCGACAAAGACGCACACAAAACACCAGCAGGCTTAGACGATGAAGGAATATCTGCACTTAACGAAATGCTTACAAATGCTTGCGACATAGGTTACAAGAATCAGGAGCTTGGCAATTTTGTTGAAAAAGTAGGTGTAGGATATCGACTTGTTGACATCAAAACTGAATTTGAAGAAGATGACGAAGCCCTTGTGGATATATATACGCTAGACCCAAGATATGCTTTTTGCGTATATAGCAATGATGCCAAACAAAAGAAGCTAATGGGAGTAACATACAGAACGGACAATGGTGAACAATATTTTACGTGCTTTACTCCCAAGATGCGCTTTGAAGTCTCAAAAGGCAAAATTGTTAAAAAATCATTAAATCCACTCAAAAAAATTGCGATAGTTGAATACGAGAGATCTGTTGACAGAACAGGCTGCTTCGAGAGGCAGATATCAGATTGTATCGAACTTAACACACTAGTCTCTGATTTTGCAAACCTTACAGCACAGCAAACTCAGGAGATATGGTGGGGCAATGATGTTGATTTTCCAGTTGACCCCAAAACCAAGAAACCTATAGAAGTGAAGTCGGGGCAATGGGTACTTACTAGCACAACACCAGATGGAAAGACACCGCAAATCAAGGCACTATCTAATGCATTTGATACAAACGCAACATTAACAGCGATAGATACACGCTGGCGAAGAATTTTACAAAAATGCAAAGTACCTACACAACAAGATTCAGAAGGTGGTGGTTCTACAGGAACAGCAATGGATATGTCTAGTGGATGGAGTGCAGCTGAGATTGACGCTGTGCGTGAGGAACAGATTGTGAGCAAGGCACAAAGAGAGGAGCTTAAACTTATCATAAAAGTACTCCAATTAACTCCATCAAATGTGCTTAAAGACGATGATCCAATCAAAAGAGTACATGTTGGAGACATCAATTTCCACTTCTCAAGAAGAAAGAACTATGACATGTCTGTTAAAGCGAATGCTTTATCAACCCTTATTAAGACTGGTGTACATGGTAGACACGCACTTAAATTTATTGACGGTTTTGAAGACACCGAGGCTACATGGAACGACAGCAAGGAAATGATAGAAGCAGTACAAAGGGCTGCTGCATCAAGTGGAACCGCAGCAGCGGAAGACAGCGAACCAACTGATAGGCAAATAGATCAGTTGGAAACAAGTCCTATAACTGGGAAAGTATAAGGTGATGATATGGCACAGATATTTGGTTTTGATGAAATCGAAAAGATACGGTCCATGCCATACAATAAATTTTTTGGTGAAATGGGAATCACAAAAAAGCAAAAACAAGAACGCATTGAATTTTCAAATGAAATTGAAGATGATATGCGTTTTTTAATTTTACTCATCCTGATTATGAAAGAGACAGGTAGAGTTGATGTCAAGAAAGCAGCAGAACAATTTGAAGCAAAATTGTTGAAATGGATTGCACGATATATTGATCTTGACAGTGAGACAAAGGTTTATATATCAGATTTTTGTTTATCCACAGCACAGGTAACGGCGGATCATGTGAACGAAAAATATTATGTCTCAGAAGATCGAATACGCCTGATAAGTGAAAACACAGCCCTTGATTTTTTGAATCATAAAGACTTCAAAGAGGCAACCAGAAATAAAACATACAAAACATGGAACACAATTATAGACGGAAAAGAACGTGAAACACACCACAAGGAAGATCAAACGACTATACCAATAAACAACTACTTTTTAGTAGGCAAAGCACTTATGCGGTATCCACATGATATGGCAGTTGCTTTTACTAACCCGGAGGAAGTAATCAATTGTCGCTGCTGGGTGACGTACTCTTAATTTATGCAAAGAACAGGCTCTTTAAACGAAGGTTTGAAGGGCTTTTTGTTTGCACAAAATTAGGGCAAACAAGTCGGAGACGGACTTTAAGGAGCAAAACAGCTCAGAGAAGAGCTTAATAATCGCACAAATCAAAGCGGAGAGAACCGCACAAACGCAGAAAGGAATGAATCTATGAAGACTCAGCCGATTTTCAGAACATTTGAACGCAATGCCACCAAGAGAAAATTAAACCTGCAGCTTTTTGCAGAGCCGACACCGGAGGTTGAAACTCATGAAGAGCCAAAGGGATCAGGTGATGATCACGAATCGGAAACTGATGTTGATGTATTAAGGGTGCAGCTTGCACAGGCAAACGCACAAATTGCGAAACTCACAAACAAAGCTGATGCACTTGCATCTGAGAACGCAGCCAAAACAAAGCAACTCAGAGAAAAAATGACTGCTCAAGAGCAAGAAGCAGAAGCAAAGAAAGAAGCAGAAGCCGAGAGGGACAAGCAGTTCAAGGCGATGCAGCGTGAGCTTACGATCATGAAATCTACCAATACGTACATGGACACTTTGGAAATGTCTAAGGAAGTAGCACAGCAGTACGCCGAGGCAAGAGCTGACGGAGATGGAGATAAGGAAAACGAAATCTTGAGGCAGCACATGAAAACGCTCAAATCAAAGATGATGCAGGAATTTCTGGCGGAGCGCGGCGAAGTCAATGCCGGCCATGGAGACAGTCACGAGAGTAAGGCTGTTGAACTCATGAAGTCACTACCGACGTATTCAACAGAGGTCGACGAAAGTGTTTTGAAGCAATACATGTAAAGAAAGGAAGTAAGAAATGGCAAGAGGAGACATGAGATATGCAACAACCGAGATACGTCCATCCGGTGCAGAGATCTTAAACAGAGAGGTGTTCGAAGGAGTGCCAATGACTATTGATTTTACGGATGTCAGCACTACTGATAGTGATACCGGAGAGAAGGTTGTAAAGGCAGGGAGTGTAATTAGTGGAACAGGAACAGTAGTTGCAGCAACACCATGGACAGGCGGAGCTGGAATCTTGCTTTTTGATGTGTATGAGCATCGGCCACAAGGAACGATTCTTAAAAAGGCATACATTAACAAGTCAAGAGCAGAACAGAATGCAGGAATCACTTATGATGCAGACTTAACTAAGATCCTGCCTATGATCGTGGTTGAGTAAAAAAAGGAGGAGCAATGGCAGTTTTAATTACAGATATTTATGATTCACAGGCAGTTGCCGTAAGACGTACACAAGATCCAAGTAATGCCATGGGCTTTGTCGGAAAGGCTTTTTTTCCAAACAGAAAGAAGCTGGGCTTGTCATTAAAATGGATTAAGACACACAAAGGCTTAAACGCCATCTTAAAGCCAAGTAATTTTGACGCAATTCCGATGATCAGAGCCCGTGAGGGATTTAAGCAGGAGTCTACAGAGATGATCTTTTTCCGTGAGAGTATGACTGTACGAGAGGAAGATTTAATGCGACTTATGGAGATCGAAGACGCTAATAGTCCATTCATCGGAGACATTATATCATCAATTTACAATGATGCTGCAAGGCTTATTGATGGCGCAGAAATCGCCGCCGAAGTAATGCGAATGGCACTGCTTGCACCAAAGGACGGAAAACCATCTATCGCAATAGGAACTGGGGAGCAAGAGAGTGACAATATGGTTTATGGCTACGATTACGATGGCGATGGAACATATAAGCAAAAGCATTATTTAAAAATTCAAGGCACTGATACGTGGGACCATCCTGACACGGCGAAGCCGTTAAAAGACGTTCAGCAGGGTACTAAATATTTAAAATCAATCGGAGTACTTCCTCGCTATGCGATGATGAACAGTACTACCTTTGACTACCTCGTTGAGAACGAGCAGATCAAGAACGCTTTAATCACTTCTTCTGGCAAGACGGTTGATTTTACCGATGAAGCAACCGTTAAGGAGATTTTTACACGAAAGACAGGTCTGACGCCTATCATTTATGACAAGATGTACATTGACTACAAGGGAGAGACTCAAAAGTTCTACCCGGATGACAAAGTAACCATAATCGGCGCAGGAACACTGGGATCAACATATTATGGTGTAACACCAGAAGAGCGCACATTGATGTCAAATAAAAATGTGGATGTTGCCATGCTTGACAACCGCATTGCAATTGCGACCAAAACCGAGCAGGGGCCGCCTATTAAGACTACAACTAGCGTATCACAGATTGTGCTTCCATCATATGAGGGCATCGACAGCACATTTGTAATTGACGTCAAATAATGAAATTCGATCACATGATCAAGCTTAACGGAATCTACTATGCAGCTGGTGAAGACGTCCCAATGGAAGAAAAAAGCGATGCCCTAGAGATTGACGTCCCGATGGAAGAGAAAATCGAAATTCCAGAGTTGCAAGTTGATGATGAGCCAAAGCGAAGAGGCAAGAAACCAAAAGCTGTTTGATGGAGGTGAGAAAGTATGAGCTATACAGACAACCTTGCAGACGAGCTTTTTTTAGATTTGCAAGTTGAGCTTTCAAATGATGAAGAAGGCGGCAGCTTTTCGGAATCGCTACTCAAACAAAAAATCAAAAGTGCAATCAGAGAAGTCAGAGACAAAAGAAGATATCCATTTGGATACACGGACGGAATGATTGCACAAGATTTAGACAGGTACTATAGCCAGATTCGCAATTTGGCTTTGTACGATTATAACTCGATTGGCTTTGAGGGCGAGAGTCAGCACAGTGAGGATTCCATTCAGCGAACAATGGTGGATAGAAATACATTGTTTGCTGGAATTATACCGTTAGCAACAATCTAAGAAGGATGTTCGCCAGTGTGTTTGCGATGCTTGCGAATACGCTGGCAGGGTGCGCATTAAAGCGGCGGTGGGCAATGCGCAAAAATATAAGCAGGAGATATAAAGATGCAAGAGATTTTATTACAAACATACATAATCATCCTTCCAATTGCTTTGGGATACATTGTTTGGCTTCTGCAGCAACAGAAGAAAGATAAGAACGCGAATAAGAGAGGAACCATGCTGTTATTGCGTGTGCAGCTGATCAAGTATCACGAAGAATACATACGGATGGGGGAGATACCACCCGATGCTTATCAGACCTTCGAAGAAATGTATGAAGCCTATCGTGATTTAAACGGAAACGGCATGGCCGAAAAGTTGTATGAAGAAATTAAAGAGCTACATATCAAGAGTGGAGGAGGTAAATAGAATGGACATATCAAGTATGACTACCGTGATTGCAATTGTGGTTATTTGCTATTTAATTGGGCTTGCAGCCAAGACAATTCCAGCAGTCAAGGATAATTACATTCCGGTAATTGTGGGCGCTTTTGGCGGCATTCTGGGGGTTTTAGGAATGTATGTCATACCAGACTTCCCGGCGCAGGATATTCTAAATGCAATTGCTGTCGGCATTGTATCAGGATTGTCTAGCACTGGTGTCAATCAGGTATACAAGCAGCTAAAAGATGGCACGGACAAGTAGAAGAAATCGGCAGCAGATGTGGTATTCGTACCAGGTTGGGAAAGTACCAGGATATCTGAGAGATGAAAACGGTGACATTCAGTACGAGAGTTACGTTGGAGCTGATGGCGAGGTGTATTTTTATACCGATGACGAAGGTAAAAAAATCCCGAAGGAAAGCGGTGAGACGGAAGTACTTTATAGCAATCCTGTAAAGTTTTGGGGAACAATCACATCGCAGCTAAAAAACGCCGTCATGCGAGCATGGGGCAGTGACAGCACAAACAATTATGCTACGCTCATCTTAGCCAAACATGCAAAAGACTCTGACGGAAATGAACTTAGTTTGCCGTTTGGAGCAAGAATTTGGCTACACTCAGAAATCAAAACGAAACCAAACGGATCGCCGGATGAAAATTCTGCCGACTATCAAGTGAGTGGAATCATGAATGAAGCGCTGAATGAAACGTCTTACTATCTGCAGGTATTGCAGCAAAGCGAGGAAAAAACATAATGGCAAAGGCTTTGGAAATAAAGGCGAGTGGAGTAGATGAAGCCATAAGGATGTTGGAACGTTACCAGAAAACGTTTCAAACACGAGTAGAGCTTTTCATGAAGAAGCTTACTGATTATGGAGTTGAAAAAGCAACAGAAGAAGTCTTGGTGATGGATGCAGTATTTACTGGTGAACTTGTGAATAGCATTCACTCAACCGAGATAGAGAGCAACGCAGAGCGAGTTATCTTTGCAGTAGAAGCCGATTCAGAACATGCTATTTATGTAGAAATGGGAACAGGAATCATAGGTGCTACTACTCCGTATCCAGGCAAGCTCCCGGCTATTTATGCGCAAGGAAAAACAATTAGAAAAACGGCAGATGGTAGATATGGCTGGTATTATCTGGGCGGAGATGGAAAGTGGTACTTCACAGAAGGTATGCCATCAAGACCATTCATGTATCATGCTTCAACACAAATGAGACATGATATTGAAAGAATTGCAAGGGAGGCGTTTGGATAGTGGCTCAAAATCAATGGGTCATCGACCTTGAGAGCAAGGTATTATCCCTTGTTAAAGGCAAGACATACAACAAGCTAAAGAAAAGATATCCGCAAATAATGTACACCACCTCAAGCATAAGCAATGATTCACAACGTAATTTTCCGTGCGTGTACGTCCATCAGTTGGGTGGAAGCGAAGCAAACTCCGATCTGGAACGCACAAGAATCAACACTATAGTGGCAGGATTTCAGATTGAAGTGTATAGCAACACATCACAGCTAGACTGCAGAACCATAATGGCAGAAATTATGGACTGCCTAAAAAAACTAATGTTCGCTGTAAAGATGTCACCATACGCAGACAATCAATCACCAATATATCGCTATGTAGCACGTTTTGAAAGAACATTTGATTGGAATGATATTTTTTAAGCTCCATCGGCAAGATGGGGCTTTTTTAGTAGGAGGAATACAAAATGGCAGTAGGTTTAAAAAGTAGAATCATCTACAGAGAGAAGACAAAGGAAGATGGCGCAACCGATTACTGGGCAGGTGAATATAAGCTCTTGATCAGAGCAAAATCAATTCCATCACCTTTCGGCACTGTCAACATGGTTGATACATCAACCTTGGAAGATTTGATAGAGACTCAGGAACAGGGAAGAAGAGCAGCTGCATCAATGGAAGTACCAGGTGCATTTGAAAAAAAATATAAGGATGAACTAGTTAAAAACGAGGGAAAACAATTAGATATCTGCATCCTTTACGGCACAGATGGAAAAGGTTCAGAAGGAATCGTAGCTTTTGTAGGAACAGAATCTTTCGCACCAGACGAGGCAACAGAAGATCACCTCACAGGAACAGCAACAATTGCCACAGTAACCGTTCCAAGGTGGATCGAGGATAGTTACACCGTATCTGTAACAGAAGATGAGAATGGTTATCCAACATCAATTACACTGGCAAAGAAAGAAATGTAACAGCTATATTCGGGAAGCGTGAGCTTCCCGTTTTTTGTTTAAAGGAGAATGAATTATGAAATTTATGAATTACGAAATTAAGTTTGGAATCGAAGCAACTACAAAGAGCGGAATTTTAAAGAAGATTAAAGAAATTCAACAGTCCAGCGATGATGAAGTTCAACGGTCCAATGGTGATTTTGTTGACGATATCGAAATGATGCTTAATATGGTTCCGGAGTTTTTGCTTGTGGGACTGCAAAAAAGACATAAGGATGAGTTTGGGTATGATTACAACACAAATAAAGGCAAGGAAGAGGCAACAGCAAAGGTGTGTGAATTGATTGATGAGTATACCGATCAGGAAGATTCAAGCATCAAAGAGCTGTTTGAAGAGCTGCTAAAAGAGGTCATGCAGAATGGTTTTTTCAAGAAGGAAGTTCTGCAGATGAAAGCGGAGAAAGAAGCGAAAGAGCAAAAAACAGAGTAATAGATCCAATTGATTATTACGATGAAAAGCTGCTTCCGTATTTTTTATGTGTTACGCAACAATACGGCTTTACTGCTGAAAAAATAGGCGATATGTGTCCGTGCGAGTTAAAACCATATGAACTTGCTTACAAGCTGCATCAGCAGCAAGTCGATATGCAAAACCACATGCTTGGCAGGTACGTGAGAATGTCTATCTTATCAACACTGGGTAACAGCCAGTGGTTCAAAGGTAAGCATACACCGCCGTTTGAATATCCAGATATGCCTTTCTTGCAACAGGAGGTAAAGAAAAGTGAAAACGGTAATGTGGAATCTAACGAAGAAATCGCAGTATACGAAATGAAACAAAGAATCAGGCAGCTTGAAAAGCAAGGCTTGCCAGAGAGCCCGATCTAAGGGAGGAGGGATAAAATGAGTGAGGTAAATATTGATTCGATACGGATTGAAGCTAAAACAAATATCAAAGAAGCTATATCTGATATTGAAGCATTAAAACAATCCCTAACCGGATTGGGCGACAACAAAAGCGGAATTGACCGCTACTCAACATCTGTAAATGGATTAACGCAAAGATTAACGCGACTGACAGGGATAACCAACAAGACAGGAATTGCAGCGGTTGAAAAAAGTGTAAGAGAGCTGGCAGAAGCATCTATTAAGCTTAACAACTTACAACTTAACGAAAAGAAGGGTTCAATTTTTTCCGAGGACACATGGAAAAGGGCCATGGATAACGTAGAAAGTGCGATGGAAAATGTAAAAAATACCATCGCACAGAACGTTAAGGAGATTAGACAGCTAGACGGTGTTGAAAAGGCCTTTGATAACTATATCAAAAAAGCTCGAAACATAAAGATCCCGATTGGCGTAAAGAACGATTTAAATACAGACAGGGAATTTGCAAACTTGCGAAGTGTACTTGGCAAGAATTTTTCCACAACAAATAGTGGTACGGATTTTGCGACGTTCATAGACGATATGAACAAGTCAATAAATACCACATTTGATACTACAAAAAACGCAACAGATCTATTCAAGGATGTAGTAGAGCGTTTAAGAGATATACGCAAGGAAGCTGTGATGACATCACAGGATGTTATCAAAAACGGCTTGATTCCAGTACAGGAGATTGAATCCGAACTATCAAAATTTGCTGCAAAAGACATACCTAACCTTAGCGAGAAGTATGGGATTACGGAAAACGATGTTTATGGTGGCAAAAAACTATCAGAAAACAGCGGAACAGAAAGCGTAAAAGAAGTCACAAGCGCCATCGGGCAGAAGACCAGAGCATTTGAAAAAGAACAGCAGACTGTAACCGATGTTGTGAACAGTGAAATGAAAGACCTTATCAATTTAAGGTCAACCATTGAATCTGTTGCGAACGCTGTAGGGGATGGAAAAGGTCTGACAGGAGCATTCAAGGGGCTTAAAGAACTTGGCTTGGGTGAACTGGCTTCTTTGAAAAATATTGATTTCTCTGGAATTGCAAAGCTGAACAGGGAAAATTTAAAATCAATAATCGGAAAAGAACATACTGGACTATCAGATGCAGAAAAGAACATCATTCAAAACGCAGCGAATAAAGCCACTGCGCCAGAGAGCGTGCCGTGGTTAGAAGACTATAAAAATCTGATACAGCAAGCAAGGGAAGAAAGTCAAAAGTTTTTAGGTGAATTTTACGTTCCTGAGAGTGTTGAAGAGCTTCAAACTGAATTTGTGGGAATCTCAAAAGAGATAGTACGTTTGAAAGAAAACATGCAAGAAGCATTGAGAACTCTTGATACTGATGGTGTATCACAGATGGTTAATGACTTGTCGCAAGCGATAGCTTATGCGAATGATTTATCAACTATTGCAGCTCAAAAAGGTATAACACTTAGACAGCCAAAAAGTGAATGGCAAGAGTATCCACTAAGCAGTTTTCCAGAAGAACTTCGTGGCAATGACTTATCAAACGCAATGAGCCAAACTGCGAGGGAAACAAGCAACGCTTCAAACCAATTAAGACAATACAATGAAGATGTATCAAAAGTAATCAGAACAGAACAGACATTTAAAGATGCCTTGACTGCTGCTGCACAAGAGCCACCAATATTTAGAGACATACCAGAGGATATCAACAGATTGAACCGAAACATGCAAAAATTGCCACTTAGCCTATCCCAGTTAAAATCAGATATAAGTGATTTGGCAGGCATCATGGGTGGATTTGTAGGAAAGGCGATATCTGTTGCAGGTGCAATTGGCAAAATAGGATCTTTTGCAACAAAAGTAAACAAGCAGATATTGTCGTTCACAAAAGACTTTGCAAAGCTATCATGGGAGTTTTTGAATTTTGGTTCAAGCAAAAACGCATTATCTGGGCTAAAGAGTCCATTTGGCCAGTCCTCAGCCAGTCTTGGAGACTTTAACAAGAAATTAAAGCACGGAATTACAACTGTGTTGCGCTACGGTTTTGGAATCCGGTCTTTGTACGTACTGTTTAACAAGCTACGATCAGGAATCAAGGACGGAATCAACAACCTTGTTGTGTTTAGCGATAGGGCAAATAAGAGTTTGTCATTGCTGACATCTGACATGTCATATGTTGGAAATAGTGTGGCTGCGGCATTTGAACCAATACTGAATATTATTGCACCAGTTATTGACCAAATTGTTGATTATGCAGTTGCAGGAATCAATGCTGTAGGTGCTTTTATAGCATCAATAACAGGTCAAACATCATACACGGTAGCTGTAAAGAACATCAAAGACTATCGCGACAGTTTAAACGGCACAGCATCTGCAGGAGATGCAGCAAGCAACGCAACTGATAAGTTAAAAGACAAGACCGATGAGTTAAAGCGTGAGTTAATGGGATTTGATGAAATCGAAAAATTTTCGGAAGATCTCGATAACGCAGCTAACAGCGGTTCAGGAAGTGGAAGTGGAAGTGGTTCTGGAAACGGCTCAGGAACGGAAGATCCTATACTTTTTACAAAAAAGGATATACCAGGAGCGGTATCTAACTTTGCAGATCTCGTAAAGGATGCTTGGGCGAAATCTGATTTTACTGACATCGGCAAAATAGTTGGAACGAAACTCCGTGATGCACTTGATTCCATTGACTGGGAGCCAATCAAGGAGCAGGCAAACAAAATTGCCAAAGTAACAGGAACATTCATAAACGGCTTCTTTGAGACGGAAGGCCTTGATAAGAGCGTTGGAAGAACGCTTGGAGAAGCGGTCAACACAGCTGTAGGTGCAATCAATACCTTTGTTGATACAACTCACTGGACATCAATTGGCGAACTTATGTCAGGTGGGCTTAGAAGTGCGATAGCTACTATTGATTGGGATGGCCTTGGAAAGACTCTGAATGCCAAATACAAGGCTTTGTGGAGCTTCCTTGATGGATTTGTAGTAGATATGTCTAAGATCAATTTTAGCGGCACTACAGGGTGGCAGGAAGCAGGTAATGCACTTGCAAGTACAATCAATAGCATTTTTGCAGATAGAGACTACACAAAAACTGGGCAAACCATTGCGACTGGAATTAATGGAATCACATCTGCGCTAACAACAGGAATAGAAGGAATTGATTTTAATTCAATATCAAGAAATTTTTCAGACGGAATCAACAGCGTATTTTACAAGGTAGATTGGCAAGCAATCGGCACAATGCTATCCGATGGAATAAATACAGCAACTTCATCATTGCTGACTTTCTCGGTAACGGTTGACTGGAAAAGAATAGGCTCAGAGCTTGCAAGTTCTGCAAATACTTTTTTGGCTAAGACTGATTTTAGCCAAGCAGGAAAAGCGCTAGGCCAGGCATTTAAAGGTGCACTATCCGCAATTAACGAGTTTGCAGCAACATTTAACTGGCGCAGCCTAGGAATTGACATTAACAATTTTATCAAAGGGATAAACTGGATGGGTATTTTAAAGACCTCCGCAAATGTAGTTGCAAATACATTCTTTGGATTGTTTGAAACTGCTTGGGCGGCTGTTTTTGGTGGACCCGATACAAAGTATACAGCTATCGCAGACAATCTGAATAAAGCGCTTTCAAAACTTAAAATCGAATGGCCAGCAATGGAACAGGAAGAAATTGAGAAATTTGAAAACGTTTCCATAATTGTTGATAAGTTCCTTGAACTGAATGAGAAGTTGAAAAAGAACGGAAGCCTATCCGAGACAGACATGTCACTATTTAAAACCTACTATGACCAAATTGTAGAGTATGCACCGCAAGCCGCAAAACTAATAGGTGAAGTGGGAACAGCTTATGAAGGCACAGATCAGGCTTTAAAAGCATTGATAGCAAGCCAAAAGAATGCGGCTATTGCAGAAGGCTTTAAAACTGCAATGTCAGACGCGGCTAAAGTTATGGCTGATTCAGCTATTGCTCTTAATGGTGCAGTAGATGAACTTGTAAGTAGTGTAATCACAAATAAGGACAGCGTGTTCTCGTACTGGAATCAGTTAATGGGCGGAAATGGCACAATGGCAGAAATGACAAAAACCATGGATAGCCTGTTCAAAAAAATGCGCGAAGGAAAATACGATGTCGATAGCTTGCAAGGATCAGAAGCAATTTTAGCTCATGCGATAGGCTTAACAAGCAACAGTTTGCAAGAGAAAATGCTAAACGTGGATAGGTTAACAACCACTTTGAACAAGTCAGAAACAGAGCTTGACAAAATGAGCGAAGCTTCAACCAGATACTCAGCCGAGATTGATACAGCAAGCATAAAGACAGAATCATTTGGCACCAACCTTGGAAAAATAAAATTCACAGGTGTTTGGAAATCTTTAAAAGATGAATTGAAAAATACGTTAGATGATGTAACAGAAACACTTAAACGTGATGATTTTACGTTAGGAATCAGCAATACCTTAACTGACATGTTTGATCAGAAATTTAAAGTGAATTTAAAGGCAGGATCACTTGATACCAGTGAGCTTACCCAAAAAGACAAGACAATCCAAGGTGCATCAGCAAATGTTGTGAGTGCTAAAAATGCACTTCCAGACTATGCAAAAAAGCTTGATTTGGTAGCAAATTTGACAAGCAAACAAGATTCAATTGCCGATAGAGTGATCAGCGGATTAACAGGTTGGATGACAGATTTCCAAAATAGAGTTCCAGAGAA
>UMLR01038083.1_pt1 | contig 14441 bp, 17 predicted proteins | sample 1966741 | NCBI WGS metagenome assembly UMLR01 (sample SAMEA4836207, study PRJEB28245) | human gut metagenome | biome: gut microbiome; material: fecal sample | place: Denmark | collected 2008 | reverse complement strand
TGAATATGAGAACCAATAAATTCGTTATTATCTATAATTTTATTTTTATGCGGACCGTGATATCCATTACATCTAATTAATTTTATAATTTTATTTTGTTCCTGGATAATAATAATCAAGCATAATAGAAAAATTTTCCTCGAAAGCTTGTAATTGTCGCAACCTTACTGTAAATTTATATTTTCGAGTTTCAACATCAATCAATGTAAAATCATTGCTATAACTTCCGTTTATTAGTTTAAAGTTATTTTTAGGCTTTTTATCTATAATTTTAGAACAATTAATTAATTTTTGTATCAATATGTCATCCATACTTTCATCCTATCAAATCATTTTCCTCATAAGTCCGACAATTTTGCCGATAATTTGCAAGTCATTTAATTTCTCGCCTTCAATAATACGTATAGGATAAATGTGATTATCTGATTTAATAATTATTTGGTCGATATTTTTTACCAACCTTTTAACAAATACTTCATCCCCATATCGAAAGACATAAATGGAATTATCGGTAATTTGTTCACCCTCCCAGTGTTCAACAATCAAACGGTCATCATTTTGTATAGTTGGCATCATACTATCACCTCTGGCATTTATAACACTATATTTGCGAGATTTAGAATAAGATGTTAATACACTGCGAGATACTGTTATTTTTTCTTTGTTTTCTGACAATATAAAGACACCTGCTCTACACGAGCCATAAATATCCGGATAATAATCAATTTGAACATTGTCTTCGGATTGTGTATTATCTGTGAGTGTATTTGTAAATAAATTTATCTTGTAAAAATTATTAATCAAACTTATTTCATCTTTTGAAAATTCACTGTTTCTAACTGCTCGGTTACTCATAGTATTAGATTTTAATCCCGTAATACCGCACAACTCTGCTTGCGTTGGGGCAACATTTATTAAGTTTTGTAAACGTTTTAAAACCTCATTATATCGCATTTTTGACTTTTCCTTAGTTTATTTAAAACAATAGTGAGATGCCTGTGTTGACTTTGTGAGTAAAATGTGTAATAATGCACTCAACGAATGCAAATCAAAGAAAGGCTCACACCGATGGGAAGATGGAAACCGAATACAACGATGAACATATCAGTTGAATTGTTAGAACAGATTGACACATTTCTTTCAGACAATCCGACGAGTTTTTTGAACAGTCTTAAACGTAACTCAAGGAATGTGTTGATAGAGAAGGCATTAATCTATTATATAAATCATTGGGAAGAGATTAAAAAGGCAGCATAGCTTTTTAACTCTTTAATTTTAGAATACCAAAAACACACCCCACTGTCAAACTATGGGTGTAGTTTGTGGTGATAATTTCGCACCTTGACAATTAAATAGACGTAAAACGACAACCGAGCCGCGACGGTGGTTAACGAAACCTAACCACGGCAGTCGGCCCGGCAGGGATATTGTGTAGGGTTTCAAAAAAAAACAAAAAGAAAATTAGTTATTTTAACCAATAACTTTTTATATCAGCTCGTCAAACTTGGTGAGCTTTCATAAGGGGTTATACTGTTTAAATTATTTTGTATTTTTAGAAAATGGTATATCTATAACCAACATAGCACTTACAACTATAAATGCTATAGCGGCAATGGCATATGATATATTTATCAACATTAATTTTCACTCCTATATTTATTGATATAGAATCTTATTTTGTAATTTATTGCACCTAAAATGATTATTAATAGAATTATTACAATATTTAAAAATATTAAACGAAATACACCTATAGAGTTTGCATTAATAAAAACCCAACCTATAACACCATAAAAGCAGGCATTAGTAAGGTCAATAACAATCTATAATAATTTATTTTGTGTTCAAATAATTTTTCCATGCCTTAATTATACACTTATATTAAAGCTTAATCAATCCTTATAAACAATCTTGACGGATTGCCCTTTTTTAAGCTTGATAACCATAACATCATCATCTTGATTGTCCGAGGTTAAAAACATTGGACCTTAACCATTGAATAGCAATAAAATCTTTATCTTTGTACATCTTTTGGGATTGTCCAACGGATGTATATCAATAAGGGTTTTAAATAATGAGATTTAATAATGTCAAAAACATGAATTAAAAGCATTGAGTCACAGAGATTTGAAAACTATTTAAAAGCAATAAAAGGCTTTGTGAAAACATCTGTAATCGAGATGACAAGTGGTGAAACGGTTGACTTGTTCTCAACAGACGAAAATATTTTTGCTCAAGCACAGGAAAAATTCGCAAGACTCAAAAAATGCGGATTTTATGACAATTTGAACAAGTTAAATTTGAAAGTTTGTGAAAGGGTTTAAAAATGAAATTTGAATTTGATTTTTATGAAAAAGACGATTGCTTAACAGGTTTAAGCTTGGAAATAGACGGCAACGACTATGTAAATATAACAAGCAGGTATGGCTAACCATCTTGTGGACATTGATTGTTTTGCACTAACATAAATTGCATCACTTTGATGATTTGCAATCAACCATAAAGCGCTTTGAGTTTTTTCAAGCCAGGTTCACCGTAAACTAAAACAATATTTGGAGCTTGTGATGAATTTTGTAAGTTTTTAGAAATGATAGACAGCATACTAAGTAAATATATGAATGAATTGTAACTACCATCGTGTTAATATAAGTTATGGAATAGGTATCCATTCAAATAAAATCAGAATATGTTGTACTAATTATATGTATTGATTTCTATAATATAATACGCAGTTAAATTTTAAATGTGAGCTTTTTCTCAAAATCCCTTGGAAATTTTTCTCAAACTTATTGGTAATTTGCAATAACCTTAAGAAAAGAATTTTCATAGCATTTAATAATAGTTTATAACGCAAATTGGGTTAAAAAAAGTATTTTATTTATATCTTCTTCACTTTCATGGTTTTCAAAAACGTAGTTTAAACTAAATTTTAAATGTTGTTTGTGAAAATAATAGTTTAGTCCTGCAGAATATTTAGTAATAGAATTATTGTTAGTTTTACTATTTGGATCAAAAAAGTCATAACGCGTCACAAACTGTAGTTTTGGCGTTAGATTATATCCTAAAGTTGTATAAAGCCCATATGAATTTGTATTTAGGAAGTTTTCGCCGTTAGATTTATCTGCAAAGGCACATTCAAAATTGGCAAGGAATTTTTTGTAGGAATATCCTATATAAGTTCCATAGGTAGCATAATTTGTTTGTTTTTTTCCTGCATTGACACCTGTTCCGACAATCAAATTTCCATATTTATTTTCTTTGCCAACAAGCGGTTTAAAGGTGAGCCAACTATTAAAATCTACTCCATCGTAGCTGTGTAAAAATTCCCGGTTTGAATTAAACAAACCGATTTGATAGTCAAAATATTTGTAACTGCCATCGTTAACAACACCAAAAGAACGAACATCACCATAAATATCGCCAATTTGTGCTTTATCGATAAAAAGCTGATTTAATTTTGAAAGTTTACCTTCAAAACCAACACCACTTCTGGTTCTGCCAAGTGTCAATCTTTGGTTATCATTTATTTGATGCCGAAAGAAACAATTTGATATAGCATCAACAAAATAATTATCATCGCTTGAATCAGGAACAGGATCCATTGAAAAAGTGAAGGACGATTTGTTATCCTGAAAATTTATAACTGTTGAAACCCAAGTGTCAGGGGCATCATAAAAAGAAGATTGCTTGTCAATTCTCCAATCGTAAGCCAAATTTCCTTGGTACCCAAACCCCAAATCAACATTTTTTATTAACTTACCATCAACATTAAATGCAGGTTCTTTTTGATGAAAAGGTTCGGTTCCTATCTTTGTAACTGACCCTTCATATTGTCTATAAGCAGGTTTGATATTATCTATCGTATTAACAGTTTCTTCCAAAAATACAGGTTTCATTTCTGTTTTTATTTCATTGACAAGGCTTGATTCGAGCGTTCCTTCAATCATTTTGTCTATTTTGGTTTCTTGCCGACTAATCTCACCATCAATACTATAGTCTATTATAACAGGGTTTTCAAACTCGCCTGTTTCTTCAACCACAACAACAGCATTTGAAGGAAAAGCTTGAAAACTCAATAACAATATTAAGATAAAATTTACTATATTTTTTTTCATAAATACATAAATAATTTATAGAATAGCTATACTAATATTATAATCTGTATTAATTAAAATAAGAAGTATCTTGCGAAAAATTTAATATAAATAACTTACAGAAATTTAAAAAAATGTAATATTTTATTATTAAATAATTTTGTTGTATGGTTTTGTCCCAACAAATGTGAAAGTTCTAGATTTATTACGGAGATAATTGTTAACAAAATATTGTATTGACAACTAAATTGTAGTAAACTAAAAAAAGTTTACAAGTAAAGGAGAGTTTGAACTATGTCAAATACAAAAATGACAATCACTGAAAAGATATTTGCAGCACACGCAGGTCTTGAATCCGTAAAAGCAGGAGATTTGATTGAAGCTAAAGTCGATATAACACTTGCAAATGACATAACAGGGCCTGTGGCCATAAATGAATTTCGCAAGATTGGTGTTAATAAAGTATTTGACAAAGAACGTGTTGTTTTTGTGCCTGACCATTTTGTGCCAAACAAAGACATAAAATCCGCAGAACAAGTTAATCTTATTCGCAAATTTGCAAAGGAAATGGGACTAAAGCACTTTTTTGAAGTGGGTCGTATGGGCATTGAACATGCTTTGTTGCCGGACAGTGGCATTGTGACAGCAGGCGATTTAATTATAGGTGCAGATTCGCACACTTGTACATATGGTGCTTTGGGTGCTTTCTCAACAGGTGTCGGCTCAACGGACTTGGCTTGTGCAATGGCATGTGGTGAAACTTGGTTTAAAGTTCCTCAAGCTATAAAAGTTGAATTTGAAGGCGAACTAAACAAATGGGTGTCAGCAAAAGATTTAGTTTTATACTTAATTGGTGACATCGGTGTTGACGGCGCTTTGTATAAAACACTTGAAATAGGCGGCTCAACAATTCGCAATATGGAAATGGATGGCAGGTTCACTTTTTGCAATATGGCTATTGAAGCAGGCGCTAAAAATGGTATTATCGAGCCTGATGAGAAAACAGCAAAATACCTTGAAGGAAGAGCTATTCGCAAGGGAGTTTTCTATAAATCTGATGAAGGTGCAAACTATGAACGCGTTATAAAATATAATGTTAAGGATATTGAGCCACAGGTTGCATTTCCACATTTACCCGAAAACACAAAGCCGATTTCACAAGTTGGAGAAATAAAAATAAATCAGGCGGTTATCGGAAGCTGCACAAACGGTCGTTTGTCTGATTTAAAAATCGCTGCTGACATTCTTCGTGGCAACAAAGTTCATCCTGATGTGCGATTAATTGTTTTTCCAGGAACTCAAGACATCTATTTAAAGGCTATTGAAGCAGGGTATGTTCAGGATATAGTAAAAGCAGGCGGTGCTGTTTCGACACCAACTTGCGGACCATGCTTGGGTGGTCATGCAGGCATTTTGGCAGCCGGCGAAAGAGCAATTTCAACAACTAATAGAAACTTTGTAGGACGCATGGGACATGTTGACAGCGAAGTTTACTTAAGTTCACCTGCCATTGCTGCTGCAAGTGCCATAAAAGGAATTATCACTTCCCCTGAAAACCTATAAGAAAAGGATTTTAATATGTTTACAGGCTTGATTGAACAAGTTGGAATTGTAAATAGTATTATTAAAATTAATGACGGCTATTTGTTAAATATATCCTGTCATTCACCGTTTGACGATTTGAAAATAGGTGACTCTGTTGCAATAAATGGAGTGTGTTTGACTGTTGAAAATTTCAAAAATAACGATGTAGCTTTTTTTGGTGCTCAAAATACTTTTAATATTACTAATTTAAAGTATTTGAAAACAAATGACAAAGTTAATCTTGAACGAGCTTTAAAGCTTTCCTCAAGGCTTGACGGACATATTTTGACAGGGCATGTTGAAACAATTGTCAAAGTGCTTGACATCCAAAAAAACATGAACACTTTTATTTTTAAATTTGAAATGCCAAACAATGAATTGAACAAATACATTTGCAACAAAGGCTCAATTGGCATAAATGGAATAAGTTTGACAATTTCAAATATTGAAGAAAAAAAATATTTTGAAACCGTCATTATCCGCCACACACTTGATAAAACCAATTTGAAATTTTTGGAAATTGGAAGTTTTGTGAATATTGAAACCGATATATTGGCAAAATATGTAGAAAATATGCTAAACTTGAATAAACAAGAAAGCAAACTTAGTTATAATAAATTAAGTGAATATGGATTCATATAAATAGAAAACAAAGGAATGTTTTAAGCAAATGGAAGACAAATTTAATACAATTGAAGAAGCAATTGAAGATTATAAAATAGGCAGACCTATCATTGTGGCTGATGACGAACACCGTGAAAACGAGGGTGATTTGATTGTAGCAGCTGAGTTTGCAACGGCAAAAATAATAAATTTTATGATAAGTGAATGCAAAGGGCTTGTTTGTGTGTCCATAGAAAAAGACAAAGCAGACGCTTTAAGCTTAAGCGAAATGGTTTCAAACAACACCGATGTTAAGGGGACTGCATTTTGTCAAAGTGTGGATGCAGACCCAAAATTTGGGGTAACCACAGGCATTTCAGCTTATGACAGAGCAAAAACGATTGAAGTTATATTAAATAAAAATACAAAGCCAAAAGACTTGCGTCGTCCCGGACATGTTTTTCCACTGATTGCAAGAAAAGGTGGAGTGCTTTCTCGCACAGGGCACACCGAAGCCTCAGTTGACTTGGCCAAACTTGCAGGGCTTGAACCTTGTGCTGTTATATGTGAAATAGTAAAAGAAGACGGCACTATGGCAAGAAGAGAAGATTTGTTTAAATTTGCGCAAAAACATGACATGAAATTTATTACGGTTGCGGATTTAATAAAATATCGATTAAAAACCGAGCGCTTTATAACACGCGAAGCACAGGCAACTTTGCCAACTCCTTTTGGCACTTTTCAAATTATAGGTTATAAAAACCAAATTACACTTGGAGAAAATGTGGCACTTGTTCTTGAAAGTGAAGACAAAAATAAAACACCGCTTGTGCGCATGCACAGTGAATGCCTGACTGGCGACGTTTTTCACTCTCTTCGTTGCGATTGTGGCAATCAGCTTCATGCCTCTTTGAAGATGATTCAAGAACACGGATGTGGCGCACTTGTTTATATTAAAGAACACGAAGGACGAGGAATTGGTTTAATAAACAAAATAAAAGCATACGCACTTCAAGACCAAGGGCAGGATACTGTTCAGGCAAATGTGTCTTTAGGGTTTGAACCGGATTTGCGTGATTATGGAATTGGGGCTCAAATTCTTTTGGATTTGAATTTCAAAAAATTCAATTTGATTACAAACAACCCCAAAAAAATTATAGGTTTAAAAGGTTACGATTTGGAAGTAGTTGAAAGAATACCCACAAAAGCCTATGTCAATGAGTTTAACCAAAAGTATATGGAAACAAAAGTCAAAAAGATGGAACATATGTTAAATTTATAATATACTAAGTTTATAATTTAAATAATAAAAAGGATTTTAAATGGCTAATATTCGAATTTACAACGTTGAAAACGTGACGACATCGCATAAAAATGTTATGTTTAATATATATCAGGATTTTTTTAACAAATCTGAAACAGATTATGCGTTTGAATCGGAGCCTGTTGATTTTTATAAATTCTTTGAATGTATTGAATCACGTTTGTTAAAATCAATTGTATTGCTTGAAAACGGTCAGCCGGTTGCTTTTTTAATATACACTATGATGGCTAATTATTGTGTTGAAATAAACTTAATTCACATGTTTAGCTTTGATGACTTTGAAAACAAAGTTGAACTTCTTGTCAATAAACTTTTGAAAAACCTCAAAGAAGACAGAATAAAGAAAACAATTTCGTATCCGCTAATAGGTGTGCAAGAAAAGTACTTTGAAGTATTAACAAAATTAAATTTTGAAAATGTTGAAAATTCTATTTATGTTTTTCCGTTCACGGAAGAAAATGAAGATAAAATAAATAAAGTCTCGCACTTTGAGCCTCAATTAACAGAAGGCATGCGGATTGATGTTTGGAATAATGACTATTTTTCTCAAGTTGTGAAACTTTTGAATGTTTGTTTCAGTGTTGAAAAAGATGCACTTTATGACAGCCGATATAAAACAGAAGTCGGCACAAGGGATATTTTAAACAAGATTATAGACAGTGAATATGGGATATTTTTGCCCAATCAATGCAGTATTTTGCTTGACAATGAAAAAGTCATTGGGGTTTGTCTTGCAAATTTGACAACATACGAAATAGCGAACATTCCACAAGTTGCGGTTTTGCCTCAGTATCGTGGTCATAAACTTGGAACAATGCTTGTCAAAGCGACTTTGGCAAAAATTGCAAAAGCACACAACTATAGAGTTTTGAATTTGAAAGAATTAAACGTGACCTCAGTTGCAAACCACAACAGCGCATTAGATATGTATATTGAAAACGGATTTGAACTTGCTTATACATATAACCAACTGTATTACAATTTTAATTATTATAGATAAATATACACTATTTATACGATTTAAAAGCCTGTTCGATTACTTATGATAATAGTTGAATAAATGTGTAAAAATAGGACTTGGGTTAGGGTGAAAGTTTAAATGGAGGTAATGGACAATCCTATAGATATAAGTCTGAATGAGGCTTTTGGGTGGTTTAGCCAAAACTTTGAAAACAAATTGGAAAATGCATTTAAATCTTTTTGGGAAGTTGATGCAAAATGCAAATTGTTGTCACTAAGCTTTGAGCCTAATTTTCTTGCTTTAAACAAACAATTTTTTGTCACTCGTTTGAAACTTTCAAAGCGGCATACTTGTGTTGTAAAACTTTCAAACAATATTTCCAAAATTTTGCTTGACAAAACTTTGGGGTTCAGAAGGAAATTTGATTTTGACAATTTGACAGATTTGGAAGTGAAAATCCTCACAAGTTTTAACTGCGAAATAAAAAATAACATAAACGATTTTTTTATAAAAAAAGAAACTTTAAACAAATTGCCCTATGACCCAAATTTGGATGACAAATTTTTCTATCTTGTATTTGTCACAAAAATCGGCAAAAAAACAGGCAATTTGATTTTAGTTATGCCCTATGAAACGTTGAAAATCGAGTTGAATGAACAAAATGAAACAACTTTTGACTTGAGTCTTTTTGAAAAAAATAAAGTTACAGCTGATATTTTAATTGGTGATACAAAACTGAAAATTGCGGATATAAACAGACTTGACGTTGAAGACATTTTGGTTTTGGAAAATAGCAATCTGGATAAAATGACATTAAAACTTAATAAAAATGAAAAAGTTGAATTTCGTTTGAACCCCGACCCCACACTTATTATGAACAATGAAAATGACGATGACGGTGATGACGTTGACGGATATGAACAAACATCTGACGGAGAGGAAAATACAATGGCAAACAGTAGCATTTGGGATAATATTTTAGTTGATGTTGAAGCTCAATTTGAAAAAGTGAAACTTGAATTGGGCAAAGTAAGACGCATTAAAAAAGGTGAAGTTGTTGAAATCGCTGATGTGTTTAAGAACAAAGTAAATTTATGTGTCGAAAACAAAATTATTGCAAACGGAGAACTTGTCATTATAAATGATAAATATGGAATAAAAATTAACGAAATTTTTTCACCTCAAGTGCAAAATAGCGATGAAAATGAAGATGACAACAACGAATTTCAAGAAGAAACAATGCAAAATGATGAAGATGAAAATTTTGAAAGCGATGAAGATTTAGAAGCTTCTGCTGATGATGAAGATGAAGACGAAGATGATGAAGATGAAGAACAAACTGACTCTCAAAAAAGTGAAGATGAAAATTTTGACTATTCAGATTTTGACGTCGATGATGAAGATATTTAAAAATATAGGAGAAAAGGAGCATGAAAGTTTATATATTAAATTTTGTTGTCTATTTAATGGCCATGATAGGAGTGATTTACGTAAGTCTTATGGTGTTTAAGAAAACCATCGGACAAAACAACTTGAAATCAGACAAAAGTTTAATCAAAGTAGAGGGAAGTTTAAACATCGCACCTCGCAAAACTTTGCATGTGATAAATGTTGAGGGGGAAAAGTTCCTTATTGCTTCTGATATTCAAAACACAACGTTTTTGGCAAAACTTGATGACCATAAGAAAGAAAGCAAAATCGAAAAAACACCAAAAATAAAACCGCATGACAAAATGTTTATGGATGAACTTGATGAACTTAAAATATCAAAACTTGCAAAAAATGTTAGTGTTCTTGATGAAATGGAAAAAGAAAAAAGTGTTTTTCGAGAACTAATTGAAAAATTATAATAAAAAATTTAAGGTAAAAAAATAAATGGAAAGTGTAATAAAAGATTTAAATCCTGTTTTGCAGTTGCTTTTGGTGATGAGTTTGTTCTCATTTTTGCCAATAGTATTTACCTGCATGACATGTTTTTTGCGTTATGCAGTAGTTTTTTCGATATTAAAACAAGCACTTGGAACACAACAGGTTCCGCCTGCAATAGTTTTGTTGGGGCTTGCGATAATTTTGACTTTTTACACAATGGGACCTGTTTTTCAACAAATGTATCAACTTGGTTCTGTTCCATACAATAAAACCGGCAATTTGATGCTCACAATCCAAGAAGGTTCAAAGCCTTTAAAAGAGTTTATGATGAAGCAAACACGCGAAAAAGATTTGGAATATTTTATATCACTAAATCATAAAACTCCCCCTAAAACACCCGAGGATGTTTCAATTTGGGAGGTTGCACCTGCTTATATAACAAGTGAATTGAAAACAGCTTTTGAAATAGGTTTTATCATTTTTGTGCCATTTATTGTGCTGGATTTGGTTGTTGCCAACATTCTTCTTGCACTTGGTATGATGATGTTATCTCCGACTATCATTTCGTTGCCATTTAAGTTGCTTTTATTCATTGCGGTTGACGGTTGGTCTATGATTGTTCAAGGGCTTGTGACAAGTTTTAATTAAAAATTGAGAAAGGCTTTTAAAAAATGGAATTAATTTTGGGTGAATATTTGGCAAAAGGATTGGCAATAATGTTAATGATATCAATGCCTTGCGTGTTAACAGCTGCCGGAATAGGCTTGGTTGTTGGGATTATTCAAGCGGTGACACAGGTTCAAGAGCAAACAATTGCCGCCGCGCCTAAAATTCTCCTTGTTTTTATGGTTATTATAATTTTTGGGGTTGGATTTCTGAAACTCCTTACCAATCTTGTTTTGGAAGGTACAAATCTTGCTTTTAATATCGTTCCCAAAAATGACAGCTTTGTTTTGGCATCTGACTATTTTAAATATACAAAACCTTTTAGACAAGAAAGTAAAAGCCTAAAACCTGATTTTATAAACAGCGATGAAAAAGCCGGTGAATTGAATAAATCTGTAAACGAAATACCATATGGTGTTGAAAAAGACAGAGAAAAAAATATCAAAAGTTCAAGACAAGAAAACCCAACTCCAAACATATTGGAATGGAAACAGATTTTGAAAAACAGACAAGGACGATAAGCTAAAAAGTGAAATATAAATCTTTGATAAAAATATTTTTTATATTTGTTTTTTGTTTTCTTGCTTGCTTCAAGCAAAACAATATGTGTCTTGCAAACATAAATGAAACAAAAACACTTGATATAAATATAAATAGAGCTTACGTCATGCTTTTTGACGAAAATGTAACTTTTTATAAAAATATAACACCTAAAACAATTAAACTTGAAAAGATTGCAACACTAAACAATGACAAAAACCAGTTTATACTTTATGCCAAAGAATTGGGAATGGGAAAATTGAGTTTTGATTTTGAAAATAACAAAAAACTTGAATGCACAATAAAAATAAAAGAAAAAAGTGGCATAAAAAACGAAGATATTTTGTTTGAAATAGACAAACCGTCAATATTAATCCCCCAAGAAGGTTTAAACGACATGGAGCTTGATAGCATATGGATGAAATATTAAAGAATTTTGGTTTAATATTTCCCGAAATAAACCGTATGTTAAGCTATGGAATTTTAATTTTCATACGACTGCTTGGTTTTGTGCGTTTTGCACCGGTATTTAATAGAAAAGAAATCCCGGGGATGATAAAGCTTTCATTTGCATTTATTGTTGCAGTTATTTTGACGATAGTTTTGAAGCCTAATCAAATAGTGTCAAGTGAGTCAATGTTGCTTCAAAGTGTTTTGAATCTTGTTTTTGGAGCAATGTTAGGTTGGATGGCAAACTGTATAGTTTTGGCGGTTGAAGCAGGCGGAGATATGATAAATATGCAAATGGGGGTATCATCAGCTCAAATCATGGACCCGACGACACAGGGCATGGTTTCACTAATGGGCAGACTTTTTTCGCTCATTGGGCTTTTGCTGTTCATTCATGTAGGCGGAATATATTGGCTTTTCAAAGCATTTTTAAGAGGTTTTGAGGTTTTTCCGATATTCAGCAGTCAATTTCCGCTTACAAAAGTTTTTGAGCTTGACAATGTGATAACAATAACATCAAATTTGTTATACATGGGGCTTCAAATCGCTTCTCCTGTTTTACTTGCAACAATGGGACAGGATATTATTTTGGGTGTAATATCCAAAACGGCACCTCAAATAAACGTGTTTCAATTAAGTTTTCTTTTTAAGCCTGTTTTTGGAGTTGCAATTTTGATGTGGATTATGCCTATATTAATTGATATCATTAATGATTACTTCATTTCATTTTCAAATATTTTTTAATTTCAAAACCAAAAATATTCAAAAGCTATGTAAACTAATTTTACGATATATTAATTTTTAGTAATAATAATATGTAAAAAACTTTACTCTTGAATATTTTTTACTTAATATAAGGGAAAAGAAGTAAATTGTTAGTCAAAAAAAAATAAAAAAAGAGGATAAACTCGTGGAAAACTTTAGTAATGACTTATTTGGGGCAAAAAGTAGTGAAAGAACAGGAAGTGTAAATTTTTCAAATTTACCCTCACCTGCACGAATAAAAGTAGTTGGTGTAGGTGGTGGCGGCGGTAACGCAATAAACCGCATGATAAAAGCCGGACTTGCAGGTGTTGATTTTTGGGCAATGAACACAGATGCTCAAGTTCTTGAAATGTCCGCTGCAAAAAACAGAATACAATTGGGAAACAAATTGACAGCTGGTCTTGGTGCAGGCGGTGATCCTAGTGTTGGCGAAAAAGCAGCAGAGGAAACACGAGAAAATATCCAACAAGCACTTGCCGACTCTGATATGGTATTTATAACAGCAGGCATGGGCGGTGGTACAGGCACAGGCGCTGCAAGTGTCGTTGCTAGCATTGCAAAAGATTTAGGCGCTTTGACAATCGGAGTTGTCACAAAACCTTTCGGGTTTGAAGGAAAACGTCGCATGAACCAAGCTATGCAAGGGCTTGAAAAACTAAAAGAAACTGTCGATGCGTTGATTGTTATTCCAAATGACAAGCTTATTGAAGTTGTTGAACGTAGAACAACAATGAGAGAAGCATTTCAGGTTGTTGATGAAGTGTTGCTTCGTGGTGTTCAAGGTATTTCAGACATTATTACCGTACCAGGACTTATAAACGTTGACTTTGCCGATGTTAAAGCTGTTATGCAATCAAGCGGTTCTGCTTTGATGGGTATTGGCCGTGGCTCTGGCGAAGGCCGAGCTATGGAAGCTGCTAAACAAGCTATAAATTCACCACTTCTTGAAACATCTATCAATGGCGCAACCGGCATAATCATGAATGTGACAGGTGGACCTGATATGACATTGCATGAAGTGACAGAAGCTGCTCAAATTATTCATGATGCAGTTCTTGATGATGCAATTGTTACATTTGGCTCTGTGATTGATGATAGAATTCAAGGCGAAATACAAATTACCGTTATTGCAACAGGGTTTGAAATGAAAAATACAGATACTCGCAATAAAGATATTTCAGGACTTCAAAATGGTTTGGGAACTAAGCCTTTAAGCGCAGCTGATTTCTTCCAAAATGCGTTTAATTCTCATCCATCAAATGTTTCACCTGCTTCTGTTTCACCGCAATGTAACAATACGGCGTTAAGTTCTGCTTCAAACAAACAAACATCAAGCAATTCTCAAAGCCAAGGTGCAAAGCCGGCAAGTAAAGAATCAAGTAGTTGGAATATACTTGATATACCCGATTTCTTGAAAAAGTAATGATTAAAAAATATAAATCTTAAAAAGAACGATTATTTTTAATCGTTCTTTTTTATATGTTTATTTTGTGTAAGGTTTAGGCAGTAATTTTTTTTGACCTCTGGCAACACAGTAGAATGTTCATTCATTTTTTGGCTCCGTTTTTTCTACATTTTAGTTGAG
>UMLR01044875.1_pt1 | contig 14502 bp, 16 predicted proteins | sample 1966741 | NCBI WGS metagenome assembly UMLR01 (sample SAMEA4836207, study PRJEB28245) | human gut metagenome | biome: gut microbiome; material: fecal sample | place: Denmark | collected 2008 | reverse complement strand
GTGAAGCCGTCTAGTCACGGCGGTATTATATTTATGCAGGGGGGACGGCGCAGCCGTCCCACTGCACCCCCTCAGACATTCTCAACTAAAAATGTGGGAAAAGCGGAGCCAAGCAAAAGAACATCATTTGTGCATAGAGTCGTAATTAAATATAGGTTTTAAGCTTTTCAACAACTTTTTCGATATTTGTCAATAAACCTTTATACAAACTATCCATAATTTTGATAATCATTTTTTGTGAATTATAATCAAGTTGTTCATTTTCTAAATACCTGAATAAATCGTTCAACTTTTGAGTATGCTTAATACAAGTCAACAAAACTATTGTGTTTTTACTACTTATAGTCGTATAAATATTGTCAACAACGTCTAAAACTTTCTTTAAATTCTTTGCTGCATTTGAAGTTAAAGTTTTTGAATGGTTTATTTCATTTTTGTAGTGCATGTATACTTTTTGTGAATCAAGCAGATCATTTTTGACCTGATTTAGAATTTCAATTTCCTTTTTTATTTTTTCGTAAACCTTATTTTCATCAATTTTAACACTAAGGTCTATATTATTTAAAATTTCATCAACACAAAAAGAATTGTCAAAGTGTTCCAGAACATCCTCAAGCGCAACGTTTTCAAACCCGTTTATTTGTGCACCGCCAGTTGAGGCATTATAGAGTTTTAGATTTTTATCTTTACCATATCTAAATGCAAAATCTTGAAAATATTCAATGAAAATACCAAACCCAAAATCACTTGGTAAATCTTTTCCGCTTTGACCATTAACCGTTATTATTCGTCGATTTAATTCGTTCAATTTGTAATCTATATACTTTTTTTTATGTTCTTCTGTTTCATTTTTCCCGTCAAATAAATCTTTTTTTAATTTTTCATAGTCGTTAATATAAACAGAATATTTTCTGGTATTTTCATTGTATTTACATTTGAATTCGCAGTATGGTGAACTGTCAGCATAAAGTTTTCCACTTGTGTATGCCAGATCCTGACCTATTAAAATTATTGGATTACAGCCTGCCATTTTTGCACAAAATAGTGCGTTATAAGCAACAGTTCCTTTTGTTTCATATTTTTTTTCATTTGAATTATTTGAAATCAATTTTTCAAACCAAATATTTGAGGGGTTTTCACGAGAATACGTTATAAAATGTCGTTTAAAAGGTTTTTCAAAAAACACTTTATTTGTATAAACTTCACTAATAAAATTAATGTTTTCAATATCCTCATTTAAAATCTGCTCACTACAGTTGTTCAATTCAATTATATTAACGAAATCAGGGGTTATTCCATTTCGCTTTAAAGTTTTATAAGCCGTACCGACAGCAAAAATACAAACTTTGTCGCGATATTTTTTTATTGTATCAATATTTTTGCTCAAAGATGGTCCGCCTGATACGATAATAGCAGGTTTGTTTTTCAATTTGTTTTCAAGTTTTCCAAATTCCGGCAAGTGTATTTTTTTGTCCAAATGTTCAATAATTTGGGAAAAAAAGCTCATTGATGAATTCGCTAAAAAGTTTAAATTAAATTTTAATATTTTGTATGTTGTATGTGCTTGGTTGACAAAATCTAACATTTCATTTGTGTAAAGTTGTTTGTACGATTCTAAATATGCAACTTTTAAATTACTTTGAGATGAGCACAAATTAAGCATATGATTGCGAAACATATTTATATTAGTAACAATTCTAACATTATAAGCATTTAAGGTGTTTTGAAAATCAACCGTTTCCAAAACTGTTCTTAATATTTGTACATTTGGTTCATAAACAATTATGGGTGAGTCGCAATATTTTGTATGAAGTTCGTCTAACAAATAACCAAATCCAAGTCCAAAAACAATAAACGTATTTAAGTTGTTTTCATTTACATTTAACGATTTTATAATATTTGTTGCCTCATCAATTGCACCATTTGGGCTATGAAGAGGGTAATTTTTGTATAATAAGTTTGGTTCATTTTGCTTTGTATAAGCCAAGCTCAAAGCCCCGTCGTTTGAAGGAAGAGATACAAGTTGATTATACAAATCTATATCATAACTTTTTATAGCGTTTAAATTTTTTTCAAAAAGTTTAACATTTTCCATTATAAAATCCAATCTAAGATATAAATAGTATACATTATTTTTAGAAAAAAAACTTTTTATTAATTTTTGTAAAAATTCATTCAAATTAACGATTTTTTATTTATTAAATTTTTAATTATCTTGTCTGTTTTTGTATTTAAATATAGTCGTCGTAGGATAAGCAAAGTCTGTTATAAAAAGCTTATAGAATCAGATCACAAAATGCGCTTGACAGATTTAAGGAATTAAGCAATAATGTTAATTATGGAATACGATAAGAAGCAACATAAGCAATATGTCACTTCTTGTTTTTTTTGTGTAAATCGCCCTAACTTAAAGTGTATATATTTCCAACTAATATTTTTAATAATAAGATAATAAATTAAGTTTGCGTATGATTTGAACAAAACTTCCTAATAGGAATAGAGTATATAATTAATTTTATTGTATGTGAGTTTGAAAGGTTTGTCAATATAAAAATGAGTAATGATTTTGTAAACAGATTAATAAGTATTCGAAAAGCCTATGGTAAAAGTGGTTATGCATTCTCAAGAATGCTTAATATTCCACAACCTTCGTATTTGCGCTATGAAACAGGTGAACAAAAGCCTTCTGCAAAGTTGCTTATTGGATTGAATAAATTTTGCAATGTGAATATAAATTGGTTGCTTACAGGTCAAGGTGAACAGTTTTTGCCGAATAATTCATTAAGACATGAAGCTCTAGTTCAAAGTCAAACCCAGGATTTAGACAATAGCTTGAGAAATTGGGTTTCTCGTTTAAATATTGTTTTGGAAGAAAATAATTTAAATTATGGCGATTTCGCCAATTTAATAGATATTTCACACAAACGTTTAGACAATTTGACATCAAAAAAGGAACTTCCAAATTTTGAAGAATTGACAAAAATAAAGTCCAATTTTAATGTTTCTTTGGATTGGCTGTTGTATGGCGGTGACTTTGGTGATGTTCAAGCAAACAACAGTAATTCTCTTTTGACAGAAGAAGAAATTGATGCTTTTAAAAATGTTATAAATAAACTTAATCAAAGTTATTTGTCAACTTTTTCAGCAAAAGATATGAAAAAACTAAAAGTATAATATCTGTGGTGGTGGCGCTTGTTGCAAAGGTGTTTGTTGATTTTTGTTAAATATTGAATTTAGCATCAACCCAAAGTTTGCACCAAGATTATATGAAACAATTGATGTACCAACTTGAAAAAGGGCATCAAGTCCTAGGCACAATAGTTTTTTAGGCAGGTTTGCTTTTTTGATGTTGTTTAACAAGCCAAGATTATTGCGGAATTTTTTCATTATTTTTTCAGCACCAAACATACAAGCAAGAGCGGATGTTTCTCTAAATGCAGCTTCTTTTTTGTCTTCTGCTGTCATAACTCTTAATACTCCGGCTCCGCTTAAAAGTAAATTAGTATGTTTTGCACTAAAATCGATAAACTTATCAATGCCTTTAAAAAATTTACTTCCTGTTTTTAAATTTGTAACTTCCCTGTTTAAGAATTTGTTGTCTGCAAGTATTGGCAAACCCACGGCTGAAGCCGCAAGACAAGAGTTTTTTATCTGCCCCGGAATTACAAAATAACGTCCGATATCAGCATTGTTAAGGCATTTATCGGTGTTCCTTATTGCATATGTAGCCGGTATAAAAGGGTTTATCATTTTATTTACACTTTTTACTATACTTAATTTCTTGACTTCGCTACTTGGATTTTAACCTTACTTATATTTATAAAAACAAAAATACTATTTTTATTGTCTGTTTTTTTGTGAATTGTAACGTTTTTTTTACAAATTAAAGCAAATCTTGCTATCTTAGTATGAACCTATTTTGGGTTTTAAAATTATTAGTTATCACTATAATAAAAATAACAAAGTAAACCAAAAAAGAAAAAAGATTTGATTGATTAATAAAAATATATTTGCTGTTGTAATTTTATTATTTAAACATTGTTTTTTTCTGCTTGTTTTACAATATGAGGCTTTTTGGGAAGTGAAAAACCAAAAGTGCAGCTTTGTTCTTCTTTGTCACTTTTTGCAAAAATATTGCCGTTGTGTTGAACAATTATTTGTTTTGATAAATATAAACCCAAACCAGTGCCTGATTTTTGAAATTTTATATTGTCTTTACGTTTGAATTTTTCATACAGGTCATTTATTTTGTCCTCAGGTATATAGTTGCTTTTGTTCTTCACACTCAATGAAAAATTGTTAACATCTTCATCTAATTTAAGCTCGATATTTGATTTTTTATTGCCATAAATTATTGCATTAGAAAGCAAATTGATTATAACCCTTTTTAATTGGAATTTGTCTCCATTTATTTTGTTATCTGCCAAATTGGATTTTATTATTATATTTTGTTCGTTTTCAACCAAAAGGTTTGATATTTCACTTACAGCTTCGTCAATAAGTTTAGTTATTTCAAATTCTTCAGAATTGATTTTTATTTGCCCATTGTCATAAAGATATGTGTCTAAAATTGTAAAAATGAGGTCATACATATATTTGCAAGAATTCTTTATTTGCTTAAGAAACTCAATTTGATTTTCGCTTAAAGGTCCAAAATTTTGGTTTAAAAGCAAATCTATTGCTTTAATTTGAGAAACTGTTGGTGTTTTTAAATCGTGGGTTAATGTTGCAACGAAAGTTTCTTTTCTTTCTTCCAATACTTTTTCATCATCAATGTTGTGCAAAAGAACAACAATGTTTTCTACTTCGTTATTTTCATTGAAAACAGGGGCTTTCACAACCCTATACCAACCACTTTTGTCTTTTTTAAGTTCTAAAAAACGTTCGCTTCTTGAAATGCTTTGAGTTTCTATTATTTTTTTGTCTTCTTCTTTTATAATATTATCAAGGTTTTTATAAAAACTGTCTGATTTTTCACCTATAATATCTTCTATTTTTAAATTAAGCATTTGAGAATGCTTTTGATTTGTTAAAAGTACATGTCCTTTTAAATCTTTTAAATATAAACTAACACTTACATTGTCAATAATTGTTTTCATTTGAGCGTGTTGCAACAATATTTTCTTTTCAAGTTGTTTTCTATGAATAAGGTTTATCAACTTAATACATAAATGTGTCAGAATTACAAAAACGCTAATAATCAATGCATCTTTAACAGGAATTATAACATTTGGTAAAAGATCAGGAGAAATAAGCGCAAAATAAAATATCGATATAGAAATTGTCAGGATTATATAACTAAATTTTGTGCGATACATACGATATCTCAAATTTATTACATTATAAAAAAAGTAACATATTTTTTTGTGTTTGTCATAATCTGTTTAAAGTAGTTTTTTTTAATCGGTTATGCTAAAGTAAAGTTATGATAACAAAAGAAGTAAACGATTGGATCAAAAAAGTGCAAACAGGCTCATATTTTTCTACGGAAGAGGCTATGGAAAAGTTTGTTGAAATTGCAAAATATTTGACAAAAGATGAAATTATTTTTATACAAAAAAGACTCAATGGTTTCTTGAAATAATCATTTACCTATCTGAAAAAAGCAACACAACAAAGTGATGTTATGATTCCAACGATGATTAAAGCTATTGTTGAAAAAGTAATTTGGACTTCTTTGTTTTTTTCAATACAGCTTGATGTCCCCATAACATGGCTTGACGAACCGATTGCTATGCCTTTTGCAATATCACTTTTTATTTTGAAAAATTTTAAAATGTCATGTGAAAACATAGCACCAAATAACCCTGTCAAAAATACAATGCAAGCTGTAATTTGTGGAATGCCATGAATACGATTGGAAGTTTCAACTGCAAGCGGTGTAGTTATTGATTTTGGAAGAAGCGACATGATAAGCTCTTTGTTCAAATTTAGCAAAGTTCCCAAAACATACACAGAAACCAATGCGCTTAAAATTGCAACAACAAAACCTATATATATTGCGCGTTTATTTTTACCAAGAAAGTGCAAATTGTTATACAATGGATAACCAAGCGCAATTGTGGCAGGACCAAGCAACATTGTTAATATGTTTGCGCTTTTATTATAATCTTCAAATGGGATATTAAAATACTTTAAAAATATTATTAAAAAAACACCTGATAGAAGTATTGGGGGAAGCTTTTTTATGTGTTTTGATATTTTTTTTGATATAAAAAATACAACAAGTGTTAAAGCAAGTCCCCAAAGTTGAAAAAACAGCATTTTATTTTTTAACCTCACATTTGTTTTTGAATTTGGACAATCTTACATATTTTATTATTGCTTCAACTGTTAAAGCTGTTAGGATAAGTACAAATATAGTGCTTAAAATTATTATAAGGGCTAATTTTAAAAGCTCATTTTCTATAATGTTATAGTATGAAATTATTCCTACAAACAACGGTATAAAAAGCAAAGGCATATAATTTAAAATTAAATTTACACAATCTTCAACATAATTTTTATTTATTATTTCTAACTTTAATAACCCCGTAAAAATCATAAGTCCTAAAATAGCTTCTGAAAGTGGCAATTTCAAAAGCTGTATAATACAATGCGAAACAGCTTGAATAGATATTATAATTAAAAATCCGATTATTATTTTAAAAAATTTTGTTAACATTTTGTATGACTTTTTATTTTAAACCTGAATTTAGTTTAACATAAAAAAATAAAAGGCAAAATCGTCTTTGTTATGCTATAACGAGCACGAAATCTTTTATTTATAATTAAAAAATTTACAGTTGCAAAGATTTTTATCTAATTATATTCGTTTTTTACATAGGTTAAATAGAGGACAGATCTTGCAGTTTGGTTTTTGGGGTTTGCAAATGTTTTGACCGTGAGTGACAAGAATTGTATTTATATCAAGCCAATATTTTTTAGGCAATATTTTTCTTAAAATCATTTCTGTTTCATCCGGTGTTTTTGACTCTAAAACTCCAAGCCTGTTTGAAATTCGGTGAACATGAACATCCACACAAATTGCAGGAATGTTATATCCTTTTGCAAGAGTCAAGTTTGCAGTTTTTCGCCCAACACCTTTAAACTTAACCAATTCTTCAATAGTATTTGGAACAGTTGAATTATAATTACTTACAAGTTCTTTAGACAATGTGATAATTTGATCTGCTTTATTCTTGTAAAAACCAACGGGGTAAATAGCCTGACTTAAAGTATCGACATCAAGGTTTGCAAAATCAGATGGAGTTTTGCCAAGCTCAAGCATTCGCTTTGTTGAGCCAATTGTAGTTTTGTCATTCGTTCGCAAGCTTAAAATGCAGGCAATTAAGACTATAAATGGATCTTGAATATTTTCCATAAACTCAACAAATTCACTTCTTTTTGTTGGGTTATTCTTTAAAGTTTCGACTATTTTGACAAGTGTTAAATTTTCCATGAAGAATCAAGTTTTCCAAAATGTGTGTTTGAATAAAAATAATTTAAAATTTGATATGCATTATACCCCATTTTAGCAAGATTGTTTGCACCATGTTGCGACATTCCAACGCCATGTCCGTTTTTTGAAATATGCGCATCAAACGATGGAACTGATTTTAAAAAGGGCAAATCCTGATACCAAACATCCGATGAAGCTTTTGTTTGTCCACCTGCAGAGGCACAATAAAACGCGGGGATAACCTTTTTATTGTAGGTTATAACAATTCCTTTTGTTTGATCAACTGCATTATTTGTTTTTTTTGTTTCGCTTGAAGCACCGCCATATGCTTGGTCTTCAGGAGTGTCTTTTAAATCATAACCATAAGATGCACGCTTGCCTAAGTTGGCTATTGCATAACTTCTTGCGGCTATTGCTTGTGCTTTTTGCGCTTCAATATTCCAACCCGATGGCATTTCTGATGGAACAACTCCTTTTAAATAATCTTCCAAACTTAAATCATTTATGACTGTCAAGCCACCATTGACCAACTTTATCATCATATTGCCTCGATACCAACGGTTTTTGGCACATAAAAAATCATTTCGATTTTTTGAAGTTATAACAACATTTTTTGTTTTTGTATTATAAGTTTGTCCGTTTATAACAATCGCTATATTATCTCGGTATGTTTTAAAGTCATAGTACTTCATTTTATTAAACGTATAAAGTCGTTCGCCTGTTTTTCCATTTATTAAATAAGCTTCGCCGCTTGAAGCAAGCGACGTCTTTCGTACATTTTCATACAGCCCGATTTTTATTGCATTTGCATTTAAATGGATATTAAAAGCAATAATAAACGATAAAAATATTAATAAGATGTTTTTACATTGATTTTTTAACATATATTTGTATTATAATGTTTTCTTTTCCGTTTTTTACCCTTTGTATGATTGATTTGTGGTAAATTTATTTTTAAATCTGTTACAATCATATTTTAAATTAATTAAATAAAAATTACAACAAATTTGTAAAAAAATGCCAAATCTTTTTTAATTGAAATCTTTTGTATATTAGAATATAATAAAACCTGTTACAAATATATACAAAAAAGGATGGAAAAATGAATAAAAATCACAAAATCAAAGTATCAAAAATTGTAAAACCTTTTCAAAATGTAAAAAAGGAAGTAATTATTATTGAAAGTTTAACAAAAATTTTGCTTGATTCTATGCAAGAAAGTGAAACCTTTGAAGATAACGCTATAGAAAATATATCCGTTGTTTTGTATGATAGAGTAGAATCACTTAATAAAAAAATAAATACGTTTGAAACAGTTTTAAATTTTATAAAATAAACCATTATTTGTATTTAGATAAAAATTATGTTAGACTATACAAATTATATAGAGTTATTTACAAAGTGCAGTATGAAAAAGACATATAAAAAAATTATTGTCACATTTAATATAATGGTATGCTTGTTTTTTAATGTCGGGTGTACATCCATTAGTACAAATGAAAGATTAAACTCTATAGGAATGCTTAATCCGTGGGTAGATTGTCATAATGATTTGCAGTGTGCACAGAAAATTGCAAAGTTTAGTTTTCCGCTTGTTTTGTCAAATTTTAATGTACGGGCAATGAAAGATATGATTGAAATTACATACCCTATTGACGAATATAGAGATGTTGTTGTGCGAAAAACCACAGAAGAGTTATATAATAAAACAGACATAAGTGGAAATTATAATAAGTATCCAACAGAACAAACTTTAATTTTTGAAAATGGTGTAGAATTCAAAGTAAAACGAGATGAAAAGCTTATTTATGTAGCATATTTTGGCGCTTCCTCCGGATATTATTCAATCAGCTGTTTAAAAGGGATTACGGAAAAAGAGCTATTCCAAATTTATACCGTTATTGCTGAAGCTGAAGCACCTAAAATACCATAGTATAAGTATGTCAGTGAATAAGTAAATTGTTAACTTACTCAATTTTTACATATTAAATAATAGCAAATTAAAATGAATAAGCTTAACATTTTAATCGTTTTTATTATTTTAGGATATATATAAACATGCAACTTATTTACCCAAATTAAAAAATTAAATACTTAAAGAACTTATCATATGCGATTTATAGGTGTTTAAACTAGTTTTTCGACCAAAGCCGACATTTTTCTCAAGTTTGGGGGTTGCAAAAGTGTTTTGTTCAACAGAAGGTTTGTTCAATTCTTTTTTTGTTTTCGTATTGTTCGTCCATTTGGAAGCAATATAGTTTCTGGCAAGCGGAGTAACTATATTACAAGCAATAACAGAAGCTATAACATTTGTTAAAATGTCAACCCCGTTTTTAAATTTTTTAAATTTGGCTAAGTCGTCAACTTTGTCTTTTAGCAACTCTGAAATATTGCTGTTTGAAAAATGTTTTGCAAGGTCAATATTTTTGTCTTTTGCGGCTTTTTCAACAAGTGGTTTAATGGTATCGCTTGTGATTTTTCCTTTTTCCAATCCCCAATTTACACAAATCTGGACAAGCTTTGTAAAACCCAAGTACATGCCACAGTTGACAATTCCATCTGCGACTTCTTGTTTAACCAAAAATCCTTTTTCTTCCTTTGAAATTTTTTTATTTAAGTTGATTGCAGTAATTTGAGCAATGGCAGATGTGAACCAACCAAGCGCTCCCATCCATATAAGCATATTTCCACCACCTTCTGAAAATTGCTTATAAAGAAATTTTTTACCTTTCTCAAAAATATTTTTCAAACTCATAATCGGTCAATCTCCTTAGATTGTAAAGTTTGAAGTTGTTTATTTTTCGAAAAATGATTTTTAATAGCATTGTATGGTTTTGAAATGCCATTTGTTAAAAGTGCAGTAAGTGGTGCATCTATCAAAAAATTTGTTCCTATCATGATAATTGTTGCTAAAAATGTACCCATTGCATTGTGATAATTTTTTAGTTTATCTGCCGGAATATCTTTTATATCCGGCTTAAACATTTTTGCTTTTGACAATTTTATACACCAATCTCGTATAAAGTATCCTGTTGTCATCCCGACAATACCTTTTGCAATTGTTTTTTGAACAGACAAATCACGAGTCTTTTCATCAACATTTTTGTTGAAATAATCTATGACAGGTTGTGTGCAAAGTGCTGTAATCCCTATTGCAAGACGTTGTTGCGGTGAAGAAACATGTTTATCACAAAAATCTATTGTTTTTTTCAAAAAATCCTTCTTTATCTTTATTTCAGGCATATGGTTTAAAAAAAAGTCAGATATTTTCATATATTCTTAATGTTTCTCGCTATTTAAATAATATAAAGTTCCACTTACATAAAAGTTGAACAAAAATTAATTTGCTAGTTTTAAAAAAAATTGTTACATTTTGTAATTTTTATGCTTTAATAAAACGTATGATAAATTTTTTAAATAATTTACTTGATGAAAAAAAGGCAAAATATTTGTTGGTAAACTCAACAAATGAGTTTCTGACGGAATTCAATGATCTTGAACACAATGCACGATATCATTTGACAGGTTTTAAAGGCTCAGCCGGTGATGTTATTTATTCAAAAGACAAAATTTGGCTTTTGGTTGACCCTCGATACCATGAACTTGCAGAACTTCAGGTTAAAAATGAAAATATTGAAATTGTCAAACTTTCTTTGTCACAATCTTTTTTTGAGGGAGTAAAATCAATTATTAAAGATAAAAATGACAAAATTTTAATAAATCCTAAAAAAATATCATTTAATTTTTTCAAACTATTTTCTTCATATTTTGAAAACTATGAATTTTTAAATAATGACCCTGTTCTTGACTTCGTTAAACCACAAAATATCGATACAAGTTTGCCATTATCGTTTGTGCCAAAGTATATTTCAGGATTATCTGCTTCGCAGAAAATAAACAAACTCAAAAAATCTTTGAAATCAAATGAAGATGCTTTATTTATCTCAAATCTTGCAGACATTGCTTATTTTACCAATTTAAGAAATTATTCCCAAGATTATTCTTCAAGTTTTTTTGCACGATTGCTTGTTTTTAAAAATAAGTCTGCCATTTTGTTTACGGATTTTAAACTGCCTGATAAAACAGATTTTAACGAAGCTTTAACAGTTTTAAAGCAAGATGATTATATTAATTTTCTGAACAATTGTGATTATATTAAAAATATTTTAATAAATAAAAATTCAATAAATTTGTTTGACTATAATTTCTTAAATATCAATTTTGATATAAAACTCGACAATTTTAGTTCTAATTTAAAAGCAATTAAAACAAATGAGGAAATAAATCACCTAAAATCTGCTTTTAGTAGAACCGATAAGGTTATGCAAAAGGTTCAAAAGCTTGTCAATGGTGAAAAAAACATAACTGAAGCGCAACTTTTTGAATTTGTTGAAAAAGAATTTAAAAACGAACAATCAGCTACAAATTTAAGCTTTTCACCTATTGTCGGTTTTGGGTCAAATTCATCGATTATACATTATAGCGTTGCTGATGAAAATTGCACTTTAAAAGACGGTGATTTTGTTTTGCTTGATACCGGCGGCTATTTTGAAGGTGGGTATGCAACTGACATCACTCGAACTTTTTGTCGCAACTTGCCAAATGAAAAACAAAAAGAAATTTATACATTTGTTTTAAAAGCATTTTTGAATGTTTTTTTCGCGAAAAATGTCAAAAATGGTTATAAACTTGACAAAATTGCGCGAAATATTTTAAACGAGAAGAAAAAAGAAGGTTTTCTTTTCAATCATGCATTGGGTCATGGTGTTGGTGTAAATGTTCATGAAATGCCACCTTCGATTTCCAAATCCAAATTTTCAAAGCGAAAACTCAAACCCAACATGGTTTTCACCATTGAACCCGGGTTATACAAAGAAAAATGCTTTGGAGTTAGACTTGAAAACACTGTGTATACTGTTAAAAAAGGCAATAAATTGAAGATAAAAACCCTTGTTAAATTTCCTTTTGAAGAAAAATGTATCGATTTTGGCTTGCTTTCAAAAGACGAAAAAAGATTATTCCGAAAATATAAACGATTGACAAAATAACAGTAATTTAAATTCAAGACTTAAAACAAGAAGGTCTAATGAAAAAAATAACAAGTAAAGATAATGAAAAAATTAAATATGTTGCTAAATTAATTTTGAACAAAAAATTTCGAGAAACCGAAAAAAAATTTGTTGTTGAGGGGTTTAAGGCTGTTTATGAGGCGTGTTGTTTTGGTTTGAAGTTGAGAGATGTTTTTGTTCACCATTCTTTTCTTGAAAAATTTGAGTTCCTGGATGAAAACAAATTGACTCTTGTTGATGACAATATACTAAAAAAAATTTCAACAACCGAGTCTTTTTCAAAGTGTGTTGCTGTTTTTGACATGCTGGATTATAGTTTAAATGATTTGAAAACCAAAAATACAATTGTCTTGCTTGAAAATATAAAAGATGGTGGAAATTTAGGCACTATAATAAGAAGCGCGAACGCTTTTGGAGTTGACGGTATAGTTTTATACGGTGACACAATTGACCTTTACAATCCTAAAGTCATTCGTTCATCAGTTGGCAATTTTTTAAAAATACCGATTGTAAAGGTAAACGACATTGAAGCAATCAAAACAACCTTTAAGCTTCATACTTTTTATGCGACAAAAGTTGACACTGATGTCGATTTGAAAACAATAAAATTTGAAGAAAAAAAAGTAATAATGTTTGGTTCAGAAGCAGAAGGTTTAAGCAATAAACTTTTTGACCTTGCTGATAATTTTTTTACAATAAAAATGCAAAACAGAGTTGAATCGTTAAACTTGTCGGTGGCTGCTTCAATAGTATTTTACAGTTTATAAATCATTTACTAGTTTATAAATGTTATTTACTTTTTTAAACAATGATTTAGCAGTCACAAAGTCAATCATATTGGCACCGTCACACAAAGCACAGTCAGGGTTTGGATGAACTTCAAAGAAAAGTCCTTTGGCACCTGTTGCAATGGCAGCTTTGGCAAGTGTTGGAACGAAGCGTCTTTCGCCACCTGAATTTGTACCATTTGCTCCCGGAAGCTGAACGCTGTGTGTTGCATCAAAAATCAATGGGTATTTTAAATCATCTTGTATTATAGGTACTGAACGAAAATCAACAACAAGGTTGTTGTATCCGAACGATGTTCCCCTGTCTGTAATCAAGATACGATCATTTCCGGAATCCAAAACTTTTTTTGCAGTTTCTTTCATTTGATATGGTGATAAAAATTGACCTTTTTTAATGTTAACAACCCGACCTGTTTTGGCTGCCGCTACAAGAAGGTCTGTTTGACGAGATAAAAAAGCAGGGATTTGAAGTACATCAACAACTTCTTTTGCAACATTTGCTTCACTTGGCATGTGAATGTCCGTCACAATTGGTGTGTCAAACTCTTTTTTGACTTTACTTAAAATTTCAAGCCCTTTCTCAAGCCCCGGACCACGAAAAGAATTTATAGAACTTCTGTTTGCCTTATCGTAAGAAGATTTAAAAATGAAGTTTATATCAAGTTTTTCACATAGTTTTTTCAAAAATTCGCAAGTTTTAAAGACAATCTCTTCATTTTCAATGACGCATGGGCCTGCCAAAATTGTAAGTTTTTTGTCTCCAATTACAAAATCATTAAGCGTAACTGTTTTCATATATTTTCCCTCTCATATTATTTACCGATTGTTTATTGAAATTATGTGGTATGCAAAGATGTGAAGTCTCCTCATACATATTACCAATACCACTCAAGAAAAGCAAATTTTTGCTACGAAAGGTTTATATTTTGTCATATGTATGATGGACTTCGTGTGTCCAATAATCCGTTTTCACTCCACAATGTGGATTGATTTTAGTTTGCTCATTGCGTTGAAGTCCAATTATCGCTTTTTGTTAAGCGTTTTTTGTTTTAGGTTTTATATGACGGACTTCGTGCTTCAATAAATTAGCTTCATTCCTCAACGTGGATTGACTCTTGCTTAGTTATAGCGTTGAAGTCCAATTATATTTTTTATTCATGTTTGTTTCGCCAGAGTTATTTTATGCCAAGGGGGCTTTAGCCCC
>UMLR01019204.1_pt1 | contig 14511 bp, 9 predicted proteins | sample 1966741 | NCBI WGS metagenome assembly UMLR01 (sample SAMEA4836207, study PRJEB28245) | human gut metagenome | biome: gut microbiome; material: fecal sample | place: Denmark | collected 2008 | reverse complement strand
CGTAAGGGCGTGTCAACCTTCGGGAATACTGGAAAGCACCGCTATGACCCTCAGCATCCTCTGAGGTCTGACCGTCTGATGTCTCTCTGCTCTCGGGAATACGGTCCGGAGTCATCAGTCGGCGGACAGCGGATAGCTGACGCCGGACAGCAGCCGCAGACTCCCCCAGCACAGGATCTCACGATCTCGCCCATCACCCCAATTCCATAATTCTGTCCGGCGGTACGAAGGGTTTCCCTATCATGGGGACTGCGGCGATGAGCTCCTTTGTATAGGGGTCCGCCGGATGGGTGAGGATGTCGTCGGAGGTGCCGATTTCCACGATTTTCCCCTTTTCCATTACCGCCGTGCGGTCGGAGATGTAGCGCACCACCGCCAGGTTATGGGATATGAAGAGGTACGTAAGCTGCAGCCGGTCCCGAAGGTCCATGAGGAGGTTCAGCACCTGGGCCTGTACGGACACGTCCAGGGCCGACGTAGGTTCATCAAGGATAAGGACTTCCGGCTGCGTCATGAGGGCGCGAGCGATGGAAATGCGCTGCCGCTGGCCGCCGGAAAATTCGTGGGGATACCGGTCCATGGCGCTCTTTCGGAGACCCACCATTTCCAGCAGTTCTTCCGCCCGCTGGCGGCGGTGGGTTTCGGAGAACTCCCCCATCACCCGGGCAGGCTCCATGAGGATATCCCCGATCTTCATGCGGGGAGACAAGCTTGAAACATAAGCTCCCGACAACAAGCCTGCTTTAAGGGTAACTTTATAAAGCCCCTGGAAAATCTAATTTTTTCGGGGTTATTCCCTCCTAAAGCTGTTGTATAATAACTTTAGGTTCTTTATGAACCGGACGTGGTTAACGGATTGCTGCTGTCAATCAACAACAGTTATCCCCTGCGAAGCAAGGTATTCAGCGAGTTGAGTCCTCGTCATTACCCTTTTAGCCTTTTTAGGCTTCTTCGCAGTCATGTAGCCGTCAGTTTTGTAAGGCTCGTCCTTACTTAAGATGTGCCAGATGGCAGTCAGGAACATCTTACAGATTGCGATGATGGCTTTCATGTAACCACGTCTGCTTTTTATACGGTTAAAGCGACTTGTAATTTCCGGGTGGTCTTTTGAACGCACAACTGATCTGGCAATATTAACCAGCAGCGGTTTCAAATATTTCCCTGCCCGGGATATTTTTCTGCCTTTTACCTTGTGGGCACTTGAATCATGGCTCGGACATACACCTGCCCATGAACAAAGATGTCTGGCCGAAGGAAATACACTCATGTCCGGACCAATTTCTGCCAGCACCCGCATAGCGGTAAATGGGTCCCTGTCAAATCCTGGGACCGTCCTGATCAGCTCCAGCTGATGAGCATAGGGTTTCATTCTCTCTGCAACGTCCTGCTTGAGCACTGCTTCATCTTTCACAGTTCTATCTAACCTGCTGAAGGCCACTTTGAGTTTGGACAAAGAAGATATATCTACAGATGATGCCTTTGCTACTGCTTCTTGGATAACAGGGATTGGCGTCTTGCATCGTTTTCCAATGAATGGGGCCACATTAAATTTCTCACCAGGATGATTAAGCATATAGTCAATGATTGATCTTGATGTCTTCCCAAATACATCTGAAAAAACAACATCAAGCTTGATGCCTTCCCCGGTTAAGCAATTCAGTATGCGGTTTTTCTCTCCAGTCATTGCATTATGAATTTTCTGGCAGTACCGAATTGTTGACCTCATGATTCTGAATTCTTTTGATGGAATAAAACTTGCAACCACACGTCCACTGGCATAGGATTTTGCAATCCATTTTGCATCAGCGGGATCACTCTTTTTACCTTTTAATGGTTTGGTGTACTTGGGATGAGACACAAGGGGATGTAATCCGGCTTCTTCCGCTGCATCATATATTGGATGCCAGTATTGTCCGGTAGACTCCATACATACATCATGACAGTTTTTGGAAATGATCCAATCAGTCATTTTCTTCAGGTCTTTGGGATACGTAGTAAACTGGGCGGTATAATATTTAACCGGACTGTCACTATTGTCATAGATAAAGACGGCTGCAAATACTGATTTCTTATGGGCATCAAGCCCACAGCATATGGGATGAATATATTCATTCCTGTCACCAATTTCTATGCGTTCATGCATTGCATCTTTCCTCCTTTCTACAATAAGGATAAATAAAGAAGTAAAGGTGAATGTAGCGGACATTGACTGATCATTCTGAATCAATCGAGACGATTGTACAAAGATATAAGCTTACGGGCTCTGTTGCCGGGCCGAAGCCTGGCGGCACCAATTTTCAATTCCAAAGAATGATCTCCATATTTAATTGAACGGGGTAGTTGCTGCCACAGCCCCACCACTCAGCTCCACGGGTTTATGTAGTATATCCGCCCATCCACCATAAGTATGTACCCCAATAGGGGATAAAACCAATAGAAAGTGATGTTAGACAACTCCCGTTTCTTTGATATTCAGTGGCGCACCGCGCCCAATCTCTAATTGAGGTCCAGCCGCTTCGCGGCTTACCACCCACCGCCAACGCGGTCTCCCCTCCCTTGCAAGCAAGGGAGGGGCAACTTTTGCGGCGAAGCCGCTGGACCTCAATGTTTCACTCAATTCTCAATTTTTTTTACCGCCACTCAAAAACCCGCACTCCGGTTTCCCGAAGTGCGGGTTTTCTGTAATCCTGCCAATCAGAATCCAAATCTCAGTCCTGCATTGAAGCGATATTTCATCTTTACATCGGCATTGAAGTTCCGTTCTGCGTCGAAGTAGAAACGGGTATTTTTGCCAAGGTTAATGTCCGTGCCGATTCCTGCTATGTACCAGGTGTCTCCAAGGTCATCGTCATCGCGGTAATGGATATCGTCGACGATGGTGCTCGTCGTATCACCGAGGAAATCATGGAGGATTGAAGCCTTGAGGTACACCCGGCCTGCATGGTCCGTGCCGGCGTTGAATTCCCGGCTCAGCAGGAAGCCCAGACGGCCTACGAGGCTGTCGGCATTATCCTGGTTCACCTTCGCCCCGTTTCTGGTGGTGTAGTCGTCGCCCCAGAGGTAATGGTAGGTGAGCTGTGCCTGGGGTTCGATGCTCCAGCCGCCACCCAGGGCTTTCTGCCGACCGTATTCAGCGCCGAAACTCATGCCCCAGTTTTCGAATGATCCGTGGTCACCGTAGGAGGTGGTGTAGTCGGAATCAATGCGGCCCACCCGGGCGACGAGGTCCAGGTAATGGCCATGGGGGCGGATGTTGGTGCCGTAGAGGGACAGGTCCGTCTCTTTCTGGGAGCCGTGGCCGTCGGTGTAGTCCGTATCGCCCCAGAGGTGGGAAATGGCGCCGCCGTAGTACCAGGCGAAGCCGCTGGGCCTCAATGTTTCACTCAATTGCCAGATGTACGAGACCATCCCGCCCCCGTCATTTCGAGCGGTGGTATCATGCTGCTTGAGGATACCGTCAAAACCGCTACAGCTTTGATGAGTCGAGAAATCTTTCTCCTGGACGGGAATACAGATTTCCCCTCCTCAGCTGCTTCGCAGGTACCGCCTCTTCGAGGCGGATCCATCCCCCGGCCTTTGGCCGTCCGCCGTTTGGCCTAAAAGGAAGGCGCTTTGATGGGCAGGCTAAGCGCCTTTTGTATTCAGGCCAAATTTGGACATCCTATGCAGGATGTCCATCTCTAAAGGGGCACGTACTTACCGATTTCCTCAATATGTAAGATAACCAATCGCATGCTGCTTTTTGCGGCGAAGCCGCTGGACCTCAACTCTCAAATCTCAAATCTCAATTCTTTCCCAATCATGCAGGCCTTTGTAGAAGGGCTGCGCCAAAGGCGCAGGATGGATAGCTGGGTCTCGAGATGACGACAGGCGGAAAGAGACACATAGTTGAAGACGGTATACCTGATGTACGAGAACATCCCGCTCCCCGTCATTTCGAGCGGTGGTATCATGCTGCATGAGGATACTGTCAAAACCGCTACAGCTTCGATGAGTCGAGAAATCTTTCTTGCGGTCGGGAATACAGATTTCCCCCTCCTCAGCTGCTTCGCAGCTCCCGCCTCTGCGAGGCGGATCCATCCCCCGGCCTTTGGCCTGCCCCCCTTCTCTAAGGGGGCACGTACTTACCGATTTCCTCAATACTTGAGATAACCAATAGCATGCAGCTTTTTGCGGCTCTGCCGCTGGACCTCAATTCTCTTACCTCAATTCTCAATTCTTTCCCAGTCATGCAGCCCCTTGGAGAAGGGGCGCGGCAAAGCCGCAGGATGGATGCGGCGCAGCCGCTGACCAGCCACCAATAGAAAAACCGCACTCCGGTTTCCCGAAGTGCGGTTTTTCTTTGATTCTTCTAATCAGAATCCAAATCTCAGTCCCGCATTGAAGCGGTATTTCATCTTTACATCGGCATTGAAGTTCCGTTCTGCATCGAAGTAGAAACGGGTATTTTTGCCCAGGTTAATGTCGGTGCCGATACCGGCTATGTACCAGGTGTCGCCAAGGTCATCGTCATCGCGGTAATGGATGTCGTCGACGATGGTGCTTGTCGTATCACCGAGGAAGTCATGGAGAATCGATGCCTTGAGGTATACCCGGCCTGCATGGTCCGTGCCGGCGTTGAATTCACGGCTCAGCAGGAAGCCCAGGCGGCCTACGAGGCTGTCGGCGTTGTCCTGGTTCACCTTTGCCCCATTTCTGGTGGTGTAGTCGTCGCCCCAGAGGTAGTGGTAGGTGAGCTGTGCCTGGGGTTCGATGCTCCAACCGCCGCCCAGGGCTTTCTGCCGGCCGTATTCAGCACCGAAACTCATGCCCCAGTTTTCGAATTTTCCGTGGTCACCGTAGGAGGTGGTGTAGTCGGAATCGATGCGGCCCACCCGGGCGATGAGGTCCAGGTAATGACCATGGGGACGGATGTTGGTGCCGTACAGGGACAGGTCCGTTTCTTTCTGGGAGCCGTGGCCGTCGGTGTAGTTTGTATCGCCCCAGAGGTGGGAAATGGCGCCGCCGTAGTACCAGCTGCCGTTATTTTCTGTATCCTTCCTCTTGTCGTAGCCCACCTGGATGGTCTTGTAGTTGCCTTCGAAGCCATGGCGGCCGTCCCGTTCCAGGTGCTTATTCACCATACGGGCCCAGATGCCGTCATCCTGCTGGCTGTAGCGCAGTTCTCCAAGCCTCTTGGAAAGGGTATCGTCATCCCGCCAGAGCGCAAATGCTGTATTGACAGCGGAGCCCGGTACGGTGCCGTTGGGGTTGATGGTATCTCCATCATGGCCCTTGGAAGCGTCCGGCGTCAGGTACCAGTTGTCAGCGCCCTTGAAGTCGGAGTCCGTGGTATCGGTGTCTTTCTTTACGGAAAGGTTACCCGTATCCTTCAGGACCGAAAGATTTTTATTGTAGATTTTATTAAAATTCCGGACTTCCACATCCTGGTCCAACCGGAAGGCAGAGCTGTCGGCGGCGGTAGTTGCGAAATAGAGCTTGCTTCCCTCTGTCATGCCATTGACATGGCTGTCACCACTGAGGGCCACGCCATAGGTGCTGCCTTTGCCCCCATGGGCCACGATGTAGTCACTGCTGTCCCCTTCGCGATAGGTATTGACGTCATCGCCCTGATAATTCAGGTCCATGAGGAATGTGCCACCGCTGCCCCCCAGGGACATGGTTTCCAGCGTATGGGCATTGCCGGCGAGGGAAATGACACTGCCCCTGTCCAGGTTCACGCTGTTTACGAAGCTGTCCGCGCTCAGGGACCACAGGGAACCATTCGTGAGAGTAATGTCACGGGTACCAAGGTCACCGTCACCGTTAGCAGCCCCCTCCCAGTAGCTGCCGTCCAGGTTCACAGCAGTGGTGCCGGACGTGTTAGTGAGGTCACCGATCCAAAGGGAGCCATTAGACAGGCTCACCGTGGAATCGCCGGAAGTATTGGTCAGACTGCCAGTCCAGCTGGAGCCGTTGTCAAAATTGGCTGTCAACTGGCCATCAAAAGAAGTGCCGTCATCGTAAGAGGCATGACCATTGGTTATGTCACCGGTCATCTGACTCTGATTGTCAAAGGTCAGATTCATAATGCCCGTATTGTTTGCATCACCTGTCAGTTTGGACCCAGTACCGGTGTAATTGGCATTCAGGGTATTGCTGCCATCAGCCACTAAGTTACCTTTTTGAGAGGTGTGGGCGCCGGTCATATTCAGGTTCAGCGTAGTGCCGGAAGCACGTTTCCATCCGGAATAGCTTTTAGTGGGAGCCAGCCCCGCAGCTTTCACATCACCGGTCAATGTCCCATTTTCACCAGAGAAATCGGCGGTGATGGTACTGTGATCAGTAACAGTTTGAATATCACCGGTCATCTGCGCATTGGTACCAGTAAACCGGGCAGTAATTGATGCATTATCATTAGCTGCATAAGATGAACCGCTGGATACATCAGTTTTTAAATTACCCTTAAGGGAAGAACCATTCCCCGACATATTTAAATCAATAGAAGCGCCGGTATTGGCCTGCACATCTCCTGTAATCTGTACCAGCCCAGCATGATTTTTGTTGATGGATACATTGGAACCTTTGCCACTAGCTAAAATACTATTGGCAGAAGCCCCTTTCCCTTGTCCAGCACTGATTGCTACAACCCCTTCTATGTCAGGATTGATAGTTACTGTACCGCCCCGCAGGGTTTCAATCATACCTTTAATCTCTACCGTTGGGGCACTCAGATTCACATTGAAAGTCCCATTTTTGCCGATACCTGCAAAAATAGAAGTATAGTCGGAGTTCAGTGATATCTTCCGACCTGCATTAATAGTAATGCCTGTACCAGCAGCATAACGATTGGTAAACGGAGGAAGTACATCTACCATACGGGAACGTATAGAATTCCCAATGGCCGACTGTGTCTGCGAAGAAGTGGTAATAGTCACCGTACTGTCTTCTCCACCATTTACAGTAATCCCATTACCATTATCCACCAAACCATAACCGGAACCCGTAGATGTAACGTTTAAATTTTTGAAACCATCGATGGTGATGGTACCGCTACTCTGTGTGTAAACTGCATCATCATGGGCCTTTACATTGATGTCCTCACTGGCAGTAACATGGGTGGTTCCCTCGCTTATAATTCCCTTATCTGTCCACTGGTTACCACCGAAATTGGCATCGATAGTTATATTCCGTGCATTTACCGTGCCATTGCGAATAGCGGAACCATCTTTCAGCAATGTATTCGAACGATCGTCCCAATTGATAATCAGGTCCCGGTCCGGATGGTCGTAATTTCTGACTATCTGATTAACCAACGTATCCGTCTCGGTTCCCGATGCCGGTGTGTCATTGGCGTAGGCCGTAGTCCCACAGGCCAGTGCTGCCACTGCCAGGGAGGCCAGGAGGATTCTCCGGGCGCCCCTGTGATGTGATTTTTTCGATGTCCTGCTGTGATTCATTGCAATTCCCCCTTATTGTGGTAAGCATAGGAAGCAGACGTGGGTCTCACCGGTTTCATACCTCCTGTCATAGAGAAGGGTTACCGCTGCCCCTGATAAACGATCACAGGTCTGCCTATGCGGATTCAAGTGTTACTATTATAACTTTCGATATGAAATAAGTCCAATACATTAATATAAGTGAAACCATGGTGCGGAAAGAAGAAAGATTTGAGATTTGAGATTTGAGATTTGAGAGTTGAGGTCCAGCCTGCGGCGCTTCCATCACCATCTCTCAGCCCCGTGGGCAGCTCTCTTCTGAGAAGAGAGCCTCCTGTAGCGTCATTCTCACGTTTCAGGGTTACAGGCATCAGGATTCCCATTGCGGCAAAGCCGCTGGACCTCAATTCTCTTCACTCAATTCTCAATTCTCTTCTTTCTGCTATAATGACAATATATTGACTGAAAGAAAGGAACTTCCATGGCCCTGTCCCATAACTTTACGTCCGGTCCCATTGCGGGGCCCCTTTTCCTCTTTGCCCTGCCCGTCATGGGGGCCCTGCTGCTGCAGTCTCTCTACGGGGCGGTGGATCTTTTCATCGTGGGCCATTTTGCCAGCTCCGCCGATGTGTCCGCCGTATCCACGGGGTCCCAGATTCTCCAAACCTTTACCATGCTTACCGCCAGCTTCTCCATGGGCATCACCATCCTCCTGGGCCAGTACATAGGGGCGGGCCGGGGAAAGGAGGGAGGCACCATTGCGGGAAGCGGCATCTGCCTCTGCCTGCTGCTGGGCCTGTTCTTCACATTCTGCCTCACCGTCTTCGCCCCCACCTTTGCGGGATGAATGAATGCGCCTGCCGAGGCTTTTGAAAAGACGGTGTCCTATATCCGCATCTGCGGCGGCGGCATGGTGCTCATCATCTGCTACAACCTCATCGGCAGTCTGTTCCGGGGCATTGGGGACTCGAAGACCCCTCTCATGACCGTGGCCATCGCTTCGGTTTTCAATACCTTCGGCGATCTCCTGCTGGTGGCTTTCTTCCACCAGGGCGCCGCCGGGGCAGCCCTCGCCACCGTGGCTGCACAAACCCTGTCGGTGGTGATTTCCTATGTCATCATAAAAAAGAGGGGACTTCCTTTCCCCTTCTCCCTGTCCATGGTCCGCGTCCATGGGGCCACGGCCCTCCGCATCGTGAAACTGGGTCTCCCCATCGCCCTGCAGGACCTGCTGGTGGGGCTGTCATTCCTCCTCATCATGTCCATCGTGAACCGCATCGGCCTCACGGCGTCTGCTTCCATCGGGGTGTCGGAAAAAATCTGCGGCTTCATCATGCTCATTCCCGGCTCCTTCATGCAGTCCATGAGCGCCTTCGTCGCCCAGAACGTGGGAGCCCGGCGGTTCGACCGGGCGGAGAAAGCCCTTTTCTCCGGCATCGCCATGGGCCTGGCCGCGGGGGTATGCATGTTCACCATTTCCTTCTTCTACGGCACCCACCTCACCGCCCTCTTCACCTCCGACGAGGCGGTGGTACTGGGAGCGGCGGATTATCTCAAGGCCTACGCCATCGACTGCCTCCTCACGTCGGTTCTCTTCTCATCCATCGGTTTCTTCAATGGCCTCGGCATGACGAGGTTCGTCATGGTCCAGGGTATTGTGGGAGCCTTCTGCGTACGGGTACCGGTGTCCTACCTCATGAGCCTGGAAGTACCGCCCCGGCTCTTCCATATCGGTCTCGCCACGCCGGCATCTTCGGCAGTACAGATCCTGCTCTGTGTGATCGCTTTTCTGTATGTGAAGGAGAAAAACAAGAATTGAGATTTGAGTGAAGAGAATTGAGGTACCGCGGCTGCGCCGCAGGCTGACGTCTTATCTCCCGAGGTGCATTGGCGGTAAAGCTGCTTCCTGTCTGATATCTGATTGTCGGAGCCGTCTGACATCCCAGCCGCGGAGTGGCTGGATTTCAACTCTTTCGGAGAAAATGTCATAGTCATCTACCAGAAAGATTTCTCGACTCATCGAAGCTGTAGCGATTTTTAATTTTGCAATCATTCAGCATGCAGCCACCCGAGGGGAAGCGTGTCACTGGATTCTCAGTCGCCTGACGGCTCCTTATGAATCCAGTTCCCTTGCCACCGCTCGAGATGACGGGGAACGGTTAGTATCATCCCGGAAGGCGGCGAAGCCGCGGGACCTCAACTCTCTTTCCTCAACTCTCAACTCTATTTCTTTCCCCAAAAGCAGTATAATAAGGTTACCTTACATCAGAAAGAAGGGACGGCTATGAAAAATTGGAAGTCCATTGTGTACCTGGTCTGCGCCATCCAGATCGGCGCCGGCATATCCATGGTGGGAGTCATGTCATTCCTCCCCCTTTTCCTGTCGGAGCTGGGACTGACGGACCCCGGGGAAGCGGCGTTCTGGGCGGGACTCATCACCGGGGTGACGCCCTGCATGATTGCCCTGTCCGCTCCTTTCTGGTCCATCCAGGCGGACCGGCGGGGGCCAAAAGTGGTGATGACTATCGTCCTCTCTGCGGTGACGCTGTCCTCCCTGGCCTCCGGCTTTTCCACCGCCCCCTGGCAGATTCTCATTTTCCGCACCCTCCAGGGCCTGGTGGGAGGCTTTGTCCCCATCGGCCTTTCTATCGTAGCCACGGTGACACCGGAGCATAAAACCTCCTGGGCCATGGGCTATTTCCAGGCCGCCATGGTGATGGGCATCATGTTTGGCCCTCTCCTGGGTGGGTCCATTGCCGATACCTTCGGCTATCGGACGCCTTTCTTCTTCTTTGCCTTTCTCGCTTTCCTCTGTCTCCTTTCGGTGCAGTTCTTCCTGCCTCCCATCCATCGGAAAGGGGCCAGTAAAGACCGGTCTTCCACCTTCAGCCAGATCCTGTACTTCATGAAGATCCCCCGGGTCCGGATCATGACATTCATGCAGTTCCTCTGTAACTTCGGCATCACCGGCATCGGACCTATCCTTCCCCTGTACCTGAAGCAGATGATCGGCACCAGCTCGGACCTAGTAGCCACTATCGTGGGATTCATCATCTTTATTTCCGGAGGCTGCAGCGCCTTCATGTCCCTGAACGTGGGCCGCCTCACAGAGCGGATCCGCCCTCACCGCCTCCTCATCGGCGCCACGATTTTTGTGGGATTTACTTTCTTCATGCAGTACCATATGCATACCGTAGAAAGCCTCGGCTTCTGGCGGGCCATTACCGGCATGGGCATGGGACTCATTGCCCCCTGCACGAATACCATCATCGCCAAGTCCGTACCGCCGGAAACAAGGTCCATCGTCTTCGGCGTGGTGTCCAGCATATTCCTCATGGGCAACGTGGCGGGTCCGGTGTGCTCCGGCGCCCTGGCCCGGTGGCTGGGCTACCCCTCGGTTTTCTGGTCCACGGCCATAGCCTTCTGGCTCGCCGCCTGCGTGATAGTGTGGAATTTCCGGAAGGAATGATGGGAGGCCCTGTGGCCAGGCAGCGTGTAAACAGGCGAGGGCTCCTAGCTGCTAGCGGCTAGCTTTCAGGAAAGATGGTCCGCCTGCGGCGCAGATCCCGCCTCTTCGAGGCGGATCCATCCCCTGCCCTTCGGGCTGCCCCCTTCTCTAAGGGGGCACGGGTAGACGGTTTCTTTCACAAAAGTAAGAGTCTCCATGTTAGACAGTCCCCAGCATGCAGCCCCTTAGAGAAGGGGCGCGCCAAAGGCGCAGGATGGATGCGGCGCAGCCGCGGAATCTTGACTCTCAATTTCCCAAATAGCTTTAATCACAACTATAGAGGGAGGATAAATCATGCGTATCTGTAAGAACACCGATTTAAAAGAGCGGGCCAGGGAATTGCGTAACCATATGACACCCCAGGAAACGCTCCTGTGGAATACCTGCCTCAAAAGGCTCCCCGTACAGGTTTACAGACAATACATCATAGAGAACTACATCGTCGATTTCTTCTGCCGAAAAGCGAAGCTCGTCATCGAAGTCGACGGCATCCAGCACTACTCTATGGAAGGCATGAAGTATGATGAACGTCGCAGCAGCCGGATAGAGAAATATGGCACCCTTGTCCTTCGTTTCTCAAACCTGGATATTGACCATAACCTGAAGAACGTGGGGCAGTATATCGATAATATCATTCGGGAACGCATGGAGCACCTGGATGATGAATCGGATGAATAATCAAGAAATTCCCCTGCTTCGCAGGTCTCGCCTCTGCGAGGCGAATCCATCCCCCGGCCTTTGGCCGTCCCCCTTCTCTAAGGGGGAACTTGCTTACGGTTATTTTTCAATTATGAGATAACCAATAAGCATGCAGACTTTCGCGGCGGAGCCGCTGAACCTCAACTCTCAACTCTCAAATCTCAACTCTTTCCCAATCATGCAGGCCCTTGGAGAAGGGCCGCGCCAAAGGCGCAGGATGGATTGACGGAATTTGTACAAATCCCCTGCTTCGCAGGTACCGCCTCTTCGAGGCGGATCCATCCCCCGCCCTTTGGGCTGCCGCCGTTTGGCCTAAAAGGAAGGCGCTTTGATGGGCAGGCTAAGCGCCTTTTGTATTTCTGGCCAAACTTGGAGGTCCTATGCAGGACCTCCATCTCCAAGGGGGCACGTGCTTACCGGTATCCTCAATAGTTGGGGTGATCCACCAGAATGCAGGCCCTTGGAGAGGGGCCGCGGCAAAGCCGCAGGATGGATTGATGGGATTTGTACGAATCCCCTGCTTCGCAGATCCTGCCTCTGCGCGGCAACCCACCCACCCGAAGGGAAAGCGACTCACTGCATTCTCAGTCGCCTGCGGCTCCTTACGAATGCAGTTCGCTGCGCACCGCTGACGCGGTCCCCCCTCCCTTGCGAGCAAGGGAGGGTTAACTTCTGCGGCGAAGCCGCCGGACCTCAACTCTCAACTCTTTCTTTTTCAATTCAAAAAAGCCGTGAAAAAGTTTTCTTACTTTTTCACGGCTTTTCCTATATGCTCAGTACAGGATATGGGCGATGACGAATCCTGCCACGCAGGCGGTGAAGACGCCGGTAAGACCGGGGAGCATGAAGGAGTGGTTCAGTACGAATTTCCCGATTCTCGTGGTACCGCTCCGGTCAAATCCGATGCACGCCAGGTCCGACGGATAGGTGGGCAGGAAGAAGTAGCCGTAGCAGGCGGGAATGAAGGACAGGACCATCACCGGGTCCATGCCCAGTTTCAGCGCCATCGGCATGACGATAGCCACGGCGGCACCCTGGGAATTGACCAGTTTCGACGTAAAGAAGAGGACCAGTGCGTAGGCCCAGGGGTAGTTGGTCACCACGGTGCCCAGGAAGCCCTTCAGCACCCCCATCTGGCTGGCGAAGTAGGTATCCGCCATCCAGGCTACGCCGTATACGGAGACCAGAGCCACGATGCCGGCACGGAAGACCTGGCTGTTTCCCACTTCCTTCGCCTTCGTGTGGCAGGCGAAGAGGATGATGGAAGAAACGAAGAGCATCACCATCTGGATGACGGTGGTCATGGAAATGGCCTTCATCTTACCCTTGGCGTCGGCAAAGTGAGGCAGGAGATCCGGGAAGTTGCCGAGGATGGCAATGCATACGATACCCAGGAGGAAAATGATGGTGGCCCGGTAATAGGAGGCGGGCAGCTTTTTCCCCTGCAGGGATTCCTGTTCCCCGTATACGTAGTCCCGCTGTTCCGGGTCCTGGATCATTTTCTGGAAATTTTCATCATCCGCCAGGTCCTTGCCCCGGTGGTAGCTGATGAGGGCCGCGCAGAGGACGCCGATGAGGGTAGCCGGCACGGAAACCGCCAGGATCTGGAGCAGGGAATACTGGTATCCCGCTGCCGCCATGAAGCCTACGATGGACACTACAGCCACCGATACGGGAGAAGCGGAAATGCCCATCTGGGAAGCGATGGAAGAAACCGCCATGGGCCGTTCGGGACGAATATTTTCTTTGATGGAAATATCATAAATAATGGGGAACATGGTGTATACCACGTGACCCGTGCCGCAGAGCACCGTAAGGAACCAGGTAGTCACCGGTGCCAGTATGGTAATATGCTTCGGATTGTTCCGCAGGAACCGTTCCGCCGCCTTCAGCATCACCGTGAGACCACCGGAGGTCTGCAGGAAGCCGGCACAGGTCACCACGGCGAGAATGGTCAGCATGACGCCGATAGGCGGAGAACCGGGCTTGAAGTGAAAAATAAAAGTGTACACCATGAGGCCGATGCCGGAAATCACAGCCAGCCCGATGCCTCCGTGCTTGATGCCCATAAACAGGCAGGCAAGCAGCACAATAAACCCCAGAATCAATTCCATTCGAATCCCTCCATAAATAATATACTTTTATCCCCATCAGATGAGATTAAGTATACTATATTATGGAATTTTATCAAATATCTATTACGCATAGCAAACCTATTATCGTATGCTATATAATCATGCATGGAAAAAGAAGAACAGAGGAGCAAGAGGGAAGAGGAAAGAGAATAACCTGACAGGGCCGCTGGGCCTCAACGCTCTTTGGGGTTCTCAACTCTTCTTTGTAACATCGTCATAGTCATTTACCAGGGAGATTTCTCGACTCTTTCTCACATACTATTCTTACAGGTATAGTCGCTCCGGCGCTTACCACCGCTCGAAATGACGATATAAGGGTAGAGTCAAAGGGACAGTAAAGCTGCAGGATGGATTAATGGGCAGCTGAATGGATTCCTCTGCTTCGCAAATCTCGCCTCTGCGAGGCGAATCCATCCCCTGCCCTTCGGGCTGCCCCCTTCTCTAAGGGGGCACGGGTAGACGGTTTCTTTCACAAAAGTAAGAGTCTCCATGTTAGACAGTTCCCAGCATGCAGCCCCTTGGAGAAGGGGCGCGCCAAAGGCGCAGGATGGATGCGGCGAAGCCGCTGGACCTCAACTCTCAATGTTACTCTCAAATCTTTCCCTATCATGCAGCCCCTTAGAGAAGGGGCGCACCAAAGGTGCAGGATGGATTGATGGGATTTGTACGAATCCCCTGCTTCGCAGGTACCGCTTCTTCGAGGCAGATTCATTCCCCCGCCTTTGGCCGCCGTTTGGCTTAAAAGAACAGC
>UMLR01020610.1_pt1 | contig 14526 bp, 8 predicted proteins | sample 1966741 | NCBI WGS metagenome assembly UMLR01 (sample SAMEA4836207, study PRJEB28245) | human gut metagenome | biome: gut microbiome; material: fecal sample | place: Denmark | collected 2008 | reverse complement strand
GGTGTCTCCTCCTCAGCAATTGTTGTTGCTGCAGAACTCCAGAAGAAGCGAAATGATGGGAGCGGCTTGTGTGCAGATTGCCTTCAATTTGGGAAATGCGGTAGGAGCATATGCCGGAGGACTTCCGATTGATGCAGGATTAGGTTATCGCTATCCGGCACTGGTAGGAGTCTTTGTGGTGGCTTTAGGATGGGTCTGCGTTACCTGGTATATCCGGAGAGAACGCAGGCATTTTATAAATGAACCGATACGATTGTAACATAAATATGCTATGAGACTACTTTTGTTGACTTTATGTATTATTTTATTTGGGGGGAATACGCTACGCCTGGAAGCGAAGAAATATTTCTTCTCAAATTATAATTTCTGTCATATAACGGAGGAAGCCGGGTTGCCTAATAACTCGGTGACTGCCGTAATGAAAGATTCATTCGGATATATCTGGGTGGCCACTCAGGACGGGCTGGCGCGTTACGACGGCTATCGTTTCCTGAGTTATGGGGTGAAGGAACCTCTTTACCGCTTGAAAGGAAACTATGTCTACACATTGTGCGAGGATCGCCAGAAAAGGCTCTGGGTAGGTTCGGATGCCGGACTTGACCTGATTGACCTACAGACAGGTCTTTCTTTGCCCGCGTCTGATTTAGGAGCAGTATCGGAATTATCATCTTTGTTTAATTCGTTTGTCCGTTCGGTGGTACAGACTACCGATGGAAATATATGGGTAGTAACCGACAAGATGCTGTGGTGTCTGGAACTGGACTCTTCAGGAGTCGTGACGGCTTTTTATCGGATGCAAGCTGAAGCCGATGAGAGTGTATCGGCCATTGCGGAGATTGAAGGAGGACTTTGTGCCGGAGTAGGTAACTGTATTTACCGGATTGTGAAAGAAGGAGGAAATAAGTTGCGTAAACAGCAGCTTTCGGATGCCATTGTACCTTTTAGTGATGACTGGCGTATCTCTTGTCTGCAAGCCGACGGCGATTTCTTGTGGATAGGCAGTAATCGTGGACTTTTCCGCTATTACCGGCAAACCAAGACGATGAAGCGTTACCGTTACTCTTCGCATCGGGAAGGGATGCTCAGTCAGGCTTATATCACGGACATGAAGCTGACTTCCGACGGCAGTCTGGTGGTTTCCACTTTCAACGGTCTGAATGTATATGACCGTGAATCCGATACATTTTCTTTTATCCGTCGGGTGGAAGATTCCGAAGAACGAGGATTGAATTCCAATATCATAGTCTGTCTGTTTACCGACGGGCAGGACATCTGGGCCGGTACACAGGATGGAGGAGTCAATCTGTTGTACTTGTCGCGCAGGTTAGAGGTTGCCAGATTAGGGGATATTCCCTGGAAACTTTCGGCAGGGCGCACACCGCAAATCAGTGCTGTGACGGAAGATAAAAAGGGAAATTTGTGGATTGGTACGATTGAGGGAGGACTTTATCAGATGAACCCAGAAACGGAAGCAGTGCAGCATTACGCTTTCACCCCTCATAGCTCGACATCTATTCTTTCCAATAATGTGAATGGCATATTGATAGACAGTGATAATCATCTGTGGGTTTATACTTGGGGGGCTGGAATTAGTGAGCTGGATTTGAATAAACCTCATTCTGTCTTTCGTCAGCATTCCAATGGAGAAGTGCCAGGGCTGGAGGATGATTTTATTATGAGTGCGGTGGAAGATTCTGTCAACAGGGGTATTTGGTTTGGAACGACACATGGATTATTGTTTTATGATAAAAAGCAGGAGCTATTTAGCCGGGTGGATTTTGATTCCAGTGTGAGTGAGTTCGAATCAGTAGGTTCTTTGTGTGTAGATCGGAAAGGACGATTGTGGGTGGGTACTTCTGAGGGGGTATTTATTGTTGATCTGTTTTCTTTCGCCCGTTCGCGTCGGCATTTTAATTATATTTATTTACGCTATAAGTTGAATGATGAGAAATCTACGCAGGTAGAGCGAGTCAATGTGGTTTTTCAAGATCGTCGTGGCGAAATCTGGTTAGGAGGAAAAGCCACAGGACTTTATCATTTAATATCGGATAAAGCAAACCGTTTTCAGTTTAAGCATTATGGAAAAGAAGAAGGCTTTTATGAAAATACGGTTTATGGCTTATCCGAAGATGGAACAGGTAATTTATGGATTGCTACAGAGAATGGATTATTCCGTTTGCTGGTAGATAGTGATACTTTTGTCTTATACGGAAAGTCTGATGGTATTTTGGACAAAGATTATGATTCACATACATTGCATTTCTCATCACGTTATAAACGCTTGTATTGCGGGAAAGATCATGGATTGTGTGAAGTGATTTTGAAGAAAATACCAAAATCGGTCAAGGAACGTACAGTTGTTATTTCTTCTTGCCGTGTGAATGGTGAAAACTGGACTTATGAGACTTCGAAAAGGCTGTCTGATTTGGGGGAAGGGAATAAACTGGAACTTGCTTTGACCACTTTGGAGTATGGATACAACGAGGCGGTTCGGATTCGTTACAGAGAAAAACAGAATGGAGAGGAATGGGTGGAACTTCCTGCAGATAATCCGGTGATTGCTTTGCCTTCACTTCCGGGAGGACAATTCCAATTGGAAATACAAGCTACAGATCAGGAGGGAAGATGGCAAGATGACATATTGGATATAAATATTCAGGTACGTCCTTATTATTATAAGTCGTGGTGGTTCTGGTCGTTACTTTTGCTTGTTGCAGGATGTTTGTCCGTAGCCTTTTATCGTTATAAAGTACGGCAGTTAAAACATCGGCAGGTATTATTGAAACAATTAGTAGCCCAGCGCACACACGAACTGGAAATACAGAACCGTAGTCTGGAAGTAATGGCTCATCATGTAGAGGAAGTTGCAGAAGAAAAAATACGTTTTTTTACGCATATTACCCATGAGTTCCGTACACCGGTTACATTGATTCACGGACCTATTCAGCAGGCATTGGCACTGACTTCAGATAAGGAGGTAAAGGAGCAGCTTCACATAGCCGAACGTAATGTAGAAGATTTATTGTCATTGGTGAATGAATTAATGGATTTCCGTAAACTTGATATGGAAAAGGTGCAATTGAACATCCGGCCATTTAACTTGATTTCTATGGTTGAAGACTTATTGGCACCTTTTGTCTCCTTTGTGAAAGAACGTCATATTGTATTACGCACGTATTATCGTCTTCAGGGACTTTCTGTAAATGCTGACCCTAAATATCTTCATCGTGTGCTGACAAATCTATTGGCTAATGCTGTGAAATTTACGCCTGATGGGGGTGTTATAAGCCTTTATGTGGCCAGAGTAGTAGATTATGAGGGAAAGGTGCAGCTTTATCTGTCGGTATCGGATACTGGATGTGGAATTCCGGAAAAAGATTTACCTAAAATTTTTGATAGTTTTTTTCAAGCACAGAACACTGTGGCTTATCCTGTTTTCGGACAGACGGGCACAGGTATAGGACTGAATATTTGTAAGCGGATTATCACGCTTCATGGGGGAGTGATATCTGCTCGGAACAACCATTCTGGAGGTACCTCTTTTAGAATATTGCTACCGATGAAAGACATGCCGGTAAAGGAGCATGAAACTGTTGTAGAAAGGCATTTGGATGAAGAAAACATGTCATTGGTGAAACCAGCTTCATCGGCACATGAAACCCTACTGATAGTGGATGACAACTCTGATATGCGCCGTTATATCTGTTCTTTACTGAAACAAGAATATAAGCTTTTAGAGGCAGAAAATGGGAAAAAAGCTATAGACATAATAAAAAATGAGCATGTAGACTTGATTATTAGTGATTTGCTTATGCCTGAAATGGATGGGCTGGAACTATCGAAAAGAGTAAAGGCAAATTTAGAGACCAGTCACATTCCTTTTCTAATTCTTACGGCAGTGTGCTCGGAGGAGAATGAGAAAATCTGCTATTCAGTAGGGGTTGATGAATATTTGTGTAAACCTTTTGATGCAGAAGTTCTTAAATATCGTATTCGTAACATTCTGGCTTTGCGTCGTGGTTATCAGGAGAAACTTTCAAAACCTGCTGCTCTGGCATTGACAGATGTGAGTGATCTTGGATTGATAGAAGAGTCCAGAGATAAGGCCTTTATGGATCGGGCTATCGCCTTGATGAAAGAGCACTATGCAGAGTCTGAATATGGGCTGGATGCTTTTATTCGTGACATGGGATATAGTAAGACATTGGTTAACCAGAAGATGCAGAATCTGGCAGGAATTCCTATCGGACAGTTTATGAAGAACTTTAGGTTGGATATGGGCTATCAGTTGCTGAAACAGAAAAAAGGAGATACCAATGTGTCTGAAGTTGCTTATGCAGTAGGTTTCAATGACCCAAAGGATTTCACAAAATGTTTTAAGCAACGTTTTGGCTGCTTGCCAAGTTCTGTGGGGCATTCGTAGGGCAAAAAAGAGAGGCCATCTCAAACTTATGTTGAGACAGCCTCTTAAAAAAAGGAATTTAGAAATGTACCGTTTCACAACGGCATTTTTAAAAACACTTGGGGCTATTTTTGAATTACCCCAGCTGTATTTTCCAAGTGTATATTTTCTGCAGCATAATCAGGACGGGTATCTCCCCAATTGACTGTACATCCTTCCATTTGGATGTCGGATGCTGTGTGGAAGAAGAATCCATACGTTTTTCCTTTTAGAAAGCCTTCTCCGTCGCATGGACGCTTATCGTATACCCCACCTTCAAAAGTGGTCCGTTTGTGGAGATTTACTTCTACCTGGTCAAAATAAATTCGGTTGATTTTGTCTATCGTATCTCCACTGACAAATATTCCGTTTTCACTTGTACATTTGATATTGTGGAAATAAATACGGCTGACTTCTCCACAAGCACCTTTTACGGCTCCTTTCGGGAAACGCCATCCGGCATCTTTATGATTTCCTACTGCACGTGGGAAAGATGTGACGTAAATCGGTTCTGCTTTTCCCCACCATACATCAGAGAAGAAGCGGCAGTCTACAATCATATTTGAGAATATGACGTTGGTAACTGTACCTTCATCACGGTTTTGAATACCTATGCCCCGGTTGCTGTCTTTGATGATGCAATTAGTGAATAACACATTGTTGATTTTGTCCATGTTTTCCGAACCGATTTTTACGGCGCATGAACGTGAAGTCATGGTGCAGTTGGTCACTACCACGTCTTCACAGCTTCCATACTGTTCAAATTCACGTCGGTTCTTCAGACAGATACAGTCATCTCCTGATTTGATGAAGCAGTTGGAAATACGTACGTCTTTGGAGTGGTCTATATCAATTCCGTCACCATTACGTATTTTCAGGTCATTAAGAATGCTGATACCATCAATCATTACATTGTTGCAACCTATTAAGTGTACAGTCCAGTAAGCGCTGTTGCAGATGTTCACATCGCGTATGACAAGTTTTTCTATGTTGGTCAGTGTCAGAACATGTGGACGCGGGTCGAAATCGGTGACAGGTTTCAACTCATAAGAATCTTCCAGTTCCTTTCCCATGAATGCAACTCCGTTTCCGTCAATGCTTCCAGTTCCGGTGATTGATACATTTTTCAGGTCCTTTCCACTAATCCACATCATGCCTTCTCCTCGGTTGGCACCGAATGCACTTTCTGTATAGATGCTTTCGTCTGGATTTGCCAGCAAACGGGAGTTAGGGGCCAGTTGTAGCTCTACGTAAGAAGCTAACTTAAATGGTCCGCAAAGAAACGTATGCCCGGATGGAACAAGCACTGTTCCTCCGCCTGCTTCCGAACAAGTATTAATAGCTTTCTGAATGGCTGAGGCGTCATCGGTTTTTCCATCTCCCGTAGCACCATAGTCCATGATGTTGTAAACCCCTGTTTGAGGTGAATGGCATGCTCCGAATAAGAAGATGCTAAGTAGTGCAAAAAGAATGTGTCTTGTTTTCATTATGCAAATTTTTTACGTTTTTATTCTGCAACCTCAATTAAGGAAGGTGGACAATCTTCAGGAGTATTTCCCCATGTTTTGTTGGGAGTATTTCCCCATGTAAATACCATCTCACCTCCTGCTATAATATCTTTGTGCGAAATATAGTTCTTGGTATAAGCCTTCCCGTTTAAGGTTACTTTTTGTATGTAGATATTTTCTTCAGAGGCATTCTCTGCTTGAAGAATAAATGATTTTCCATTTTCCAGATGTAGTACAGCTTTAGGGAATGAAGGACTGGCCAATACATAGAAAGGTGAACCTGGACAAACTGGATAAAATCCTAAAGAAGCAAAAATATACCAGGCTGACATCTGTCCTGCATCGTCATTACCTGAAAGTCCTCCTGGAGCATTCAAATATTCAGTTTCCATGATATGGCGTACTGCCTGCTGGGTTTTCCAGGGCTCGCCGGCATAGTTGAACATGAAGGCCACCTGATGGCAGGGTTCATTCCCGTGCCAGTACCGGTGTTCGCTGAACATAGAGTCCAGTTTCTGCACGAAGTTATCGCGCCCTCCCATGCACTCCATCAATCCGTACGGGTCGTGTGGCACGTACCACGTATAGTGGCAGGGAGCTCCTTCCGTAATGAACTTGGTAAACTGGAACGCGTTCTGTTCTTTCAGGAAAGTGCCGTCGGCATGTCTTCCTTGTGCATATCCGGTCTGTGGGTCGATGACGTGTCGGTAATTCCGGGCGCGTGCGGACAGCACTTTATAGTCTTCTTCTTTCTGAAGCAGTCTGGCCACTTGTGCGAGGACAAAGTCGTCATACGCATATTCCAGTGTGCGCGACACCTGCTCTTTTACGTGGAATGCATCGGGTACGCCGTCTTCCAGCGGGATGTATCCGTATTTCAGGTACGACCGTAAGGCGCGCCGTCCCATTCCGTCCAGATAGTCTTTCTCATCTGCCGGTGATTCGAACGCGTTTTTCCGCATCGCCTCGTATGCCTTTCCAATGTCAAAATTGCGGATGTCTTTTATGCAGGCATCGCCTATGGCGGCAATGCAGTGGTCACCAATCATGGCAGCCGTATAGCTGTTCCAGCATGGGAAGATGGGCAGCCATCCGCCCTGTTCGTACTTGTGGACGAGTGACTGCATCATGTGACCGGCTTTGGTGGGATACAGCAGGTTAATCAGCGGATGCAAGGCACGGTAAGTGTCCCACATGCTGAAATCATCATAATACATTTCGTTTTGTGCCAGTTGGAGGATAGAATCCTTGCAGCTGAAAGCCGGGTATCTGCCGTCCACGTCATTGAATGTGCGCGGGAGGAAAGAAGCCCGGTAAAAAGCACCGTAGAATTTCTGTTTGGCTTCCAGGTCAGGAGTTTCCACTTTGACGGCAGACAAGTGTTTCTCCCAGATGGCGGTAAGTTTTTCCTGCGTCTGGTCGAAGTCCCATTGTGGGATTTCCTGTAGCAGGTTCTTTTCTGCTCCTTCTCTGTCGGTAAATGAAGAAGCGGCCTTGACTAAGACTTGTTCGTTGCTTTCTACGTGAAAGCCTATATAGATTCCGATATTCTTTTCGTTTCCAATGTGGGTTTCTCCGGGGAACACGCTGTCTGCACGGAAAGTGCCGAACTCACAAGGTTCCTTTTGATAGTCCACCATAAAGTGTCCGCTGTATCCGGCAGGTTCTCCCCAGCCCTGATAAATGCGGTGTACGGGATTGTATCCGTAGATACGCTTCCGAAGGGTATCAATTTCGATGTATCCTTCTCCTTCATCGCTGTTAGGATTGACGATGAGATAGGCTTTTCCTGCCTTCTGGTAGGTAAAGCGGAATATGGCCGACCGCGAACGGCCTGTCATTTCAGCCTGAAGATGCTCTTCGGGCAAAGTAACTGAATAGTAGGAAGGGGTAGCCGTTTCCTGTTCATGTGCGAAACGTGTCCCTCTTTTTTCGGGTATGCAGCGTAATGAATCGAATAACGCTGACAATGTCATAGAACCGTAATCCTGGGTGCATCCTCCTGTAATCCAGTGCGAATTGCGGAAGCCTTGAAACAAGGAGTCACGGTAATAATAAGGTGCGATGCATTTTTGCTCGGTATCCTGTGTCTGTGGTGTCCAGAAGTTCATCCCGTTAGGCTCCAGTACGGCAGGCAGCGTCTGTCCGTATTCCTCCGTGTGCTTTCCAAACATGCCGGCAGTATGCGTGATGCTGGCGGCAGTGCCCATTCTTGTGTCAATGTATGGCAGAAGCCTCTCGGTGGTCTGACCGTGAGTGCATGAAATAACCAATGGGGTGATTGTTCCCAAAAACAGTGATTTGAATAATATGGCAAAATGCGTCTTCATGAATTTTCAAACTACGTGAAAGCGTCTTTTTGTTTCTGTAAAAATAAGGAATGAAATGGTATATTCTTTGTGGGATTAAGACTATTAAACTTGTATTTGGTAAATGTTGTAGTAAAATTGTCTTTTGCAAACCTAATGTTGGAATAGCTCAAATTATCGGTGAGGTATTTTCCTCACCGATAATTTATATAGAGTAATTATTCTCCGTATCCAGGATTCTGTTTCCAGTTGGTGTTTGCATTGAGTACGTCACGTGCCAACGGTAGCAGACGATATTGGGGATTAGCTGCATCCGGATTATAATCATACTTAAATCCCCAGTCACGCTCAAAGTCACCAAAACGAATTAGGTCGTTACGACGCCAGTGTTCGTCGAGGAATTCACGTCCACGTTCGTCCAAAATTTCCTGGAGATCCGGGTCATGATTCAATTCTGGAGCGTGTACATACGTGCGAATCTGGTTGAATAGACTTTGAGGTGTGTCGCCTAATGTAGCTGTACCGCCACGGACAATAGCTTCACATTTCATCAAGATAATGTCTGCATAACGGAAGATAGGTACGTCGTTGTCTTGATTACGACTGTATACGTTGTAATCGTTGATATCTGGGAAGAATTTGATGGAACGATAACCTTGTGTCCATCCGGTTAAAGTTGCGCCACAATTGAGGTCTGCATCTGGTGTTCGTATAATAACATTACCAGAATTGTCTGTATAACTGCCAGTTGCCAAAGAAATAGATTTGCTAAAAGTGACTAAATCTCCTTTATAAGTGTTTCGTACGTTAGTTGGCATACCTGTTGCATTATCATATTGGTATACATCGAAAGACTCCTCATCAATATTTTCCCCTGTATTTCCGGCAATTACTGTATTACGGTCATCTCCTGGCAGGCAGAATAATTCAACAAATTCAGGGGTTAGAGTCATGTTACCACCTACAGAATTGGTCATTTCAATACTATAGAAACCATTGTCGTTCTGTCCACGACGCCAGGTACGAAAACGGGCATAAGTCATACCTTGTGCGGTGACAGCATCATACGGCATGGCATAGATAAAGTCTTTGATTTGTGCACCGTTGGTGTACATGAACTTTTCTTTGTAACCGTCGTTTAAATTGAATAGTTGTGACTTGATGACGCGATCACAGGCTGCGATACAATCATTCAATTTTTCATTAGGCGTAGTAGAGGACCAACTGGAGCTGGTAACATCTTGTGTATACACGTTCCAATTGATATACAGTTTAGCCAATAGTGCATCAACCATCCAGCATGTTGGTGTGCCGTAGGTCGATTCAGATACTTCACTTGGACAGTTATCACGTACAGCAAGTAGTTCTGTTTCAATCCATTTAGCTACTTCTGCACGTGGAGAACGTTCGATGGCTGAATTGTTGTCTACCACTTTGTAGTCAATGATGGGGGTATCTCCCCAGTTGTCCATCAAAAGGAAGGTGTAGAAGGCACGAACGGCGCGGAGTGGGGCGGTGAGGCTTGCCTGGTCTTCACCTTCTCCTAAGTCCATCAGTAACTGGTTGCAATTTACAATACCAGCTTGAATATCGTTGTAAACCGCCAGCTGGCTGTTGCTGGCATCCGCATTGACCATGTGGAGAGAAATGTTGGACATATCACGTCCGTTTAGGTAATCTCCATCGAAACTGACTGCGGTATATTCGTCGGAGTTGCAAGATATGAGTTCGTCATAACGGCGTCCCAAAGCACCGCGGAAGGCGTAATAAGCATTGTTTATGCGCGCACTCAGTGCAATCTCAGAATCAGGATATTCAGTGTACTGAGACTTGATGTCTACGTCTAGGTCCGAACAACCGACAGTTGTAAGTGCCAGTAAGGCAGCAGAAATAAAATATCTTGTTTTCATATTTTTATGTCTCCATATTTTAGATTAGAAGTTTACATTTACACCTACCATGAATGTACGTGTACGCGGATACTGGGTATTACGCCAGTCCATACCAGGTGTCAGACCTCCCAGATAGACTTCCGGATCTAATCCCTTGTAGCCGGTAATGGTAAATACGTTATTGCAGGTGGCATAGATACGCAGGTTATTCACCCAATTGCCTAACTTTCCGAAATTGTATCCCAGTGTTAATGTAGCCAGGCGGAAATAAGAGCCATTTTCCAGATAGCGGTCAGAAGGACGCTGTGCATTGGAATCAGAGAATTTTTGTTCTGTGGCCACTTCGCTTAACACGTTTTTCCCGGCTGCTACCAACCCAACGTTATTATAGTAGTTTCGGGTTGCATTGTAGATCTGGTTTCCTGCTACACCTTGGAAGAAAGCAGTTAGTGTCCAGTTTTTCCATGTGAAATCATTGTTCCATCCGTAAGTCAATTTAGGTTGTGCGCTACCTGTTTTGCGGCGGTCTTCGTCTGTTGGGGCGTCGGTCGTTCCAATCAGTTTTCCATCGGCATCATAGTCGTTGAATACGGATACTCCGCTTTCATTGTAGCCAGCCCATTCGTAAGTATAGAACTGTCCGATAGGAGAACCTTCCATAATGCGTTGTACATTTTGACCTGAGAATCCGCCAACATCAGGGTCAGACATATCAATGTAAGGTACAGAATAGGATGCGTTGGTCAATTTCTCTACCACGTTTTTGTTATGTGACAGGTTAAGGGTTGTACTCCATGTGAAGTTATGGGTTTGCACAGGCACAGCATTGATGGTGATTTCGATACCCTTGTTGCTGATATCACCTACATTGGCTGTCATGGTACCATAAGGATAGCGGTTGGTAGAAACCGGATAATCATAAATTAAATCACTGGTACGTTTGTCGTAGTATTCGATGGTACCGCTCAGGCGGTTGTGAAGGAAACCGAAGTCGATACCGATGTTGAACATACTGGTACTTTCCCATTTCAAATCCGGATTAGCATTTCGGGTAGCTCCCAGCATTCTATAATTGGATGTGCTTCCATCTGGATTTACGTAGGTGAACCATCCTGTAGCACCATACAGGGGACGTGCGATAAAAGCGTCGAATCCCAAAGAGTTTCCGCTTACACCGTAGCCAACTCTTAATTTCAAGTCATCGAATACGTGTTGGTTTTTCATGAATTGTTCCTCTGTGATGCGCCATGCTGCAGATACAGATGGGAAAGTTGCCCAGCGATTGTTTTCACCGAAAGCAGAAGAACCGTCTCGACGAACAGTTGCTTGCAGTAAGTATCTGCTCTTATAGCTGTAATTAATACGTCCATAGAAGGAGATCATTCTCAGTGTAGAGAGGTTGTTACTGATGACGTCATTAATATCTATGTTATTGGCCATACCCAAGTTGTGGTAAGTTAAATCGTCATTATAGAAATTATAGACTCTCAGTCCGAAACCGTCGTTGTTGTCAGCTTGTTCCCATGAGTAACCCAGCATGATACCTACTTTATGTGCATCTGCAAAAGTATGGTTCCAATTCAGGTAAGTTTCCATCTGCTTGCGGATGTTTTCTGTAGTGCTACGGTCTGCCTGTCCGTGTTTCGAAATAACTGAAGGCAACTGGGTTTGTGTGGTATTGTAGATGTTGTAGATGTATTGTTGGTTTTGGTATGAAAGATTAAGATTCCAGTCCAGACCGTCGATGATATGCAGGGTGGCTTGCGCTGTACCTTGCAACAATTTTTCTTTTGTGTCATAACGGTCTTCGTTAATCATTGACAGCGGGTTATAGTTCTGTGAAATATTCAGGTTACGATACCATGTACCATCTTCATTCTTTACAGGAACCAAAGGGTTGTAGTAGTACATTGCATCCAATACGCTACGACCTTGGATGTCGGTTGGTCCTGTAGAACTATTACGGATGCTGGCATTTAGACTGAGGGCTAATTCTAAACGGTTATTTAGAGCTTTGGTTTGTACGAAGGTACGTGCATTCAAACGATCCATATTAGTGCCTCTTACCACACCTTCACGGTCTTGGAAGTTAAGTGAAGCACTATAGTTTGTTTTTTCATTGCCGCCGTTAATAGATACGTTATGATTATGGCTGAAACCAGTACGTAACACTTCATCTTGCCAATTGGTGTTAGCCGGATTATCTACATTGTAGTAATCATTCAGCTGGGTAATGTTATTTGTTTTGGCATAGCTTAGTAACTCATCTGCCGTCATCATATCTAAGGTTTTTAAGGTACGATCCCATGCTACGTAACCGCTGTAGCTTACACTCGTACGTCCATCTTTCTTTCCTTTTTTCGTAGTGATGATAATCACACCATTGGCAGCTTTAGAACCATAGATGGCTGTAGCAGAAGCATCGCGCAAGACATCGATGCTTTCAATGTCTTCTGGAGCTACCAGAGAGATACTTACTCCCGGTACCCCGTCTACTACGTAGTAAGGTTCCATAGCCTCACCGGTACGCAGTGAAGAAGCACCACGCAAAGAGATGGAAGCCGAACCGTTCGGGTCGCTGGTATTGGCGATAGTCAGCCCAGGAACTTTACCTTGAAGCATCTGAGCCGGAGTTGTAATAACACCGACATTCATATCTTCTGCTTTTTACAGTAGTAATAGAACTGGTTACATCTTTACGTTGCATGCTACCATAACCAATAACAACCACCTCGTCTAAAGTTTCTGTATCTTCTTTCAAGGTTATATTCATTCTATTACCTCTCACTACATTTTCTTGTGAAAGAAAACCGATATAAGAGAATACAAGTGTTTTACCTTTCTCTACTCGAAGAGAAAAATTACCATCCATATCAGTCACGGTTCCGTTGGTAGTTCCTTTTTCAACTACGTTTACTCCAATCAAAGGATCACCGGATGTACTTTTTACATGTCCTGTAACTGTGAGCTGCGCAAATGCCCATGAGACATTCATCAGAAAAAGAGCCATAAACAAAGCGAATGGCCTTAGTCTTGCATTTTTCAATTGTACTTTACACATAAACTTAGATTTTTAAAAGGTTAGTTTTTATCAAATCTTGATATAGATTTTTTTACGATGAAGGATGTAGCCGGTTAATCCCATTACTGAGCAGAATAGCAATGAATAGATAAGAGAGGCCAGATATTCATCTGGAACAGCAATGGTGATTGTTTGATAGATAGCGTCTTTTATTTCCCATTGAGAGAATATGATTGCCACAACCTCACTGAGCACGTAAAGGAACAAAGGATTCATTCCGAAAACCAGGAAGAAGGTCCATCCTTTATTGATGTTCTTTACGTCTATTACATACATAAGCAATGCCAATAGCAGAGAGCCCCAGCCACATGTGACTAAAACGAAGGTGGTAGACCATATCCGTTTGTTAATCGGCATCCAAATGGAAAGTACATAGCCGATGACTAGCATCATTACAGCTGCTGTAATGAGCTTGACAATCCGTTTGTTTACAGATATCTTTTCCAGCAACAATCTGCCACACATAAATCCGATGAGCGTGTGGGCTACGGCAGATAATGTGCCGGCAAGGCCTTCCGGATCAATCGGACTCTTTTTGTAAAGATGGGCTTCTCCAAATACGTTTCTGTCAATGACCGCAAGCAGATTGGTGTCATCACAGGCATAGCCATTTCCTGTCAGAAGTAAGATGGAATAAGCAAGAAGTAATCCACCGCAAATCCATGGGAGATACTTATGATTGATATAAATGACCATAAGCGATACGATGCCGTAGCATAGGCCAATTCGTTGTAATACACCAGGAATGCGTAGCGTGTCGATGGGGAAGAAGTCTCCATTGCACGCATATCCGAACCAGTCAATCGCTAATCCGATTAGAATGATAAGGAATGTACGTCGAACAATCTTTTTGACCACTTCCGAGGTAGGTTCGAAGTTAAATTTCCGAAGAGAAATGTAGGTGGAGATACCGACCATAAACAGAAAGAACGGGAAAACCAGGTCGCACGGAGTGAGTCCGTTCCATACAGAATGACGCAACGGTGCGTACGAAACGGGGCCTCCGGCATTATTTACCAGAATCATGCCGCATACCGTGATTCCGCGTAAGATGTCTAATGACAACAATCGTTTCATGGTGCTTTTCTGAGTAATGGTTGTTTTAATTATTTATTCGGAAACACTTCATTAAATACTTCTTTTGCTACGCTGACACAGTCACCTTCCGGTTGCGATGCGTACGGATTGTGAGCAAGTGTCCAAGGTTCTTCCATGGCATAGTAGTCCAGTTCCACCATCGGTTTGCCATCAAGCACATCCTGGAGTGTCTGCCAGTAGGCTGCCCAGCGTTTGT